>JAEEGL010629540.1_pt1 | contig 110833 bp, 93 predicted proteins | sample 9134231 | NCBI WGS metagenome assembly JAEEGL01 (sample SAMN16246548, study PRJNA631951) | gut metagenome | biome: gut microbiome; feature: rumen; material: fiber-attached | host: Bos | place: Iran: Karaj | collected 2018-10
AAGGACCATGTGTTCCGATGCAGAGAATGCGGATATACCACGAATGATGACCGTGCCGCTGCGATGAACCTGCAGAGGATGGGAATGGAATACGTTCTGAGAGCTCAGGTGTCGTAGAAAGAAACGATACCATACTGCGGGAGCATGCTCCTGCAGGCGGGGTGCAGTCAATCACCCCACGATGTACCGCCAGTCTGTCAGATATGGACTGACAGGATAAAGTCTAACGGTTAAGACAAAGGTGGGAGGCTTAGTGCCGTGTACCACCGGGCTGGTACAAGCTCGTGACTTTAGTCATGAGCAGTTGACAGAAACGACAGGACAAAAAAGGGCATAAACAGCAAAACCCGGACGTGGTCCGGGTTTTATTCTCAGTCAGATCGTTTTTCTCCTTTGCTCCTTCAAACGGGAGGCAATTACCGTTTCTCCGTCGGGCACTGAATGAGTCAGCCAGACATTTCCGCCTATCACGCAGTTGTTGCCGATATGGGTATCTCCGCCGAGGATCGTAGCTCCGGCATAGATAACTACATCATTACCGATATCGGGATGGCGCTTTATTCCCTTCACCAGAGTTCCATCGTCCGCAACCTCGAAGCTTTTCGCTCCGAGCGTGACATGCTGATACAGCTTGACATGTTCTCCGATGGTAGTGGTCTCGCCGATAACAACTCCTGTCCCGTGATCGATAAAAAATCTTTTTCCTATTGATGCTCCCGGGTGGATGTCGATACCGGTAACGCGGTGAGCATATTCAGTCATCATTCTAGGGATCAGCGGTACCTGACGCACATATAATTCATGCGCGACTCTGTAGACACCGATAGCGATAAATGCAGGGTATGTCAGGATGACCTCATCTGTGCTTTTTGCGGCGGGATCTCCCTCATAGGCTGCTTCGACATCTGTCAGCAGTATCTCTTTGATCTGAGGGAGACGGGCTATCAGCCATTCTGAACATTCGGCTGCTTCTTCCGGTGTCATCACATGTGACAGGGAAAAGACAAGCTGTTCATAGGCTTTTCTGAGATGCTCCTCCGGAGAGTGATCGGTATCTCCCAGAACGGATTCGTAGCTGATGTGCAGCGGAAACATGGAGGAGAAGATGTAGTACAGAGAAGCCTCAGTAGCTTCACGCAATCCTGAATAGTCTGTCGTTTTGTCTTTATCCAGAGAAGACAGTCTGGAAACTATATCACGGAAATCGGTCATGTTGAGCCTCATAAAAGAAAAAGGGAATTACTGCCTGACACCGCTTTCAGACGCACAAAGGAGAAGAATGACGAAAGCAAAGTGGCAATTGACATTTTACAAGCAGTTTTCTATAATTACAAGGCGCATCTGAGACACTAGCTCAGTCGGCAGAGCACCTGCCTTTTAAGCAGGGTGTCCGGAGTTCGAATCTCCGGTGTCTCACCAATCGACATCCTTTGTTGCCCGGTAATTTCAAATGGGACACAAAGGATGTTTTGTTATGAGGCTGAACAATGATCCGAAGAATAGGTTATCATGGGTTTTCCTGTTAACAGATTGATAATATAAGACCTTGTATACTTATTCTTGGATCATTAGCGAAATCTATTCCATGGAGGGATACAGTGAAACGCAGCGGAGTCCGGAAACTGTTAACATATGTGATAATACCATTCGCCATCATCTGGATGGAGATGGTTCTTCATATAAGAATGAAGACGGAACTGTTCCTGAGTCCCATATATATAGCTTTTGCTGCTTCTTTTGGGCTTGTGATCACTTTCATTCTGTCACTGTTCGGAGATAAAGCTGATAAGGCGCTCCGGATCATCATGCTTGTTATCTTGTGGCTGATATTCTCAGCTGAAAGCGTTGCCTATCTCATCCTCCAGTCATACTATCCTCCCACTACACTGGGAACAGCGGCAGAGAACAGGCTCTATGACTATATCGATATCATAAAAACAACAGTCGCAGACAATGCGATCTATCTGGCACTGCTTTTTGTTCCGGTCCTGCTCGGAATACTTATACCCGGAAGGTACAGGAGAGAGACTTCAGAAAAAAAAGTGTTCGGAAGGGAGACTGTGATAGCCAGATACAGACGCCGTCAGAAGGCGCTTGTCCTGGTGACTGTACTCGTTCTTGCGTTTGCATTTCACTTTGCGGGGCTCATGCTGACAAAACTTGAATGGGGAGTTGGGGACATGACCCCTGACAAACTATATCACATGGACGAGAACCTTGACCTGCAGGTCGAGAGACTTGGACTGATGACGATGATACGGCTTGATGTCTATCACAAGCTGTTCCCCGGTAGCGTCATGGTCCCTGATATCTCGGATATCCCGTCCGATTTCGATCCGGGAACGATCGACATCGATCCGGATCCAGAAGAGATCGATCCTGTTGAAGAAGTTCAGGAACCAATTGACACATCGCCGCAGGTCATGAACGTAGACTTTGCCTCGCTGATGGAGAGCTCTGACAGCAAAGTCCAGTGGCTGGCATCCTACATGAATTCCGTAAAACCGACAAACAAGAATAGATACACCGGAATGTTTGAAGGGTACAATGTGGTGTTCCTGTGTCTGGAAGCTTTTTCCGGAGCGGGGATCTGCGAAGAGCTGACTCCAACGCTTTACAGGCTTTCAAACGAGTGCTTCGTTTTCAATAATTTCTACACTCCTCTTTATTTCGGCAGTACGAATGCGGGAGAGTGTCAGAACCTTCTTGGACTCTATCCCAAACAGGGGAGCCCGATGAGTCTGCAGGAGAGCGGCAGGCTTGGGACCAACTGTTATTTCTCGCTCGGAGAGCAGCTCGCCCGCATTGGGTATCACAACGTAGGGTTCCATAACGGCTGGGATATGTACGAGCGGCAGAGAACGATGAGCAACCTTGAATACGATGACTGGTATTATCTCGGACATGGCATGAAAGGTGAACAGTGGGCGTCGGGCGGATACAAGTGGCCGCAGCGGGATACCTTCATGATAGAGAATTCTCTGGAATACTATGTCAGCGACGAGGTGCCTTTCAACGTCTACTACATGACCATCTCCGGGCATACACCTTACAGCTGGAGCTGGATTGCGGAACAGTACCGGGAAGAGCTCGAACCGTATGACTGGTCTGAGAGCACAAAGCAGTACATGGCGACCGTCATGGAAGTCGACAGAGCACTGGAGGCATTGCTTAAAGGGCTTGAGGAAGCAGGACAGCTGGATAAGACACTGATCGTGGCTGTTGCGGATCATATCCCGTATACTGCCGTTGAAGCTGTAGGCGAACTAAGGGGAACCAACTACGGGACGTCGGATGATGCCCGTAACTGCAACGAAAGGTATCTGGATACGGAAGTATACCGCAACACTCTGATCATGTGGAGCAGCTCCATGGAGGAAAGGGTAGTAGTAGACAAGGTCTGCACACAGGTTGACATTCTGCCCACGGTATCCAATCTGCTGGGACTGGAATACGATTCGAGGATGCTTGCCGGTTCGGACATGCTGAGCTCCGGTGACGGACTTGTCGTATTCTATTCCAAGAGCTGGCGGACCAACAACGGTTATTATAATTCCTTCACTCAGGAGTTTACGCTGAATGAGGGACTGAAGCTTTCGGAATCCGTTGTTCAGGCTTATGTCGATGTTATGAACAAGATCGTCGACTGCAAGAGAAATCTGACGACCATGATACTAGCTACGGATTTCTACGATCTTGCCCTGAGCGGTCAGTAAACTGATCATATAAAAAAGCATCTCCTGTGTTTTTCAGGAGATGCTTTTTATATGTGCTGATTAGAATACGCCCTGTTCTATCATCGCAGTGGCAACTTTTTTGAATCCTGCAATGTTCGCTCCTGCGACAAGATCATATCCGAGACCATATTCTTCTGCCGCTTCGGCCGATGAATCGTGGATGTTGGCCATCATCTTTTTCAGATGCTCGTCCACTTCTTCCGCTGTCCAGACCAGACGCTCTGAGTTCTGAGCCATCTCCAGAGCGGATACTCCTACACCGCCGGCATTCACAGCTTTGGAGGGAGCTACGACCATGTGCTTCTGGCTGCGCAGCAATGCCTGCGCTTCGTTGAGCGTGGGCATATTGGAGACCTCGATATAGTATCTGGCACCGCTCTCGGCGATCAGTTTTGCCTCATCCATTCCGACCTCGTTCTGTGTCGCACAGGGCATATAGATGTCTCCCTTTACGCCCCAGGGCTTCTGCCCCGGATAGAACGGTACGTTGAATCTGTCTGCGTAATCCTTGATCGTGCCGTCTTTCGAAGATCTTATCTCGAGCAGACAGTTGAGCTTTTCTTCTGTATTGACTCCGTCCGGATCATAGATGTAGCCGTGTCTTCCGGAGAGAGTGACTACCTTGGCGCCGAGTTCGGCTGCCTTTTTGCATACGCCCCAGGTCACGTTGCCGTAACCTGATGCAACTATCGTTTTTTCTTTTATATCGTCGCCGCAATGGTTGAGCACGCTCTGCAGATAGTATATGGCACCGTAGCCTGTCGCTTCAGGTCTGAGAAGACTTCCGCCGTAGGAAAGGCCTTTGCCTGTGAGAGTCCCGTTTTCCCATACGCCCTTAAGCCTTCTGTACTGACCGTACATATAGCCTATCTCGCGTCCGCCGACACCCATGTCGCCTGCAGGAACGTCCACATCCGGACCTATGTATCTGTAAAGAGCGGTGATGAAGCTCTGACAGAAGCGCATGATCTCTGCGTCAGATTTACCAGCCGGGTCAAAGTCGGACCCGCCTTTGCCTCCGCCGATCGGAAGTCCTGTGAGACTGTTCTTGAAGACCTGCTCAAATCCAAGGAATTTGATGATGCTCTCATTCACGTTCGACTGGAATCTCAGACCGCCTTTGTACGGCCCGATAGCTCCGTTGAACTGACAGCGCCAGCCTCGGTTGGTGTGATATTTACCGTTGTCATCCATCCAGCACACACGGAAGGTGAACATCCTTTCAGGTTCGACCATTCGGTTAAGCAGATCGGCTTCTTCGTATTCGGGATGCGCGTCAATGACGGGAGAAAGAGAGGATAATACCTCTGCTACAGCTTGTACGAATTCGGGCTGCCCGGCGTGTTTCGCACGGACGCCTTCCAAAACGCTCTCTATGTATGCGTTCATCTTTCGTTCTCCTAACATAATCAGTTTAGCTTGATAGGATTATTATAGTCATCCTGTGTTTTAGCGTAAATAAACACGATGAAACTTTGGAGGATTACATATCTGTACTTATCCTTTATTGCTTTAATTCGGTAAAACTGCAGACGCAGAAAACGAGCGGCGGGACTTGCTCCTGCCGCTCGTGGGTTGTTTTGTCTGTAATGGAATCACAAGGATAGTTCGATATTCTGAAGGTCACCCGCTGCAGTCCTGTTCAGCTCCTGACGCAGCTCGTCGTCGGTGATCAGTCCGTCGCGTTTGACAGCCATCGTCATTGCTTCCATCTCAACGGTCAGGTCCAGTTTTTCATCATCAAAGAGGTTGGTGTAAAACTTCTTTAGAGCCTTGTCCACGTCTTTCAGGTAGCTTCTGACTTTTTCTGCCATCTTTCCCGAATCGGTTCCGCTGCGTTCGACCTTTTCATATTTCTCCAGGATGAGATTGATCGTGGGGAGGTAATATGTGAGGAACTGTCTGGCGGAAGTTATGCTCTTAGGCTGTTCTGCGAGGGCTTTGAAGATCCTGTCGCATGTCCTGCAGATCGAATATCCGTCTTCCCGGATCTCACTGTCCCGGATCTTGCCCAGAATGCTCCTGATGGAGATCACTTTGCTCTTTCCGTTATTGATCAGCTCAGCCTGTTCCGGAGCCAGGTCGACCCGCTTTGTCTCGGAGCTTCTGCTTTCTCCCCCCTTCAGGGAGTAGACGATGAGCGCCACGATGAGGGCGACTATGGCGAATCCGATGAGTCCTCCTGTAAGGAGAAGAAGTCTTCCGAGACGGGGCAGGATCCAAAGGCAAAGACCGCAGGCAATGATGAACATCATGCAGCCGGACATACCGTAATTTGGACGTTTATTCAATTCTATCCCTCCCTTATCTCTTTATTCTGGGATCAGTTATCCTTTGACTTCAAGCAGTTTCTGTCTCAGTTCAGTTTCGATCTTGCCGAGTGTGTTCTCAGCTTCCATACGCTTCTGGCGGCCTTCTTCCTGGATCTTGAGAACTTCGTCGAGAGTCTCGATAAGCTTGCGGTTGGCGATCTCAACAGTTTCGATATCCACTATGCCGCGTTCGCTCTCCTTGGCGATCTCGATGGTGCCCATCTGAAGCGTCTCTGCATTTTTCTGCAGGAGCTCGTTCGTCAGATCGCTGACTTCTTTCTGGGCTTCCATGGCTTCTTTGGAGTGAGCCATTCCGAGAGCAAGTACCATCTGGTTCTTCCAGAGGGGGATCGTATTGTTGATGGTAGTCTGGATCTTTTCAACCATCAGGGTATCGCCGTTCTGGATCAGCCTGATCTCGGGAGCCATCTGGATACTGATCTCTCTGGTAAGCTGGAGATCGTAAAGCTTTTTCTCAAATCTCTCGCAGAGATTCGCAAAGTCGTTGGCCGCCTGGGCGTCTTCTGCAAGGCCGGAGGCTTCCGCTTTCGCCTTGAGATCCTTCAGAGTGGTGTTGCGCTCTTCTTCAAGTCTCTTCTTGCCGGCTATGATATACATAGACAGTTCCTTGAAGTAAGCAAGGTTGACATCGTACATCTGATCGAACATCACGATGTCCTTGAAGAGTGTGTTCTGATGATCCTTGAGGACTTCAGAGATCTTATCGACACTGTTCGATGCGGTGTCATATCTTTCCTGAAGCTTCGCAAAGGAACTTCTGGATTTTTTGAAGAGTCCGAGAAGGCCTTTCTTCTCGTCTTTGCCGTCGACGGAGAATCCCTTGAGTTCTACGACAAGATTGGATATCATGTCGCCGACTTCACCGAGATCCTTTGTGCGTACGTTCTCAAGAGTGGTGTCGGAGAAAGAAGCTATCTTCTCCTGACACGCAGCGCCGTACTGCAGTATGACGTTCGTGTCTCTGATATTGATCTTCTGTGAAAACTCCTCGACTGCTTTCTTTTCCTCTTCAGTCAGATTTGCGTCGCTGAGGTAATCTGTGGTTGCAGAAGCCTCTTCCGGCGCTGCTACGATAGGTGTGAGCGTAGCTTCTTCGAAAGTTGTCGGATCCAGCGTGGGGACCGGCAGTTCAAGGGAGATGCCATTATTCTCAGCCATTCTTATTGACCTCCGTATCGGTTATTTATAAATACAAATATGAATCAAATTCTGATCTGTACGATATGGATTATATCATATGCGATTTGTGAATACACCTGATAGTAAGCAAAATACGGAGCTCTGAAATGGTAAATAAAGCGAATTAATAAAGACCGGACTGCGTGTTGCAGTCCGGTTCTTTATCAAGTGTTCAAAATGACTGGATCAGAGAGCGCGGCTGTCGATCTCTTCCCTGATGTTGCGGATGAATTCATCAATGGCCACTGTGCCCTCGTCGCCGGATCTGCGGCTTCTGAGAGATACAGTGCCGGACTCGGCTTCCTTGTCGCCTACAACGAGCATGTACGGGATCTTCTGCAGCTGTGCTTCGCGGATCTTGTATCCCATCTTCTCGTTTCTGAAATCTGCTTCAGCGCGAATGCCGTTCGATTCGAGTTCAGCCAGAACTTTGGAAGCATACTCCACGTGTTTTTCTGAGATCGGGATGACTTTGACCTGTACAGGAGCGAGCCATGTGGGGAAAGCTCCGGCGAAATGCTCGGTGATGATGCCGATGAATCTCTCGATGGAACCGAAAACGACGCGGTGGATCATGACCGGAGTGTGTTTCTCGCCGTCGTCACCGGTATATTCGATGTTGAAACGGCCGGGAAGCTGATAGTCCAGCTGGATCGTTCCGCACTGCCAGGTGCGGTTGAGACAGTCGCTGATATGGAAGTCAAGCTTAGGACCGTAGAATGCTCCGTCGCCGGGATTGATGGTATATTCCTTGCCAATGCTTGTGATCGCATCAGCAAGAGCTGCCGTAGCGATATCCCAGTCCTCAACAGATCCGATGTGGTCATCGGGCATCGTGGACAGTTCGATCTTATATTTCAGGCCGAAGAGAGAATACACTTCGTCAAACAGCTGGGCGATACGGATGACTTCGTCCTTGATCTGATCCTTTGCAAGAAGGATATGAGCGTCATCCTGCGTGAAGCAGCGCACGCGGAACATTCCGTGGAGTGCTCCGGACAGCTCATGGCGGTGGACGAGACCCAGTTCGCCGTAGCGCAGGGGAAGATCTCTGTAGGAGTGCGGCGCGAGGTCATAAACAAGGATGCTGCCCGGGCAGTTCATGGGCTTGATGGCGAAATCTTCGTCATCGATCACGGTCGTGTACATGTTGTCCTTGTAATGATCCCAGTGACCGGATGTCTCCCAGAGAGTGCGCTTCATGATCTGAGGTGTGGAGATCTCCACATAGTCCCATCTCTTATGGACGCCTCTCCAGTAATCGATAAGGGTATTCTTCAGGACCATGCCCTTCGGCAGGTAGAAGGGGAATCCGGGAGCTTCATCTCTGAATGCAAACAGGCCAAGGTCTCTTCCGAGCTTTCTGTGGTCACGCTTGCGTGCTTCCTCAAGCATCGTGAGATAGTCGTTGAGCTGTGAGGCTTTCGGGAATGAGATGCCGTATACTCGCTGGAGCATCTTGTTGTTTGCGTCAGCTCTCCAGTATGCTCCCGTGACGTTCAGCAGCTTTACTGCGCCTATACGGCCGGTGCTCATGATGTGCGGTCCCGCACACAGGTCGGTAAAGTCGCCCTGTGAATAGAAGGAGATCTCTTCTCCCTCAGGAAGATCTGAGATCAGTTCGACCTTGTAGGGGTTGGATGACATCTTTTCCAGAGCGGCCTCTCTGCTCAGTGCGTAGCGCTCGATGGGAAGATCCTCCTTTATGATCTTCTTCATCTCATCTTCTATCTTCTCGAGTATTTCGGGAGTGAACGTCACATCGCAGTCTATATCATAATAGAACCCGTTCTCTATCGCGGGACCTATGGTAAACAGGGTCTGGGGATAGAGATGCTGAATGGCCTGAGCCATGATATGGGATGTTGAGTGCCAGTACGCGTGTTTTCCGTCTGCGTCATCAAAGGTCAGCACGGTAAGTTCACAGTCCTCTTCTATCGGAAGACGAAGGTCGCGGACCTCACCGTTTACAGAGACGGCGCAGGCTGCTTTTGCCAGTCCGGCACCGATGCTCTGGGCAACCTCATATCCCGTCACGCCTGAAGGGAATTCACGGACATCGCCCCTGAGATTGATCTTGACATTAGACATATCGTTAAACCTCCAAAAGTAATACAAAATAAAAAAACCATCCCGATGCACGGGATGGGAGAAATGACCCACGGTTCCACCCGAATTGCGCCTGAGCGCCACTCTGAAAGGCTGTAACGGGCCATACCCGTCTTCTGTTCACAGAAGATCCTCATCGGTGGTGTCAGTCGTGGGCTTCTGCGCTTTTCCAGCTTAAGCAGCGCTCTCTTTGAGAAGCTGAACATGACTGCGCGTCCGATTCAACGGATTGATCTTCAATCATAGTAAAACTATCATAGAGGTATCCCGATGTCAAGGAAGAGAACATAGTTTATTGACATTAACTGGGATTTATTATTTAATAAAAAAGGTATTTTGAACTGACCGGCATGTTTCTTCTGCCGGCTGGTTTGCGGGCATGGTTGCCTGTATATATTAACTGAAAGGTGATTTGAAACAATGGTACCTATTACCGTAGCCGTTGTTTCAGCAATTATAACGGGCGTCATCTGCGGCACCGTTTGCTTTTTCGTTGGAATTTCACATAGACGTAAAGTAGCTGAAGCTAAGATCGGCTCTGCGGAAGCAGAGGCGACCCGTCTTGTTAATGATGCGATTAGATCTGCTGAACAACGTAGAAAAGAAGTAATACTGGAAGCAAAAGACGAGATCTACAAACTTAGGGCGGAGTCCGACAGAGAACTCCGTGACAGAAGGAGCGAGGTCCAGAGACAGGAAAGGCGTCTCACTCAGAGAGAGGAGACTCTGGACAAAAAACAGGAACAGAACGAGGCGGAGACCGCAAGGCTGCAGAAAAGAAGCGAGCAGCTGGAGCAGAAGATCCGCGAGGCGGATGAACTGACTGTCAGGCAGACGGAGACTCTTGAGAAGATCTCCGGATTCACGACCGAACAGGCCAAAGAAGTACTGCTGAACAAGGTCGATCAGGAACTCGACCATGAGAAGGCGGTAAAGATCAACGCTTACAAACAGAACCTCGAAGACGAGTGCGATACACTGGCCAAGAATATCCTCAGCATTGCAGTGGCAAGATGCGCTGCAGACCACTCTTCAGAGACTACCGTATCGGTCGTTGCTCTTCCGAACGATGAGATGAAGGGCAGGATCATAGGCCGTGAGGGAAGGAACATCAGGGCGATCGAGAGCGCCACAGGCGCTGACCTGATAATCGACGATACTCCTGAAGCGATAGCGATTTCCTGCTTTGATCCTGTGAGGAGGGAGATCGCCAGGATCACACTTGAAAAACTGATCCAGGACGGACGCATTCATCCGGCCCGCATCGAGGACTGTCTCGAGAAGGCCAAGAAGGAAGTGGAGACCAAGATCAGGCGCGAAGGTGAGCGAGTCGTTCTGGAAGTCGGTGTCCACGGACTGCACCCGGATCTTATAAAGATCCTGGGAAGGCTCTATTACAGGACCAGTTACGGACAGAACTGCCTCAACCATTCGGAAGAAGTCGCGCTGCTGTCCGGCCTGATAGCGTCCGAGCTCGGTCTGGATTCGACACAGGCAAAGCGTGCGGGACTGCTTCATGATATAGGCAAGGCGCTTGACCACGAATATGAAGGAACACACATCCAGCTCGGCGTCGAGATCGCCAAGAGATATAAAGAGTCCGCGGAGATCATCCATGCGATCGAAGCCCACCACAATGATGTCGAACCACAGACTCCTCTCGCATACGTGATCATGGCCGCCGACGCGATCTCGGCATCCAGACCCGGTGCCAGAAGCGAGAACCTTGAGAACTACATCAAGAGACTTGAGAAACTCGAAGAGATCGCCAACACATATGACGGTGTCGACAGTTCCTATGCGATACAGGCCGGCCGCGAGATAAGGATCTTCGTGAAGCCGGAGCAGGTCGGAGACGATAAGCTTACAGTGGTCGCTCATGACATAGTTCAGAGGATCGAGGATGAGCTCAGTTATCCCGGCCAGGTAAAGGTAAATGTCATACGGGAGAGCCGGGCGGTCGATTACGCGAAATAAATATCCAGCGCCGCTTCACCAGTTGAAGCGGCGCATCCTTTTTGTTTAAGAGGTAACGCTGCTTGAGCGGGATCACCGAAAAAAAAGAATTTCTGGACAGAAGCGTCAGCTCGCTCAGGGGAGTGGGAGCCAGGCGCAGTCTTTTATATTCCAGGATAGGTGTCAGAACGGTTGGCGATCTTCTTAGGCACTACCCAAGAAACTATGTCAATTACAGCGTGTGCGAGGATCTGTTCACGGCCTCCGACGGCGAGAACATAGCGATAAACGCTCATGTGGACAGGAAAAACCCTCCGGTAAGGATCAAGGGGGGTAGGACCATGCAGAGGGTCTATGCGTCAACACGCGACGGGTCATCCGTAGTCCTGACATATTTCAATAATCCTTATACGGCTGCGAAACTGGAGATCGGAAGCGAATATATCTTCTACGGAAAGATCCAGAAAGATCTGTTCGGTGTTTCGATGATCAATCCTGTCCTGGTCCAGGAAAGCGAGACAGGAATGCTGACGCCGCAGTATGCGCTGACGGAAGGACTGTCTTCCAGAATGATAGCTTCCAATGTGCGTCAGATACTTCAGGATAAGGAACTGTCCGTCAGCGACGTACTGCCGGAGGAGATACGTTCAGAATACGGTCTTATCGGAGCGGAAGAAGCGCTCAGAAAGATACACTTTCCCAAAAACGAAACAGAAGCCGCTGAGGCAAAAAAGAGACTGGTATTCGAGGAACTGCTGGTGCTTTCTCTCGGCATCAAACTCAGGAAGAGCCGGATACAGGGAGAAAAACCGGGATACTCTGACCTCTCATGTGAAGGATTCATAAGATCACTTCCTTTTGAACTGACAGGTGCTCAGAAAAGGTGTATTGGAGAGATAGCAGGGGATCTCAGCGGAAACAGGGCGATGAACCGGCTGCTGCAGGGAGATGTCGGAAGCGGAAAGACTGCGGTGGCAGCCGCGGCAGTCTACATGGCCTGGAAGAACGGTCATCAGAGCGCTGTCATGGCACCGACCGAAGTGCTTGCAGAACAGCATGCGGAGACGTTCAGGTCCTTCCTGGAACCTCTCGGGATCACTGTCGGCCTTCTCACCGGCTCGGTGAAAGGGGAGGCAAGAAGAATACTGCTCGAACAGACTGCATCCGGCGGAGCAGACCTGATAGTGGGTACTCACGCCGTTATCTCTGAAGGAGTCGCGTTCAGGGATCTGGATCTGGTCATTACCGATGAGCAGCACAGGTTCGGAGTAGCTCAGAGGGCAATGCTGGGCAGGAAAGGATATGCTCCGCACACGCTTGTTATGTCTGCCACTCCCATACCGAGAACGCTGTCACTGATCATATACGGGGATCTGGACATATCCGTGCTCGATGAGCTGCCCAGAGGAAGGAAAAAGATCAGAACGGTACTGGTGGACGATTCGTATAGAAGCAGATATCTCGGCTTTGTAAGGAAAACAGTGGAAGAAGGACATCAGGTGTATATCGTATGTCCTCTAATAGAGGAGAGTGAAGCGCTGCCTGATACGCTGTCGGCTACCGAATACTATGACGAGCTTAGAAGCAAATGGCTGGACGGGATCGAGATCGGTCTGATGCACGGAAAGCTGTCTTCCGCCGAGAAAGCCGATCTTATGAACAGATTCAGGGACGGAGAAGTAAAGGTTCTGGTCTCGACGACTGTCATAGAGGTCGGGGTCGACTGCCCGAACGCTACGGTGATCATTATAGAGAATGCTGAGAGATTCGGACTTTCCACGCTTCACCAGCTGAGAGGGCGAATCGGAAGAGGATCCGATCAAAGCTGGTGCGTGCTGGTGTCTTCTTCCGGATCAGGCAGCGCAAAACAGCGCCTGAACCTGCTGGTGGAGACGGATGACGGATTCAAAATAGCGATGGAAGATCTGAAAATGAGAGGACCGGGAGATTTTCTCGGAAGCAGGCAGCACGGACTTCCGGATCTGTCTGTCGCCGATATTGCCGATGACGAAAAGACTATGTATACTGCAAACAGCGCTGCAGACAGTATACTATCAAAGGATCCCGATCTGAGTTCGAATCCTTTGCTGCTGACGTCTGTAAGAAGATTATTTAATGAATCGGGACAGGTGATGAATTGAAGAAAAAGATAATCGCCCTATCAGCGTTATTGATAGTGTTTGCCGCGACCATATCGGCTGCTTATGCAGCACCCACGAAGATCGAACTCGGAGTGGAGGTGACCGCAGAGGCTGCGTATGTGGTGAATGAGGACACAGGAAGGGTAGTATATCAGAAGAACGCCGATAAAAAGATGTATCCCGCATCCACGACCAAGATAATGTCCGCTGCGCTCGCAATGTCAATGTGCGGTGACCTGGAAGGTACTATGGTAACTGTTCCCAATGACGTCTGGGTGGAATTTGACGGTATCGATATATCCAACGCCGGCATTTACGGAGGAGAGGTCATGTCTATGGGCGACCTCATTCACTGTATGCTCATCCAGTCAGCCAACGAAGCGGCTTCCGCTGTAGCTTCCTATTTCGGAAGAGAAGAGTTCATCGAGGCGATGAACAGAAAAGCGAGGGAGCTTGGCTGCACCGGCACACACTTTGTGAATCCCCACGGGCTATATAATGACGAGCACTACACCACAGCAAAAGATCTGTATCTGATAACCGAATGGGCGCTCTCGATACCCGGATTCAGGGAGATAACATCCATGTACAGCTACACGCTCCATGAGACTAATGTCCACAAGGAACGCGATATCTATTCGACGATCGGGATGCAGAACAGCTATTCAGGGTATTATACGAGGTACATAAAAGGGATCAAGACCGGAACAATAGATGAGTCAGGCAGGTGTCTGGTCACTTCCGCAGAAAGCGGAGGGATGATGTTCGTTGGAGTTTTCCTCGGATCTCCCTTTGAGGCGGATACCAGAGTCTGGGATCAGGGCAACTCGGTATTTACCAACGCAAGGCTGGTCTTTGACTGGTGTTTTGACAACACAGAGATCTCAGAAGTGGTCAGAAGAGGCACTCCCGTGAGCGAGATCACGCTCAAGTATGCTTCGGAAAAGGACTACCTGATGCTGTACTCAGCAGATGCCGTCCCCACGATAATACAGACAAAGACAGGAGAGACACCGGTCATCACATACGACACTGAGATCCCGGAAACTGTGGAAGCACCGGTCAAGTCAGGTCAGTCCATAGGTACGGCCAAGGTCTTCTCGGACGGCATTTATATCGGGGACGTGGAACTGATAGCTATGGAGGACATAGACAGAAGTATCTTCATCTATGTGATGGACAGAATAAACAACATCCTGACCTCTACTCCGGCGATCATATGTTACGCTGTTCTTCTGGTCCTGGCAGCTTTCTACTGTTATTACATGCTTGTCGTTGTCCGGCGTGCTGAGAATGAAAAAAAGCGGAGAGCGGAGAAGGAAGAGGAAGAGAGAAGGATCGCCAGGGAAACGATACATCTGCGCGGCGGAAGGGAACACAGAAGGCGCAGAAACGATACGGATCACAGAGAGTGATCAGCTGAGGAAACAGAGTTTTACTTACACAGAAAGAGATCCAGCAGGTCTAAAAAAGATCTGTCGGATCTTTGTATGATCATAAATTTGGAAGCTGTTTTCTGATATCATAATGGGCTGTGACCTTGTCACAGCCCATTATTGAGGAGAAAGTATGAATCTACGAAGTCATCCCTGTCGCTGCATGAGTTCGACTTCAAATGTCATCAGGTGTTTTCCGCGGATTATCTGTACGGAGATCTTGTCTCCGACTGCATGCTTCTTAAGAAGGTTCGTAAGATCGTCATTCTGTGAAATCGCAATGTTGTCCACGCTTACGATGCAGTCCCATGCCTTGAGACCGGCTTTTTCCGCACCGTATCCCGGTTCTACGTTCAGGATATATACTCCATAACGGGTAAGGTTGTACTGCTTTGCGGTCTGCTCATCATAGATGCTCTGAACAGTCACGCCCATGATCGGAGTGGAGGATACGGCGGTCCCGCCTTCGTTCATGATCTTGGTGACGACATCAAGGACGATGTTGCTGGGGATCGCGAAACCGAGTCCTTCCACGTCTTCGCCCGCGGATTTGGCATTGATGATGCCGATGAGCTCACCCTTAGCGTTGAACAATCCTCCGCCGGAGTTTCCGTGGTTGACAGCTGCGCTGGTCTGCAGGAGTGTCATCTCCTGTCCTTCGACTTCGACTTCACGGTCAAGCGCGCTGACGATGCCGTCTGTTACCGTGCCTCCTAGCGAGCCGAGGGGATTGCCGATGGCGAATACGTTCTCGCCGACCTTCAGTTTGGAAGAATCGGCCAGGACAGCTACAGGAAGATCGTGAGCATCGATCTTCACGACGGCGACATCGTTATCAGCGTCATATCCATAGACTTTTGCGGGATACGCCGTGCCGTCCGGGAGCGTAACGGTGACGCTGGAAGCCCCGTCGATGACATGATAGCATGTCGCGATGTATCCGTCGGAGTCGATTATGACGCCGCTTCCTGCTCCCTGGGCAATGCTCTGAGAGAAGAAACTGCCGGTCTTGACGATCTCTGTGGTGATCTCGACAACGCTTTCCTTTGCAGCCGAGATGACATCGGTGAGATCTACGTTCTGACTTGATACGACAGTCTGATTGGTGACTGGACTCTCTTTCACTGTGGTGATCACGACCGGTTCTTTCGCGAACAGTTTGGAGTAGGTCCATGCACCGCCGAAGCCGCTTGCAAGTGAGAGCAGGATGCAGAGAGCGACGAGCCATCCTCGTCCGAGGCTCCTGCGCTTGCGCTGTGTTTTGGCTTTCGGAGCGGTGAAGTCATGCGAATAGACAGGAGCGTCATTGGATACGTAAGGATTGTTATACGTGTAGTTGCTGTATGCGGAGTTTACTTCCGCTGCAGTATCGAAGCTCTTGCCGGCATCAGGATTGGCGTAGTGATATTCGCCGGAATCATTATGCATGACGAACTCCTCATATGCCGGTTCCTGTTCAGCTTCTGCCGCCGCTTCAGCTGTGACGGCTTCAGGTTCCGTGATTTCAGAGTAGGCGGTTTCCGCTTCATCGGCAGCGTCTGTTATCGCTTCCTCTGTTTCAGCAGCTTCAGACTGAACAGCCGTGAATACAGTATCAATGGAAGTTTCCTGGTCTGCCGCCAGTTCTTCGGCGGTGTTCTCCATCTCGACTGCGGCCTTTTCAATATTATTGTTAACGTCGGCAGATCCAATGCCGAGTTCTTTGTTTTCAAGATCGTTCATATTGAGCCTCCTTTGCTTTACGGATTTGATTATAGAGATCCAATGTGAAAACTATTTGAACATTATCTGTCGTTTCGATGCTTTTTGAAGCGCAGGCAGGGGAGAAATAAGGTAGAATAATATATGACAAACGATCGGAACGCGGAGGATCCCGCGGATGACGGAGGAATGACATATGTTGTATGTACTGGCAGCTCTTGCTGCGCTGATAGCGGTAGTGCTTGTAAGGACCATAAGATTCAAGGCTGTTGACGAGGAACGTCCGGAGCCAGATCCTATTGCATTTGACAGTGAGAAGGCAGTCGATCATCTGCGCAGACTGGTCATGTGCAGGACCGTAAGTTATGAAGATCATTCACTGGAGGATGAGGGCGAATTCGAGAGACTGAGATCCATGCTCCCTGAACTGTACCCCAACGTGTTCCGTGTATGCGAGTTTGAAAGAGTCGGACGCACAGGGCTGCTGTTCAGATGGAAAGGCAGAAGCGACACAGCGCCATCTGTCCTTATGGCACACTATGACGTGGTGCCGGTTGACGAACGCGGGTGGGACAAGCCTGCATTTGACGGCATCATCGAAAACGGTGAGCTGTGGGGGAGAGGAACGCTGGATACCAAGATCACCTTCTGCTCCTCTCTTGAGGCTGCAGAGACACTGATAGAGAACGGGTTCACTCCTCAGAACGACATATATTTCTCCTATGCGGGAGACGAGGAAGTTTTCGGGCAGGGAGCTTCCGACATAGTGGATCTGCTTGAGAGCAGAGGGATCAGTCCTCAGATGGTCGTCGACGAAGGCGGCGCCGTGGTTGAGAGTGTTTTCCCCGGAGTGTCCGAAAAGTGTGCGATGGTGGGCATCGCGGAAAAAGGGATGCTGGTCGCAGATTTCACATACAGGGGTAACGGCGGACATGCATCCGCACCGCTGCCTCACGGACCTGTCGGATATCTTGCGAAGGCTGTGTGGGATGTTGAGACCCATCCATTCCCTGTGACCCTTTGCAGCCCTGTGGCTCAGATGTATGACACGCTGGGAAGGAGGTCATCTTTCCTGTACAGGATGATATTTGCCAACCTGTGGCTGTTCCTGCCCGTTCTCGACATGATATGCAAGAAGTCCGGAGGTGAGATGAACGCCCTCATGAGGACGACGTGCGCATTCACTCAGATGGAAGGCAGCGCGGCCAATAACGTGATACCTCCTCAGGCGACAGTGGGCGCCAATCTCAGACTAATAGCCGGAGATACAGCGGAGAAAGCCCTCGCTTATCTGAGAAAAGTAGTTAACAACCCTGAGGTGGAGATCACAGCGAGGCAGTCCCAGGAGCCTTCTCCCGTGTCGGAGACTGATTCGGATGCATGGAGAAAAGTCAAAAAAGCCATAGAACAGACGTGGACCGAGGCTATCGTGTCGCCGTATATCATGGTCCAGTGCAGCGACAGCCGGCATTTCTGCCGCATAAGTGACAAGGTCATGAGGTTCTCTGCGATGGAGCTCTCAAAGGAGGAGAGAGGCCGCATCCACGGAAACAACGAGAGGATACCTCTTGAGAAGATTGGAAAAGCCGTTGAATTCTATCTCAATCTGGAGAGGCAGTGCTGATGAAAGATAAACTGTACAGCATACTTATGGAGATGGGGATACACCCGGACTGCATCGATGCTCAGGCTTTGTCGGAAGAGATATACCGGCACATGCAGAGAGGTCTTGACGGTGCCGAGGGGTCTCTGATGATGATACCGGCATATCTGTTTGCTGACGGTGAGATAAAGAAAGGTGAACCCGTTGCGGTGATTGATGCCGGAGGGACCAATCTCAGAGCGGCAAAAGTCATTTTCGGAGAATTCGGACCTCAGATCCTTGAACTCAGAAAGTCAAAGATGCCCGGGACGGAGAACAGTGTGTCAACGGATGAGATGTACGACGAGTTCGTGGACAGGATAATCCCCCTGATGCCTGAAAGCGGCAGACTTGTGCTCTGCTTTTCCTATGCGTTTGAATCTCTTCCTGACGGTGAGGCAAAGATACTCACGATGGGTAAAGAGGTGGCTGTCGAAAACTGCGAAGGAAGCCTGATCCGCAAAGGCATGGAGATGGCATTCCGCAGAGCCGGCTACACAGGTGAATTAAGGATCATGGTGCTGAACGATACTGCCGCGGTGCTGTATTCGGCTCTCACAGACGGCAACACGAATGCAATCGGATTCATACTTGGTACCGGGATGAATTCCGCATATTTTGAAAAAACGGCAAACATCCCAAAGATCTCTCCGGTGCAGAGGGAACTGATGGCGATCAATATGGAATCTGCATATTTCTCTGCAGTGCCGTCCGGTATGATAGACAAAGTCATAGACGGAAACAGCAGGAATAAAGGAACAGCTCTCTTCGAAAAGATGGTCTCCGGCGCGTATCTGGGGCAGATAGCCACGTTCAGTTCCATTGAGCTGTGTGACAAGGGGGTCCTCTCTGAGAAGATCAGGAACTATATCAGAGAGAACGGTCAGTTCGTCACTAAGGAAATGACGGAGTTCCTGGAAGACAGAGAGAGCCGGATGGACATATGTGAGGATGAAAACGATGCCGCAAAACTGGCTGAAGTGTTCGAATCCATAGAAAGAAGATCGGGAAAACTTGTTGCCGCTCTGGTCGCCGCCGTAGTCAGACGCATAAGAGACAACGGCGAGGAAGGAACAACTGACATCGCAGTGGACGGGTCGACCATAAGGCTCAACAGATACATCCTCGAGGAGTTCAAAAAGGAACTCGACAGCCTGCTCGCAGATCCGGACATGTACAGGCTGGTCATGCACGACGATGATACTATCATCGGATCGGCAGCCGCGGCTTTCCTTGGGTAAGCTTATGAACATAAAAGAAAAGCTCCTGCACCGCAGGAGCTTTTATGCTTCTTAATATCACTTCAGCCGTATCACCAGCCGCCGAACATCCTGAAACCGAATCCTCCGAAAAGAAAATCGTACACCAGCTTGAATACACCGATATAGAACAGCACGACCAGAACGGAAAGCAACAGACCTATAAGTCCGGCTATGATGCCGATCACAGCAAGTTTTTTCCTGGAGGAGGAGCGCCCAAAGATCCCAAGGATCACTGCGCTGATACCAAGAAGTATCCCCGGCAGGATCATGGGAGAGGAATATGCTGACAGGGCTCCGCAGATGACAGACGCATAAGATATCCACTCTCTGTCGGAACTGCCGCTTCTGACTGTATCACCCCCGGAAGCAGTATAAGGATCTGCGGAGTTCGATCCCGAAGAGCGGACCGGTCCGCTGCCTGAGGTGTAGGAAAGATATCCGCTCAGTGCATCCGTGTCATGCCCGGCGGAATCACCCGCTGCAGGCTGATCGGGGAGAGTATTAACTGTATGTTCTGCCGGCGCACCGTTCACATATCCGCACTGCGGACACGGAACCGATCCGTCGAACAATGATGAACCGCATCTTGGACAGGCCATGCAAACACCTCACATAATTGATCACCAATACAATAATAGCACCGGAACGTGATGTCAACAGTATCGGGCTCAGGGCTGTATGGTTTATAATGTTTAAAAAAGAAGAAACGGGACAGAAAAAAGACAGATGGAAGATACTGAAAGAAGACAGCGGGCCGTTCTTGTGGCGGCAGATACTGGGAAATGGGATCCGGAAGAATCGATGGCGGAACTCGTTTCTCTCTGTGATACTGCCGGCGCAGACGCAGTCGCAGAAGTCATCCAGCAGTCTGACAAACTTAATCCCGCCACATATATCGGGAGCGGAAAGGCACAAGAAGTAAAAAATATCGCTGACAGGTTGGAGGCCGACATCATCGTAGTGGACGACAGCCTGTCGGGGATACAGACAAGGAACCTTGAGGAGATCACCGGCCTGCCTGTGATCGACAGGACGGTGCTAATCCTGGATATTTTTGCGAGAAACGCAAAGACCGCGGAAGGAAAGATCCAGGTCGAACTCGCTCAGCTGGAATACAGGCTTCCGAGACTGCTCGGAGCAGGATCGGCTCTTTCACAGCAGGGAGGCGGAATAGGGACGAGAGGACCCGGTGAGACGAAACTGGAGTCGGACAGGAGACATATCAGGAGCAGGATCCAGTCTCTCAAGGAAAAACTTGACAAGATGGAGCAGCGCAGGGAGGTCACCAGAAGATTCAGAAAAAGGGACGGCATCCCGACAGTGGCGCTCGTGGGCTATACGAACGTGGGCAAATCCTCCCTGATGAACAGGCTCACCGGATCCGATGTTCTTGCGGAGGACAGGCTCTTTGCAACTCTCGACCCGACAGTCAGAAGGCTGGCGGTCGGCAATCTGCAGCATGTTCTGCTCGTGGACACGGTCGGGTTCGTGAGCAGACTGCCTCACGGACTCGTAAAGGCGTTCAAATCGACACTGGATGAGGTGCGATTTGCAGATCTTATAATAATCGTCGCGGATGCATCAGACCCTTCATGGGGCAGCCAGCTGGATGTCACTAAGGAAGTGCTTGAGGAACTGGGATGCAGCGAGATACCCTGCGTGACGGTATTCAACAAGTGCGACCTTAATGAGATGGCAGGCGCTCTGCCCGGGCTCGCAGTCTCCGCCAGAACAGGGTATGGCATGGATGCCTTGCTTGAGAAGATAAGCGAGATGCTGTCCGAGAGCGTCGTTCACTGCTTTCTCCTGTTTCCTTTTCAGGAGGCTGGCAGAGCAGCGTCTCTCAGAAACAGGGGAAATATTCTGTCGGAGGAATGGACTGAAGAAGGACTTTATGTCGAGGCAACGGTCGAGAGGACGATCTGGCCCAGGTTCATACGTTATTCTACAGAAGGCAGATAGAAGAACGATCAGACCGTTAACAGTCAGTTTTCATATTAGGTTTGCAAACAGTGATATAATATCCGTGTGTATGCAGTCTTTGAAATAAGTACAGAACAGGATTTACGTATATATTAATGACAAGATATCTGAGACCCGCAGACTGGGTTTTCCGAAAAAGGAATAGCGACGGACGGCACCGCCGGCAGCGTGTAGTTGCCGGGCAGTTGTTCGGGTATGCAACTGAGTATGTTGGGAATCTGCTCTACTACGTCGGCTCCAGCCTTATAAGAGCCAGGCGCAACAGATTCAGAAGAATAAGGCACGGTTCAGTGAAAATCTTCAGGAGCACGTGGAACCTTCTCAAGAAGGTGTTCCTGTTTATCGGCAGATGGATCTCCGGAGTCTGGGCTGACCTCACAAATCCCTTTATAAAGGGAGTAAAGAGCGTTAAGGGCTACCATGATCTGATGGCGGAGATCAAGGATGCCCCAAACCGTGTAAAACTGAACAGAACGAGGGCTTTTTTCCGCTATGGATTCAAGTGGAACAGCCATCTTATCGAGAGATTCATGAGCAGGGTGCTTCCTGTCGTCTGTCTGGTGATCTGCGTTTTTGTGGTCAAGAACGTGGCAGAACTGCCGTATGCAGTCAAGGTGACGGTCGGAGGGCAGGACATAGGATTCATAGATAAAGAATCTGTATATGATGAAGCTGTCGCTACAATACAGAGAAGGATCATCAAGGTGGATGACACCGACTGGAAACCGTCTGCTGTCCTTACGATCTCCGTGGCGGACTCCGGAGAGATCAATACGCAGGATGTGGTGGCGAACAAGATCCTCTCTGCGTCCGGAATGGATGTTGCGGAAGCTACCGGGATCTATATTGGAGGTCAGTTCTACGGGGCGACAACTGCAGGGCAGCTTCTGTCTGCTACCGTTGACGGTATCATAGAACCTTTCCGTGAAGACGCAAAAGACATGGGAGACGATGTCATGGTCAGGTTCACAAGGCAGGTGGACCTTGTCAGCGGCATCTTCCCTGCGAGTTCCGTGGTATCTTATGAGGAACTCAGCGACCTTCTCACTTCCGAACAGGAGCATCCGATATACTATGATGCATCTGACGGAGAAAATATCTCGCAGATCGCAAAGGCTAACGGGGTCTCTGTGGCAGAACTTCAGGAACTGAATCCACAGCTGGATCTGAATGACGAAACGATCCATGACGAAGCTAAGCTTCTTGTGGCGGAAAGCGACTCACTGATGAGCGTCAAGACCGTCCGGATCAGGACTACAGTCACTACGATCGGTTACAATACGGTCACTACGACGTCTTCCAGCTATAATCTGGGATACTACAAGATAAGCCAGCAGGGCTCTCTGGGCGAGAAGACCACTGTCACCGAAGTCGAGTACAAGAACGGAAGAGTCGTCAGGAGCACGGTCATAGAAGAGAAGGTGACCAAGCAGCCTACAGATATGTATGTAACGATAGGCGTCGGCGGCTCCGCAGCTCCCAACCAGTACGGCGGATCCATCGGATGGCCTACAGGACCGATACAGAAGATCAGCCGTGGCTGGATACCCGGTCAGCACAGGGGATTCGACATAGCCTGCAAAGAGGGTACTGAAGTATTTGCAGCGCTGCCCGGAAAAGTAGTCGTATCTGAGGACACGACTGTTGGCTACGGGAGATATATAATCATAGATCACGGAAACGGAATGCAGACAGTGTACGGCCATATGCTGGTCAGATTCGCAAATGTCGGTGATTATGTCCAGAGAAACCAGATAATAGGTCAGGTAGGGTCTACCGGAAACTCCACAGGACCGCACCTGCATTTCGAAGTCAGGATAAACGGTGAACGAGTGCCGGCTGAACCTTATCTCGGCTGGGGCTAAGCAGTAAGGGAGGATCAACTTGGAAAAACTTGTAGTAACCGGGGGACGTCCCCTGCAGGGCACTGTAGAGATAGGAGGAGCAAAGAACGCTGCCGTTGCCATTATTCCGGCTACTCTGATAGCTGACGGTCCCTGCGTACTGGAGAATGTTCCTACTATCAGCGATGTGTCCGTGCTGATGGAGATAATGGAAGATATGGGGGCCGAAGTGCACGCCATGTCTGCCCACAGCTATGTGATCGATTCACGCGACATCAGCAGCTGCGAGATAATAAATGAAAATGCCAGAAGGATGAGAGCCAGTTACTATTTTCTGGGTGTCGGACTTTCAAAGTTCGGAAAGGCCAGTGTAGCTCTTCCGGGAGGGTGCGATCTGGGTGAAAGACCGATCGATCAGCATCTCAAGGCATTCGAGGCACTCGGCGCTACTGCCGTCGTAAAGGACGATGTAGTACATGTCGATGCCGGCAGCGGACTCAAAGGCGCTCATATCTTCTTTGACATAGTTTCCGTCGGAGCCACTATCAATGCGATGCTGGCAGCGGTGAAGGCAGAGGGTAGAACGATACTGGAAAATGTGGCAAAAGAGCCTCATATCGTCGACGTCGCCAACTTCCTCAATATGATGGGAGCTGATATCAGAGGCGCAGGCACCGATGTCATCAAGATACGCGGAGTCAGCCGCCTGAGAGGAGCCCAGTACTTCATCATCCCCGACCAGATAGAAGCAGGTACTTTTATAGCAGCAGCAGTTGCTACCGGAGGGAAGGTCACAGTTGACAACATTACTCCCAAGCATCTTGAGACGATCATCTCCAGAATGAGAGAGGTCGGCGGTGAGATCAGCGTCGATGAGGAGTCGCTTACTGTCAGCAGGAACGGTGTACTCTGCGCGACGAACGTCAGAACTATGCCTCACCCCGGTTTCCCGACCGATATGGTGCCGCAGTTCTCCGTGCTCCTTACCATGGCAGAGGGCACATCCGTAATAACGGAAGGAATATGGAGCAACAGATTCAGATATGCCGAAGAACTCAGAAAGATGGGCGCCTCCTTCTCAGTCGATGGAAAGATTGCCACGATAAATGGTGTTGATAAGCTTCATGCGGCAACAGTCATGTCGACCGATCTCAGGGCCGGAGCGGCAATGGTCATCGCAGGACTTTGCGCTGAGGGTACGACAGAGGTCTACGGTGTTGAATACATAGACAGAGGTTATGAGGACTTTGTGGGAAAACTGGGCAAGCTGGGTGCAGACATCAAACGCGTTGAGGTCCCCGATAATGCTTTTGCCGCCGCTTCCGAAGTGTGATCTATAAAGCTCCGTCAAGGAGCTTTTTTATTGTTCGAGGTTTCAATGATTAAGTTTGCCACCCTGGCCAGCGGCAGTTCCGGAAACTGCACAGCGGTATGGAATGACGAAGGACTGGTACTGATCGATCTGGGGATCAGCTGCAGAAAAACCATAAATGCTCTGAATTCGCTGGGCTTTTCTGCGTCTGATGTCTCTTCCGTGTTGATAACCCACGAGCACGTCGATCACGTGGCGGGATTGAAAGTGTTCTGCAGCCATTATGATACAGAGCTGTGCGGGACGGCCAGCACCAGAAGATATCTTGAGGACAACGGGCTGATCCATCCGTTTCAGAGATTCAGGGAATTCACTCACGGTTCCCGGTTCACCGCCGGAGGTTTCATCGTTGATCCGTTCCCGACCAGTCATGACAGCAGAACATGTACAGGGTTCAGGATCGAGAGGGGAGAGAATTCTGTAGCGATAGTGACGGATGTCGGAAGGATCGATGATCTCATAAGAGAGAAGATACACGGATGCGGGATCGTTGCGCTTGAATCCAATTATGATGACCTGATGCTTGCGCACGGACCGTATGCTCCTTCTCTTAAAGCGAGGATCAGATCTCCACAGGGCCATCTTTCCAATGCTGACTGCGCAAGAGAAGTAGCCAGACTTGTGACGGAAGAGAATGTGAGACAGATAGTTCTCATGCATCTGTCAGACAAAAACAATACTCCTCAGCTCGCACTTGTTTCATGTATATCTGCGGCGGAAGACCTGGGCGCGGCTGAGGATGCATACAGGATCATCGCGGCACCGCGCAGCGAGATCAGTGAGATACTGGAGCTGGACTGATGCTGAATATTGAGATAATGTGTGTCGGTAAGATGTCGCAGAGGTGGTTCTCGGACGGGTTCGAGGAATACAGAAAAAGACTTTCCGCGTTCGATAAGGTGACTGTCACGGAGATAGCTGAGTACAGGATCAGTGACGATACCGACAGCGCAAGGGCTGAAGCTGTGAAAAGAGAAGGCGAAGTGCTGCTGAAGCGTCTGAGGGACGACAGCAGGTCGGTCAAGGTAGCCCTTTGCGTGGAGGGAAGACAGTACAGTTCGGAGGAACTGGCGCTGCTGCTCGAGAAGACAAGACAGGAGACGTCCAGGATAGTGTTCGTGATTGGAGGGTCGGCCGGACTATCTGAGGAGGTCAAGAAGGAATGCACTGTCAGGATGTCTATGAGCAGGATGACCTTTCCTCATCAGATGGCCAGAATGATACTGGCAGAGCAGATCTACCGTGCCGAGAGCATCAATTCAGGCATGAGATATCATAAATGAGTAAAAAGAAAGCCTGTAGCGGGTGCTGCAGGCTTTTCATATGTTCTGAAAAGACCGGATCAGAACAGGCAACCGTAGGCAACGGCGCGTACTCTGTGGTGATGATAGACCTCTTCGTTGGGGATCATGTTGTGCATGTAGACCACCGAGCATTTCGCCACGGGGTCAGCCTCTCCCCAGGTACCAAATCCGCCGGTCCAGCCGAAGGAACCGATATGTCCGTTGTGACCGTATTTCTGGGTCTTGAGGGTCCTGAAACCGAGACCGTAACCGTAGCCGAGGTTGTAGGGATAAGCGTCTCTCTCGAAATCTATGATGGATACCTCGTCCTGCTGATCTGCGTGAAGCATTGCCACTGTGCCTTCTCCGAGGTATTTCTCACCCTTGTATGTACCGCCGTTCGCCAGCATCTGCATGAAAACAGCGAAGTCTTCCGAGCTGGAATATAGACTGGGACGGTACATCAGAGGATACTCTTCCGGATCGCTCCACAGATATCCCGGTACCGGGGCGAAGTCTCCGTTTCCCTTCTTGCTGTATGTAGTCACTGCAAATTCGCGGTTCGCATCGGTGATGTATGTGTCGGTATGCTTAAGACCCAGGGGTTCGATGATGCGTTCGCTGAACACATGCTTGAGAGGTTTGCCTGTCATGACTTCGATGAGAGCACCGGTTATCTCGCTTCCGAATCCGTACTGCCAGTGGGAGCCGGGCTCAAACATGACCGGCGCGTTTGCGATAACACGGACTTCGTCACGCAGAGCGGTGTGGATGCCTCCCTCCTGGATCCTGGCTATCTCCTTGCTCATGGCAGCGAGAGTGGGGTTGACGGGATCCACCGCCGGTACCATACAGTAGGGAAGTCCGCACATCATCGCTACGGCATTGCGGATGGTGATGGGCTTGTCCAGGGGCTGGACGACAGTCTGTCCGTTGGAGAGGGTGACGTATTTCTTTGTGTCCTTCCACTCGGGCAGATACTCGTACAGCGGGTCGGAGAACAGGAACTTGCCCTCTTCATAGAGCATGCCCATGATCACATAGGCGAACAGTTTGGTCATGGATGCCTGACCGAACATGGAATCGGGAGTGACAGGTGTGCGGTCTTCAAGATTCATGAATCCGGCTTCTCCGTGATACAACAGTTCGTCGTTCTGCATGATGGCCACAGAACAGCCCGGAACGCTGCCTTTTTCGACGAAACTCTTGATAAGGTTTTCCAGTCTTGTAAAGTCTTTCATAGATCTCTCCTTTTGTTTTTTAAAAATACCGCAGGGCACTGTACCAGTTCAACGGATACACTATCCTGCGGATCTAAAGCTATGTGCCGTGCTTGGACGGGAATGGTCATTCTTCCGAGTAAGTGGATATGCTCACCGATTTGACCGTTATGTCCTTTTTAGGCCTGTTGTATTTATCTGTTTTCTGTGATGCTATGTCCTTTACCACATCAAGTCCTTCGTAGACCTGCCCGAAAATGGTATAGACGTAATCGAACTGCGGCTGACCGCCGAGCTTTTTAAAAGCATCAATAACATCGGAGGGGTATTCCGCCTCCTGCATTGCGGAAACATAGGCATCGGAGACGCTGTCGCCGGCTGTGATGAAGAACTGACTGTACTGAAGACCGTCGCCGTAAACGACCATGCCAAGCGAACCTGTAAATCCGTGAAGGTCGTCAGTATACTCCGGAGCAACGCCTTTGCCGGAAAAACTCTCGCCGCCGTCTCCCTTGAGAGTCTTGTCCCCGAGCTGCATGACGAAATTCCCGATAGTCTTGTGGATGATCATTCCGTCATAGTAGCCGCTCTCTGCAAGATCGATGAAATTCTGGGCAGTGTTGGGAACAAGGTCATTGTAGATCACTGCTTTGATCGTCCCCTTGCTGGTCACGATGGTGACAACGGTGTCGCCTTCCTTTGGAGAATTGAGCTGCCGTACACTGCTTGTGACTTTTTCTCCGTTTCCTTCTTTTTTGCCTCCGCACGAAACAAGAGAAACAGAGAGAATAACGATTAGTATCAGTGACAGAAGTTTTTTAGACATCTTTTCAACCTCCAGCTTAATGCTAATTATAATACCGCATCGGAAACACGGCAAGTTGGTGGATGATGCGCGTTTATTGACGCCGTAAGGTCAAAGGAATTATAATTTTGACAAGAAAGTGGCATATTCGGATGTCGGAGGTAATTAAAGAAATGGATGAGAACAGGATCCCGTCCGGGGGAACAGATGATGCCGGATTTGGGGATAATTACATATCTCTGACTGACGAGAACGGCGATGAGATCGAGTTCAGGGTGATAGACAGTCTGGATCTGGAAGAGGGATCGTATGTGGCTCTTGAGACCACTCCCGACGATCCTGTGGCTTACCTGAATTCCGATGGTTCACTGATAATACTGAAGACTGTCGTGGAAGACGGCGAAGAAGTGCTTGTGACCGTTGATGACGATGAAGAATTCGATAAGGTCTCAGAGATTTTTATGAGCAGACTCTCTGATCTGTATGATTTCGATACGGATGAGGACGAATAAAAGTTAAAATCCTGCTTTGTTCGATTTGTTGCATCCCATTATTTCCGTCAAAGAACAATAAAGGGATTCCTACGCGCGGCTGCGGATTCCAGAGTCATCTTGAATGAATAGCCTGAAACAGCCCGGGGGATTTACCCACCGTCTATACCGGCGGGGTTCTAACGGGGTGCAGACGGCATAGCAGGGTTTTGTTTTAGATGGAGGTTGGCAGTTTTGTGGCTCGACCGGCAGAAGAAACTGATAGGTGAAGAACTCAGCAACAGACTTGCTGAGGCCAGGTTTGCCGTCATAGGGCTCGGAGGAGTCGGGGGAGGCGTCGCCGAAGCACTGGCGAGATGCGGAGTCGGTAATCTGTTCCTTATGGACGGAGACGTGTTCGATGAAACGAATCTGAACAGACAGATCCTCTGTACAAGGGAGAATATCGGACTTCAGAAAGCATCTGAAGCTGAGAAGAGGGTCCATGACATCAATCCGGACTGCAATATCACTGCGGTCTGCGACTGGCTTGACAGGGATACTGTGGGACTCCTTTCGGAATTCAGACCGGACTGCGTTGTCGATGCTGTAGACCGCGTGACTGCCAAGCTGATCATCATTGAATGGTGCAGGGAAAACGGTGTGCATGTCATATCGTCCATGGGGACCGGTAACCGCATAGATGCAGAAAGCTTCAGGATAGGTGATATATCTGACACCGCCGGATGCGGATGTCCTTTATCCAGGATAATGAGGCGGGAACTCAGAGCAAGAGGGATTTTATCGCTCGATGTCCTTTATGCACAGGATCCGCCGGTCCGATCCGGAGACAGGACTCCCGCCAGCATCTCGTTCGTTCCGCCGGTAGCAGGGTATCTTATCGCAGGGCACGCGGTAAGGCATTTCCTCGGACTGTAAATAAGAATCATCCCGTAAGACGGGTCATAAATTATCAACTGGAAGGAGTCGTATTTTGGCTAAGAACACTGACAGGCTCGACCGCCTTGAAAGGTCCTGGGTCCTGTACGATGTCGGAAACTCAGCGTTCACTATGATTGCGTGCTCACTGATCCCGATATGGTTCAAGGATCTTGCTAGGCTGGGTGGCGCGGAAGTATATGATCACGCCACGGCAAACTTTGCCTATGTAACTGCCATAGTCACAGTTATCGTGGCGGTAATAGGTCCCGCATGCGGTGCCATCACCGACAACAAAGGATTCAAGAAACCTATATTCACGACAGCGCTCGCCATAGGTCTGATCGGATGCATATGGCTCGGACTTGTCAAAAACTGGGCAGCATTCCTGATCATCTATATCATTGCCAAGGTGGCGTATTCCTGCTCTCTGACGTTCTATGATTCAATGTTGACCGACGTCACGACCCCGGAAAGGGCCGACAGGGTATCTTCATACGGGTTCGCATGGGGCTACATCGGATCCTGCCTGCCGTTCACGGTAGCTCTGGTCTTCTATATGGCAGGTGAGGGAATGCTGGGAGGATTTACTGTCAGCCGAGATACAGCAAGACTCGTAGGCCTTGTGACGACCGCGATATGGTGGTGCCTGGTCACTCTTCCTCTTCTGAAGAACTATGAGCAGAAGTATTACGTGGAGAGTTCGAAGGGAGCCGTCAGGGAGGCGTTTGTCAGACTGGGCAATACCCTGAAAAGAATCGTGAAGGATGAGAAGAAGATATTCTTCTTCCTTCTGGCATTCTTCTTCTACATCGATGGAGTAAACACCATCATCGACAACTGCATCAATATAGGCACGGACCTTGAACTGGATACGGTCGGACAGGTCGTGTTCCTGCTGGCAACGCAGGTGGTGGCTTTCGCGTTCTCACTGGTGTTCTCGGCACTGTCCAAGAAACACAAGACCGTCAATCTCATCTATGTCTGCATCGCGGGATACTTCGCGGTCTGCGTATATGCCATGTTCCTCAAATCGCTGTGGCAGTTTGGTATCATGGCGTTCGGAGTGGGCATGTTTCAGGGCTCCATCCAGGCTCTTTCCAGAAGCTACTTCAGCAGGATCATCCCAGCCGAAAATTCAGGAGAATACTTTGGGCTTTATGACATCTTCTCAAAAGGCGCCGCGTGTCTCGGATCCCTGGTCATTGGCATCGTAAAGGATACCACCGGAAGCATCCAGCTTGCGGTGGGAGCCATGGTCTTCTTCTTTGCGCTCGGCTTCATCTTCCTGAAGAAAGCGGACTCCATAGAAGGATAGCGTTAAATCTCGATACTATCGGTTCTTTGTCAAATGTTGAAGTAACCCGAGTAGTAATTACAATTGAATAGTTTCTCACATATCCCGAGCCACGGCTCGGGATATGTTCATATCATGAGAGCTCAATGAATGAAATAACTGGAATAACATGTGGGAAACTGCAGCTTCTTTAGAGATAGAGTATATGCTGATAATTGAGAGTGCGGATGAAGTCCATTCTTTGAACTTCATCCGCACTTATCAATAATAACGATGCGATCATCGAATCGCCTGATGTTGAACCGGGTTTCTCCCGTGGATCACTCGAAGCGGCTGCAGAATTCATTCACTTCTGTTTCGCTCGTCTTCATGGCGTCGAGGGTCTTCTGCAGAAGATCATCGAGCGACCAGCCCAGCATGTCAGCTCCTCTCTGGATGATCTCGCGGGAGCAGCCTGCCGCGAATTTCTTATCCTTGTATTTCTTCTTGAGAGATGAGAGTTCCATGTCAGTGCAGCTCTTGGAGGGACGCATCTTGGCCGCAGCCCAGATAAGTCCGGTCAGCTCATCGCTGGCAAAGAGCACCTTTTCCATCTCCAGTTCCGGCTCTACGTTGCTGCAGATGCCGTAACCGTGGGCGCATACCGCATGGATGACATCCTCAGAAATGCCTTCGGAGCGGAGGATATCAGGGGTGTTCTCGAGATGGTTCTCCGGATATTTCTCGAAATCGATGTCGTGGAGCATACCCACGGAAGCCCAGTATTCCGACTCATCGCTGTATCCGAGCATCTTTGACATCTCTCTCATGACACAGGATACGGTCTCAGCGTGACGCAGGTGGAACGGCTCAGTATTGTACTTGCATATCATTTCGAACGCTTTTTCGGGGGTAACTGTAGTTTTCACTTCTAAAAAACCTCGCTTGGTGTAGTGTTTTTTCTTACAAAAAAGATTATCATTGATTAGATGATAATACAATGAACGGGGTAATTATTATGCATAAAACAAGAGTGGACAGACTGCGTGAAAGGATCATTTCGGACGGACTCGATGCGGTGATAGTCGCAAGCCCCATGTCGATCTTCTACCTTACAGGAGCATCCATACACCCGTTTGAACGGATGTGGCTGTACATAGTCAGGGCTGACGGGAGAGACACACTGCTTGCAAACAAACTGTTCGTATTCGAGGATGCCGGTGTGGAAACGCACTGGCATACCGACAATGACGATGCGCCGAAGCTTCTCTGTGAGGAGCTCGGCAGCGCCAGAAAGATCGGTGTGGAGAGGGATCTGACTGCCAGGTTCCTGATCCCGATCATCGATTCCTTGGATGGAGTCAGGCTTTCAGTGACATCTGCGGTGGATGACCTCAGGATAATCAAGGACGCAGATGAACTTGAGAAGATGAGGGTCAGTTCCAGACTTAATGACGAAGTTCTGGAGGAAGCCTTCTCGCAGGTGAGAGAGGGAATGACCGAAAAGGAACTCGCAGCCATAGTAGCGAAGGGGTTCGAGAACAAGGGAACAGGCGGGCAGAGTTTTGGAGCTATCGTCGCTTTCGGACCGAATGCGGCTGACCCGCACCATATGACCGATAATACCAGACTGAAAAAAGGCGACTGTGTCCTCATTGATATGGGCTGCTTATGGAAGGATTACTGTTCTGATATGACCAGAACGAAGTTCTTCGGAGAAGTGACAGAGGAGCAGAGAAAAGTATACGAGATCGTCAGGGAAGCGAATGAAAAGGCGAAAGAATTCGTAATGCCCGGCGTCAGATTCTGCGACATAGACGCGGTTGCCAGAGATCACATCACGAACGCCGGTTACGGTGAATACTTCACGCACAGACTGGGCCACGGTATAGGTCTTACGGAGCATGAACCCAAGGATGTCGGGCCTGCGAATACAGACAAGGTGGAAGCCGGAATGGTGTTCTCCATCGAGCCCGGGATCTATCTGCCCGGAAAGTTCGGAGTAAGGATCGAAGACCTGGTCATCGTCACTGAGGATGGCTGCGAGTGTCTCAACAACGATTCCAGAGAACTTCAAATAATATGAGGAGGGACTGAGATGCCCAGAAGAGAACGCAGGGATGCAGTCAGGGTCGATGTTGACGGACTGCACGCGATGTTTCCGTATGTCATGAAGAACCGCACCGACGCGGAGGTCATGGCACAGGAGGAGATCGACGTGACCGATATCCTGGAGTGGATGAAGAAAGAGAACGAGGAGAACGGCACAAACTACAAGATCTTCCATGCGGTGTGCACAGCCATCGCCAAGACCGTTTACCACCGCCCGATGCTCAACAGATTCATCTCCGGCAGATGTTTCTGGCAGAGAAAAGAGATATCGCTGTCATTTACAGCTAAGAGACAGTTCGCCGACGGTGCTGAGGAGAGCCTGGTATTCATGACGGCAAAGGACGATATGGTGATAGACGACTTTTCCAAAAAGATACTCGGTGATGTCACCAAGATGAGACAGGCAGGCAAGAATGACCTGGATGATCTTATCGGCAAAGTCGCTAAGTTCCCCAGATGGTTCCTGGAGATCTTCTTCTGGATCGTTTACAGGCTTGAGTACCACGGGATCATGCCCAAGGCGCTCACGGACGGAGATTCGAACTATGCCTCCATCTTCCTGACTAACCTCGGGAGCATCGGGGCAAGCGCATCCTACCACCATCTCAACAATTACGGGACGAATTCATTTTTCGTCATAATCGGAACCATGTTCAAGAGAAACGATACCGAGGGAAGAGAGCGGACATACCTGCCCATTTCAGTCATTCTTGATGAAAGGATAGCCGACGGGTTCTATTTCGTCCGCAGCCTGAAGTATTTCGAATGGCTCATGCAGCATCCGGATGAATTGAAGAAGCCGCTTAACGAGCTTGGGGATTATCAGTTCTGAAAAAAGGAGCACACTATGAAACCGGTAGCAATAGATGATATCAAAAGATACAGTTTTCTCAGCGGCGTGAGCTATTCACCGGACGGGAAGACGGCAGTATTCGTTGTCAAGAAAGCCCAGAAGGACGGCAAAGGATACACCTCCGATCTGTACATGTACCGCAGCGGAGAGGTCAGAAGACTCACTTCCGGCGGCAAGGAGGGGGCTTTTGCATGGAAGAACGACAATGAATTGTTCGTTTTTACTTCCAGAGAAGAGGAAGATAAAAAGAGAGCTGAAGGCCGCGAGGCTTTTACTCCTCTTTATACGCTTCGTCTTGACGGAGGAGAAGCTGAAAAAACGGCCGAGCTTCCGTTCAGGGCGAACAGCATGGAGCTCTGGCATGACAGCGTGTACGCAGTAAGCGGCAGCATCAGCAAAGAGTGTCCTGACTATTACAGGCTCAGCGAGGATGACAGGAAAACGGAGAACGACAGGATCAGAAACGACGCTGATTATGAGATCTGCGACGAGGTACCGTTCTGGTTCAATGGAGCCGGGTTCATAAACGGAAACAGAAGTGCTCTGTTCCTGTACAATGAAGAGGACGGCAGCGTTGAGAGAATAAACGATCCGGATTACTCCGTCGGCGGATACGAGCTCATGGAAGACAGGATCATTTACTGGGGAAACAAAGGCAGCAGGATGTCCGACCTCTTCAGTACGGTGTTTTCCTACAGCAGGAAAGACGGAAAATCGACTGTCATAAGGGATGACAGCACTTATTCGGTAAGCGGCAGCGCTCTTCTGGACGGAAGACTGGTACTGCTGATGTCCGACGGAAAGAGACACGGGATGAACCAGGATCCGGATTTCTACTGGTTTGATCCGGATACCGGCAAGGAAGAGCTTCTTTACAAGACTGACACTTCGGTCGGCAACTCCACCGGAAGTGACTGCAGACTCGGACATGGGCGTTCGATCAAGAACGGGAACAGAGGCATCTATTTCACCGAGACCAGGAGGAATTCCGGCGTTCTGTGCTGTCTGACTGCAGACGGTGAGAAGAAGACCGTCATAGATATGGAAGGTTCCGTGGACGATTTCGACATCTCAGAGGAGACGGGAAGTGTCATTTCTGTGAGGATCACCGCGGGTGAGCTCCAGGAACTGTTTGTATCAAAACTGGAAGGCGGAGAAGCTGAAAAGGTCAGCGATCTCAACGGCGAAGCGCTCAGGGACACCTATGTCGCGCTGCCCGAGAAATTCACATTTGACAGCGAGGGGTGGGATATAGACGGATGGGTGCTCAAGCCCATCGGCTATGATCCGGAAAAGAGATACCCTGCGGTGCTCGACATTCACGGCGGACCTAAAACCGTCTACGGGGAGATATTCTTCCATGAGATGCAGTATTGGGCAGGCCTGGGATATTTCGTGTTCTTCTGCAACCCGATCGGATCGGACGGAAGAGGGGATGAGTTCGCAGATATCAGAGGCAAGTACGGCACTTGTGAGTTCAAAAACATCATGGACTTCACCGATGAGGTCCTCAAAAGATACCCTCAGATCGATGAGAACAGAGTGTGCGTGACCGGAGGAAGCTACGGAGGGTTCATGACAAACTGGATCGTAGGGCACACGGACAGGTACTGCTGTGCCGCTACTCAGAGAAGCATCAGCAACTGGATATCCTTTGAAGGAGTATCGGATATCGGACCCATGTTCACAAGAGATCAGCAGTGCGCAGATCTGTTCAGCAAACCGGATCTCGAGAAGTTATGGTGGCATTCTCCGCTGAAATATGCTGATAATGTCAAGACACCGACGCTGTTCATTCATTCGGATCAGGACTACAGATGTCCCTTCGAGCAGGGCATTCAGTTCTTCACTGCGCTGAAGACTCGTGATGTCGAGTGCAGGATGGCAGTGTTCCATGGTGAGAATCACGAACTGTCCCGCGGCGGAATGCCTGAGCACCGCGTGAGGAGACTAAAAGAGATCACAGACTGGTTCAACAGCCACACCTGATCTTTATTCAGATAAAACCGACAGTCCCTTCGCGGGACTGCCGTTTTTTGCTGTTTGTGACAAAAAAAGGCAAGGTGTCCACAGAATAATATACATATAGATAGAATATTACGCTCCCTTATTGACATATCGGCTGAATGGGGATAACATCAGATGCAAGATAGAGGCGCGAGCTCCATCAGTACCTCTCAGCATATAAGCAGCTTTAGCTGAGAGCGAAAGGGGATATCGCCGAAGGGAAGGAAAGCAGCTGCGCTCTTCTTCGCTGGGCCGTCGGATAAGATCCGCCGGACTGTCACGTGAGTGGAGCGCTATCTGGTACTGATGTTTGGCTTTATGCCGGATTTGATCATGTGCTGTAAATGCTCCGCGAGCGTTTACGGCCTTTTTTGTTAAACAAACATGATCAAAGGAGATTTAAAAAATGATCAGCATCAGAAGGTTCGTTTCAATAATGCTCGCACTGGCTGTAGCCCTGTTGATGACTTCCTGCGGTACTTCCAAAGAGACCGGAGTCGATGACGGGGTACTGACCGTGGCGATGGAATGCGCTTATGAGCCATACAACTGGCTGCAGAATGACGACAGCAACGGAGCGGTACCGGTATCGAATGTGCCCGGCGCCTATGCAAACGGCTACGACGTCATGATCGCAAAAAAGATCTGCGAGGAGAACGGGTGGGAACTGGAGATCATACAGTCAGACTGGGATTCCCTTGTGCCCGGAGTTCAGTCAGGGACTTTTGACTGCGTCATAGCGGGGCAGTCGATGACCGCTGAGCGCTCAAAGGAAGTCGATTTCGCCGGCCCGTATTTCTACGCTACCATCGTATGCCTTACGACTGAGAACAGTCCGTTTGCTTCCGCGAAAGGAATAAATGATCTGTCCGGAGGAAAGTGCACGGCTCAGATGGGTACGATCTGGTATGATGTATGCCTTGCCCAGATTGAAGGCGCTGATATCCAGACGGCAACAGAGACGACTCCCGCAATGCTGATGGCTCTGGAAACAGGAGCGGTGGATTTCGTCTGCACGGATACTCCTACTGCCCAGGCGGCTGTCATAGCGTATCCTGATATGGTGATACTCGACTTCACGGGAACGGACGGGGATTTCACGTTTACCGAAGAAGAGAGAGCTGAGAATGTGAACATCGGTGTCTCCGTCAAGAAGGGAAACACAGAGCTCAAAAACAAGATAGATTCCGTACTGAATAAGATGAATGCAAACGACTTCAATGAACTGATGGCATACGCCATATCCATCCAGCCGCTCTCGGAGGATTGATCGTATCATGAGTAAGTTCTCACAACTTCTTCAGGATGTGCTCAGATTATGTTCCAAGTACTATCCGATATACCTTTCAGGTATGAAGAATACCGTATTGCTGGCTCTCATCGGAACGGTGCTCGGCTGTGTGATCGGATTTGTATGCGGAGTGCTGAACACGATTCCTTTGGATCCGAGAGACCCGTTCAGAAAAAGGGCACTTGTCAAATGCGTGCGTGGAGTTATCAGAGCATACGTCGAACTGTTCCGCGGGACGCCCATGGTGCTGCAGGCTGTTTTCATCTACTATGCGCTGCCGTATTTCACCGACGGAGCAGCCCGTTTCTCAAGCGTCTGGGCTGCGTCGATACTGGTAGTTTCCGTGAATACAGGAGCATATATGACTGAATCAGTCAGAGGCGGTATCATCTCTGTCGATCCTGGACAGGTAGAAGGCGCGATGGCTATAGGCCTTACGCATGTGCAGGCGATGATGTATGTGATACTGCCGCAGGCTGTGAGAAGCATACTGCCCCAGATAGGCAACAATTTCATAATCAATCTCAAGGATACATCGGTCATGTTCATGATCAGTTTCACTGACTTCTTTGCGGCTCACAGAGGGGTAGTCGGGGCAACGTACCTGTATTTCCCCTCCGCTGTCATAGAAATGATCGGATATCTCACGATGACACTGATATCGTCGTTCCTCCTGAGAAGGATGGAACAGCGGCTTGAAGGCAGCAGCAGTTTTGAACTGGTGGTTGCGGATCCTCTGACTCTCACCTCCGGAGTCTACCGCAATCCGGGATCGGATGAACTGTTTAGAGAGCGCAGCCGCGACTATACGGGAAAGGACTGAGAGAATGGACAGAGAACCGATCCTTGAAGTCAGGCATCTTTCCAAGACTTTCGGAACAAACCCTGTTCTGAAAGATATCAATTTTGAGATCAATCAGCAGGATGTTATCTCGATCATCGGACCTTCCGGTTCGGGCAAGAGCACGCTCCTGAGATGCATCAATCTGCTGGAGACTCCTACGGCGGGGTCGATCCTTTACCGGGGAAGGGACATCACGGAACTCGGTAAAGATGTGTATTCATACCGGGCAAAGGTCGGAATGGTATTCCAGTCATTCAATCTTTTCGATAACCTGACAGTTATGGAAAACTGTACTCTGGGTCAGACCAGGGTCCTGCACAGAGACAGGGAAGAAGCGGAAGAATATGCCCTGCAGATACTGTCAAGAGTGGGAATGGCTCCTTACTGCAACGCGAGACCGCGCCAGCTTTCGGGCGGTCAGAAACAGCGTGTCGCGATAGCCAGAGCAATGGCTCTGGATCCTGAGGTGATCCTTTTTGATGAGCCGACTTCAGCTCTGGATCCTGAACTTGTAGGTGAGGTCCTGGATGTGATGAGGGATCTGGCCGGACAGGGAATGACCATGGCGGTCGTTACCCATGAGATGGCCTTCGCCAGACAGGTCAGCAACAGAGTTGTATTTATGGATGACGGCATAATAATGGAAGAAGGCTCTCCGGAAGAGGTGTTCACTGATCCCCAAAACGATAGAACAAGAGAATTCCTCGGAAGATACCTCGGAAGGTGACAGGCTGACTGTCAGATCGATTGCTATTTCTCCCTTCATAGAAGACTCCCTGCTCTGAGAGATCGGAGCAGGGAGTCTTTGTGTATTCAGTAAATCATCTGACTGTGAAAAACAGTTCCGCAGGCTTGAGCCCGGGGACGCTTATTGTGAGTCTGCCTTCGCCCGGAGCGCCGGTCGTTCTGATGTATGTTCCTGTCATCCCGCCTTCTGCGGTGGAGCACTCCGGTCCAACGATGCTGATGGGTCCTTCTGCCGAGAAAGTCACGGGAAGCTGCGCATAGTGTGCGGTATTTCCGTTGCCGTCCAGGATCCGTATCCTGACAGCAGCCATATCGTACGTAGCGCCTTCCTTCAGTTCGGCGGAACTGGTCCTGACTTCCAGGTGCAGTTCGGAGGAAGGAGTGAGCGTTCTGGAACTTAGAACTTTTCCGTCTTTTACTGTGTCAAGTCTCCATACCGTGGCATCCCCGCCCCAGTTGCTGACGTATTTCCCGTACAGTTCTGCCGCGTCGGAATATGTCATCTTGTATCTCATCATGATCCAGGCCAGCTTCAGTTTGTCACGAAGAGGCATGTCATTTATCCCGTGGACGGACGCAGAAACCAGACAGTCATGAAGAAGTTTTTCAAGTTTCCCTGAGTATCCATCCTGCGATCTCAGAAGGTCTCCTATCGTGTCATCGATCAGAATGGGACCGTGCTTCAGTGAGGTGAAGTCAGTATTGCTGAATTCCTGCACGAATGCGTCGTTCTTGTACAGGCGGACGCTGTCTGCGTTGGTGAAAGCATAGACTTTGCCCAGCATCCCTCCGGGATAGTCTCCTATATCCATGGTGGAGCCAACTTCAAGTACGGGAACATCATCCTGCTGCATGGCGTAGACGCTGGCGGCCAGCTTTGGATTTCTAAATGCATCCATGACACCGTGATAGCAGATCCTGTCACCGGATCCGAAGTCTTTGTGGGTGGGATAATCGAACATGCACCATTCAAAACATCCAGCATGCTCTCCGGTGGACATGGCGGCATTCATTACGCGGGCATGCCGCAGGGCGTGCTCCTGGCGGTCCTCCACCTTGTCGAAGGATTTGGTCGGGAACATATGCCCGTTGGATTCGGAGATGAGGAAGCCTTTTGACATGTTCGGCGTAACTTTTGATTTCTGGGTTATGGGCTCGTTTTTTCCGGAATGCGTGAAGTCATTGAATGCGTAAACATCCTCCAGCAGGTGGCTCTTTTTGATGTATCTCACACCGGAAGTCTGACGGCTGGGATCCAGTTCATGGGCGATGCGGTTGGTGCGCTCGTAGAATTCATCGTCGTCCTGGCTCTCGTTTATCCTGACTCCCCACAGCACAATGGAAGGGTGGTTTCGGTACTGAAGGACCATCTCCTCGACCTGCCTGCAGGCGACGTCTTTCCAGGAACTGTCGCCTATATGCTGCCACCCGGGTATCTCGGTGAATACCAGAAGTCCCAGTCTGTCACAGGCATCGATGAATGACTGTGACTGGGGATAATGGGAGGTCCTGACGGCATTGCACCCAAGTTCCTGCTTCAGTATGCGCGCGTCCTCCACCTGCAGGCTGTCAGATACCGCATATCCGACATAAGGGTAGCTCTGGTGTCTGTCCAGTCCGTGCATGAATGTCCGTTTTCCGTTAAGGTAGAATCCGTCGGAACGGAACTGCGCCGTCCTGAAACCAAACGATACGGTCCTGGAGGCACCGTTTTCCAGAGTAACGCCAAGATCATACAGGACAGGAGAATCAGTATCCCAGACAGCCGCATCCGGAAGACTGACAGTCATCTTTCCTGAATCCACGGGAACAGAAGCACAAAGTTCTCCGCTGCTGTCCGTGATGTTCAGGATGCCTTTGGGCGATGAGCCGTCCGAGACAGTGATCGCAACTTCGGCAGTCTGAAGGTCAGGGGTAGTTACGTAAATATCTGAGATGTAAACACTCTCTCTGACATCCAGCCAGACGGGGCGGTAAATGCCTCCGTATGTCAGGTAATCTATGACAAAACCGAAAGGAGGGATAGCCGGGTTCTCGGTGCTGTCGAGTTTTACGGCAAGCTCTATCTCCTCTCCCGGTACACCATGATCTGTCAGTTCGACCTCAAAAGAGGTATATCCGCCGAGGTGTGTCATGATCTCCCTGCGGTCGACATACACAGTGGCGATGTGCGCAGCCGCTTCAAAAACAGCAAAGAGACGCTTGCCTGCGGCTTCCTGAGGCACGGTGATCTTCCTGCGGTAACCGCTGACCATCTCATAGTTTCTGCTGTCTGCATAGTGAAGGGGAAGCTCCGTAACAGTGTGAGGTATCCTTACAGGAATACCTTCTGATGAATACTCGAGGAATGAATCATCCCATTCTGCAGTGAACTCCCAATCGTTATTGATCGGTATCATGCTGTTCTCTCCTTAGGCAGTTATTTGTCACTGACCGAGATCAGTGCTGACGCTTTGGGTTATAGTCTCAAATGTGCTGTTTTTTGCGTAAGAGTCAATGTTTTCCTTTTTGATCCCGAATTTCTGGAGCGTACCGGCTCCACCGATGCATCCTCCGGTGCAGGCCATTCCTTCCACAAAGTTGCTCTGCAGCAGACCTTTCGACCGTTTGAGCATCGCTATCCTGCACATCTCTATACCGCTGCATGTCTCGGGCTTCAGCTCCAGAGATGAACCGATTTCTGAGAGTCCCTGTCTGATGGCCTCCGTAAGTCCTCCGGACCTGGCAAATACCCTGCCGTAGTAGGAAGCCTGATTGATATCGTTTTCCTCAAGAGACCCCAGATCGATATCCCTGCTGTCAAAAAGAGCCTGCAGCTCCTCAAAGGTCAGTGCTACATCAACGAGATCTTTTATCCTGTCCTGCATGATCTCTGCCTTTTTCGCGGTACACGGACCGATAAAGACCAGCCTGCAGTCTTCGTCGTCCTCCCTCAGTTTCTTCGCGATCGCCCCCATGGGAGAAAGATTGGAAGAGATGTCTTCGGCCAGTGCAGGGAAGTTCTTCCGGACATAATCCACGAATGCAGGACAGCAGGAGGAGAGAAGGAATCCTTTCTCATCAAGTTCCTTCGCTTCATCATATGCTACGAGATCTGCGCCTTTCGCTACTTCGATCACGTCATAGAAACCGAGCTTCTTAAGGCCTGCTATGACCTGACCAAGTTTGAATTCCCTGAAACTGTCGGCGATCGCCGGTGCGATCAGAGCGTAAACCTTGAAGTTGGTGTTGTTCCCGCTCTTGATGATGTAATCTATCGCATCCAGGATAAAAGACTTATCCATTATGGCGCCGAACGGACACTGTGATATGCAGGCACCGCAGTTTATGCATTTATCGGGGTCTATCCTGGCAGCCTGATCTTCATTTGCCGCTATTGCCTTGACAGCGCATGCGTTCTCGCAGGGGCGCTTCCTGTTTATTATGGCCGTGTATTGGCACGCTCTGGCGCAGGCTCCGCAGTTGATGCATTTGGACTTGTCTATATGTGCCTGATGATTCGAATCAAAGTAGATGGCGTCTTTTGGACATGCAACCTTGCACCTCTGTACGAGACATCCTCTGCACGTGTTGGTGACTTCATATCCGCCTATCGGACACTCGTCGCACGCGATATCGATGACTTCGATTATGTTGGGATTGGCTCTGTCGCCGCCCATGGCGAGTTTGACTCTCTCCTGAAGGATAGCACGTTCCTTATAAACGCAGCAGCGCATGGTCGGCGTCTTGCCGGGAATGATCTTCTTGGGTATGTCCAGAACGTTTTCGACCAGATTCTGTTCCCAGGCTTCTTTAGCGACCTCTTTCAGGACCTGATATTTGATGTATTGTATACGGGTCTCAAAACTACTCATCCAGTGACTCCAATTCTTCTTCCTTGAGATAGATCAGACTGTGCAGGAAATCTGTCTGATGCCGGATACCTTTTACTGACTGTGAAGCGGCCAGGATCGGGATCCATCCCAGTATCTCTTTTCTTGAGCAGCCGGTCCTGCCGCAATATGTCCGCAGATACTTCTTTGCGCGTTCTTTTTTGCCGTCAAGCAGAAACAGCAGGAAAGTTCTTGCCGCGTCAGCTTCACGGTTCCCCTGAGTGGCGTGAGACCAGTCTATGATATAAGCCTCATCGTCCTCGCTGATTATGACGTTTGACGGATCAAGGTCGCCATGGCAGAGGTCATTATATCTCGGAGAAGACTCTATTCTGTTGTGAAGATCATAACGCAGGGTAGCAGAGAGATCTGTCTCGGATATCTTCCTGTTCATCTTGTCCCTGTGCTTGGTCAGCAGAGGACACCGCTTTGACTGTATTTCTCTCTGGATATCGACAAAACGTGTCAGAAGCACATCCTCTTTTTCCGGATACATATCGAGAAGTTCGGCCATAGTCTTCCCGCGAATGTACTGTGATACGATGGCCCAGTTTCCGTCAACCGTAGTAACTTCGAACAGTTTCGGTATGTGAAGCCCGGTCTCCTCGACAAGGGCCTGGTTCAGTGCTTCATTCAGAACGGTTGCCTTGTCAGAATCTGGCCCAAACACTTTATAGCACTTGTCTGCCTCAACGAATACTAATGTATCCTTTCCGGCTGTGATAACATTTCTGTCCATAAAATCGGTCCTCGAAAAAAATGTATTCCCTGATATTACAAATATATCATGAAGTAAACAGTGAATTCATTCTAAATTATGCGTAGAGTCCAGTGATTCAGTCAGGAGCAGCTGACCTTATGCACATGTATTTATAGAAGAAAAAGGCCGTCGCACAGATAGGATCGTGCGATGGCCTTTATGATGGTGCGGGTAACAGGACTTGAACCTGCACGGTCGCCCACTAGATCCTAAGTCTAGCGTGTCTGCCAATTCCACCATACCCGCATATAAAACATGCCATAATTCTACAATTGCAGGTGGAGCAAGTCAAACGTTTCAGGTTGTTGGTTTAACACACAAGATATATAATGTATTGTAGTCAATAACTAAAAGGCTGGTAGTACATTGAGAATACTTAACAAACTGGAAAGACGCTTCGGGCGGTATGCCATAGAGAACCTGATGATCGTGGTATGCGGCGGTCAGGCCATCGTTTTTATCGCTGACCTTCTGATGAGCGGTTTTGCCAGCAGCATGCTGTATCTCGACTGGGAACTTGTCACCAGAGGTCAGATCTGGCGTGTCTTCACTTTCATATTTGAGCCCAGCAGCAGCAATCCGATTACGTTCGTTCTGAGCCTTTATTTCTACTATATGATAGGCGGTGCTCTGGAACATGAGTGGGGAAGTTTCAATTTTGACTGCTTCTACCTAATGGAGATGGCCTGCACGGTGATAGCTTCCATCTTTATAGGAGTTGGAACATCGTACTATATTAATCTCTCGCTGTTCCTTGCTTTTGCGGTGCTCTATCCGAATTATCAGGTTCTGCTTTTTTACTTCCTTCCCATTAAGGTCAAATGGGTCGCTCTGATAGATCTGGCTTTCATGATCTACAGTTTCTGTGTCAGTTCGTCGATGAGGCTGCTTATCATAGCATGCTTCATACCGCTGGTGATCTTCCTCTGGGATGATGCGGTAAAGAACATCAAACTCTATTTTGACAGGAAAAAGAGAATGAAAGAGTTCTCGGACTACTGGAAATAACCAATTCGGGGTTTTTTAACTCATACATTCGGAGGTTGAGAGATATGCGTATTCTGCTTGCTGCAGCTGTTTTGCCTGCACTGTTCCTGATGCGTTATGTCTACAGAATGGACAGGATAGAGAAGGAACCTCTCGGTCTGCTGATCCAGCTTGCAGGCGCAGGGGCAGTCTCATGTTTTCCTGCGGCAGTGATCGAAAAAATGCTTGGGTCGGTACTGGGACAGTTTTTTGACGCGGAATCTGAGATCTACATCCTTATCGACGCATTCCTTATTGTGGCGCTCGCGGAGGAAGGATGCAAATACGTATGCCTCAGGATGTTTACGTGGAGAAACGAAGAGTTTGACTGCAACTTCGACGGCATAGTCTATGCCGTGTTCGTGTCTCTTGGATTTGCCGCGCTGGAGAACATTATGTATCTGCAGAGTTACGGACTTTCCATCGCATTTTCAAGGGCGATCCTTTCGATCCCGGGGCATATGACTTTCAGTGTGTTTATGGGACATCATTACTCAAAAGCCAAAAAAGCTATGATATACGGCAGAGCGGACGAAGCAAGGCAATGCAGCATCACTGCTCTCACCAGAGCTGTGATCCTGCACGGTTTCTATGACTACTGTCTGATGAGCAATTACGAGATGCTCTATTATGTGTTCTTCGTGTTCGTGGTCCTGCTCGATATCATATCCATAAAGAAGATCAAGATAGAGGCGGCCAACGACGCTCCCTTTGAGCGGTGGCCGATGTACTGATCTGAGAGGTGTTCAGTTTGATCCCGGATAAGACGTTTATAGAGACTGAGCTCGCTTCCGGCGGGCTCAATCCTGTTCTGTATGTTTTTTCAGAAGTCGATTCCACTAACACGAGAGCAAGAGAGATACTGGCAGACAGCAGTGATGAGATCCTTGTGCTGGCTTCAGCTCAGCTTAAGGGGAAGGGCAGCCATGGGAGGTCATTCTTTTCTCCTGCAGACACGGGATTGTATTTCACCGCATCTTTCAATGGACTGCCTTCAGAACATCCTGTCACGTTTGCGGCAGCAGTTGCATCCGTAAAAGCGCTTGGCAGCTGCGGGATAGACACGGAGATAAAGTGGGTCAACGACATATTCCTGTCCGGGAAAAAGGCGGGCGGCATACTCTGTGAAAGGATCTCCTCCGGCGCTGTAATAGTAGGGATCGGCATCAATCTGGAAGAACCTCAGGGGGGCTTTCCCGATGATATAAAGAGGACCGCTGTAGCCGTCGGTTCACACAGGGAGATCAGGGACAGGCTTGCAGTAGAACTGTACAGGGAACTGGTAAAGGCAGTGAATCAGGATGTAGGGGAAATAATCCGCTCATACAGGGATGTGTGCGGAACGGTCGGCAGAAGGATCTCATTTGAGATCGACGGGAACAGGACGTCCGGAACGGCGCTGTCCGTCGGGGAGGACGGAAGCCTCACAGTTGAACAGGATGGAGGAGATATCATAAAACTGATCTCCGGAAACGTTTCTGTCCGCTACTGAACCTGTTGTGCAAGTGAATGTTGACAGGAAAGCGCTGTTTACGTATAATTTATTGGTCCGCTTGAAAAAGGCTCATAAGAGTGCGAAGCACCGCCTGATACAGCGAGTCGAATAAAAAGACAGAGGTAAGAAAATGTACGCAGTTATTGAAACGGGCGGCAAGCAGTACAGGGTCGAGCAGGGAGATGTTATCTACGTCGAGAAGCTCGCAGCTGATGCTGAAGAGACCGTAACGTTCGACAAGGTCCTGGCAATCGGTGGAGAAAGCACAGTATTCGGCAATCCTGTAGTCGAAGGAGCATCCGTTACCGGAAAGGTCCTCAAGCAGGGTAAGGCAAAGAAGATCGATGTTTTCACCTACAAGCCCAAGAAAAACGAGAAACGCCATCTCGGCCATCGTCAGAGCTTCACAAAGGTTGAAGTTACTGCCATCAACGCGTAAGGAAACGGAGGGTATTACTTATGGCACATAAAAAAGGTGTTGGTTCCACAAAGAACGGCAGAGACTCCGAGTCCAAACGCCTCGGTGTCAAGAGAGCGGACGGACAGTTCGTTCTTGCTGGCAACATTCTTGTTCGTCAGCGCGGCACACACATTCATCCCGGCCTGAACGTTGGGATCGGATCCGATGATACGCTTTATGCTCTTACAGACGGAACCGTCAGGTTCACAAGATATGGTAAGGACCGCAAGAAGGTCAACGTTATGAACTGAACCAAGTCCCGTGCTGGAAAGCACGGGATTTTTCTTTTTATGTAAAAATGTTTATCGATAAAGCAAGAATTCAACTGAAAGCAGGAAGAGGCGGCGACGGGGCTGTCAGCTTCCACAGAGAAAAATATGTTGCTGCGGGAGGCCCTGACGGCGGAGACGGCGGGGACGGCGGCAGCATATATCTCGTTGCAGATGACCATCTCTCGACGCTCAGCGACTATAAATACAGAAGGAAGTATGAAGCGGGGAGCGGTGAGAACGGAAGAGGGAACCGATGCAGGGGCAAGAGCGCCGATGATCTTTATCTGAAGGTGCCCAGAGGTACCATAGTCAGGGAGTATGAGTCAGGGAAGATCATGGCGGATGTATCTTCGGACGAGCCTGTCCTGATCTGCAAAGGGGGAAGAGGCGGGTTCGGAAACGCCAGATTTGCCACCCCGACCAGACAGATCCCCAGATTTGCCAAGACGGGGACCCAGGGGGAGACTTTTGACGTTTCCCTGGAGCTCAAACTCATTGCTGATGTGGGATTCGTAGGTTTCCCCAATGTAGGAAAGTCGACGCTCCTTTCCGTCATATCGAACGCGAGACCGAAGATAGCCAATTATCACTTTACAACGCTTACTCCCAATCTCGGAGTAGTGAATGTCGGAGATTCTTCCTTTGTCGCGGCTGACATTCCTGGACTCATTGAAGGCGCGAGCAGAGGCATAGGACTTGGATATGACTTCCTCAGACATATCGAAAGATGCAGGCTGATCGTACACATCGTCGATGTATCCGGCAGCGAGGGCAGAGATCCGGTCGCTGATTACGAACAGATCAATAATGAGCTCTCGTCATTCAGTGAGGAGCTCGGTTCAAGAAAACAGATCGTAGTCGGCAACAAGATCGACATAGCTTCCGATGAGCAGAGAGCTTCTTTTGCTTCTTATATAAAGGGCAAAGGTCTTGAATACCTTGAGATCTCCGCCGCCACCACGGAGGGCACGAGGGAATTAATCAACAAATGTGCCGAAGCGCTGGCTGAGCTGCCGCCCGTTACTACATTTGAACCTGATTTCGTCAGACCGCAGAAGGGCGGGAGAAACAGGGACTTTGAGATCTTCAGGGACGATGAAAACGATGAATGGGTGATAGAAGCGCCGTGGCTCGAAAGGATCCTCATGCAGAGCAATGTGGATGACTATGAATCCCTTATGTACTTCCAGAACGCACTTGCTGATTCCGGGATCCTGGACAGACTCGTTGAGATGGATGTGCAGGAGGGAGATTCCATACGCATAGGAGATTATCAGTTTGATTACATTACCTGATTCAGACGTGCTTTCACGGCATGAGGCAAAGCAGAAGAGCCCCGTGGAGCTCGCTTTTATAGGAGATGCGGTATATGAGCTCCTCGTCAGAGAACATATAAGTCTGACTCATGACGCTCCTGCCGCAGTGCTTCACAAGATGGCGATCTCTTACGTCAGGGCGGAATCGCAGCATTCCGCTCTTGAGAAGATAGCCGGGCAGCTTACGGAAGAAGAAGCGGAGATGGCGCGCAGAGGCAGAAATGCCAACAAAGTCACATCTTCAAAGAACGCTGACCCTGCAGACTACAGGGCAGCCACAGGACTGGAGACGCTGTTTGGTTATCTGTATATTACAGGTCGGAACGACCGTATCAGGGAACTGTTCTCGCTGATCATAAGTGATTGACAGATAATATTGCGCACCGTCCGTGCATTAAATATAATTACTAGAGTAGAGATTCAGATTTCTAAGGAGACAATACTATGTCAGGGCATTCCAAGTGGAACAATATCAAAAGAAAGAAGGAAAAGGCTGACGGCGCAAAAGCCAAGGTCTTTACGAAATATGCCAAAGAGATCGCGGTTGCGGTAAAAGAGGGAGGTAGCACCAATCCCGATACGAACGCGAGGCTCCGTGATGCCATATCAAAGGCTAAGGCCAATAACGTCCCCAACGACAATATCAAAAGGGTCATTGAGAAGGCGTCATCCGATACGGCAAACTATGAGAGCATCGTATACGAAGGATACGGCCCCGGCGGGATCGCAGTGATCTGCGAAGCGCTCACTGACAACAGGAACCGCACGGCCGCGTCGGTCAGGCATCTTTTTGACAAATATGGCGGAAACCTCGGAACCACCGGCTGCGTTTCGTACATGTTCACACAGAAGGGCGTGATCGTCATCGAGGACGAGGATCCTATCGATGAGGATAAGCTGATGATGGAAGCCATGGAGATCGACGGTGTGAATGACCTCGAGGTCAACGAGAACGTTGCAGAGATCACCACCGATCCCTATGATCTGGTCAAGGTCTGTGAAGGTCTCGAATCACTCGGTTATGCTTTCTCTTCCGCTGAAGTCGCTTATGTTCCGTCTACATATACAGCTCTTAACGACGAGGAGCAGCTGAAGCAGATGGGAACTCTCCTTTCTCTTCTGGAAGAAGATGATGATGTTCAGGGAGTGTGGCACAACCTGGACAACGAAGAGGACCTGCCGTAAACGATAAACAAACAGAGAACACTCAGCGGCGTTATACGCCGCTGTTTTCGGAGGAAGGAACGTGTCTGACAGAAAACTGTGCATGTGTTGTATGAGCCCGGTGCCCTCGGGAGCGCTGGCTTGTCCTTCCTGCGGATATAACGGCAGCCAGCAGAACCCGGAAGGCCTTTTGCCGATCGGGTCGAGGATCGGCAAAGGGAAGTATCTTATAGGCAGAGCGGAAGAGATACACACCGAGTGTGTGGATTATATCGGATTCGATGTCGCCGGCTATAAGGTATGCACTGTCAGAGAATTCCTGCCTGCCGGCGGAATAGTCAGGACCAGCGGCGAAATGTCCATGCAGCCTGTTGCCGGAGCGGAGAAAAGATTCAGGTCAGGCCTTAACAGATTTGCGTCGTCGTATGGCGCAATGAGAGATCTTCCTGATGATTGCTCCGTTCCCAAGGTAAATGATCTTATTCAGCAGAATGGGACTGCTTATGCCGTGATAGACAGATTCTCTGGGATGACTCTGAGAGAACTGCTCAGGAGAAACGGCGGAACTCTGTCAGTCGCTCAGACGCAGATAGTGATGGAACCGGTGATGGACGCGCTGGAAGCCGTTCATGCCAAAGGGCTGTTCCACGGGAATATCTCTCCTGATAACATACTGATCGACAACAACGGGGATGTGAGACTTGACGAGTTCTGCACCGGGGATACTCCTTCCACCCAGAAGGCGGTGGGATTCTGTTCACCCGAGAGCGAATCAGGAGAAAAGCCTCAGGGTATCAGTGATGTTTACAGCCTTGGTGCGGTGTTCTACCGATGTGTGCTGGGCGTGGCACCTCAGGACGGCGTACAGAGAAAGAATTTCGATACGCTTACGACGATGGCAGAGGTCTCGGAAGATGTACCCGCAGAAGTCTCCGATGCAGTATGGAATGCGATGCTGGTAAACAGAGCCAACAGGACGGCATCTGTACGTGATTTCAGGAGAGCGCTCAACGGCGAACTGCCTGAGGGAGAGGCTTCTCAGGTTGTCTCCCAGCTTTTCTTCAGCAGCGAGGAAGAGTCGGCTGAAAAGGAAGAAGAAAAGAAAAAGAGAAACATATGGAGATATCTTTCCCTTATTTCTCTCTGTCTCCTTATTGTCATGACTGCGGTCTATTTTGTCAGTGTGGATTCAGCAAAGAAGGAAAGGGAAAGACGCAGAGCAGAGGAACAGGAAAAACTTCCGCAAAGCATATCAATAGAAGCCCCGGATTACAGAGGGAAAAAGATATCTGAGACGGAACTTGATACCATCTCCTTCGATTTCGTCATGATCAGCACTTATACAGAGGGAGAGGAAGAGGATGTGATCGTAAATCAGGATCCTTATCCCGGCACCGATATGGGACCGGATCACAGGACCATAACGCTTTTCGTAAACAGTTCCAAGAAGATAACTGCGGTGATGCCGGATCTGACCGGCCTATATCTCCCTAATGCCGAACAGCTTCTTGAGAGCTACGACATAAAGTATTCGGTCGTATTTGAGGAAGCAGAAGACAGGTTCCCCGGACTGGTATATGAACAGAGCATAGAGGGCGGAGAAGAGATAAAGCTTACTGAGACCGTAACGATCAAGGTGCAGCCGGATCCTTTTGACCCCGATATGCAGGGGCAGACTTCAGGAGAAGAAGAAACAGAATAAAACATGAGCCCGGCTGTAAGGCCGGGCTCATCTGTTTATAAAGATCCTGTAAGATGATCAGGCATTTTCCACGATAGCAGTGATCGCCGCTTCTATTCCCTTAACGATGTCATCCTTGGAAAGCGACGGTGTATTTGCACGGTTCAGTACCTGCTCATGCAGGAACGGGACATGCATGAAACCGCCCTTCATATTCGGGAACTCTCTTGAGATGTTATAGAGCACGCCATACATGAGATGGTTGCACACGAACGTTCCGGCTGTGTAGGAGACACTTGCAGGGACGCCGGCTTCCTTGATCTTGTTGACCATAGCTTTGACGGGAAGTGATGTAAAGTAAGCATTCTCTCCGTCTTCGCGGATCACTTTATCAAAGGGCTGGTTGCCTTCGTTGTCTTCGATCCTCGCGTCATCGAGGTTTATAGCTACTCTCTCAGGCGTGAGTCCTACTCTGCCGCCGGCCTGACCTATACAGAATGTTACGTCAGGATTCTCTTTTTTCATAGCGGCGTAAACGGTATCAATGGATTTTCCGAAAACAGTCGGGACAACGCATTTAACGATCTCAGCGCCTGCAACTGTATCGGAAACAGCGGCAACAGCTTCCTGTGCCGGGTTGACCGGTTCTCCGCCGAACGGATCAAAAGCAGTTAGTAGTATTTTCATTGGATCTCCTTAAAAGGACCGCGCGCGGCAATACCCGCGCGCGGAATACTTTTTTAGAACGCGAATACATACATCAGAACGATGTGTATGCAGAGCATGCAAATAGCAACGGGGACCTGGCTCTTGATGATGGAGTATTTGTTTTTGACTTCAAGAAGAGCTGCAGGCATGATGTTGAAGTTTGCAGCCATCGGAGTGCAGAGGGTTCCGCAGTAACCTGCGGTAAGACCGAGAGCACCAACGATGATGGGATTTGCACCTTTAGCGATCAGGAACGGGATGCCGATGCCGACTGTGATTACGGAGAAAGCGGCAAATCCGTTGCCCATGATGATCGTGAACAGTGCCATGGCGACGCAATATACGGCACAGGCGATCAGTTTGCTGTTCTCGGGGATGATGGCGGCAACACCGTTTGCGATAACGGTGCCTACGCCTGCTGCCGTGAACAGTGAGCCGAGGGCTGAGAGCAGCTGGGGCAGGATGCCTGTAGGACCTACGTTGTCCATGAGGCGGGTGCCGTCGACAACTGCATATTTGGGCTCTGCCTTTGTCATGATGAGAACAACGATCAGAGCGATGATACCTGCGATGCAGATTGAGTTATTGGCGGTGATCCAACTGAGCGCAGGGACCTTTGAACCGAGTGTCGCAAGGATAACGGCTGAGAAGGCAAGGCTCAGAGCGGGGATGAAGATCTTGTAGCCGAGCTTGTCAGCGCGTTCACGTACGACTTTCTGCTCCGGAACATCGCTGGCGCTCTGTACGACGCCTTTGATGCCGGTCAATGCCGCCATGACTACGATCGCAAGACCTACGATCCACTTCGGGATCCAGTTTCCGCAGATGAATGTGAATGCAAGGACGAACCAGAAAGCAGCTGTAGTGCCTTTCTTCTGGGCGCCGGGATCCTTAAGGGCTTTTACGCCGACAAGGATGAAAATAATGCCGATAAGTACATAGAATACTTCAGCTAAGATCTGTCCAAAGTTCATTTTGCGCTCCTTTCTCCCTGCTTATCCAGCTTCTTATCAAGCAGGATTGCACGGACTGCGCCGACTACCACGGAGATGACTGCGATCGGGATCGACCAACCGGCGATCTGAGCGGGTGTCACTTCGTAACCCTGCTCAACAAGGGTGCTGACGATAAGAAGAGTACCGGAAGCGCCCATGAAGCAGTTCTGAGCGAAGAAGTTACCGTAGTTTTCAGCACCGGCGGATGCACCGCGGATGGTGTCGGATACTTCGTCAGAGATCTCGCCGTACTTGGCACTGTATGCGCCTTCTGCCATCGGGACGACGACAGGACGTACGAACTGCGGGTGTCCGCCGAGACGGACCGAGAACGCGGCTGCAAGGGTACGGATCGCCTGATAGATCAGTATGACGCGCCCGGTGGTAGCGTTCTTGATGCTGCGAATGAAATCTATGGCTTTCTCTTTAAGACCGAAACGCTCACAGATGCCGATCGCAGGAAGAGTCAGAACGAACAGAGTAGCTGTTCTCTGGCTGACAAAGGAGGTCCCAAGGGTGTTGAGGATCTCCATGGGAGTCATTCCGGCAACAAGTCCGGTTGCGAGGCCGGCAATGACTACGGTGGCGATCGTGTCAAACTTCAGTGCGAAGCCGATGACAACGATCAGTACACCAATCAGTTTGATGATTTCCATTTTTTCACTCCTTTTCCTGTAAGTGGATATATGATCCCGTGCAGATCCTTCTGCGCAGGTGATCAACTGTCATATTTTGAGAAGCTGTGAACTGTTTTATCCTTTTCAGAACCTGACGGTAAGAGAACATCGTTTTCGGGTCCGGCGGATACCGCTTCAGATCCGCTCCGGGCGGAAGCTGTATCTGTTTCGGAACCCAGTATGCATGAAGCGTCGACAACGAAACATGCTTCGAGCACACGTGTAATGATCCTCTCAGTCTCCTGCCTGTCCTTTCCGGTCAGCGCCATCAGTTCATCGATCGTCCAGACATTCTGCTTGACAAGTTTTGGAGGATATCTCCTGATCTCGTTGAGCATCTGGTAAAGGATAACGGCAACGACAGAAAACGGGAGGCAGAGAAGAGTACGCCAGAAGGTGAATTCAAAGTGCATCTTTCCTCCTCTCAGGCTAAGGAGAAGGATCATCGCCGTCAGGCATAGACTGAGAAGGAAAGAATAGAAAAGAGTGTCAAGTCCTCCGGAACGCATCGCAGTGATGCGGATCGGCCGGCTGAAATCATATTCAACGAGCCTGCCGGCTCTGTTTCCTTTTTCACTGCTTCCCGCCACAGTATGCATCTCCCGGATACTTTATCTGTTTAAATTAGTAATATCATATCATGGAGCCTTTGTTAACACAATATTAATAATATATGCATGATTCGTCATCACGAAAATTGGACACTGGCGCAGAAAAAAGTGAAACAGGAGCGGTGTTGGAAGAAGGTGATGCGTGAGGTATAATTGACCTGCGTAAAACGGCGTATGGAGGATGCTGATGAGAATACAGACAGGGATCTCGATCATTATGAACAGATGGCTCGAGGTGAGCAGGGATGAACTGGTGCTTTTCATTACAGATGAGACTCACATCAGAGAGGCCGAAGAGTTTGAGATCTGGGCACGGGCCAGCGATTCCGTGCTCAAAACTGTAGTGCTCCCGGCTGATGAGATCCAGAACGGTAAAGTCATCCATGATCTGGAAGAACAGCTCTGCAGAGCTAATGTCATTATAGGAGCCACTGATTATTCATTCATCACGACTCCGGAAGTACAGAGAGCTACTGGAGCCGGCGCAAGGTTTTTGTCATTGCCCCTTTCCTGCAATAACGGCACATCACTTCTGGAAAACGATTTTATTGCAATGGACTGCAGATGGACCGCCAGAATGGCGAAAAAACTCCTTCCGAAGATCAATAAAAGCAGCGAGCTGCATGTGGAGACAGAACTCGGAACGGACCTCACTTTTTCCGTCAAAGGACGCAAAGGAGGATATTACAACGGCAGCGCTACTAAGAAGGGAAGCGTATCGAGCACCAGTTTTGAAGCCTATATAGCTCCTGTCGAGAACGCTACCGAAGGAAAACTTGTGCTGGACGGTTCTCTCGGATACGAAGGGATCGTCAATGAACCGATCCATATAGAATTCGTTCATGGAAGACTTCATACTTCCGACACTCATGATGACGCGAGAAGACTTGTAAACTACATCGAGAGTTTTGAAGATGAGACCATGTGGATGAACGGGGAGTTCGGAATTGGTCTGAACGCACTCTCAAAATGCAGGGGAGTCTCATATATAGAAGATGAATCCGCTTACGGCACGTTCCACATAGGCATGGGACGGAACATATCCCTGGGAGGAGTGCAGCAGGCCAAAGGTCATTTTGATATCGTCACGCATAACCCTACGATCTGGGCAGACGGAATCTGTATCATGAAGAACGGTGAAGTCGTAGAATAGGAGGAATTAAGGCATGGCTCTGAACCCGATGGTGCTGCTTAAGATAAGAAAGATGTGGGGACAGTTTACTTCAGCGCATCCCAGGCTGCTGCCATATATCAATGAACTCAGGAGTTCCGGCTACGTCGGAGAAGGAAGCGTAATAGATGTAACAGTGACATCTCCGGACGGAAGAGATCTCAGATACAATATGAGAGTTACTGCGGATGACATTGAGCTGATCGGTGCGATCACGGACATCGGCAGAGATTCATCCCAGTGAACGGAATGGATTTGTACTGAAGATTGTCACAGATTTGTCATTGACTCAACGTGCTTTAAAGCATAAAATTCATGACAACAGAATATCAAGGCTGAGAAGAGAAGAGTAAGCATCATTCAGCGGCTTCAGAGAGCTCCGCAAGGTGAAAGGGAGTGCCGGTGGTCCTGCCGAACATGGTCTCGGAGCCGCACGGCCGAATCGTATTTAAGCCGTGACGGGAGTGCCCGATACAGCACAGGAGCGTGTTGGCGCTCTCTAAGGTCCCGTTCTGTGAAGACGGGATGAATCAAGGTGGTACCACGAAGTGTAATGCTGTCGTCCTTGTTGGGACGGCGGTTTTTTATTTGGAGGGGAAAATGGCTTCTGCAAATGATGTGATCATTCATATCGATAGCCTCGGCAAGGTCTATGATCAGGGTAGACCGACCGAAGTGAAAGCCCTGGAAGATGTAAGCATAGACATCTGCAGAGGCGAGATCTTCGGGATCATCGGCTTGTCCGGGGCCGGGAAGAGCACTCTGGTAAGATGCATCAATCTTCTGGAGCGTCCAACTTCAGGAAAGGTTTATGTGGACGGCAATGAGCTCACCGCCATGGACGCTGCGGGACTGAGAACTGCAAGAAGAAAGATAGGGATGATCTTTCAGGATTTCAACCTGCTGGAGCAGAGCACGGCTCTTGAGAATGTGTGTTTTCCTCTTAGGATAGCTGGACTTGGAAGACAGGAGGCAGAGAAGAGATCAGAGGAACTGCTTGAAAGGGTAGGCCTCGCAGGAAGGACAGGTTCTTATCCGTCTCAGCTTTCCGGAGGACAGAAACAGAGAGTAGCCATTGCGAGGGCTCTTGCCAGCGAACCGGATGTGCTGCTGTGTGATGAGGCGGTTTCTGCCCTGGATCCGACTACTACGAATCAGATACTGGAACTCCTTCAGGAGATCAACAGAGATCTTGGCGTCACCATAGTGATGATCACCCACGAGATGAAGGTGATAGAGAAGATATGCTCTAGAGTTGCGATACTGGCAGATAATCATATCGTCGAATCCGGAAACGTGAGCGATGTGTTCAGAAATCCGAAAACAGAGGCGGCCAAAAAACTGATACTCCCATCAGGAGGTGTTGAACCATTTGACGGTAGCGGAAGACTGCTGAGGCTTGTGTTCGACGGAACTACAACGGATAAGCCGATAGTAGCGAATATGGTGCTGAGCTGCGGAGAACCAGTGAGCATAGTGGCTGCCGATACCAAGCAGATCGACGGGAAGACATTCGGACAGCTGATCATACAGCTGCCTTCAGGCACAGGTTCCGCGGAGAGGATGATGGCTTATCTTGACAGCGAGAACATTTCTTACACGGAGGAGACAGATGTTTGAAAGTAAATTCCTGGGGCTCATTATCACAGGCTTCTTCGAGACTATCTATATGACGCTGGCGGCATCGCTGGTCTCATATCTGATAGGGCTTCCGCTTGGAGTGTTCCTTTCAGTGAGCAGACCTGAGGGAATATCACCGAGACCTGTTCCGAACAGGATATGCGGTGCTGTCGTGAATCTGCTCAGGTCGGTCCCGTTTGTGATCCTCATGGTCGCGGCCATACCGCTGACAAGACTTGTCACCGGCACCTCGGTAGGATCGTCGGCTACCATCGTCCCGCTGGTGATCGCATCTTTCCCCATAGTGGCGAGGAGCGTTGAGGCATCCACATCGTCGGTCAGGCATGGCGTCATAGAAGCCGCCCAGAGCATGGGGGCGACTAACATGCAGATTATTACGAAGGTCATCCTTCCGGAAGCAGTACCTTCCCTGATAACCGGAGCAGCGTCCTCGCTGATCACGGTCCTCGGATTCTCCGCGATGGCCGGAGTATGCGGAGGCGGCGGTCTGGGGTCCATCGTGATCAACTATGGCTACTACCGCGGGGAGACCGGAATAATGTATATCCTGATCATAGTCCTGGTCCTTTTGGTCCAGGCGATACAGGAGGCGGGAGCGAGACTCTCGGTCAGATGTGACAGAACTTCAAAAAACAGCAATTAAAAGGCAAAGCCTTAAAATGGAGGATATAAAAATGAAAAAGATTCTGGCAGCATTACTAATCGCAGTTTTTGCCATTTCTCTGGCATCCTGCGGCAAAAAAGACTCTAAGACAATCACTGTAGGCGCGACCCCGGTACCTCACGCAGAGATCCTGGAAGTCTGCAAGGAGATACTGGCCAAGGAAGGAATCACCCTCGTGATAAAGGAGTTCGACGATTACGTGATCCCCAACACTTCAACAGAAGACGGAAGCCTTGATGCGAACTTCTTCCAGCACACACCATATCTTGACACTTTCAACTCGGAAAGGGGCACGCATCTCGTCTCTGTTTGCGCAGTGCACTATGAGCCTCTCGGACTCTATCCCGGTAAATCAAAATCGCTGAGCAGCATTCCTGACGGGGCTCAGATAGCGATCCCCAATGACACCAGCAATGAGGCCAGAGCACTCCTCCTTCTTGAGTACAACGGCATCATCAAACTGAAATCCGGCGTTGGAGTCAACGCAACGGTTCTTGATATCGCAGAGAATCCCCACAATGTGGAGATAGTCGAGATGGAGGCGGCCCAGATCACGGCACATCTTCCGGATGTGGATTACGCGGTGATCAACGGCAACTACGCGATCAATGCAGGCCTCAATGCCGCAAAGGATGCACTGGCCATCGAGACTTCTGATTCAGTGGCCGCTGTGACATACGCGAACGTACTTGTCGTGAAAAAGGGCAATGAGAACAATGAACTCGTACAGGCGCTTGCCAAGGCGCTCACGAGCGAAGAAGTAAAGAAATTCATAGAAGAGAAATATGAAGGCTCTGTCGTCAGCATGGTAGGCTGATAAGATAAGTAGATAACATCAAAGGCCTCGGTCATTGACCGGGGCCTTTTCTTATGATCGGATCATTTTATAAAGCCATTATATACTATCTTGGTCTCCTGAACGGTGATGAATGCCTTGCTGTCTATCGAGTAGATGAGGCTTCTGAGCTCCTCAATGCGCTTTGTATCCACTTCAGCGAATATCATGTACTTTTCACCGCCGAACTGGGAAGGATTAACATTGACGACTGAAATTCCGAAACCTGCATCTCTGATCGCGTTCACGAGTTTATCGTCTTTGGTGCTGCTTACTATCTGTACATTGGCCGTGCCTTTGATAAGTTTCTTGGCAAGGATACCGCCGACATATGTTCCCACAGCATAACCGCCGGCGTAGAAGATGGCCAGCAGAAGACCTCCTTCACTGGAGCTGAATGCGGTCCGGACTGCAAGGAACCAGATCATGATCTGGACGAAACCGATGAGGGAAGCAGTTTTGCTTTTGCCTTTGACGGTGAATATGGTGCACAGTGTGCCAAGGGAAACGTCCAGGATCCTGGAGAAAAAGATCTTAAGACATAATATGATCACTTCTTTTGTTAACATATGAATATATAACCTCCATTGCCTAACAATTTTATCATCACAATATGGATTTGTGTAGAAGAAATCGTCTTATTATCAGACAATGATAATTAGCACTCTAAAGCATAGAGTGCTAATTATTTACAGTGCGTTCATGGTTTTAGGGCTTTCTGTTCACAGAAATGGGGGATAATAGAATTGCTGCCGGAGAGACCGGCTGCACTAAAGCAAATGAACCAAAACATGAAGTAACAGATAATAAACGGAGGATATCAAAATGTTTGGACTTACTGCAAGACGCTACAATAATCTGCTGGGTTACGATCCTTTCAGAGAGATGGAGGAGATGGAACGCAGGCTCTTCAATCCTGCTGAGAACGCATATGCACTCAGGACAGATATCCTTGAAGAAGAGGGCGGTTATAAACTTCAGGCCGATCTGCCGGGGTTCGATAAGGAAGAGATCCACGTGGATGTCGAAGGGGACATGCTGACGATCTCTGCGGAACACAGGGAAGAAAGCGAAGATAAACGTGACGGGTATGTGAGACGCGAGCGCAGGTTCGGAAGTTTCAGAAGAAGTTTCGATGTAAGCGGGATCGATCAGGATGGTATAGCAGGAGATTATACCAACGGTGTGCTTACTCTTCATCTTCCGAAAAAAGAGGCAGAGGTACCTGCAGCAAAGAGGATAGAACTCAGCTGAACTGCTGATCATAAAAGAAAAACAGGGACAGGCTACGTTGCCTGTCCCTGTTCTTTTATGTGGTATCAGTCATTCTTGGAAGGATCTCGCGGTGCCCACGCCGCAGCAGTACCTTCTGTCTTCGTCTTCTGCTTTGTGGGAAGCCATTCGGCAAATACATGCCTGAAGCAGATCTCCCAGAAGTCCCATTCGTGATTATAGCCGGGAAGAGAGAAGTTGATCGTCTCATATCCCCATTCAGGAAGGACTTTTCTGGCATTCATATGAGAGGTGTATGCAATGGCGTCGCTCTCTCCGCAGCACAGGATGAAGGTGGGCACCTTCTTTCCCTGCTCTATATTGCGTTTGGCGATCTCTTCGATGTCAGGCCTTGAAATATCGGCAGGCTGCTTGGGCATAGGCCATCCGGCAGCAATGATCCTCTCACGGAATGCGCTGTGGCCGGACGGCATGACCCCTTTGGGAGGTATGCCGCCTGACATGATAAGCGCATATGAATACCGCTCACACTTATCCATGGCGATCTTCATCGCTCCGCCGCTTCCCATGGAGAGACCTCCGATGAAATTGTCCTCTCTCTTGTCGGAAAGATGCGGGAATCTGGAGAAAATGAATTCCCTTAGTTCCTCAGTTATGTATTTATAGTATTTTGCCCCTCTGGGGAAATCTGAATAAGCCGCATTATAGTTCGCGGGACATATTATCGCGCAGTCATATTCCACGGCATAGCGTGCGATGTTGGTCCAGTTCAGGTAGTCGGCATCATCCCCGCTTCCGCCGTGAAGCAGCCAGAGAACGGGAAACTTGCGGTCGGGTTCATATATCTCGCTCACGGATCTGCCTACATCAAAATTCTGATCGAATCCCGGCATGATGGCGGTCACGTTCGTGGCCATTCCGAGTTCCTTGGAAATGAAGTTCAGTCTCATTACTGGCATGATCGTTACCTCCTTGTCATCCTATGAATTCTTTGACCGCGGCTTTGAGAGCACAGTCGCGGAAGTTCCAGTCATCCTTTCCGGGATATTCGCGGCTCTGCACATTGAAACCAGCAGCTTTGAGATTGGTCACGGCGCGTCTCGCATAATCCGAGAGGGAGTCTTCGGAGGCATAATAGACGGCAACTTCAGGCAGCTCCGCTCCTTCGGGAACAGGCAGTTCCTCATCTCCGGGAAGTGCGTCATCGAGAGGCAGGTGAGGAATAAGGCCCTGTTCGGCGATGCGGGCGTTGATGTCCTTGAAATACCCGTCCTTGATGCCTTTTTCAAATACTCCGCCGATCATGAAAACTTTGCTGTATTTGTCTGTGTTCCTGAGGGCGGCCTTTAGTGCGCCGTATGCGCCAAGTGAGAAGCCTCCTATGTAGTTGTCCTCTTTCCTGTAAGAAAGAGCGAATGTACCGTGCCCGAGACTCCAGAGCTCCTCCGTGATGTAATCGATGAACTTCTGGTTCGTGGGATCATTGGAATACATCCTGTTCAGAGGCGCGGGCATCACGACCGCTATGCCGGTCTCGTCGGCGTACCTCTGGATCGAGGTGTAGTGAAGTTCCTCGATGTCGTCGCCATATTCGGACGGCAGCAGCCAGAGAGTTCTGAATCTGACATCACGCGGATACAGTTCACTTAAGTCCTTGCCGGCATCGATGCCGGGTCTGAAACTCGGCAGGATCACTGTAAAGTTGCTCTGCATTCCCAGTTTCATGGACAGGATATTCATCTGAAGAGTTGCCATGTATATAATATCCTCCTTGCTTTTTCTTAATTATAAAACTCGTACGAAGCATACGGACAGAAAAAGGGTTTGTATTAAATGCAGAAAATATACATCGTTTTTTGTTAAAAATACCCTTTTTGGAGTGTGTTTCAGATTGACACCTATATCCGGTAAGGGTTAGAATTAATTCATCTGACTTGGGAAGAGTCTATATGCCTTGAAAAAGGCATTTTCCGAAGCAAGATGATTTGACCGCTTCCTTTACCGGAAGCCAAGGCCATACGGACAGCCGGGTCGAATGCCGATTGGAAAGCCGCATCAGCGGCCGGCAACTTTTGTTGCCTTATTGATTGAGTTAAAAGCTCAGTTTCTAAGTTGGTTACTTTATAACCGATGCCTGGCAGGGCATAAAACTTGTGAAATGGTCAATAAGAGTAGTAAAAAGTTTTTTTGCTGCAAGACTCTTTAAACCAAGCAGATTCAGCACCGTATCCCGCAAGCGGGATGCGGACGGGAATATCAGCAGTCACAGGTGATATGCGCTCAGCAGCATATCACCTTTTTCATTATTACTGGATCAGAGAGGCGCGATCATGGAGAAGATCATCGAGCTTAAAAACATCAGCAAATCCTATGACGGAGAGAGGGTGCTCAACAACATCAATCTTGACATCTACGACAATGAGTTCCTGACTCTTCTCGGCCCGTCAGGGTGCGGCAAGACTACTACGCTGCGCATCATCGGCGGATTTGAACAGCCTGACGAAGGCGACGTGATCTTCATGGGTGAGCGCATCAATGACGTTCCCGCTCACAAGAGGAACGTCAATACAGTGTTCCAGAGATACGCTCTGTTTCCTCACCTCAATGTTTTCGAGAACGTAGCATTCGCACTCAGAGAGAGAAAGGTGCCCAAGGACGAGATTGAGGAGAAGGTCCATGAGATGCTCTCGCTCGTCATGCTGTCAAATTTCGCTAAGAGAGATGTGACCAGCCTTTCCGGCGGTCAGCAGCAGAGAGTCGCGATAGCCAGAGCCCTTATAGCTCAGCCCAAGGTACTGCTCCTCGACGAGCCTCTCGGAGCTCTGGACCTGAAGCTGCGCAAGGACATGCAGCAGGAACTGAAGAAGATCCAGAAGGCGACCGGCATCACGTTCATATTCGTGACGCACGACCAGGAAGAAGCACTGACGATGTCTGATACCGTCGTCGTGATGAGCGAGGGAAAGATACAGCAGATAGGCACACCCATAGATATCTACAACGAGCCCGTGAACGCTTTCGTGGCAGATTTTATCGGCGAGAGCAATATCCTGGACGGTGTGATGCTCGAGGACTACAAGGTCAGATTCGCCGAACACGTCTTCAAATGCGTCGACAAAGGATTCGGGACCAATGTTCCGGTAGATGTCGTCATCAGGCCCGAAGACGTCGATATCGTGAAACCTGAAGAAGGAATGCTGCGAGGAACGGTCACATCAGTGACCTTCATGGGAGTCCATTATGAGATAATCGTAGACGTCAAAGGCTTCAAGTGGATGATCCAGACTACCGATTTCGTGGATGAGAACGAGAATATCGGACTCAACATAGACCCGGATGCCATCCAGATCATGGAAAAGAGCGAGTACTCCGGAATGTTTGGGGACTACTCCACATACTCGGATGAAGTAGAGGAGCTGAATGAGATAGAGTCCGGAGAGATGGACATCTCGGAGCTTGATGATACGGAGGAGGACTGATGAAGAAAAACGGCAAACCGGTCTGGGGCCTTCTCGGTCCTTACACTGTGTGGGCGTTCATATTCATCGTAGTGCCTCTTGGCTTCGTTGCATATTACGCCTTCACAGACAACTCGTTTTCATTTACATTTGACAACATTACGCGTTTCTTCACGGCGACGAGCCAGTCGGACGGCGCTGAGGTCAAGACCTATCTGCTCATATTCTGGAGGAGCCTTAAGCTTGCGTTCGTCAGCACTGTGATATGCCTTCTTGCGGGGTACCCTATGGCATATATCATGTCCAGAGCTGACAGCAGAAAGCAGAAGATACTGATGACCCTCATCATGATACCGATGTGGATGAACTTCCTTATCAGAACATATGCATGGATGACGATCCTTCAGGACACAGGGATTCTGAACGGCTTCCTCGCCAGGCTGGGACTGGGAAGGATACACATAATCGGTACGGAAAGCGCCGTCGTGATTGGAATGGTATACGACTACCTTCCGTATATGATACTTCCCATATACTCGGTCATGGCGAAAATGGATCTGAGGCTCATAGAAGCAGCGAGAGATCTGGGCTGCAACAGCTATGGAGTTTTCAGGAGGGTCATATTCCCTCTGAGCATGCCGGGCGTTCTGAGCGGGATCAATATGGTCCTTATCCCTTCCGTGAGCACATTCTACATCTCGCAGAAACTGGGGAACGGCAAGTTCTTCCTGATAGGCGACGCCATTGAGGGGCAGTATGTGGCGAACAATCTGCACTTTGCTGCGGCGATGGCTTTCATACTTATGCTGATCCTGATCGTGATGATGGCGCTCATCAAGAGATTCACTAACGGAATGGCTTATGGAGGTGATACGGAATGAAAGCAGCTTCCAGGATATTCACCGCGGTCATACTGGTTTTCCTTTTTGCCCCGATAGCCATACTCGTAGTTTTTTCATTCAATGACGCAAAGAGCCTGTCTGTGTTCTCCGGATTCTCCTTCAGGTGGTACAGAGAACTGATGATAGATTCCTCGACTCTCGAGAGCGTCCGCAATACCCTTATACTTGCCCTGGCTGCCACAGGCATCAGCACTGTTATGGGAACTGCCGCGGCGGTAGGCATCAACAGGCTCCGCAACAAGTGGATCAAGAACACCATCAATATGGTCACGGATATTCCTATGACCAATCCCGATATCATAACAGGTATCTCACTGATGCTGATGTTCGTGTTCTTCGGAAGGCTTTTCGGAAGAGCTGATTCGTTGAGCTTCACCACTATCCTGATATCGCATGTGACGTTCTGTCTTCCTTATGTGATACTTCAGGTGCTCCCCAAACTCAGACAGATGGATTCCAGCCTTCCTGAAGCTGCTCAGGATCTGGGCTGTACTCCGGCAAGGGCTTTTTTCAAAGTCACGATACCGGAGATAATGCCTGGCATCATCACCGGTGCGATCATGGCATTCACGATGAGCCTTGATGACTTCGTCATCAGTTATTTTACTTCCGGTGCAGGATTCCAGACCCTCCCGGTCAGGATCTACAATATGACGAAAAAGACCGTTACGCCCAAGATGTACGCTTTGGCCACCATTATCTTCTTCGTGATACTGACGCTCCTTCTTATCAGCAATCTGACAGACGAAGATGCAAGTGAGAAGAGAAGAACAAGAAAAGAACAGAGAAAGGCAAATAAAACATGAAAAAGATCACCGCTATCATCCTTATCTGCACTGCGCTGTGCCTGATGCTTTCGGCATGCGGCGGAGAGACGCTTACGCTCAAGGTGTATAACTGGGGCGAATACATCTCGGAAGGCGCGGAAGGAAGCTACTACACCACCAAAGAGTTCGAGAAATGGTATCAGAAGGAGTACGGGCAGAAGGTCCGTGTCATCTATGATACATTCAATTCAAATGAGGACATGTATTCCAAGATCTCAGCTGGGGCAGTAAGCTATGACATCGCTATACCTTCCGATTACATGATCGCAAGGATGATCAGCGAAGGCATGCTGGAGAAGATCGATTTCTCCAACATACCCAACTATTCCACGCTGAACGATTCTTTCAAAGGCCTCTATTACGATCCGACGAATGAATACTCTGTTCCTTATACCTATGGCATAGTAGGGATCATCTACGATGCAAACCAGGTGGATGAAGCCGATGCCAAGAACTGGGACATACTCTGGGATCCCAAGTATTCCGGCGGTATCCTGCAGTATAACAACCCCAGAGATGCTTTCGGCACTGCAATGTATAAACTCGGCATCGATGTCAATACTACTGACAAGGCAGAGTGGGACAGGGCTGCTGAGGAGCTCAAGACACAGTATCCTCTTGTGTACAGCCTCGTAATGGATGAGATCTACAATCTGATGGAGACAGGTGAGGCTAAGGTCGGATCCTATTACGCAGGTGACTATTTCACCATGCTGGATGCACAGAGCGATAATGTGGATCTCCGCTTCTATTACCCTGAACCGACAAACTATTATGTCGATGCCATGGTGATACTCAAGGGCACAGAGAATAAGGAGCTTGCGGAGAGATTCATCAATTTCATGATGTCCAGGGACGCTGCGGTCGCCAACGCGGAATTCACATATTATGCATCCCCGTATGAAGTCGTCTACACGGACGAAGAGTATCTGGAGGATCTTGGAGAAGAGACTATCGAGATCCTTTATCCTCCCATCGATAACTTTGCGGAACAGTACAACAAGTATGCCTACAGAAATCTTCCGGTAGATCTTCTGGACTATATCAATACTCTTTGGGAAAAGGTAAAGATCAACTGACCTGAGGATTATAATTACATTAAATAAAAAGGAGTTTTCTGCATGAACTGCAGAAAACTCCTTTTTCGATTATTCGAACGAAACAGATATCAGGGCCAGCAGGGTCAGTCCGGATAAATAGGAGCATTCCTGAGAGGGAGAAGGTTATCCATTGCATAGGGTATGTACGCTTCCCAGAGCGGGAAGCTGTGATCGTATCCTTCCGCTACAATGTAGTTGACGGGATAGCCGAGCTCACCGAGGATCCTGACATCGTTCTCAACACGTTTCCTGATGAATTCGTTGCTGCCGCACACTATGTGCAGATCGGTAAGTTCTTTTCCTTCCGCGATGCTCTTTTTTACTGCATTGTACAGATTGTGCGCAGCGGTATCCTGATCTTCAGGCTCGCCGAAAGTCGTGCGGTAAAGACCGTTTCTGAAATGAGCTGAGTCAAGTTCTGTCTTCAGTGCTTCGGTGTCCAGCGTCATGCCTATGCCTCCGGACATGTCGACGCATGTCTGGAACAGTTCCGGATGAAGGATCGCGGTGCCCAAAGCAACGTTTCCCCCCATGGCATATCCCATGATGAAATTATCCTCACGCCTGGGAGAAGAGGCGAACATCGTCTGAATGAACAGGGGAAGCTCTTCTGCCAGGAATGTCTGATACTTTACGCCGTAAGCTGTGTCGATGCCGTAACTGTGAACGATGTTGGGAGTTACCAGCATCACATAATGATCCTGTGCAAAACGTTCGGCATTTGTATAGCGGTAGGTCAGAGTATCATCATCTCCGCCGCCGTGCATCAGATAGATGGTCTGAAATTTCATCCCCGGAACATAAGGGGATAGTTTTTTCACATCTGCCGGATTGGCCACAACTCTGTCGCCGGCTTCATGGATCGTAAGCCTGTCGGTCGGATAAACGATTGTGACATCCACATATCGCCCAAGTATTTCGCTGCGGTAATTGATTCGCATCATGCTCATGGCTGTTCATTTCCTTTCCTTAATTCAAAAATTACTGATCATTAATAATAGTATAAGCCTAAATACGTGCAACAAAAAAGGCTGTTTCCAGCCTTGATTTCGTTGATGTCGTTAAATTTATCTGGGTATGCCGCCGGATGGTTTCCAGTCGAGGGCGACTGATTGTTCCTTAAGTCCGTTTATCATGTTGAGAAGCTTGCGCACTGCTATGACCCCGAGATCTCCCTTCGGATGTTCCAGTGAGAAGAATTCTATTCCGCTGAGATCCGGCCTGAGACAGTTGTCGAAACTGACTATGGATTTGACAGTATTCGGAACGCTGTTCAGGATGTCGGCAAGTCTCACAGCGATCTCGTCATTGTAGCAGACCACGGCGCTGCAGCTGTTTATCAGTTTCAGAAGGTTCGGATTGGACCTGTTTATGGTGGTGTCCCTTGATTCCGTAGTGAACCACATTATATTGCTGTCATTAATGGGGATACCTCTCTGCGCGAGCGTATCTATATATCCGGAGTATCTGTTGATACCCTGTATGTCATCGCTCTTGAAGAGACTGCCTATTGCTCTGTGACCTTTTTCTGCAAGGCGTTCAGTCACTATGCATCCGCCCTTGTAATCGTCTGTGACAACATGGATGATATTCTCATGCTTCAGATTACCGTAATAACCGTGTATGAATACCACGGGGATATTCATCCCGGCAAGCCTGTGATAGAAAGACAGGTTAGGACTTGGAAGGGCTGTTTTAGTGCCTTCAACGATAAGGCCGTCTATGGAGCTGTCATTCAGAGTCAGAAGGATCTGGCTTTCTGTGGAGACGCTGTTGTTTGTGGCGTTTAGCATCAGTGAATATGAGTTCTGCGTCAGAGTCTCTTCGATGCTGCGAAGGATGGAAGGGAATATATAGTCGCTGATATAGGTCGTAATTACACCTATGCGCATAGTCTTTTCATGGGTTGAGTGCTTCCCTGTATAGTATGAACCGCTTCCCTGTATGCTTTGTATAAGGCCTTCTTCTCTTAGAATGTCAAGGCATACTCTTATAGTCTGTCGGCTGACACTGTACATCTGGACAAGTTCAGCTTCGGTCGGAAGTTTCTGATTGTATGTATAATTAGTGAGTTTTTCCTTGAGATCCAGAGCTACCTGCATATACTTCGGATTTCTGGCCATTTCTATCCTCCGACAAAAAACAATGCGAATCGGGTACATATTACCGTAATTTGTTATTAAAAACAAGGATTATTTCCTTGAATAAACAATACAAATGAGGCTGGAAAGGACAATATGAAAGCTGTCTCGGAATGTGTAATGTCGTATTCAACAATACAATAAAAGTTGTCTTGTTGAAATGGACGAAATTATTCATCGTGAGTTCATTTTTCGTTGCATTATCACCGTCAAATTGCTATGATTTTAGCGTGCCGAGGTATATTTTTTCGGCGGTTATTTATATTATAGACTATTAGATACAAATAATTTGTATTGAAAATGAGGTGAACAGCTACGAAAAAGTCATTTGAAAGACTGTATATGGGAGTCGAGTTCGGTTCGACCCGTATCAAGGCAGTATTGATCGACGACAATCAGGAACCCATCGCCAACGGTTCACATGAATGGGAGAACCGTTTTGAGGGCGGTTACTGGACATATCACCTTGATGATTTCTGGGAAGGTCTGCAGGACGCTTTCCGTGACCTGAAGAGAGACTTCAGGGAACAGTATGATCAGGAACTCAAGGGCATCACATCCATCGGTGTTTCCGCGATGATGCACGGATATCTTGCATTTGACGGAAATGATGAGCTTGTTGCTCCGTTCAGGACCTGGAGGAATACGACTACAGGACCGGCTGCGGATGAACTGACAAAGCTGTTTAATTTCAATATTCCGCAGAGATGGAGCGTATCGCATCTCTATCAGGCGATACTCAATAAGGAAGAGCGCCTTGATGAGATCAAATTCATGACGACTCCTGCCGGATACGTTCACTGGAAACTGACAGGCAAGAAGGTCCTCGGCCTCGGCGATGCGTCCGGTATGTTCCCGATCGACTCCACTACGATGAAGTTCGATGAGAAGATGGAGAAGAAGTTCAATGATCTTCTCAAGACAAACGGACTGCCCTATACGATAGCCGACATCTTCCCGAAGATCCTGACCGCAGGAGACAACGCCGGATACCTTACACAGGAAGGCGCGCTGCTGCTTGATCCCGACGGAGACATCAAGGCCGGTATTCCGTTCTGCCCGCCGGAAGGCGATGCCGGAACGGGAATGGTCGCGACCAACAGTGTTGCAGAGAGGACAGGAAACATCTCTGCCGGAACATCGATCTTTGCAATGACTGTTCTTGAAGGACCTCTCAAGGAAGTCCATCCCGAGATCGACATGGTCACGACTCCTGACGGAAAACCCGTGGCAATGGTCCACTGCAACACATGCTCCACAGAGACTGACGAATGGATCAGACTGTTCAGGGAGATGATCGAAAAACTCGGACTCAAAGTATCAATGGATGACCTGTACAATGTGGTCTTCAGTTCTTCTCTTGAAGGTGAGAAGGATGCAGGCGGTCTGTTCTTCTTCAACTACTTCTCCGGTGAGCCTGTAGTCGGAGCAGATAAAGGTGTTCCCGCCCTCTTCAGAAGAGTTGATTCCGATTTCAGTGTTGCCAATGTCTGCAGATCCCTGATCTATGCTTCGTTCTCAACGCTTTGCGTCGGAATGAGGATCCTCGATAAAGAGGGAGTGAAGATAGACAAGATGTTTGGGCACGGCGGTCTTTTCAAGACCACGAACGCCGGACAGAAACTGATCTCCGGTGCGCTCAATGTACCTATCTCTCTGATGAGCACCGCAGGCGAAGGCGGCCCGTGGGGAATGGCTATCCTTGCAGAGTATATGGTCCGCAAGGAAGAAGGCGAAAGCCTGGACAGCTTCCTGAATGGTAAGGTGTTTGCGGCATCCAGTGTAAGATCAGTCGATCCGGATGCCCAGGATGTTGAAGGTTTCAGGACATATATAGAGAAATATCTTGAGCTGCTGCCGGCTGAAAAGCTCGCCGCTGATGTGCTCGGTTAATGATCGGAGAATAATAAATGGGTAATAAAAAGAATTTCTGGTTCGTAGTCGGAAGCCAGTTCCTGTACGGAAATGAAGTACTGGAGACTGTGGCAGCCAGAGCTCAGGAAATGGCTGAGAAGATGTCAAAGTCCCTTCCTTACGAACTAAAGTTCAAGGGGATAGTAAAGACCTGGGATGAGGCAACTCAGTATGCCAAAGAAGCAAACTTCGATGACAACTGCTGCGGTGTCATTACATGGTGCCATACGTTCAGCCCGTCAAAGATGTGGATCGAAGCGTTCAGACTTCTTCAGAAGCCGCTCCTCCATTTCGCTACTCAGTACAACCGCTATATTCCCGATAAAGAGATCGACATGGACTTCATGAACCTCAATCAGGCAGCCCATGGAGACAGAGAGCATGGTTTCATCATCGCGAGAATGAGGCTTCAGCAGAAGATCGTCACGGGATTCTGGGAAGACCAGCCTGTTCTCGATGAGATCGGAACTTGGATGCGCGCAGCTGTGGCATATGATTTCAGCCGCAACCTCAGAGTCATGAGATTCGGAGACAATATGCGGGAAGTCGCTGTCACAGAAGGCGACAAGGTCGAGGCTCAGATCAAGTTCGGGTGGCAGGTCAATACATGGCCGGTCGGAAAACTTGTTGAAGAGATCGGAAAGGTCACCGAAGAAGAGGTCGATGAGCTGCTGAAGGTCTATACAGATACTTATGAGCTTGCGACTGACGACATCGAGACGATCCGCTACCAGGCCCGCGAAGAGATCGCGATGAAAAAGATGATGACTGCGGAAGGAGCAAACGCATTCGTCAATACATTCCAGGATCTGATCGGAATGAAGCAGCTTCCCGGCATTGCCAGCCAGCACCTGATGGCGCAGGGTTACGGCTACGGCGCGGAAGGCGACTGGAAGCTTTCAGCTCTGGTCTCAATCGTTAAGAAGATGACCGAAGGCATGACAGGCGGCACATCCTTCATGGAGGACTACACATATCACCTCGATCCGAACGCTGAGTATGCTCTGGGCGCCCACATGCTGGAGGTCTGCCCGTCTATAGCAGCTGATAAGCCACGGATCGAAGTACATCCGCTGGGAATAGGTGACCGCGAGGATCCCGCCAGGCTGGTGTTCGAGGGACACGAGGGAGACGCAGTCGTCGTTACCCTCATCGATATGGGCGAACGCTTCCGCATGCTGGTACAGGATATCCACTGCGTGAAGCCGATTTACGAGATGCCCAATCTTCCCGTCGCGAGAGTCATGTGGGAAGGGAAACCGAGCCTTAATGAAGGGCTCAAGATGTGGCTCATGGCCGGCGGCGCACATCATAGTGTTCTTTCATATGATGCAACACCGGAGATGCTCAAGGATCTGGCGAGGATGATGGACATCGAATTCGTCCACATTACCGCTGATTCCAAGCCTGAGGAGTTTGAGAAAGATCTGTTCTTTGCAGATCTTGCCTGGAAACTTAAATAACCGGGCAGCCCCCATCTTCGTTCAGCGATCGAACGAAGCAGTACGGGACCAATCCGAAGTGCGGCTTTCTGCAGATGTTCTTCTGTTCCGGGTCTTCCGGGAAGAGGGCAGTTGACAGATGCAGTCAGCACAGGAGGATCAGATACAGGACTGGCTGACGCTTATAATGCCTTTTCTGTTTCTGAACTGAAGTCTGAGCCGCATCAGGAATTAAATATGGTCTGCAGCGAAAGCTGCCAGTCCGAAATCGGATTGAAAAAGGTTTTTTCAATTCAAAAACGGCAGGTGTATCGATCATGACACCTGCGGCTGCGTCAGGTGATGCGGCTGGTGATGATCTCCGTGGTATTAATACTTCGTCCGCAGGCACTGCGATTAGAAATGACGCAGGAGCCTGCGGGCAGAGATTGAACCGCGGGTGGTACAGCTGAACTGATTTTAGCTATTTGAAAACTGCATCTTCCATGGATTATGATGGTTTCCGCATCGCACGGCAGTACCCGTTGCAGGGTACTTCTGCTAGGAACCATCACGTGGGATCCAGTCTGCCGGGTCATCAGACTTGTGCAGATTGCCCGACAAGGAGCGTTACTGCTTTGTTGTTATACAGGCAGCAAAATGGACGGGACTTCCCGGACTCGCATGACTGATCTGATTTGTCATGATCCGGATGACCGGAGTTCCGGCTCTTAGGTCATGATGATGTCATGTCGGCTTGTCGGTTCCAGGAAGTCATTATGGGCATTTTGTTGTTTTTAGAAGGGAGAGCCGGTTCGACGCAGAGACCAATATGAACCATGTTTCCGACTTCTCTGACAACATTACCCGCGGTTTACATGCTGGATCTATTCCGCAACTGCACCGAATGTGCCTCTTTTCAAGTCACTTGATGCGAGATCAGGCAGAATCCGGAAAAGAGCGTAAGCTTTTTCCAGCCCGGAAGTCGTTCCGGAAAGACATTTTTTAAAACGGTTCTCCGCAAATCAGCGGAGCACTAAAGTAAGGAGTGTACGAAAAGTGGAAGAAAAGAAATCCTTTAAAGACATTCTCATGAAGATTTGGCATTCTCGTGAGGTGTCCCTGATCATAGTTCTGATCATTCTTTCGATCATCATGTCCATTGCGACACCTGCCTTCACAACGAGGGAGAACCTGATCAGCTTCATCAAGCAGTGCGCTATCGGATGCGTTGCATCAATGGGCCAGACATTCATTGTTGCATCCGCAAACATCGACCTCTCCATCGGCGAGATCATGAACATGTCCGGTATTCTTATGGCCATGTTCATCAAAGCCTTCACAGTTGGTCCTGACAAGGTCCTTGTCGGCAATACCCTGTGGGGCACAATCGTTTCCTGGATCCTTTCCATGGTGATCGGAGCCTGCCTTGGACTCATGAACGGCGTTCTCCTCACAAAACTGAGACTGCCCGCCTTCATTATCACCCTTGGCACCCAGTACATCATCAGAGGTATTGACCAGGTCATCACCAAAGGTTATCCTGTAACACTCGATAACAATTCCATCATACACAAGATCGGTGTCGGCGGTGTCGATGCTCTCGGCGGTCTGCCGTATCTGTTCTTCTTCGTTCCGATCGCGGCTCTTGTCGGTTGGTTCATCCTTGACAGGACCGTTCTCGGAAACCACATCAAGGCTCTCGGCGGAAACGAGACTGCTGCGAGACTTTCCGGTCTTAATACTACCAAGCTCAGGGTCATCACCTATGTTATCTGCGGTATCTTCGCTGGATACTCCGCAATCATGATGGTCGCCCGTCTTAACTCCGGTTCTGTTGCCGGCGCCGGCAACGTTTCCATGGACGCTGTTGCTGCTACCGTTGTTGGTGGTACAAGCATGTCAGGTGGTAACGGATCCGTCATCGGAACACTCCTCGGATGCGTTCTGATGCAGTTCATCAAGACTTCAATGGTTCTTCTGCAGGTCAATATGTACTGGCAGACAGCAGTTATCGGTATCGTTCTGATTGCAGTTTGCGGACTTGATAGTCTCACACAGAAGATCACACGCTAATCACTTGAGTATTTATAAGAACGGAGATAAAAATGGATAATAACATGTTGCTCGAGGTAAAAGACCTGTCCAAGGCGTTCCCTGGTGTCCAGGCGCTGGATCATGTCTCTTTTGACCTCAAAGCTGGTGAGATCCATTGCCTTATCGGTGAGAACGGCGCAGGTAAGAGCACTCTAATCAAGTGTCTCGGCGGTGTTAACATTCCTGAAGAAGGGGATATCTTCATCAACGGCGAGAAGGTCGTCATCAATGACCCTCTGGAATCCGTTAATGAGGGAATCGGTATCATCTATCAGGAATTCAACCTTGTTCCCAGCCTGTCCGTTGCTGAAAACATTTATCTTGCACGTGAGGATACGAAAGGCAAAGGCAAATTCGTCCTTGACCGCAAGTCAATGTATGAGAAGGCAAATGCGATACTCAAAGACATCGGATTCAGGAATCCTGACTCATCTGTTATGATGTGGACATACAGAACTTCACAGCAGCAGATGGTTGAGATCGGCAAGGCACTGTCCCACGACTCAAAGATCATGGTTTTTGACGAGCCGACAGCTGTTCTTACCGAGAACGAAACAAGAAACCTGTTTGATGTTATCAAGAAGCTGAGAGAGCGCGGAATCGGTATCATCTACATCTCTCACAGACTGGACGAAGTCCTTGAGCTTTCCGACAGAGTTACAGCTCTGAAGGACGGTAAAGTGACCGGAACCGTCGTCAATGACGGCAACCTCAACAAGGATGACCTCGTATCAATGATGATCGGACGTAAGCTTGAGGCATACTATCCCGACCGTTATGATACTGTCGATCCGGATGAAGTGGTGTTCGAAGTCAAGAACCTCACACATCCTGCCGGAGTCTTCAAGAACATCAACTTCCAGCTTCATAAAGGCGAGATCCTCGGCTTCTCCGGACTTGTTGGTGCCGGAAGAACTGAGACTATGAAGGCGATTCTTGGTGAGTTCCCCTATGCGACCGGTGAGTTCTACCTCCACGGTGAGCAGATGACCGACCCCAGCCCCTTCAACTGGATCAACAAAGGACTTGCAATGCTTCCTGAAGACAGAAAGGCTGAAGGACTTGTCCTTGGCATGACTGTCGCTCAGAACATAAGCCTGCCGAACTTCGACAAGTTCAGCAAGCATGGTATTGTTGATCTGAAGGCGCAGCAGCAGTTCATCAATGAGAATATGGATAAGCTGACTGTTCAGCCCAAAGATCCTAACAGGCTTGCGGTATTCCTCTCCGGTGGTAACCAGCAGAAAGTCATTCTTGCAAAGTGGCTGGCTAAGAACCCTGATGTTCTTATCCTTGACGAGCCTACCCGCGGAATCGACGTTAACGCCAAGATGGAGATCTACAAGATCATGAACGATCTGACGACTCAGGGAATCAGCATCGTCATGGTATCTTCCGAAATGAACGAGCTCATGGGTATGTGCGACAGAATCCTTGTCATGTATGAAGGCGAGCTTTGCGCAGAATTCAAACGTGATGAGAACGGTGAGTACAATGAAGATGAGATCGGCCGTGCTCAGGCCGGCGCTCTCAGCTGAGACCTTTGATGCCAAGTATCGGAATTAGATAATAATACTCACGACAGGCTACAGGGTCTTTGCCCTGTAGCCTGTGTAATAAGAAAAGATTTGGAGGGCGCCAAATGGCTACGAAGGTATCCAAGGAAGTCATCGGTAATTATGACGATGGCAGAGAAGTTTTCAGATATGTACTTGAAGATGAAAAAGGTCAGCTTGCAGCTGTTATGAATATAGGGTGCGCCATTCTTGAACTCTGTATCAGAGACAAGAACGGTGAACTCACAGACGTCATGTGCGGTATGGAGAACTATGAAACTAAGATCAAGATGAAAGGCCTTGCCGGTGCAACGGTAGGACGTGTCGCCAACCGTATCCGTGACGGAAAATTCGTCTTTAACGGGAAAGAGATCCAGCTGGAGAAGAACGACAGGGCCGGCGGGCATATCCACGGCGGCAGAGGTGGTTTCCAGAACCGCTACTGGGACGGCGAGATCGTCGGAGACTCCGTTGTTTTCACATATGTCAGCAAAGACGGTGAAGAGGGGTATCCCGGAGATCTCACGCTGAAGATGACGGTCACATTTGAGAACAGCATCCTCAGACAGGAGACAGAGTACTGGAGCGAATCCGGATCTGTCTGCAACCTCACTAACCACAGCGCATTCAACCTCAACGGTCAGGGAAACGGTAACGTCCTGAACCATAAACTTATGATCAATGCGGACGAGTACACCATCAATGATGAACAGGCTATCCCGGTAGAGAACGTGCCGGTGGAAGGAACTCCCTACGATTTCAGAGAGCCCCATACCATCGGTGAACGTATCAATGCGGATGATCCTATGATCCAGGCAAACCACGGCTACGACGTGAACTTCGTTCTCAGAGAGAATAAGCCCTGCTGTGTGCTCACCGGCGACCTTTCCGGCATCACAATGACACTCAATTCAACAACACCGTGCATGATGCTCTACACAGGAAACCATATGGGACACCCGTTCATGAACAAAGGAAAGAACGGTGCAATCTATGAGGATTGGGGCGGCTTCAGTGTAGAACCTCACGCAATGCCCAACTCCGCGAATACTGATATCAAGCAGATCCTTGTTGAACCGGGCAAGAAATACACATATCTCTATGAGATGGTTTTCTCGGTAGAAGAATGATCGATTGTTCGTCAGTTTTCCCTGATAAGGAGATTTATTATGCTTCGAGTTACAAAAACAGAGAACGGAATGGTCCGCGGATTTCCCGGCACTGATGCCAGGATAACTGTTTTCAAGGGCATACCGTTTGCAGATGATACATCGGGTGAGAACCGCTGGCGCGCACCTCAGCCTGCAAAGAACTGGGAAGGCGTCCGCGATTGTTACGAGTTTGCGCCTATAACGATGCAGAAAACACCCGGACTTGATCAGAATGCCTTTTATTCAAAAGAATGGCACGTGGACCCGGAGGTCCCGATGGGTGAGGACAGCCTTGCACTGAATATCTGGACACCGGCAAAAAGCGCCGATGAGAAGCTTCCGGTAATGATCTGGATCTTCGGCGGAGCTCTCAGAGAAGGATACGCATGGGAGATGGAGTTCGACGGTGAACGCATAGCTCACAGAGGAGTCATCCTCGTGTCTATCGCATATCGTCTCAACTGCTTTGGTTTTATGTGTCACCCGGATCTGACAAGAGATCAGCCTGATGCGTTTGCAAACTTCGGGTTCCTGGATCAGAAAGCCGGCATCGACTGGGTAAAGAGAAATATCGCTAATTTTGGCGGAGACCCTGACAATATCACGATATTCGGACAGTCCGCAGGTGGCGGAAGCACACTGGCCCACCTCTGCTCACCGAAGGCGAGAGGCTCTTTCCAGAGAGCGATAGTCGAATCGGCGGGAGGCGTGGCAGTGACATATCCCAGCAACAGGGCAATGCGTCACTACCGTACCCTTGAGAAGGCTGAGGCAGACGGTGTCAGATTCCTCAGAGATTATCTCAATGTGGAAACTATCGAAGAAGCAAGAAAACTGGACGCGAAATTCATCGAGGACAAGTTCCTGGAGATGACAGCGAACGGTGAGATGTGGCGCGGAGTCGTGGACGGTATCTATGTACCTGAACAGGTCGACGATACCGTTCTGAAAGGCGAAGTGGCAGATGTGCCGATCATCATCGGAAACACGAACGGAGAGGGAAGACCGGCTCCGGCTGATGAAGACAAAGCCATCGACTGGGTAAGAGCCAACTTCGGAGAGTATGCGGATGAGTATATAGATATCTGCCGCAGAAAAGCAGAAAAAGAGGGAACCACGCTGTCCAAGGCGCTCAGCGTCAACCAGAACGAAGTCGGAGCCCAGGTCTTTGCTGATATACTCGCAAAGCAGGGACGCCCGATCTATTACTATGTCTTCGGGCCCGAGATGCCCGGAGATAACGCCGGCGCGTTCCACTCCAGCGATCTCTGGTTTGAGTTCGAGACCCTTATGAAATGTTGGCGTCCGTTTACCGCCAAGCATTACGATCTGTCCAGAAAGATGTGCAATTACTGGACCAACTTCGCAAAGACAGGAGACCCCAACGGCAATGATGCTGACGGGACGCCGATGCCTGAATGGAAGTTATATGATGCAGCACGTCCGTGCAATATCGGGTTCTTCGATACGGTCGAATTCAATCCGGATTCCTACGATGAGAGAGCGAAATTCCTCGTGGATCTCAACGTGAAGGCTGCTGCCGAATAATCAGCCTTGCTGCAGCGCGCCTTTCCGGCTACGGAAAAGGCGCCTGCATTGTTTACAAACAAAAATAAAAAAACATATGGAGGTCATTTCATGCTAAGAGTAACAAAAACAGAAAACGGCATGGTAAAAGGATTTCCCGGAACCGACGCTAGGATCACAGTGTTCAAGGGGATCCCTTACGCAGATGATCCGTGCGGCGAGAACCGCTGGCGTGCTCCTCAGCCTGCAAAGAACTGGGAAGGCGTCCGTGAATGCTATCAGTTCGGTCCTATCACCATGCAGGCTGTTCCGGGAAAGGATCCGGAAGCGTTTTATTCCAAAGAGTGGAACGTAGACCCCGATATTCCGATGGGGGAGGCAGGAAGCCTTCAGGTTAACATCTGGACTCCCGCGAAGACAGCCGACGAGAAGCTTCCCGTCATGGTATGGATATTTGGCGGCGGCCTTCAGGAAGGCAACTGCACCGAGATGGAGTTTGACGGAGAGCGTATCGCTCACCGCGGCTGTGTGCTGGTAACAGTGGCATACAGGCTTAATGTCTTCGGATTCCTTGCACATCCTGAATTGACTGCGGAAGATCCGGAGCATCCCTGCAACTTCGGATTCCTGGATCAGAAAGCTGCCATAGAGTGGGTCAATCGCAACATCGCCAATTTCGGCGGAGATCCCAAAAACATCACCATATTCGGACAGTCTTCCGGCGGTGTCAGCGTATTCACACAGATGAGCTCTGAAACTACCGACGGCCTGTTCCAGAAAGCGATTATCATGTCCTCTGCCGGAGGAAGCCTTGTGTCCGTGTATCCTCAGAGCACATTCCGTCACAATCAGAATCTTGCGGAAGCAGAGAAGAAGGGAGAGATGTTCTTTAAGGATTTCCTCGGTGTGCAGACACTGGCGGAAGCCAGAGCTCTTCCCGCGGAATTCGTAAGAGACAAGGAACTTGAGTACAGGGCTAAGGTCGGATTCGGCGGTACATTCAATTCCGTTGTTGATGATAAGTTCCTCACTCAGGAGATCGAAGGATATCTGATGAAGGATCAGCTTCACAGAGTACCTATCCTCCTCGGATGGACCGGTGACGAGTTCATCTTCGGACCGAGAGGCGATGATGATGAGGCGTTCGACAAGTTTGCCGCGACATTCGGAGACAAGGAAGCTGAGTACAGAGCTCTGGTCGAGAAAGAAGTTGCTGCAGGAAAAGACCGCAGAACAGCGGGCAGCGCCAATCTTAACGAGACCGCAGCAAGGATAGTCGGTGATGTATTCAATGAGCAGGGCAGATCCATCAGACTGTACTGCTTCGATCCTGAGATCCCCGGCGACGACGCAGGTTCATTCCACAGCTCCGATCTGTGGTTCTGCTTCGAGACGCTGATGAAGTGCTGGAGACCCTTCGACGGACATCACTTCGATCTGGCGAGGAAGATGTGCAACTACTGGACGAACTTTGCAAAGACCGGTGACCCCAACGGACTCGATGCCGACGGAACACCGATGCCCGAATGGAAGGCATATACGCCTGACAACCGCAGATGCATCCAGTTCTTCGATACGGTCCAGATGCAGCCGGAAGAGACTCCCGCATGCACGGAGTTTATCGTAAAAGCAAATCTTGAGGCCTACAAGAAGAACAATTGCTGATCATCCGAGCGTTAAAGGAGCACAAGAAAATGCTTAGAAGAACAAAAACACTGAACGGACTGGTGGAAGGATATCCCGGAAGTGATGCCCGCATAACAGTTTACAAGGGCATTCCTTATGCTGCGGACACATCCGGCAAAAACCGCTGGCGTGCCCCGCAGCCTGTAGAGAACTGGGAAGGCGTACGCCGCTGTTATGAATTCGGTCCCATTACCATGCAGGCAGTTCCGGGAAAAGATCCCAATGCCTTCTACGCAAAGGAATGGCATGTCGATCCTGAGGTCCCGATGGGTGAGGATGGATTGAGACTGAACATATGGACTCCCGCGAAGAGCGCAGATGAAAAGCTCCCTGTATTCGTATGGTTCTTCGGCGGAGCATACAAGGAAGGCTATGCGCATGAGATGGAGTTTGACGGTGAGCGCATCGCGCATAGAGGCGTCATCTTCGTGACAGTAGCATACCGAGTAAACGTATTCGGATTCCTTTGCCATCCGGAACTCACGGCGGAAGATCCCGAACAGCCCGCAAACTTCGGTCTGCTCGACCAGAGAGCAGGTCTTGAATGGGTAAAGAATAACATCGCGTTCTTCGGCGGCGATCCCGACAACGTCACCATCGGCGGACAGTCCGCAGGCGGTGGCAGCGTCTGGAACCATCTCGCTTCCCCGAAGGCGAAGGGTTCCTTCCACAAGGCGATCATCCAGTCCGCAGGAGGATGCGGATTCCGTTATCCGGGCTCAATGTTCGGCGGCGGATACAACTTCGAGATGGCTCAGAAGAACGGTGAAAAGTTCCTCAAAGAAGTACTCGGTGTAAACACGATCGCTGAGGCGAGGGAACTCGATGCCTGGGAGATCGAGCAAAAATGTCTCGAGTCCGGAATGATGTTCGGACCGATCTCCGACGGCAAGTATCTCGTCGAGAGCTACTCGGACACCATCAAGGCCAACAGGATCCCCGAGATGCCTATCCTCATCGGCAATACCACCAACGAGTTCATGAACGGTCCGGCTTCTGACGATGAAGATGCCATTGTGGAGTGGGCGAAGAAGAATTTCGCTGACAAGGCAGACGAATATCTCGATATCTGCAGAAAGATGTCGGAAGAGTCGGGAGAACCTCTCAGGAAGGTCTGCACCGTCGGAACATTCGAACTTGGAACACATCTGGCTCTTGAGTGCTTCGCGGAGCAGGGCAGAGATGTTCACTACTACAACTTCGGGCCTACGATCCCCGGAGACGATGCAGGAGCATTCCATTCCAGCGATCTGTGGTTCATGACAGAGAACCTTATGAAGTGCTGGAGACCTTTCGACGGACCTTATTACGATCTGGCCAGGAAGATGTGCAATTACTGGACCAATTTCTGTAAGACCGGAGATCCCAACGGCAACGACGCCGACGGAACTCCGATGCTGCACTGGGATCCCTTCACAAAGGATGACAAGTGCAATATCTTCTTCGGAGATGAGATCTATATGGTCCACGGAGAGTACACCCCCAAGAGGAAGTTCCTCTGTGAAGTAAACAAATAGTAATTTGATTAATTCAAGAATTATACGGAGAGTAAAACAATGCTCAGAGTAACAAAGACTGAAAGCGGAATGGTCAAGGGCTTCCCCGGAACCGATGCAAGGATCACCGTCTTCAAGGGTATCCCGTTTGCAGCACCGACCTGCGGTGAGAACCGCTGGCGCGCGCCGCAGCCTCCCAAGAGCTGGGAAGGTGTCAGGGAGTGCTATGAATTCGGACCGATCACGATGCAGGCAGTTCCCGGAAAGAATCCCGATGCATTCTATTCAAAAGAGTGGCATGTGGACCCGGAAGTCCCCATGAATGAAGACGGACTCAGACTGAATATCTGGACGCCCGCGAAATCCGCTGATGAGAAGCTGCCCGTAATGGTATGGTTCTTCGGTGGCGGATTCAGGGAAGGCTATGCCTGGGAGATGGAGTTTGACGGCGAGCGCATCGCTCACCGCGGAGTCATCCTGGTATCCGTTGCCTACCGTGTAAACGTATTTGGATTCCTCTGCCATCCGGAACTGACGGCGGAAGATCCGGAGCATCCGACGAACTTCGGCATGCTGGACCAGCTCGCTGGTATCGAGTGGGTCGAGCGTAACATCGCAAACTTCGGTGGTGATCCCAAGAATATCACCATCTTCGGACAGTCTGCGGGCGGCGGAAGCGTATGGAACCACCTTTGCTCACCCAAGTCCAGAGGACATTTCCAGAGGGCTATAGTCGAATCCGCAGGCGGCGTCAACATGAAAGTCCCGTCCAATCCGAGATTCAGCGGAAGGAACTTTAATTTTGAGACAGCCGAGCAGATGGGTGTCCGATTCCTCAAAGAGTGTCTGGGTGTAGATACCATTGCTGAAGCAAGGAAACTGGATGCACAGTTCATCGAGGATAAATGCCTTGAAAGCAACTTCTTCTTTATGCCCCAGGCTGACGGCAAGTTCCTGACGGCTCTCGGAGAAGAGTGCATCAAGAACAATACACTGTACAATGTTCCTCTCATGACCGGCAACACCACGGACGAGTTCCAGATCGGACCCGCATCCGACGATGAAGCCGAAATCGAGAAATGGGTCAGAGAGTCCTTCGGTGACAAGGCAGACGAGTACCTCGATATCTGCAGGAGACAGGCAGAGAAGACCGGAGAGAGTCTCAAAAAGGCAGTCACTGTCGGATCATTCGAATATGGCGCCAGGCTCGCGCTGGAGTACCTCGCAGAGCAGGGAAGGGATCTGCACTATTATGTGTTCGGACCCACTATCCCCGGCGACGACGCGGGAGTATTCCACAGCTCCGACCTCTGGTTCGAGTTTGAGACTCTCATGAAGTGCTGGAGGCCATTCGACGGCCACCACTTTGACCTCGCCAGGAAAATGTGCAACTACTGGACGAACTTCGCAAAGAACGGCGATCCCAACGGCAACGACGCCGACGGCACACCGATGCCTTACTGGGAGAAGTTCACGACTGATAACAAGCATGGTATCTTCTTCGGTGATGAGATCTATATGAATAAGGCAGAACCCACCGAAAAGGAAAAATTCCTGCTCACAGTCAACAAATAATCATGATCATAGTGCTGCATCCGTGCTGTAAGGCACGGATGCAGACGATCTGTTTTTAAAGGAAATAATGGCTTTACGGCGGACAGCCGGAAAGTCTTAGTACAGGAGGAACTAATGATCAGAGAAACCAGAACCGAGAACGGACTCGTAAAGGGTATCGTAGGTACCAATGCAAGAGTCACCGTTTTCAAGGGTATTCCCTATGCAGCGCCGCCTGTAGGCGAGAATCGCTGGCGCGCACCGCAGCCTGCCGAGAACTGGGAAGGTGTGCGTGAGTGCTACGAGTTCGGGCCTATCGCGATGCAGAACACCCCGGGTGCGGATCCCGACGCGTTCTATTCAAAGGAATGGCATGTGGATCCTGATATAGCAATGAGCGAAGACTGCCTGCAGCTCAACATCTGGACACCGGCCAAGAGTACTGAAGACAAACTTCCGGTCATGATGTGGATCCATGGCGGCGGAATGCAGGAAGGGTATGGCCACGAGCAGGAATTTGACGGCGAACATTTCGCCAAGAGAGGCGTCATCCTGGTCTCCATAACCTACAGGCTCAATGTCTTTGCCTTCATGGCGCATAAGGAACTTACTGCTACGCAGCCTGATGCTCCATGCAACTTCGGCCTGCTTGACATGGTCGCGGCACTGAAGTGGATCAAGAGGAACATCGTTAATTTCGGAGGAGATCCCGAGAATGTCACTATTTTCGGTCAGTCCGGCGGCGGTGCAGCAGTGCAGTATCTGTGCTGTTCTCCCATGACTGTCGGTCTGTTCCAGCACGCCATCATCCAGTCTGCAGGTCTGAATGCCATGGCGATCCCCAGCCTCGGTTATTTTGAGATCGGAACAAAGGACCTTGCTTTCGGTGAGGAGTTCGGTCAGACATTCCTAGAGTATCTTGGCGTCAGCAGCATCGAAGAGGCCAGGAAACTGGATGCCAAATACATCAACGACAAACAGGTGCAGTACCGCAAAGAGACGTTCAAATTCATGAATCCTCTCGTAGACGGTCTGTTCTGCACACAGGATCCGGGAGACTGCATGATCAAAAATGAGATGAATCATGTAGACGTCATGGTCACAGCTACTGGCGACGAGTTCTTTGCCGGTGCCCGCGAACCACTGGAAGACTGGGCAAAGACACTCTTCGGAGATCTTGCGGATGATTATCTGAAAGTAGTCAAATATGTCGCCGGAAGCGATAAGAGGGAAGATATCGTAAGAGAAGCAGATTTCTCGACGTTCAATGCGTCCAACAGACTGACCGCAGAGATCCTTGCACTCAATGGACGCAAGGTGTATTTCAGTGTGTTTGACCCGTATATCCCCGGAGATGATGTCGGGGCATTCCATTCATGCGATCTCTGGTTCGAGTTTGAGACTCTCATGAACTGCTGGAGACCTTTTGACGGACATCATTACGATCTGGCGAGACAGATGTGCAATTATTTCGCCAACTTTGCAAAGACAGGGGATCCGAACGGGCTTGATGCCGACGGAACTCCGATGCCCGAATGGGTACCGTATAATGATGGGTTCCATGCGATGCTGCTTGGCGATGAAGTCAAGATGGAAAAGGAAGAGGATCCCAGGATCCGGTTCATAGTTGACGCAAACCTCAAAAAGTACGGCCTCAAGTGATCGTTCTTCAATAAGGAGATAAACCAATGTTAAGAGAGACCAAAACAGAGAACGGAAGAGTCAGAGGCATAGTTGCCACTGATGCCCGGATAACTGTATACAAGGGCATTCCTTTCGGCGCTGACACTTCAGGGAAGAACCGCTGGCGCCCGCCTCAGCCTGCCGAGAACTGGGAAGGCGTCAGGGAGTGCTATGAATTCGGAGAGATCCCCATGCAGAGAGTTCCCGGCAAAGATCCGGAAGCGTTCTATTCAAAGGAATGGCATGTGGATCCCGAAGTCAAAAGGGGAGAGAATTGTCTTACTGCTAATATCTGGACGCCCGCGAAGACTGTAAATGACAAACTTCCGGTCATGGTCTGGATATTCGGAGGAGGACTTCAGGAAGGATACCCGTATGAGATGGAGTTTGACGGAGAGAGGATCGCTTCACGAGGCGTCATCCTGGTCTCCATCGGATACAGACTCAATGTGTTCGGGCTCCTTGCTCATCCCGAGATAACCAGGGAGAATCCTGACGGCCCGACAAACTTTGCGCTGCAGGACCAGGCATTCGGTATCGCCTGGGTAAAGAGAAACATCGCGAATTTCGGAGGAGACCCGGAGAACATCACGATCTTCGGGCAGTCTGCAGGAGGATTCTCGGTGGTGGCGCAGATGTGCTCACCAAAAGCCAAAGGACTGTTCCAGAAGGGGATCATCGAGTCCATCGGCGGAATGAGACCCAAGTACCCGCTGAACATGAGCATGCCGCAGGTGTCGCTCGAGCAGCAGGAAAAGGAAGGCATCGAGTTCTTCGAGAAGCTCGGAGTAAAGACTCTGGAGGAAGCCAGAGCTCTTGACGCACAGTACATCGAGGACAAGTTCAACGAGTGCCATTATTTCTGGGGCGCCGTAACTGACGGAGTCTTCCTGACTGAGATGATGGAAGATACCATAATCGGCAACAGGATGAATGATGTCAAGTTCATGGTAGGCAACACCAAGGACGAGTTCCTTATCGCTCCGGAAGCGGACGATGAGGAGACAGTCAATAAGTTTGTCGACGAGAAATTCTGCCAGTACTCGGAGGGATTCAAGGAAGCTGTAAAGGCCGGTGGAATGGAACTCAAGGACGCTGCTGCCGTGCATCAGATGGGCATCGGCAACAGACTGATGGCTGCGGTATGCGCTAAGCACGGGCTTGATTTCTACTACTATACTTTCGGTGTATCCATCCCCGGAGACGATGCGGGATGTTTCCATTCCTGCGACCTGTGGTTCCAGTTTGAAACACTGATGAAGTGCTGGAGACCTTTCAACGGACATCATCTGGACTGTGCAAGAAAGATCTGCAACTACTGGACCAATTTCGCAAAGAACGGGGACCCCAACGGCAAGGATGCGGATGGAACCGATCTTCCTTACTGGAGCAAATACACAACGGAGAGCCCCTACGGAATCCTGCTTTACGACGACATCAGAATGGAGACAGAGCCGCTCAATGCTGCGGAGCAGTATATGGTGGACATCAACCTTAAGGAGTTTGGTCTGTAAGACGGAACGGCAGCCGCAGCGGCAAGCCGTGCGGCATAAATCAATAAATGAAATGAGGAATTCAAAATGTATCTGAGACAGACAAGGACTGAGAACGGCGAGGTGCGCGGATTCCCCGGCACCAACGCCAGAATCACAGTCTACAAAGGCATTCCTTTTGCGGCGGATACAGGCTATGAGAACAGATGGCGTGCACCTCAGCCTGCAAAAGACTGGGAAGGCGTCAGGGACTGCTATGAGTTCGGCCCTATCCCCATGCAGAGGATCCCCGGCAGAGACCCTGAAGCATTCTATGCAAAAGAATGGCATGTGGACCCGGCAGTGCCCATGGGAGAAGACTGCCTGAGAGCAAACATCTGGACACCGGCACATACTAAGGACGACAAGCTTCCTGTCATGATCTGGATCTTCGGAGGCGGCCTGATGGAAGGCTATCCCCATGAGATGGAGTTTGACGGAGAGCGTATCGCATCCCGCGGTGTCATTCTGGTATCCATAGGATACAGACTGAACGTTTTCGGACAGCTGTGCCATCCGGAGCTGACAGCGACTCAGCCAGAAGCTCCTTCGAATTTCTGCTTCCTGGACCAGGCGTACGGAATCGCGTGGGTAAAGAGGAACATCGCTAACTTCGGCGGAGATCCGGAGAACATTACGATCTTCGGTCAGTCTGCAGGAGCTGCCTCCGTTCTTACGCATATGTGTGCTGAGCAGTCGGAAGGCCTGTTCCAGAAGTGCATAATCGAGTCTTTCAACCCTGTGAACCCCACGATCCCGAGAGGCGGCGGATTCCCCGCGCACACATTCCAGGACGTTGAGCAGATGGGTGTGAAGTTCTTTGATATGCTGGGCGTAAAGACGCTGGAAGAAGCAAGAAAACTGGACGCGCAGTTCATTATGGATACGTACAACAGCAGCGGACTCTGGATCAACAACATTATCGATCCGGTCTATGCGAAAGCCGACCTTGCTGAACAGCTGCTGGCTAATAAGTTCCATAACGTGCAGTTCATCATCGGCAATACTGTAGACGAGTTTAAGACAGGCCCGTCCATAGATCCGATGGCTCAGTACAGAAATGCTGCGGACGGCGATCTTCCCCCTGAGATCCCGAATTATGACGACGAAGAAGAGGTCATGAAGTGGATCGATCAGCATTACGGCGAATACGCTGAAGAGTTCAAAGCCATAGTAAAGGCTGACCCGAGACCTGCAAAGATAGCTGCGGAAACATGCAGAGTGGCTGTCGGAAATGACATTCTTGTGGCTTCTCTTGCAAAAATGGGAAGAAAGTTCTACTTCTACAATTTCGGACCGACGATCCCCGGCGACGATGCGGGCTCATTCCATTCCAGCGACCTCTGGTTCGAGTTCGAGACTCTGGCCAGATCATGGAGACCCTGGGACGGCCATCATTATGATCTCGCCAGAAAGATGTGCAACTACTGGACCAACTTCGCAAAGACCGGAGATCCCAACGGCAATGATGCTGACGGCACTCCGATGCCTCACTGGGATCCGGTCACCCCGGAGAAACCCTATCCGATCCAGTTCTTCGACACCATCCAGATGGCAACAGGACCTCGTACACCTGAAGAGCAGTTCCTCTTTGATGTTTACTTCAGAGAGAAGAATGCCTGATCGGTCAATACTGCAAATAAAGGGCAGGAAGCATACATGCTTCCTGCCTTTTTCATACTCAGGATCCATTGAGTTAATGTATAATATTAATAAATGAATGGACTAACAGAGAGGAGATAAATCATGGCTAATCTATATGACCACATAGAGCCTGTTGTTGAGACCAAATACGGGAAATACAGAGGCTATACTTTCGGAGAAGTCAATCATTTTCTGGGCATGCGATATGCAAGAGCCAGGAGGTTCCACATGCCCGAGGAGCCTGAGCATTTTGACAGTATCAGGGAAGCAAAAACATTCGGCGCTACCATGCTTCAGATGAATCCCTACAGACCTGTCGCCAGGAATATGGGACTGAATATTCCCTGGGCTGAGAATGAAGACTGCTATTTTCTCAATGTGTGGGCTCCGAGACATGATGACGGAAAGAAGAGACCTGTATTCGTGTGGATGCACGGGGGCGGATTCTTTGCCGGCTCGTCGATAATGGAAGTCGAGAACATGGAAGGCTTCAATATGGCTCAGAAAGGAGACATAGTATTTGTCTCAATGAACCACAGGTTAAACGTGCTCGGCCACCTTAATCTTGCCGATTACGGCGAGGAATTTGAGAATTCCAAGAACCTGGGTATCGCCGACCTTGTCGCGGCTCTCAAATGGGTACATGAGAATATTGAAGCGTTCGGAGGGGATCCGGACAATGTCACCATAGCCGGCCATTCCGGGGGCGGCGGGAAAGTTCTCTCCATGTACCAGATCGAAGAGGCAAAGGACCTGTTCAGCAGAGGTATCGTCATGAGCGGAGTGCTTGACGACGGACCTGAGACCACTGAAGAAGAATCCAGGATCCTTGCCAGGACCATGATGGATCACCTCGGAATAACTAAAGAGAACATAGACAAAGTATTTGAGGTGCCTTTCAGTGACCTGGTCGGCGCTTACAGAGCAGCGCAAAAGGTTCTCAATCCCAAGGGGATCAATACCGGACTTGCTCCTCTCAAGAATGAGTATTTCAGGGGATTCCCGATATCAGACGGTTTCTGTGAATGGTCCAAGGACAAGCCACTGATGCTCGCCACCACTCTGAGTGAATTCAACTTCAAGGTCCATATCCCGGTAGATAAGAAGCTTGCAATGACTGAAGATGATAAGCTAGCCATGATAGCTGAAAGGTTCGGCGAGAGATATGGGGAACTGCTCGATCTCTTCAAGAAAGCCTATCCGGATCACGACATCCTTGATCTCATGTATCTCGATGCCGGGTTCAGGCGCCCGACATGCGAGACAGCGAGGATAAAGTCGCTGGTGAGTTCCACCGATACATACGTGTACATGTTTGCATTCAACATGCCGTCAGAAGGCAGGATGCCGGCATGGCACGGGGCAGATATACCGTTCGCATTCTGGAACTCTGAGAAAGCACCTGTGGACAATGAACCGGTCTATGGCAAGCAGAATGCTGATGCCATCGGCAATGCATATCTGAACTTCATCAAGTGCGGAGACCCCAACAATGAATATCTGCCCGAGTGGAGACCATATACCGCCGAGCACAGGTATACGATGGTTATAGACAAGACCAATGAGCTGAAGGAAGCATACGATGAGGAGCTGATCAAGCTCTATATCGAACTTTGTCCGCCGTTGAACTGGAGTCCGCTGAACTGAGAAACGGTTTAAGATAATGGGTACTTTGATCAACATAGCGGCTATCATTGCCGGCGGGCTCCTCGGACTGATGTTTGGAAAGCGCATCTCCGAACAGTTCAGGGATACACTGAGCAAAGCGTGCGGAGTCAGCACACTGTTCCTTGGCATTACCGGGGCTCTGGAGGAGATGATGTCTGTCTCAGGAACAGGTCTGCAGGGCGGTCGGGGAATGTTCCTTGTCATCTGCATGGTGCTTGGGGCTGTGACTGGTGAACTGCTGGATCTGGACAAACGGTTTGAAGAACTGGGCGGCTGGCTGAGAGACAAGAGCGGAAACTCGGGGGAAAGCGGCTTCGTCGACGGATTTGTGACTGCGACATTCACTGTATGCATAGGAGCCATGACCATCATCGGTTCATTCAATGACGGGATCTCGGGAGACCATTCGGTCCTGATCACCAAATCGATCCTGGATTTCATTATCGTGATGGTCCTGACGGGCTCGAAGGGAATAGGGTGCATGTTCTCCGCAGTGCCGGTCGGAGTAATACAGGGAATGCTGACGCTATGCGCCAGATTCTTGAGTCCTCTGCTGACAGAGGAGGCGCTTGCCAATCTATCCCTGGTGGGATCGGTGCTGATCTTCTGTGTTGGCATTAATCTCATATGGGAGAGAAAGATACGCGTGGCCAACTATCTTCCGGCTATAGTATTCGCGGTCGCAGCTGCATATCTCTTCTGATACACCGCATATATCTGTTTAGTAAAAAAAGACATCCGTGTCAAACTGACATGGATGTCTTTTCAGATGATGCACACTGTATTACGATAGGGCTCCGATCAATGTGCGAATTGAGGAAAAAACTCTTCTACAATTGACGGATATTTGTAGATATTCTACAATAGTAACAACTGTTAAGGAGGAAACAGATGATACAGATAAAGAATAATGTGTTTCTTCTAAAGAATGAAAATATCTCTTATATGTTCCGGGTTACAAAGGATGGTAATCTGGAGCATCTTCATTTCGGCGCGCCTGTCGATATCGACGATGAAGACGCATTCGCTGTCAGATACGGTGTAGGATGGGGAAGTACAGGCGGACCGGAAGGCGAAGAGTTTCCCATGTATCTGCCTATGGAGTGGAGCTCTCTGGGAAGAGGAGATTACAGGGAAAGCCCTATGGAACTGGATCAGGAAGTCCCTGCTGCATTCAAGTACACTTCATATAAGAAATATGACAGTACAGTTCCCATGGAATGCGGACTTCCGCAGGCACACGGAGACGCAGAGACTCTGGAGGTCATAATGACGAGCCCGAGTCAGATGTCGCTGCATCTGTTCTATACACTTTTCGAGACAGCGATCACCAGACGCGCAGTGTTCCGCAATGAGACGCGCAGGAGCATCAATGTTGAGAAAATGATGTCATCCATGATGGATATCCAGGGGGACTATGACATAACGACCTTCAACGGCGCATGGATAGCTGAGATGCAGCCGTACAGAGCACGGGTCGGGATGTCGGGGATAGTGAACGAAAGCACAACCGGATTCTCATCCGCTCTGCATAATCCGGGATTCATCCTAAGTGAGCCGGATGCGACCGAAACAGACGGAACGGTGATTGGTTTCAATCTCATATACTCAGGAAATCACTATTCCAGAGTCCAGCGGTCCAATGAAGGGCTTATAAGGATAGTACAGGGCATTTCTCCCGTATCATTCGACTGGCTGCTCGGACCCGGAAAACAGTTTGAGACTCCTGAGGCTGTCATGGTGTGGTCCGGCTGCGGATTTTCAGGCATGACTTCGAACATGCACAGATTTGTGAACGAGCACATAATCCCGTCATACTGGAAGGGAAGGGAAAGGCCTGTCCTGTACAATGACTGGGAAGGCTGTATGTTCGACTTTACAGAGTCCAAGCTCATCTCGCTTGCAAAAAAAGCTAAAGAACTTGGATGCGAGCTGTTTGTCCTGGACGACGGATGGTTCGGCGATAGAAACAGCGATAAGGCAGGCCTCGGAGATTATAATGTCAACAGGAAGAAGTTGCCTAACGGCCTTTCGGGGCTGCAGAAAAAACTTAGTGATCTGGGGCTCAGTTTCGGTTTGTGGTTCGAACCGGAAGCGGTAAATCCGGACAGTGACCTGTTCAGAAAGCATCCTGAATGGGCAATACAGTCGGATGACGGTGTCACGGTACTGGGCAGGAACGAACTGCTTCTTGATCTGTCTCTGCCGGAGGTCCGGGATTATATAGTCGAGAACGTATCCAGATGTATAGACGAAGGAAGAGTCTCATATGTGAAGTGGGACATGAACCGTCACTCCACAGCGCTCGGAGCAAGTGCACACAGGTACATCCTCGGCCTGTACAACGTTCTGAGGAGGATTTTCGGACCGAGACCTGAAGTTTTGCTTGAGAGCTGTTCATCGGGAGGAAACAGGTTTGACCTCGGGATGCTCTGCTTTTCACCGCAGATTTGGGCATCAGACAACACAGATGCAGTCGAAAGATGCAGGATACAGTATAACCTTTCCTACCTCTACCCTCTGTCGACGATAGGAGCACATGTCTCAGCGGCTCCGCATTCACAGACGCTCAGGGACACACCGCTCAGCACAAGAGGTAATATATCATTCTTCGGACTGCTTGGATACGAGTTTGATCTGGCGGATCTTACGCCTGTCGAGACCGATGAGATCAAGAATCAGATAAGCTTCTACAAAAGATACAGAAATATATTCCAGTTCGGAACTTTCAGGAGACTGAAGGCATCAGAAGGCATAAGTATGCAGGTCAGCCATGGAGATACTGCAGTTGCCGGGCTGTTCCATGAACTGGTGCATGCGGCTCCGGGTTACGAAAGACTGTATCCTAGGGGTCTTGAACCGGATAAAGTATACAGCGTGCTGAGCAGACGTCAGCTGCTTAATGCGATGAAGTTCGGAGGACTTCTCAGACATGTGCTTCCGATACGTGTCAAACCTGACGGTGCAGTCGTCAGGGCTGCCGGTAAGATGTACAGGATGAACGATGCCGTAAGAGAATGCGATGCAACCGGCGCAGCCCTTATGAGCGGAATGTCGCTCAATGCCAGGTTTATGGGGACTGGATACGATCCCGGTATGAGGATGCAAGGCGATTTCAGCTCAAATATATATGTGATCACTATGGAGGAGACATGAGCAAACAGTCAAAACGAAACAAGTATTTCTTTGGATTGGGTACAATAGGACGCGACATGTTCTATGCCTTTGAATCCAACGCACTGCTATATTTTCTGAGCAATATACTGAACCTTCCGCTGTCTGTATTCACGGCAGTCAGCATGGTCCTTTCACTGATGAGAATATTCGACGCACTTAACGATCCTGTTACAGGAATGCTGGTGGACAACATACGTTCACCGTGGGGCAAATTCAAGCCGGCTATTCTCGGAGGAGGCCTGGTGAGCGTTATCTTCTATCTGGTTCTGTTCAGCGAGATTGGAAAAGGCACCACATATGTCATTATTTTTGCCGTGGCATATTTCCTCTGGGATATCTCGTACGGTATCAATGATATCGGGTACTGGACTCTGATGCCCGCCATGACGACAGATCAGAAGGAAAGAGAGAGCATAGGTGCTTTCGCAAGGATCTGCGCCAACATCGGAATGTACATAATCATGGTCGGCTGGCAGCCCATCACCAGCGCGTTCGGAAACACCAAGCAGAGCTGGTTCTTTGTAGCTGTAGCCATGTGCGTCATGTATCTGCTGTTCCTGTGTTTCCCTCTCTTCGGAGTCAAGGAGAAGAGACTGGCAAAGGAAGATGACGAGGAGACCACGCTCAAGGATATGTGGACTGCGATAACACAGAACGATCAGCTTATGTGGACAGCTCTCGCAATGGCTCTGTTCATGGTTGGCTACTGCATCACTACAGGCTTTGCGACTTACTACATGCAGTATGTTTTTGGTGATATTAATCTGTATCCGGTGCTTGCGGGCGTCTGCGGCATAGCTCAGCTGGCTGCACTTATCGTGTTCCCGGTGTTTTCCAAGAAGTTCAGCAGAAAACAGCTTTATTCATTCTCTACGATACTGATAATAGCGGGATATGCGCTGTTTGCATTTGCGGAGGTATCTCTGATCCTGGTTGCAGTTGCGGCAGTGCTCATATTCGTGGCGCAGGCATTCATCCAGCTTTTAATGCTTATGTTCCTCGCGGATACCATAGAGTATGGGCAGTGGAAACTGGGACGCAGACATGAATCCGTTACATTCTCCATACAGCCTCTGATAAATAAGATAGGCGGTGCGCTGTCGACAGGAGTCATCAGCATCTCTGTTATCCTGGCAGGGATCAAGACGAAGGACAGCGATACTGCTGCCGAATTCATCACATCTTCTGGGGTCACGGTTATCAAGATAGCGATGCTGCTGATCCCGGTGATATGCATCGTTGCAGGATATATCATCTATATGAAGAAATTCCGTATAGATGAGGAGTTCTACTCAAAGATAGTATCCGACCTTAAGGAACGCGGAGAGATAGAAGAGTGATCCCGGGACGGCGGTCAAGATATCCGGCAGAGGCATGAATAACGGCGGCATGAATTCCCCTCAAGGGTACATGCCGCCGTCCACTCTCGTTTGACAAACAACATATGCTAATATATAATCACTTTTGTTAACTCAACAGAAAAGAATGACTTTGGCATACGGAGAAGTACTCAAGTTGGCCGAAGAGGCGCCCCTGCTAAGGGTGTAGGTCGGGAAACCGGCGCGAGGGTTCAAATCCCTCCTTCTCCGCCATATTATGGTACATATCGTACCCAGGCGGAAACCCCGATGTATATCGGGGTTTTTTGCTGTTAATAACAGTAAGTATACAGACAGAGGCGGATTGATCGATGGAACAGGTTCAGCACACTTTTTCCGAGCGGGTACTGAGCGACATGAGCTCTGCAGTCCTGGTGCTCGACAATAAAGGATGTATCGTTTATGTGAACAGACCTGCAGCGCGCATGCTTGAAGTGGACGAGGGATACAGGGAAGGAAACGTGAGGTTCTCCCTGTTTACAGATAATGCCTACAACGATGTCTTCAACGAGACGATCCTTGAAGCACTGTACAAAAGAGAAGAGACAACAGTCAAGAAAGCGCCTTACATGGCTCCGTCAGGGAAAAAGTATGTTTTTCTAATGACCAGTTCCTATCTTCAGGATCCGGATGGAGCTAAACTTGTGGTCACGCTCAGTGATGAGACCGTAGCGGAAGAGATGACGCGCAGATTCAATGATTCGTCGAAGACGTTCACCACGTTTCTGTTTGGCTTTTGCGGGTGGATACTCATATATGCTCTCTGGGAATATCTGAAACATCCGCTGCCCGGGGATTTCATGACGCACGGAGTAGAGGTGCTCGGCATCCTCATGCTTGCATTTATTCTTCGGCACACCAGCCTTACCTGGAAGGACCTCGGCATTACTACCAGCGAGCCGGCAAAGACTGTCAGAACGGCGCTGATAGTCGCTGCATGTTCATTCGTCTTTTTATGCGGACTGAAAGCGGTCAGCCGACTGATCGATCCGGGCAGTTTTGAACCGCAGGCGCCGTTCCTCGACATTAAGAGGTTCGGACTGCGTCAGATACTGTATGTGCTCACGGCGGGCATTCAGGAATTTCTTGCGCGAAGCGTCATGCAGGGAAACCTTAAGCGCATTATAGCGGGTGAACGCTCAGGGCTTCTTGCGATCCTGCTTTCGTCACTTATATTTGCTGCGCTGCACATTCATTACGGATTCGTTTTCATGGTAGGTTCAGCTATCCTTGGAGGCCTTGAGGGGATCCTGTATGAAAAGCAGCAGAACATTTTCGGCGTATGGATCGTGCACTGGGTGTTCGGGGTAAGCGGGACACTTCTATGCCTGATCGATCACTGAGTTCGCAACGGATATATGCCGTCATCATGTCAGACAGTACAGTTTTAAGTGTTCCTGAACATGAAGCGGATCAGAATATGTGACAGCAGACAAGGCAGGCTGCAGCAGCCTGCCTTTATAAATCTGCAGATTCGTTATTATTACTGAAAGAATGCGGAAAGATTTGGGCAACACTGTGTGTTTTTTGGATTGACTGATGAGCCTGACTCTTGTAAACTGTTACAAGAATATGAACAAAGAAATGCTTCTTTAAATCAGTGCGGGACGCTGATAAGGTGCGTTGATTGTGAACAAGCAATTGCCTCCTTCTCAGCCATGAGTGGAGGTTTTTTTATGCCTATCAAAGAAAAGACTGTGCTTATGGACGGCGTTTCGGTTGACAGGGCTCTTGTCAGGATCTCACATCAGATATTGGAGAGAAACACTGATGATGCGGAAGACATCTGTCTCATTGGTATAAAGACCAGAGGAGAGTTCCTTGCGGAGCGGATCGCAGACAATATCGAGACGATCATCGGCGTAAGGCCTTCGGTAAGTTCCCTCGACATAACCGGATTCCGTGATGACGTCGAAGGATCGGACATTTCAGCTGATCTGCTGCCGGACATTCCTTTCTCTGTAGAGGGGAAAACAGTGATCCTGTGCGACGATGTGATCTACACCGGAAGAAGCGCCAGAGCGGCGATGGAAGCGGTCATACGGACAGGAAGACCGGCTAGGATACAGTTCTTTGCACTTATAGACCGCGGTCACAGAGAACTGCCCATAAGACCTGACTACATTGGTAAAAATGTTCCCACATCCAGAAGCGAGATCATAAGTGTTTGCCTTCCGGAAACGGACGGCGAATACTGCGTCAAGCTCGGAGAAAGGGAATAATGATATAAGTCAATCACAACAAGAAAGGGAAACCACATGAATCAGAAAGAAAAGGTGCTGGGTTATCTGCCCAGCGAACGCCCGACTGCATGGAAACTTTTCCTTTATGCTCTCCAGCAGGTCGTGGTCATGTTCCCCGCAACAGTTACTGTTGCACTAATCACAGGGTTCCAGGTCTCAACGACTATCTTCGCCAGCGGACTTGCAACTCTCTGCTTCGTCTTCATCACAGAAGGAAAGATCCCGCTTTATTACGGATCGAGCTTCTCTTATCTGACAGCTGTTGCAGGTCTGGTGACCAGCCAGTCTATCATGGAAAAGCTTTCACCTGAGGCTGCAGCACAGCTGGAGGCCTGGAAAGCAGGTGCCAGCGCGGTCCTTCCCACAGAAGCCGTTCAGTATGCTCAGTTCGGAATCGTCATGAGCGGACTGGTATCCATCGCAGCAGGACTGCTGATCAAGGTCAGCGGACCCAGGGCGGTAGAGACTATACTTCCCCCCACCATCACAGGCCCCGTTGCTATGATCATCGGCCTTACACTGGCAGGAAACGCGCTCGGAGATGCGTATGCCGGTTCTGCCACATGGAAGGGCGGCCTTGGCGGGATACTGCTCGTTTCCCTTTCTACACTTCTTTCTACAATTCTCTTCTCCCGTTATCTTAAGGGATTCCTCGGACAGCTTCCTCTGCTTCTCGGTGCTGCTGTTGGATGCCTTGTCGCGTATATCGTATACATTGCAGGCGGTTCTACACCCGAAAGCAACCTGTTTGACGTAATGACGGTCTCTGAGGTAGTATCAGCCTCCACCTGGAAACTGGGCGACGGATCATTCTTCGCTCTGCCTGCATTCTCGCTGCCCAAAGCTTCTCTTGAAGCTGTGCTCGCGATCATGCCGGTAGCTATTGCCACGATCCCGGAATCCACAGCTCATATGTATCAGCTTGATGTATACGTAAACAATCTTGCTGAGCAGAAGGGCAAAGAGAAGACTGACTTCGTAAAGCTCCTTGACAGGAACCTCATCGGCGACGGCCTCTGCGATATGATCGCCGGTGTTGTCGGCGGCCCCGCCGGAACCAACTATGGCGAGAACATTTCTACCATGGCCATCACAAAGGTGTTCTCAACATCAGTCCTTGTGGTCGCCTCTATAGTAGCAATGCTGGTCTCCTGCTTTACTCCTCTTATCACCGCTATCTATGGTATCCCCACTGCAGTCATCGGCGGACTTGAGATCTACCTGTTCGGCGCTATTGCTGCTCAGGGAATCGCCATCATGATCGACAAGCAGTGCGATATGTTCTCCTCAAAGAATATCGCTGTCATCGCAACGATCATGGTCGTAGGACTTGGCGGACAGTATTACTTCGGCGGAAACATCCCGTTCCCCGGATTCTCAGGCGGCATTCCCTGCATAGCCGGTGCTGCGATCTCCGGAATCCTGCTCAATCTGCTTCTTTCCATCGGTGAGAAGAAAGAAAGCTGACATAGCAGATCTGAAATCATAGACAGAGAAGTGCTGAACTATTGCTCAGCACTTCTTTTGTTTTATAATAAACAGTAACAGAAGTGATATATCAGGCTCAATGCGACACATACTGGAAAAGTGTCTATAAAATAGACGCATTTTGTTGACATAAGTGTAGGCAATGCTATAATAATAGAGATTATGGATAGTATCTCCAAGAAAAGCAAAGATGTAGAGTATGAGGCTGGAGAAAAACTGGCATCGGTAGTCAGTTCGTTTATGCCGTATATAGAGAAAAAGATCGCGGGGCTGAATCTTCCTGGACTAGAGAGTGATGACCTGAGACAGGAAGCATTTATGGCTCTGTTTTCAGCTATAGAGTCTTTCAGCGAGGACCGTGGTGCAGCTTTTTCGACATACGCTATCTCCTGTATCAATAACCGTCTTGCAGATGCGGTACGCAGATCTTCGAGCGGGAAGAACAGGATACTGAATGAATCTGTGCCTTTCCCGGAAGACGATGACATAGACGATCTGTTTTCCGGAGAGTCTCCGGAAGAAACCGCCATACTGAAGGAAGAGTACCTGAGGATCCGGAAGAAAATGGATAAGGTACTGTCAGATCTCGAGAGAGAATGTCTCATCATGTATTCTTCAGGTTATTCATATTCGGAGATAGCGGAGAAGATGGACGTTGCTCCCAAGACCGTGGGAAATGCCATCCAGAGAGCAAGAAAAAAACTCAGACAGGAATAGACAGAATCATCTGTTTATATATATGCCCTTAGTAGCTTAATAATGAAAGAGCGTTGTCCAATGAACAAAGGTGGCGGCCGCACCGCCCGGGGGCTTAGATTAATCACCTTATTAAAGAGGAGAAAAGCAAATGTACGAAGACAAGACCCTGGTGTGCAAAGAATGTGGTAAGGAATTCGTTTTCACCGCCGGTGAGCAGGAATTCTACGCATCCCGCGGATTCGAGAATGAACCCCAGCGCTGCAAGGAGTGCCGTGACGCCCGCAAGCAGGCCAACAAGGCTGCCCGCGAGATGTTTGATGCAGTTTGTGCATCCTGCGGCAAACCCTGCAAGGTTCCTTTCAAGCCGCGTGAGGACCGCCCTGTTTATTGCAGTGAGTGCTTCGCCAAGATGAAGGAAGCCAACTGACGGACGACTGAGCAGAAGCACGGTTCCTGCCGTGCAGGTTCAAAAGAAAAACAGAGGATCGCATCTGTGATGATGAGGTCCTCTTTTTCCTTGCATTTCTTTTTTTCTCAGTGTGTGATACAATTCCACTGATAAGAAACCAAATCCGGAGGTCATTCAATGAATACAGTAACAAAAGACACTATTATAGGCGACATCATCTCCAGAGACTCCATGGCCGCAGCCTGCTTCTTCGAGATGGGGATGTTCTGCGTCGGATGCCCTGCTTCTGCAGGTGAATCGGTAGAACAGGCGTGTGCGGTGCACGGCATCGATGCTGATGAGATGGTGGAGAAGCTCAACGATTTCTTCTCCAGAACTGCCTGATAGTGAAAATGATATCCCTTTCACGCAGGCTTAAGACAGCCGCAGACCTTGTGAGAAGCGGGTCGGTGACGGCCGATGTGGGATGCGATCACGGCAAACTCAGCGCGTACCTGCTGGATTCCGGCAGAGCTGCCTTTGTCTATGCAACAGATATCAGGAAGCAGCCGCTTGAAAAGGCGGCTGCACTTCTTTCATCGGAAAGATACAGGGGAAAGCATGCATGTGTGCTTACGGACGGGCTGAAAGGTCTTCCTGCCGATGCTGTCACTGATGTTATAATAGCCGGTCTGGGAGACGATGTGACGGAGAAGATAATAAGCGAAGCTCCGTGGCTCAGGGACGTAAGCAAGAGACTGATACTAGTGCCTTCATCCAGACATGAGAAAGTCAGGCAGTTTCTGGCAGCTTCCGGATTCACAGTTAAAGAAGAATATGCGGTCAGTGAGAGAAGACATGTTTACACTGTAATGGCTGCAGAGTATTCAGGAACGATAAGAAGTCTCGGTGTCAGAGAAAAATGGCTTGGCGGCATAGATGCTTCATCGGAAGACGGGAAAGAGTATATCGCAGTCCTTGAAAGAAGGATGGAAGCCGTAGTCCGCGGCATCAGGGACAAGACAGATCCCAACTACGTGGAAGCAGCTAAGGTGATTGAGGAGATACGGCTTCTTGGAATTGATCGGGACAATAAGACGAAGACAGGTATTTAGCAAAGGAAAAGACAGACAATGGCGTTAGATGCTGCAATGGTATATGTGGCGGCTGAAGAGCTGGACACTCTGCTGAAAGGTGCAAGAGTGGAAAAGATATATATGCCCTCAAGGGATGAGGCAGTGTTCAGTATGAGGACCAGAGAGAAGAGGAGAACACTGTTCCTTTCGGCAAGATCCGGAACAGCGAGGGCTCACGTCACGGATGAGGAGTTCGAATATCCTGCCGTGCCACCGGCATTCTGTATGCTCCTCAGGAAGCATCTGATCGGGGCAAGGATCACCTCTGTCGATACCGTCGAGGACGACAGAGTGATGCTGTTCAGGTTCGATGCGCTTAATGAGATGGGAGAAAAAGTGGCTCCGTTCATTTCTGCAGAGATGATGGGCAGGTACAGCAATCTTGTCCTGGTCGGTGATGACGGAACCATACTTGATGCAGTTAAACGTATAGACAGCACGCAGTCGGAACTGAGGGAGATACTGCCGGGCACTGCTTTTACAGAGCCTCCGAAACCGGAAAAGATACCGTTCATGAGCGGCAACGAAGAGGACATAATAGCGGCAGTCAGGAAAAGCAGCAGGATAGTTTCTGCTGCGCTGCTTCAGGTCGTTTCCGGCCTTTCACCGCTTCTGTGCAGGGAGGCGGCTCTGGAAGTGGACGATCAGACCGGAGATATGCTTGATGACACCGGAGCAGCTAAACTTGCTGATGGTCTCAGAAGAATAAAGGACGCTATATCTGATCCGGGCAAAAGAGAGTACAGCATCATCTACGACGGTGAGAAACCCGTAGAGTATTCCTTCATAGATCTCAGACAATATAAGGGCCTGAGAAAAGAACAGTTTGAATCCGCCAGTCAGATGTTTGACAGTTATTATTCCTCCAGAGACAGACTGGAAAGGATGAGGACCAGAAGCCAGGATCTGACCAAGCAGGTGAAACAGCTCATAGAGAGAAATGTCAGGAAGCAGAATGCCCGCAGGGAAGAACTGGCGGACACTTCAAGAGCAGATGAGAAAAAACTGTACGGCGAACTCCTGACAGCTAATCTCCATACATTTAAAAAGGGTGACCGTGAGGTAAAGGTCATCAATTACTACACCGGAGAAGAATGCAGGATCCCGCTTGATGTCACAAAAGGCCCAAATGAAAATGCGCAGAAGTACTATAAGGATTACAGAAAGCTTCACACAGCGGCTGATGTGCTCAAGCGGCTTCTTCAGGAAGGAGAAGATGAAGCCGAATACTTCCGTCAGGTGCAGTATGAGATAGAACTGGCCAGGACAGAGGAAGAGTTCATAGACATCAGAAAGGAACTCAGAGATGCCGGATACCTTAAGGGGTTCCGGTACAAGGAGAGAGGAAACCGGAAGAGCGATCCCTTCTTCAGGTACAGGACGGATGAAGGTCTGGAAGTCATCGCCGGAAGGAACAATACTGCGAATGAAAGACTATCGCTCAGGATGGCAGAAGGCAAAGATATCTGGCTGCATGTTAAGGGAGCGGCAGGATCCCACGTCATACTCCGGTGCGAAGGTATAGAACCCGACGAGAAGAGCTTAACACAGGCATGTGAGATAGCTGCTTACCATTCCAGCATAAAGAACGGGCAGCTCGTGGCAGTAGATTATACTGAAGCGAGAAGAGTAAAGAAGGCTGCAAACGCAAGGACCGGGATGGTGATCTATACCAATCAGAAAACGGCATATGTGACTCCGGATCCGGAAAAGCTGGAAAAGCTGAGAGTGACACGCTCAAGATGAGGGCATGCCGTTTATTCTTTGTTTTAATATATGTGTTATAATCGGACGAAGATATTTAGAGAGGGCACATGATTTATCTGGATAACGCGGCGACTACCGCGATCAGTCCCGCAGCTGCCGATGCTGCCGATGCGGCATTGAGAGAGTACTTCGGCAATCCGAGCTCACTGTATTCGCAGGGGCTCGATTCGCATAAAGCACTTGAAAGATCCAGGGCTGTAATAGCAAAGAGCCTCGGATGCGAACAGCAGGAAGTGTATTTCACCGCCAGCGGGACAGAAGGGAATAACCTGGCTATTCTTGGAGCAGCCAGAGCGAGACGAAGCTGGGGAAACAGGATCATTGTCAGCGGATTCGAACATCCTTCTGTTATGAATACAGTCAGATCAATGGAAAAAGAGGGGTTTGAAGTCATCGTTATCCCTCCAGGACCGGACGGGAGGCTGGATACAGACAGGTTCCTTGAACAGACTGACAAAAGGACGGCCCTGGTGACATGCATGAGGGTCAATAACGAGATCGGCACTGTAATTGACTGTGCCCGGCTTGCGGATGAAGTAAAAAAGATCAACAGGAGAACTGCATTTCACTGTGATGCCGTTCAGGCGTTCGGAAAACATGAAACCGTACTGAACGGGTCGATCGATACGTTGTCTGTGTCCGCTCATAAAATACACGGACCTAAGGGCATCGGGTGTCTGTATGTAAGAAAAGGGTTCAACCTTGAGAATGTAATGTTTGGCGGCGGTCAGGAACGCGGCCTTAGATCTGGCACCGAGAACGTTGCATATGCGGTAGGATTTGCGAAAGCCGTGTCAGAACTCGGAAACATCAGAAAACAGAACGAAAGGGTCACGTGCATCAATTCTGTTCTCAGAAAGAAACTGGAGGATTCCGGGGCTGCAGTGTTCAATAGTCCTGATGATGCTTCCCCGTATATCCTGAATTTCTCACTTCCCGGGTTCAGAAGTGAGACCTTGCTGCACTTTATGGAAGAGCACGGAGTGCTTGTATCGTCCGGTTCTGCCTGCGGGAAAGGCGAGAAGAGCCATACCCTGACTGCCATGAACCTGCCTGACAGCCTGATAGATTCTGCCGTAAGAGTCAGTTTCAGTTCGACTACTACAGAGGAAGAAGTCAGAGAAGCGGCGGAGCTCTTCATACTGGCCGTCAATACACTTCAGAGGAAATGAGTAATCAAGATGGAGATCATTCTCGGAAAATACGGTGAACTGGCACTTAAAGGACTTAACAAGAACCAGTTCGAGAATTCTATGGTAAGGACCATCAGGAAGAGAGTCGAACATTGCGGCGAGTTTCGTGTCCATACGGCTCAGTCCACTGTTTATGTGGAACCTGAGAACGATGAAGCCGATATAGATGAGGCCTATGAAGAGATCAAGAGGATCTTCGGTCTGTCGGCCGTCGTAAGGGCGGCTGTGTGTGAGAAGGATCTCACATCCATCTGCGAGACAGCCGAATCCTATCTGGGAAGCAGACTGGATTCTGTCAGATCGTTCAAGGTGAACTCCAAGAGAGCTGATAAGAAATTCCCGATGACGTCCATGGAACTGTCCAGAGAGGTAGGGGCATATCTGATCGACAGGCATCCTGATCTTGCCGTTTCAATGAACGGCCCCGATCTGACCGTTATATGCGAGATCAGGGATGATGCTGCGTATGTTCATGCTGACCAGCTGCCCGGAGCAGGCGGGATACCCACAGGCACCGGAGGAAAGGCTGCTTGCATGCTGTCGGGCGGTATAGACAGTCCTGTTGCTGCCTGGAAGATGGCAAGAAGGGGATGCGATCTGGTATGTGTGCATTTCCAGAGCCCTCCGTATACCGGTGAACGCGCTCTCTACAAGGTAGAAAGGCTGGCATGGCAGGTCTCGCGCTGGGCAGGCAGAGTCTGTCTGTTTGAGGTGCCGTTCACTGACTGTCAGGTCAATATCCGGGACAATGCTCCGGAAGACTACTTCACTGTGCTTATGCGGAGATCCATGATGCGCATAACGCAGAAGATCGCTGAGAGGGAGGAGTGCGGAGCCATAGTTACAGGAGAAAGTCTGGGACAGGTTGCGAGCCAGACTATGAGCGCGATCAGGTGTACCGACATCGTAGCCGGAATGCCCGTGTTCAGACCTCTTATCGGAGATGACAAGATAGAGATCTCGGAATGCGCCAAGAAGATAGGGACATTTGATATATCCATAGAACCGTATGAGGACTGCTGCACGATATTCACACCAAAACATCCGAGAACTAAACCGGTTCTGGAAGCGATCGTTGAGGCTGAGAAAGGCGTGCCCGGTCTGTATGAGATGGAAACAGCCGCTGCGGATAACAGCGTTCTGAAAGTAATACACTTTTACGATGAGGATTTTGTTTGATGAGCATGCGCAAGATGCAGGCAGAAATAGTTACAGTAGGGAATGAACTGCTGAACGGAAGAACAGAGAACACCAATGCTTCTTTTCTTTCCAGAGAGCTTCAGAATATCGGTTTCAGTGTGACGAATCATACCACTGTTGCCGACAGGGCTTCTGACATCGTTCAGTCCCTGATGACTGCTGTAAACAGAAGCAACGTTATCGTATATACCGGCGGTCTGGGACCGACGGACGATGATCTTACTAAAGAAACGGTCGCCAAGGCGCTGGGGATGACTCTTAAAGAGGACGCAGAGACCTTGGAACGTATCCGTGTGTTCTTCGAAAGCCGCGGGCGCGAGATGAAGGATAACAACAGGAAACAGGCGCTTGTTCCGGAAGGAGCTGAGATCCTGGAAAACGACAACGGGACTGCTCCGGGTTTATTCATCAGAAAAGATGAGCAGACTATCATCCTGCTTCCCGGTCCCCCGCACGAGATGGAGCCAATGTTCCTGGATAAAGCTGTTCCGAAACTCAAGGACCTTTCCGGCCAGAAGATATTCAGCAGGACTCTGGGGGTCAGCGGCATCGGTGAATCAGAACTTGAAGTACGTATAAAGGACTATCTGTATGGGGATGATCCTCATGCTGCGCTTTATGCCAAGGAAGGGGAAGTGGAGATCTGCGTCACATCGTTCGGAGATACAGACGAGGAAGCGGAGGAAAAAGGAACAGCGCTGATCAGCGAGCTGAAGAATGAGCTCGGAGATCTTGTCTTCACTGAAAATGGTGATACGATCGCTGAAGCTACAGTAAAAAAACTGATCGAGAAGAAACAGACGGTCGCTGTTGCCGAGAGCTGTACCGGCGGTATGATCGCACAGATGATAACTGATATTGCGGGATCATCGGCAGTATTCGAATACGGACTTACGTCTTACGGAGACTGGGTCAAAAATGCGAGTCTGGGTGTAGATAACAGTCTGCTAAAGAGATACACTGCCATCAGTTCTGCCGTTGCTGCTGAGATGGCCAGAGGAGCGCGCAAAAACGGAAGAGCTTCCTATGGGATCGGTGTGACAGGAATCGCCGGCCCCGGTGTCGGCACCTATCTGGATAAAGAAGTTGGTCTGGTATATATAGCGGTCTGTGACAGGAAGAAGACCGTAGTCAGGGAATTCAGGTTCGGAGACAAGAGGAACCGCGACAACATCAGGCGGCTGTCTGCCAAGAATGCTTTCGATATGCTGAGACTTTTCATGGACGGACGGACCATCGAAGGGGGAACAGAGTTCACCAACAGAGTGATCGCCGATCTTGAACGCAAGGATAACCCCAAGAGCATTGCTGGCCTTTTCGTCAAGAAAGCGGTCAGCATCATAGTTGCGGGAAGCGTAGCGGCTGCTGCAGGCTATTACGGGATAAGAACTGTACAGGCCATGAGCGACAGACTGACTTATGACAGGCTTGAAAGCGAGTATTTCTCACTGATCGGTTCCGAAGAAGAAAGAGCGGAAGCTTTCTCCAGGCTCAGTGAGAAGAATAACGACTTCTGCGGTATGATCTGCAATGACGCCGGGGACATCAAGTCGGTCGTTGTCGAAGGAAGAGAAGACGATTATTATTCCGGACGCGATTTTTACAGGGGAACAAACAGACTGGGATGTTCTGCAGTAACTGCAGGACTGCCGCTGAGCAAAATACCGGTGAACCTTTCGATAGGGTCGTCGGGTACGGGAAAAGATGTGCTTTTCAGTCACCTCAGTGACTACCGGAGCATAGACTACGCGAGAAAAAACAGCGTCCTGACATTCTATGGCAAGGATTTCACAGCCAGTTACCGTGTTATTGCCGCTTTTCTGCTGGACAGCAGGGAGGGGTTGGACGAGGTATTCTACAGAAGTGATCTGTCAAATGAAAACGACTATCTCGAGTATGTACTGAACCTTAAGATGAGATCATTCTACGATGTGAATTACGCGATAACGGAAAGCGAGAGATTCATTACACTGTATGCTCCGAGCGATGACTGGGATGGTTCCGTGCTGGTGGTGTGCGGCGTCCTGATAGATACTGAGACCGACAGCAAAGCAGTCTTCTCCGAAAACAGTGCAGTACTGTATCCTGCATACTGGTATAAGGCGCGCGGAATAGAAAACAGCATTAATGTTACGGCAGAAAAAGACCGCTGGTATGAGTGGGTCATAAGCAACAGCGCACCGGTGGAGGAAGATACTGCAGAAGAACAGGTGATCGATACGGATGGCTGAAAGAAATAATAAAAAGAAGAGGAATCAGTCCGAAGGACGCGGTTCAGGAAAAGGAAAACTTGCCATTAGGATCGGCGCGGCGATGCTGCTTCTGGCTGTTGTGGCCGGGATCATCTTTCCGATGTATAAACCCGAAAGCCCCATTATAAAAAGAAAGAACGTCATGACTGTAAACAGCCATGACGTATCATCTGATGAATTTGAGTATTTCCTGTCAAATGAGATCCTGGATTATATCAATTACTACGGCAGCAGTTATTTTGCCGATCAGAATCATTTTGCCGGAGTACTGGATTACGTTTCTCAGGAGATCAGATTCTATTACGCGTTCCTTGATTGGGCGGAAGAAAGCGGGTATACGGTCACCGATGAGATCAAAAACACTGTCAGGGAGAAGATAGAAAAGAACAAAGCGGAATATGACAGCCCGGAACAATATGATGATTATCTGAAAAGCATCTATGCAACAGACGAGATCCTTTTCCAGACTGAGTGCATGTTCCAGTGCCTGAACAACTACTATGATCATCTGCTTGACCCGGTAAACGGTCCATATGCCGAAAGTGCCTCAAAACTTGCAGAGGATCCTGAAGTGTTCAACATATACGGAGCAAAGCATATCCTTGTCCTTTTCAATGAGGACAGGACGGATGAAGAAGCTATGTCTCTTGCAGAACAGATCCTTCAGCAGATAGAGGACGGCGGGGATTTCGATGAACTGATGAATGAGTATTCCGAAGATCCCGGACTCGCCAGTTATCCTGACGGCTACACATTTGCGGAAGGTGAGTTTGTTGAAGAGTTTTACAATGCGGCTAAAGAACTTCAGATCGGAGAGCACAGCGGCCTTGTAAAGACGAATTACGGTTACCACATCATCCAGAGGATCGAACCTGACAGAGATGAGACGATCTCGCGGATCATCGAAAAGCTGTACGGTTCCGAAGTGGATACATATGTCGCGGATGCAAAAGTGGAAAAGAGCAGAGGATTCGACAGTATCAGCTACAGCGATTTCAGGATCTCAGAGGATTATCCCGTTAATTCTGATAACGGTACCGACAATGGCGATCAGGGCGGCGCTAAGTCTGCTGATGGGGAATAAATGACAGAATAATACATGAAAAAGCCCCCGCTTTTTTGCGGGGGCTTTTTTATATATTCAGATCTGTATAGATGAGAAGACAGCGTCAATGCCGCTTTTTATAACAAGGTCTGCCGAACTGTCTGCCGCGGTAGGGGACAGATTGACTATTGCCAGTCTGGCTGACCTGGGAAGATAGTTTATAAAGCTGGCAGCAGGATATACAGACAGTGATGTGCCGCCTACAATGAGAAGGTCGCAGTGAGAGATCTCATATATCGCATTAGAGATGGTATCTCCGTCCAGAGGCTCTTCATAAAGAACGACGTCCGGTTTGATCACTCCGCCGCATTCTTCACATCTCGGTACGCCGTCTGTCGAAAGTATGTAAGAAAGGGGATATGGTTTTCCGCATTCCGTGCAGTAGTTGCGGTGAACACTGCCGTGCAGTTCTATTACATTTCTGCTGCCGGCGGCCTGATGAAGACCGTCAATGTTCTGCGTGACTATAGCGCTGATCTTTCCTGCCTGCTCCAGTTCTGCAAGTTTGAGATGAGCCGGATTTGGCTTTGCGTCGGGGTACAGCATGCACTCTCTGTAGAATTCATAGAACTCTTCTGTGTGATGTATAAAGAATGAGTGTGACAGCATGGTCTCCGCAGGATAGCGGAACTGGCGGTTATACAGACCGGAACTGCTTCTGAAATCCGGAATGCCGGAAGGAACGCTTACTCCTGCGCCGCCGAAAAACACGGCAGAGGAAGAGGAACGTATCAGTTCGTTTAGTTCTGCAGCGGTTCCCATGTCAGCTGTTTCCTTTCCTGGTAAAGACGACGTCGTAATAATCGGTCATCTTCTCGTTGTAGTACTCTCTGAGGATAAGCGAAGAAGAATCAAGTTTGAGTATATAGCGCCTGTATACCATGACATTTCCGTCACTGTCCGTGTAACTGACTCTGAGCGAGGATGTGGCGAGCTCGACAGCTACATTCCCGGTCTGCCGTGCGGCGACGGTCCAGGTCTCGGAATCATATGTCTCACGGTCGTTCGGAGAGGTCCATATCTCGCTGATGAAAGTATCGTCCTTTCCGATGGTAAGGATCTCGCAGGAAGGGAACTCTTCTCCGGAGTAGATGAATGTGTCACTGAGCCACTCACCGGTCAGATAATCCTTGTATGCAGCTTCCTTTGCAGCCTCATCCTGCCTGCGGGCCCGGATGAGGGGAACTGCGATCATGAAAACTGCGCTTATGACCGACGCAAGAGCCAGCAGAGCAACGATCACGACTGCAACGCGTTCCTTGTTGACGCTCTTGAGTCTCTGATCATTGCGCACTCTGACACTGACTACCTTGTAGTTCTCGTTATCAGTTTTTGCAGCGGGCTCAGGTGTGACCGGCTCAGGTACGAGCTCTGTTTCAACGGACGGATCAGTCTTTTCATCTTCCTGCGCCTCCTGCTCCTGAACTGCCTGCTCAGGCATATCTTCCGGGGCGGCCTGATCCAGATCCAGTTCAATGGTGGCAGTGGTGAAGGAAAAGAGCGGCGCTGCGGCCTCCGGTGCAGTTTCACCGTCAGTGTCGGTACTTGCCGGCCCGGATTCCTCTTTATCTGACGAATCGGGTGCAGCGGCTGTTTCCGCCGCGTCGGGAAGATCCAGCCTGAGTTCAACGGCATGAGTGGAAGAGAAGAGCTGTGCGCTTGGCTCATCGTCTGAAGAGAGGGGATTGATATCCGCTTCCGGTGCGGTCTCTTCCGCCTCAGTACCGGTCTTTGTTATCAGATCACTGCTGCAAACACTGCATATTTCTTCGCCGTCTTCGAGGGCGTGTCCACAGTTGGTACAGATCCGCATATGCATCTCCTTGGATTATTGCTTGAATTAATAAATCAGGTCACATCACTTCGGGCACAGAGACACCGAGTATGGACAGGCAGTTTGCAATGACCTGCTTAGCAGCCACGCAGAGGGCAGTTCTGGAAAGGGTGAGCGCCCGGTCACCGGAATCCTTTACTCTGCATACCGTATAAAACCGATGGAACAGTGTAGCTGTATCGGTAGCAAATCTCGTTATCTTGGAAGGATCGTACTCTCTGGCAGCAGCTATTATCTCCGCAGGGAACGCCCCTATCTTGCGAATAAGAGCTTTCTCCTCATCCGTGTTCAGCAATGAGGCGTCAAGGCCTTCCTTGCCGTCGACAGGATATCCATCTGAGACCAACGCTCTCAAAACGCTGCACATGCGCGCGTGTGCATACTGCACATAGTACACGGGATTATCCTTCTCCTGCTTTACAGCCAGATCGAGGTCGAATTCAAAGTGTGATGAAGGTTCTCTCAGATTGAAGAAAAACCTTACCGCGTCGATGGGGACTTCCTCGAGAAGATCCGTGAGCGTGATCGCTTTTCCAGTGCGCTTGCTCATTCTGACAGCTTCGCCGTTCCTTACGAGTTCGACGAGCTGCATGAGGACGATGTCCAGTTTGTTTCCGTCAAGACCTACGGCGTCGAGACTGGCTTTCAGCCTGTTGACATGACCGTGATGATCGGCTCCCCAGACATTTATAACGCGGTCAAACCCGCGCATGAAGAACTTGTTGTAATGGTATGCTATGTCGGAAGCAAAGTATGTGTAGAAACCGTTTGAACGCCTGAGAACGTCATCCTTAAGTTCAAGTTTGTCTATCTCTTCGTCAGTTTTTCCCTGGGAACGGTACAGGGCTCTGAGATACCTGGAAGTGTTCAGCCATACGGCGCCGTCCTTCTCATACAGAGCACCGTTCTCGCTGAGGATGGACATTACTTTATCCACGGTACCGTCTTCATAAAGAGAACTTTCATGGAACCACACGTCATATGTGACGCCGTATTTCTCCATGGTTTCGCGCAGGCCGCTGATGTTTTTCGGCAGTGCATAGTCTACCAGAACTTCTCTCAGCTTCTCATCATCTCCTGGATAGAGATCGGTGCCGTTCAGCTCCGCAAAAGCGCGTGCGTGCTCTGTGATGTCGTCTCCCTTATATCCGTCTTCCGGGAACGGGTGATCGGAATCGGTGATCTGGCGGTATCTGGCTGCGAGACTGTCACCGAATTTCTTGATCTGATTGCCGGTGTCGTTTATGTAGAACTCTCTCTCCACTTCATATCCGGCACGGTCCAGAACGCTGGCAAGGACATCTCCGATCGCTCCGCCTCTTGCATTGCCAAGGTGCATCGGTCCCGTCGGGTTCGCGGAAACGAACTCGACCTGTACTTTTTCTCCTTTGCCGTGATCTGTTCTTCCATATGATCCGGCTGCATCCACAGCTGATCTGATGACTTCTTCGTAGTAATGCGGACCATAGAACAGGTTTATGAAGCCCGGGCCAGCTATCTCAATGACACTGAACGGCGAACCTTCGAGAACCGCTGAACCGATAATGGATTCAGCGATAGCTCTGGGGCTCATCCTGAAAGCTCTGGCGGAAGCCATTGCAAAATTGGAAGCAAGATCCCCGTGTGTCGGATCGGCAGGAACTTCTATATTGAATTCGGGAAGATCCGCCTGAGGCAGTTTCCCTGAAGCTATCGCGGAGACAGCTGCGTCACTGATTATCTTTCTGGCGAAATCCATCGCCTCGGTCTGAGGATTAAGCATCTGGTCTATTCTTCTCCCTAACTGTTATCTTGAGCTCAGTGGATGTAAAGAGGTTTGCGTTCAGATCCAGCGAGTAGGAAAAGTCCAGAGTTCCTCCGCTTTCCGTGAGCTCGTTGTTTATATGTGTGGTATATATGCCCAGCGGCAGGTCCCCAACAGGGGTCCCGTAGTGACATGTGTGCCGTTTGCCTTTTTCCAGTATCAGACTGGATGCGTATTCTCCGGTCCTTACCATGGTCACTTTGCCGGGCGTAACGTGCAGAGTCGTCTCGCTGCCTTCAAAGCCCGTTGCGGCGCTGTCCTGATATGCGATTATCTGTGCGTCGCCGCATGTGCGGTAATCTCCGACAGTCGAGAATGTAAAACGATCCTCGCGGCCGTCGTTGTACTGAACGTTATCTATCGTGATTATATAGTTTTCTTTCTTGTTTTTTCTCTTCATTCTAAATCAGGCGCGGAGACCCGTGACTTCAGTCGTGGGAGGAGCGCCTGCCTCCAACACTATCCTTTTTCGTGAAGAATAATAAAACAGTTTTTCGGGATTGAAACACTTCCCTTTGTCCGTTATTAGGGACAATGTCCTAGATAGAATGTATCTGTGAGATCCTATCAAAAGGAGGTGTTTCCTGTTGCTGCTGCACCGCCCTCCCAAACTGCGCCTCTTCCCGGATGATGAACAGTCCGTACTCCAGCGCGCGAATCGGTCTACTTAAGCTTCTGCCTGCAATTA
>JAEEGL012610959.1_pt1 | contig 110782 bp, 98 predicted proteins | sample 9134231 | NCBI WGS metagenome assembly JAEEGL01 (sample SAMN16246548, study PRJNA631951) | gut metagenome | biome: gut microbiome; feature: rumen; material: fiber-attached | host: Bos | place: Iran: Karaj | collected 2018-10
TAAGTTGTTAAATGACAATGAAGCATATCTTGGTAATCAAGTAGAATGTTTATTTAATGATGAAGATATAAAAAAATGCTTTGGAATACTTGCTAATATGAATTTTTTACTTGTCTGTGAATATGGAGAGAATGGAAGTACTCCAGAAATAATCATTTATAAAAAAAGATAAAAAATATCGTAAGATTAAGATAATATTATAAAGACTAGAGTAAACTAGTCTTTTATTATGTAATTAGTATATGTTATAATAAAATCAGAGGTGAACGTATGATGAAAAAAATGTTATTAGTAATAGTTTCTTTATTGTTAGTAGTTACTATTACAGGATGTGGTACTAAGGAAGAAAAAGGAAATAATAATCAAAAACAAGAAGAAAAACAAACTGAAAAGAAAACGAATAAGCAACAAAATAATAGTTCAATTATTGATGATGAAATAGTTGATATTGATGATGAAGATAATTCGCCAATTGTAGGTGACAGAATTACTGTAGAAAAAGTTATCAATTGTGATAAATGTGTATATGCTTATTTCAGTGCTGAAGGTGCATCTGCTAAAAAAATAGGTGATACAGTAACTGCAGATGAATATACTACAGATATAAATAATCTTAAGACATCTGGCAATAAACAAAGACATAATTTCTTTGGTTTAGTTTTATCAGGTAATACTATTTCTAAAGCATATGCTTGTATTTTAAAAGATAATAAAATATATTGTATTCAAGGATCTACGAATGGAGCATATCATAAAAATAATATTGGTGTCTTAAATCAAATATTTAAGGCTGATCAATGTAAAACTTTATCTGATGGACACAATTATTGGTGTACAGATGGAAGTTATAATGGTAATTCTAAAACATCAGGTTATACAGCTATGCATTATGAAACAAGTTGTACAATATATGGAGCAGACTCTAATACTGGTAAATTAATTTGTCATTAAAAGTAAAGATAAAGAGACTAGAAAAACTAGTCTTTTTTATTGTAATTGAAGTTGATTTAATGTAGAATAATCAACTGTATGAGGGAGATATTGATATGGAATATGGAGAATTAACTAATGAAGAACAAATAATATTTGATATTTTTAATCAGTTAATACATGAAATAGGAAGAGCATATGATTTTATTTTCTTTGATAAATATGCTGGTGGTTTAGGAGAAATTTGTATATATAAAGATACAAATAACAAATGGATATTATATGTTACAGAAAGAGGTCAAAAGTATGGTTATCGTGAATATGATAACTTATATAATCTTTGTTTAGACGTGTTTGAAATGTTAGAGAAAAAACATACAGATTATTGTGTAAGTGTTTTCCCAGGAAGTGTACAAAATGCACTTAATAACCAAAATAATAAAATAAAATAAGCTGGATATTCTGGCTTTTTTTATTTGGTATTATGCTATAATATAATTGGAGTGATAATATGGCAACGAATAAAGAATATAAAGATTTTATATTAGAACAATTAAATATATTGGATAATATTTCTTGTAAACCTATGATGGGAGAATATTTACTTTATCATGACGGATTATTATTTGGTGGTATTTATGATGATAGATTACTTGTTAAAATAGTAGAAAGTAATAAAAAATATAACATGGATGAATCTATTCCTTATGAAAGTGCTAAACCAATGTATCTAATTGAAGATATAGATAATAAAGAATTATTAAGAAATATAGTATTAGATACTTGTAAAAATTTAAAATAGGTAGTTGATAATATGAAAACAGATAGAAATATATTAATTGCATTTTTATTAAATATCTTTTTTGCAATATTAGAGTTTATTGGAGGTATATTTACTAATTCAGTAGCTATAATATCAGATTCAATACATGATTTGGGAGATGCTTTTTCTATTGGAGTATCATATTTATTAGAAAGAAAGAGTAAACAAAAAGCAGATAATAAATATACTTATGGTTATTTAAGATATTCAGTATTAGGAGGAGTAATAACCACAAATATATTAATAGTGGGATCATTATTAGTTATATTTGGGGCTATTAAGAGACTTATTAATCCCGTAGAGATAAATTATACAGGAATGATTATAATAGCGGTTGTAGGGGTTGTTTTAAACCTTATAGCTGCTTTAGTTACTCGTGATGGTGATTCAATTAATCAAAAGTCCGTTAATCTTCATATGTTGGAAGATGTATTAGGATGGATAGTAGTACTTATAGGGGCTATAGTAATGAATTTTACAGATATTAGAATATTAGATTCTATTATGTGTATAGGAGTAGCTATATTTATTCTTTATAATGCATTAAAGAATTTAAAAGAAATATTAGATTTATTCTTAGAAAAGACTCCCAAAGATATTGATATTGAAGAATTAAAACATCATTTATTGGAAATAGATGGAGTAGATGATGTTCATCATATTCATGTATGGAGTATAGATGGTTATAATAATTATGCTACAATGCATATAGTATCTAAAGGAAATGATATAGTATTATTAAAGAAAAAGATAAGAGAAGAATTATTAGAACATAATATATGTCATGCTATATTAGAAACAGAAGAAGAAGTATGTGAGGATAAAGAATGTCATGTTGAATTACAAGAACATTCACATCATCACCATCATCATTAATATTGTTTATTTTGGACTAGTGTAAACTAGTCTTTTTATGTATAATGAAAATAGGGGTAAAATAAGGAGTTAATATGACGAGAACAAGACAATTATTTGCTGAATTTAAAAGTATTTTTGTAACAGAAGATCTTTTACAAGAAAATGAGAGACATGCTAATATTGTTACCGCGACTACATTGTTTAATATATTCTTAATATTACTATTAACATATGTATTAGTATATCTTGATTTTTTTAAATTAAACTTAGAGACTACTGGTAAAATATGTGGTCTTGCTTCATTACTTTTATTTTTACCATCTTGTATTTGTTTTATATTACATGGTAATGGTAAATGGCTAAAACAAGTTATGTTTATTTGTATAACATTTATGTTAGCTTTGGCAGATGCAATGTTAAAGTATAATGTTTCGTTTGTTATGGTTATACCCGTAATATTAGCTTCAAGATATTATAATAGAGCTTTTACAGTAGGAGTTGCTATATTAACAGTTATATTCTTTGGTTGTGCTGTAACATATGGAGCAAGAAATGGAATACAAGATTTAAATACTTATAATTTAATAATACCAGAACATACGGTTATCGAAGTAGATGGTAGATTAAGAGATGCTTTAGAGAACGTTGAAGTAAATGAAAAACAAAGATTATATAATATTTATATTCATTTCTTCTTACCTAAATTATTTATATATTTTATTATTGCATTTGCTTGTGTACAAATATCTAGATCTGGTAAGAATATGATTGATAAACAAAAAGAAATAACCCAGAAATCGGCCCGAATAGAAACGGAATTAAATTTGGCTAATAGTATTCAAAAGAATATGTTACCATCAATATTCCCTCCATTCCCAGAACATAAAGAAATTGATATATATGCATATATGACACCAGCAAAAGAAGTTGGTGGAGACTTTTATGATATGTTCTTAATCGATGAAGATCATTTAGGTTTAGTTATAGCCGATGTATCAGGAAAAGGAATTCCAGCAGCATTATTTATGATGATTGCTAAAACAATTATTAAGAATATAGCATTAGTACAAAAAAATGTAGATGAAGTATTTAATCGAGTTAATAGTATTTTATGTGAAGGTAATAAAGTAGATTTATTCTTAACATCATGGTTTGGAGTAGTAAATTTAAAGACTGGTCATGTAGAATTTGTTAATGCTGGTCATAATCCACCACTGGTATACTCATCAGAAACTAATAAATATGATTATTTAAAAGTAGAGCCTAATTTAGTATTAGCTTCGATGGATAATATTAAATATATAAAACATGAAACGAATATTAAACCAGGAGATAAAATATTCTTATATACAGATGGAGTAGTAGAATCTATCAATAATAAGAATGAACAATATAGTGAAAAGAGATTATTAGATTATTTAAATAATCATATAGAATTAAATGCTCAAGAAACAATTGAGGGATTAAAAGATGATTTAAATAATTTTATTGGTCATGTTGAACAATTTGATGATATTACGATGTTAGAATTTGGATATAAACAAATTAAAGAAATAGTAACAGAAAAAACGTTAGAAGCTAAATTAGATAATTTAAGTGAAGCACAAAAATTTGTTTCCGAGGAAATGGAAAAATTAAAGTGTAGTACTAATAATATTAGACAAATGGATTTAGTAGTTGAAGAAATATTTGTTAATATAGCTAAATATGCTTATGAAGGTAAGAGGGGAGATTGTAAGATAAGTGTATCTTTAGATGCTAATAATTTCTTAAAGATAGTATTTGAAGATTCGGGAATAGAATTTAATCCATTGGATAGAGAAGATCCAGATATAGATGTTTCGCTTGAAGAAAGAACTATTGGAGGATTAGGTATATTCTTATCAAAAGAAGTTGTTGATGATATTGATTATAGATATGAAAATAATAAAAACATATTAACTATAACTAAGAAAGTATCTATAAAGGAGGATTAATATGGAAAAAGTAATTAAATTATCAGGTAGAATTGATACAAATAATGTTAACGAAATAGAAGCTAATATTTCTAAAGAATTAGATGGTTATTCAGGAGAAGTAGTATTAGATTGTAAAGAGTTAGAGTATATATCTAGTGCAGGATTACGTATTATTATGCGTATTAAAAAACAATTTAATGATACAAAAGTTATTAATTGTAATCTAGAAATATATGAAATATTTCGTATGACAGGATTTACGCAAATGATGGATATATCTAAAGCTTTAAGAGAAATGTCTGTTGAGGGTTGTGAAGTTATTGGTGAAGGATTCTTTGGTAAAGTATATCGTATTAATCCGGAAACTATTATTAAAGTATATCGTGAAGGAGTTTCTTTAGAGGATATTAATAATGAAGTTAATTTATCAAGAAAAGCTTTTGTTATGGGGATACCTACGGCTATACCATATGATATTGTTAAAGTAGGTAATTTATATGGTTCAGTATTTGAACTTATAAATTCTAAATCATTACAAAGAATTTTATTGGATGGTGCTGAAATGGAACCATTAGTAAAGGAAACGGTAGATGTGTTAAAGACTATTCATTCTACACATGTAGAACCAGGTGAATTACCTAGTAAAAAAGAAAGTACTTTAAAAGGATTAAAAGATATAGAAAAGTATTTACCAAAAGAAACATATGACAAATTATATAATTTAATTGAAAGTATTCCAGAAACTAATACTATGTTACATGGAGATTTCCATATTAAGAATATAATGAAACAAAATGATGAAATAGTATTAATAGATATGGATAAACTAGCTACAGGACATCCAATATTTGAATTATCAGCAATTTATTCAACTTATGTAGGTTTTGCTTTAGTAAATCGTGATAATACGTTAGAATTTTTAGGTTTACCTTTTGAAAAGAGTGAAGAGTTCTTAAATTTAACATATAAGTATTATTTTGAAGGGCGTAGTGAAAAGTTTATTGAAGATGTATTAAGTAGAGCTAAAATACTAAGTTCAGTACAAATATTATGGTTAAGATCTATGTTCCAAGAAGAGGGAAATGAAGTACATGTTAAGGATATAGAACATGCAGTTAATTACTTAGTAGAACATGTACCAGAAATAGAATATTTAGAGTTTTAATTAAGACTAGATTATCTAGTCTTTTTATGTGTTATAATAAGTATATGGAGAATATTATGAATGATTATGAAGAATATGGAAGAATAGTATGTGCAGCTTTATTACATAATAATTGTATATATATGTCTTATAAAGGACATTATGCTATATTTCCTATGGAACCTATCGGAGTATTGAGAAATGCTAAACAAGGGTTTGTAACCGAGAATGGTTATTTTGTTGATAGAGTATTAGGATTAGATATAGCTAAGTATTATAATCAGATTAATATTAAACATAATCCTCAAGATGAATTAATGAGTGAAGACTTAAAAAAAGACGATATAAAAGTCTTAAAATATGTTAAGGGTAAAACATATAGAAGATAGTTAAAATACGGGTTAATTGACTAAAAATGGATAATATGATATATTAGTATTGCGTTGAAAGGGAAAAGTACCCAAGAATATTTATGACAGTGAGTTAGGTATAGTGGAAACTAATGATAAATATTTGGAGAAAGAACACCCTGGAGCTAACTACCGAAAAGAGCAATCTTAGTAGACTAGTTCGGTTGCAATCCGTTATCATATTGCTATGCTTAGTAGAGCAAAAAAGAGGTTACTAAATAAGTAGAAATACTTTAGTAATAAATTAAGGTGGCACCGCGGATACCCGTATTCGTCCTTATAGTAGGATTGATTACGGGTATTTTATTTTGAAAGGAGAAAAAGAATATGAAAACTAATATTTATCATACGCATTATTGTAAAGACTTAGATATTTCAAAAATTGGTGAAGAAGTAACTGTTTCGGGGTGGATAGAAAATATTAGAGATCATGGCGGAGTGCTATTCTTAGATTTAAGAGATAACACAGAAACATTACAAGTAGTTAGTAATGATGATAGTATTTTTAAAGGTTTATCTAAAGAAAGTGTTATTAAGGTATCTGGAGTAATTAGAAAAAGAGATGAAGAAACTTATAACAGTAAAATTAAAACAGGAGAAGTAGAATTATTAGTAAGTGAATTAGAAGTATTGGGTAAATCAGAAAGTATATTACCATTTGAGATAATAACTTCAAAACATACTAAAGAAGATGTAAGACTTAAATATCGTTATTTAGATATGCGTAATAAGAAAGTTAAAGATAACTTAGTATTAAGACATGAAATATTACATTATCTAAGAAACAAAATGTATGATTTAGGTTTTACAGAAATTCAAACACCAATATTAACAGCTTCAAGTCCGGAAGGAGCAAGAGACTTTGTTGTTCCATCTAGAGTTTATCCAGGCAAATTTTATGCATTACCTCAAGCACCTCAAATATATAAGGAATTATTAATGGTTGGTGGTTTTGAAAAATACTTCCAAATTGCACCTTGTTTTAGAGATGAAGATCCAAGAGCAGATAGAACATTAGAATTTTATCAATTAGATTTAGAAATGAGTTTTGTAGAAGAAGAAGATGTTTTAGCTTTAGGTGAAGATATCTTTTATGATACATTTACTAAATTTTCTGATAAGAAAGTATCGCCTAAACCTTTTAGAAGAATTTCTTATAGAGATGCTATGGAAGATTATGGAACAGATAAACCGGATTTAAGAAACCCTTTGATTATTAAGGATGCATCAGAAGTGTTAAAAGATACAACTTTTGGTCCATTTAAAAAGTCAATTATTAAAGTTATAGTTGTTGATGATATTGGGGAATACTCAAACTCTTGGTTTAATGAAATTGTTGATTATGCTTCAAGTATAGGTATGCCAGGCATAGGTTATATTACTTTAATGGAAGATGGTTCATTAAAGGGACCTATTGATAAATACTTAACGGAAGAAGAAAGAAAGAGTTTAATCAAAGAATTTGATATGAAAACAAACTCTGTAATGTTCTTTATTGCAAACAGAAACAAAAAAGTAGCACAAAAATATGCAGGTTTAATCAGAACATATTTAGGAGAAAAATGTGGTCTAATTGATAAAGATAGATTAGAGCTATGTATAGTAAATGATTTTCCAATGTTTGAGTATGATTTAACAACGAAAAAGTATGAATTCTGTCATAACCCATTTAGTCTTCCGCATGGAGGTATAAAGGCTTATGAAGATACACCAATAGATGAAATATTAGCTTACCAATATGATTTCGTATGTAATGGTAATGAAATGGCTTCAGGAGCTATTAGAAACCATGATTTAGATTCTTTAGCTAAAGGATTTGAAATAGTTGGTTATAGTCGTGAAGAAGTCGAAGAAAGATTTAAGTCAATATTTACAGCATTTAAATATGGTTGTCCACCTCATGGAGGTATGGCACCAGGTATTGATCGTTTGATTATGTTAATTCAAGATGAAGCAAACTTAAGAGAAGTTCAAGCATTTCCTACTAGTGCAAGTGGACAAGACTTTATGATGGGTTCACCAAGTGAATTAACTCAACAACAATTAGACGAATTACAATTGATAATTAAAAAAGAAGACTAGATTATTCTAGTCTTTTTTAATATAATTATAATAGGAGATGATAATATGAATTGTCCTAATTGTGGCCAATTAGTTACGGATAATAATGCTACCAAATGTCCTAATTGTGGTAATAGTTTAGTAGGATTTTATAATCCTAATAGTGGAGTTAATAATGAACTTAATGTGGAGAAGTCTAAAAAAGCAATAGTGGGATTTAGCGTAATTTTTATGATATTTATGTTTGGACCATTAGTTTTAACGGGTTTATTTGCTATAGCTATATCTTTAATTGCCAATGAAATGGCTAATTTAAATGATATTTTTACTGTATTTAATTATATTATTTTAATCTTAGGTGGTGGTTTAGGCCTTTTAGGTTTAGCCAAGTTAATTAGAGCAGAAAAGAAAACTGGAGGAGCCAAAGCATTAACAATTATTGGTGGTATATTAATACTAATATATGTATTTTTAGCATATTTTTCTCCGCTTAGATTATTTAATAATTATTATGATCCAACAATTACTATAGATGGTAAAGAATTTAAGACAATAAATTATTATTCAAAAGAAAAACAAAAAGTTTTTATGAGTTTTTATCTTCATGATACAGGAGATGAAATTGCTGGTAACGTAAAATATGTATCTATTAATTATCTTGGAGAGATTCCAGAAGATAGAAAAACAGCATTTACTGAAGGTTTATTAAGTGATGGATATGAACAACGTACTGAATTATTTGGTGAAACAGTTCCGGATGATTCAGTGTTATATGTTAAAGAATTAGGAAATAAGAATAAAATACAATTTGTTGTTATTTCAGTAGCAGCAATTGCATATGGAGTAACACAATAAAACTAGAGTAATCTAGTTTTTTTATATGATATAATATTTATAGGGATGATACAGTATGAGAAACATTAAATTAGATAACTTTAAAGGAATATTAATAATACTAGTTATATTTGCACATTTATTAATTACTAATAGATATGTAGAAATAAATGATTATAATTATTTAGTTAATTTTATTTATGTCTTTCATATGCCTTTATTCTTTATGATTGCTGGGGAGTTATCAAAAAGAATTAAAGTTAAAAGAATAATATATTATGTTATATTGTTTTTATTAATGTATTCTTCGTTCCTATTATATGATTATTTTACATATGGTTCATATAATTTATTTGATATTAAATATTCGAGTTGGTTTATATTATTACTTTTATTATATAGATTAATATTATGTAATAAGGGAATTAAGAAATTATTAGATAATAATTATATATTAGGTATATTAATAATATTCTTATTGTTATCAGGATATTTACCAATTAATATATTATTTTTAAGATTCTTTTACTTCTTTATATTCTTTATTATAGGTAATAAAAAGAAAATTAGATTAAATAAAACAACATCTTATATATTACTTCCAATTATATTAATATCTGTTGGAGTTATTGCTTATATAAGTAGATTAGATTTATTAATGGGAGGTAATTATTTATTTATAAGTGATTTATTTATTAGAGTATTTGTTATAGGTTTAAATATATTGTTATATTATGTAGGTAAAACACTTATTACTTATAGGAGAATACCTTTAGTTACAGATATGGGTGTATATTCTTTATATATTTATGTATTACATAGAATACCAACATTAATATTAAGTGATTATTTATATATTTATAATAGTTATATTATTATGGTATTATTTTTAACAATAATAATAGGAGTAGTAATAGTATTATTAGCTAAGTATATTAAAGTTATATTTGAACATGAAGTATTTCAGTATTTAGTAATAGTATTATTGTTAAGTTTAGTATTAATAAGCTTTATAGATAAAAAAGAATTAAATGTAGATAAACAAAATGAAATTGATGAAAGTATATCAATTGGTTTTATAGGAGATTTACTATTACTTGAAGATCAATTAAATAAATCTAATAATAATTTTGATTATATGTTTGATAATATGAGTAATTATTTTGATAAAACAGATTATGTAATTGGAGTATTGGAAGGTCCAGTAGATGATGGAGTAGATTATTCATATGGTAATTTTGATGATAATAAAGAATTAAGATTAAATTATCCAACATCATTCTTAAATAGTATTAAGAAAGCTAATATTGATTTAGTAAGTATAGCTAATAATCATATGTTTGATCGAGGAATAGATACATATAATAATACCTTAAATAATTTAAAAGAAAATGAAATGGATTATGTAGGAAATAAGAATAATTATAAGATTATTGATGTTAAAGGATTAAAAATAGGAATACTTGCTTATGGATATGAAACCAATTATGAAGAAGAAGCATTTAAGAGAGAAATTAATTATTTAGTAGATCCAAATGATAGTAATATTAAAGAAATAAAAAATAATATTAAAAAAGACTTTGATAATATAAAGAAAGAGAATGTTGATATTATTATTGTTATTCCTCATTATGGTACACAATTTAGTGAAAGAATAGATATTATGCAAGAATACTATAATAGATTATTTGTTTCTTTAGGAGCAGATATAATACTTGGTGATCATGCACATACTATTCAACCAATATATTATTATGGAGATAGTATAGTGATTAATTGTCCAGGTAATTATATTAATTCATATATTAATTATAATGGTGATATATCAATGTTTGTTAAAGTATATATTAATAAAGATAAAAAGGTTATTGGAAGCTCAATAACACCAATTATAGCCGAGAAAAATAATGAGGGATTATATTATCCGGTAACTATGGAAATGAACTCAGAAAAGACCGAAAAAGCCTTAAACATTATAGAAAGAGTTATTTATCATAGAGAAATAAAAGATATAAGAAATACATATTACTATTTAAAAGATAAACAATTAAAATATGATAATTTATATCGATTAAAATTATTAGATTCCGATAAAGAATCTTTAGTTTATAAGAAAATACAAGAACATAAAAAAATATGTTTTATTGGAGATAGTATAACTGAAGGTACTGTAAATGGATATCATCCATGGTATGAAGCATTAATGAATTATTTTAATGATAAAGAAGTAGTAAATATATCTAAAGGAGGATATAAATCCAAGGATATTATAAACAGTTATAAAGATATAATAATAGATTCAGATTGTGATTTAAATATTATTAATATTGGAACAAATGATATTAGACATAATGGAGAATATGTTGAAGATTATATAAATAATATTAAAGAAATGATATCTTATATGGATGGTGAAGTAATAATACTAGCTCCTTGGGAAACAACATCAAGAGATGTAGCAGTAGCAAAGAATAATTATAAAAAGAAATTATATAGTTTATATAATAATAAATTAAAAGAATTAGATAATATATATTTTATTAATCCAAATGGATATATTAAGAAAGCTATTGAATATAATGGAGAAAACTATTATTTATTAGATGGAGTACATCCAAATAAAGATGTAGGTGTAAAATTATATTCTTTAGCAGTATTAAGAAGTGACTAGATATTATGAATAAAGTATAATTAAAATAGAAAGATAGATGATATTTATGTATAAAAAACAAATAGGAGCAGGATTTGTTTCAATAGCTGTAGGCATTATAATTGCTAGAGTAGTAGGATTAGAAGGATTAATGTTTGCATTTATAATGGGTGGATTAGGATTACTATTTATTATATCGGGTATAAAGAAAATTAAAATGAATAGATCCACAAAGCTTAATGGTGAAAGGTGTTTTGGGAAAATATTAAATTGTGATTTAGTTAATCCAACAGATACGGAATATGAAGTAACGGTTTCAATATATGTTCCTTCGATGAGAAAAAGAACAATATGCAGGGAAGAGGTAGGAAAGAATAATTTTAAATATCCAATAAATACTTATTTAGAAGTTTTATATTATAACAATGATATTAATGTAGTAAGAAATGTTAGAGCAGATGAAATACCATCAAATATATTAGAAGTATTAAATGATGGAGCTGTTCAAGAAGAATTAAATGAATATAATAATAATACTTATGCGGAAGCGGATATAAGAGAAGGAGAAATCATAGATAAAGTAGAAGCAATACAACAAACAGCAGGTAAAATTTCATTAATCATACAAACAATGTCATTTTTTGCGTTTAGTATTTTATCAATAATTTTTACAGGTTATATATTTGATATGTTTGAAATGTTTAGTGATTTTTCGGGTAATTTTCCATGGTCATTGGTCTTTCCTTTAGTATTAATGATTAATTTAGGAGCAATATATCCGATGATAAAAAATCCAATTAATTCGAAAGAAAGAGTAGTTTGTGGTTTATTATTTTTTGCTACGTTAGTATTTATAATGGCACATGATTTTTTTATCAATTAATGTAAATGGAAAATAGGTGATTTTTTGAGAGAAATAATAATAAATATTTACGATGAAAATGATTCTGAAACAAAAGATGTTTTAATAGGAACACCTTCTATTATATTGGGGAAATTGAGTGATTTAAAAAACGATATGGATTATAAAGATCGTTCTATTCGAATTAAGGAAGTGAATTTTAGTAAACGAATTATAAAAATCGAACTATATCATAAGTCACATACAGTACAGCCTGGTATATTGGACGATACAATAAATCTTTTTAAGAAAAGATATAATTACTATGTAGATGAAGGCGATGAAAATAGTGCATTTAAAGTGTTAGTTTTTATTTTAGGAATTTATCAATTAAATAAAGTTGTAAAATTAAGCCCTTATCAGATGCCATTGTTGTATTTATATAATGATGTGTATAAAATGGATAAACTTGTAAACCCTTATTCTAATGATAATGTTGAAGAATTAAATGAAAGGCCATTTATGGAAATAAACACTGATTCATTACTTACATTCCGTGAATTAATGGGGTTTTTTAGTGTTGTTAGTTTAAAATTGGTTGATGAATTATCGAAATTAGGATATAAAGATGAATCACTTGATATAGGAGATTTTGTTATATTTTTATGTGATAATAATATTAATAAATTTTTAGGTGATTTGCAAGCTTCAGGATTGAAACATAATTTAATAATTCAATTAGGAACAACAGGAATATTTTCAAAAACTGTTTTCCTTCACGAATTAGGTCATTGTATATTTAACTATTCTGCAAATAAATCATCGCGAGAATTAAAAGAAAAACAGGCGAATTATCTTCCGTCTTTTGTATATAATAATCCTTTGGTTGATGAAATAATAAAAGAAACAACAGATAGACAACTTAACATTTATCTTAATCCATACTTGTATTCTAAATTGGATTTACTTGATGAGGAAATTGACTTAATGTTTCAGGGAAGGATGAAATGATGAGAATTAGCTATAATTGGGATAGTGATAATTTAAGGACTCATTTTAAAAAGCATGTTATAGATAATCCTTTGGAAAGGGAAGGATGGGAACTTTTGCTAGGGAAAGGTTATATAACGCAACTTGAAACTGGAAATGATTGTTATATAAATCAATATCGTAATGAATCATATAAAACTATTGATGATTGTATAAAGAAAACTTTATATTTTACAGATGATAGTAAAATATCAATTAATTTTTCGAAATATATTTCTGATGATTGGGAAATAAAGTCGTGTACAAGATATAATTCTATTGTTTCTTGTTTTACCGTTGGTAGGAAAGATGTTTTTGATATTTTGACTCTAATAAAAGATTTGAAATTTAAAGACAATAAATTTTATACTGACCATATTAAAATAAATGGACCTGATTATTTTAACGATTATCTTAGAAAAGCTTATTATGAACTTAGTCTATGTGGAAAAGAGAAAAATATTGTTTCCCTTAAAATTGGAATGTTATACAAATATTTAGAATACGAAATATCTAAAAATAATAATATAATTTACAAAATTCTCTTTTCGTGGATTGATAGTGTATATAATAATAAAGTGAAATATAAAAGCGTTAGTTCAAATGAAATAGATGGTGCAAAAAAGATTTGTAATATGTATTTAAAAAACAGATATAACGTAGAGAATAGTGAAAAAGAGATTACAGATGGAATAATATATAAAATTATTGATATTACTGGTTTGGAAGAAAAAATAGATAAATCAAATAGTTTTTATTTATTTTTGAATTCCTTAGAAAATAATGTAAATAAAAATGTAGACTAGAGTAATCTAGTCTTTTTTTGATATAATATTTGTAGGATGTGAGTAATATGAAAGTTAAGAATAATTATAATGAATGTTTAACTAATTTAGCTTGTTCGATTAGAAAATATTTTGAATTAGATTATAAACATAATACATTAGATTATATTGATAAAGTGTTAGAAGAATATAAACCTAAGAATGTAGTAACAATATTATGTGATGGTATGGGTTCAATTATAATGGATAAGATGTTAGATAAAGAGGCATTCTTAATGAAACATAGAATTAAACCTATAACTACAGTATTCCCTGCGACTACAGTAGCAGCAACTACGGCGATTATGACGGGGTTAAATCCAGTAGAATCAGGTATGCTTGGTTGGGATATGTATTATAAAGATTTAGATATGACCGTTAAAACATTCTTACATTGCGCAAAAGAAGATCCAACAAATACAGAGTTACCAGAAGTTAAAGCATATAATAAAAAACATATGAAAAGAAAAACTATTATGGAAGAAATAACAGAAGTTGGTAAATATAAAGGATATATGGTTTCGCCATTTGCTGATGAACCTTATAAAGACTTGGATGATATGTTTAAACAAATTGAGGATTTATGTAAGGAAGATGGCAAAAAATATATTTATGCTTATGATATGGATCCAGATATTACTATGCATAAAATAGGTAGTGATAAACCTGAAATAAAAGAAATTATTGAAGATTTAAATAAAAGAATCGAAGAGTTAAGTAAAAAATTAACAGATACAGTTATATTTGTTATAGCTGATCATGGACATATTAATGTAGAAAATTTATTTATTAAAGATTATCCGGATATTGAAGCTTGTTTATTAAGAAATACTTCAATAGAACCAAGAGCTGTTAATTTCTTTATTAAACCTGAAAAGAAAGAAGAATTTGTAGAATTATTTAATAAATATTTTGGTAATGATTTTGATTTATATCCAATGGAAGAAATAATTGAATCTAAACTATTTGGTGATGGAGAAGAAAATGAAATATATCGTGATGCATTAGGAGATTTTCTTGCAATAGGTAAGACCAATAAAACAATATTAAATAAAGGTAGTGTACCATTAAAATCCCAACATGCAGGATATACGGATGTAGAAATATATATTCCATTAATAGTAATAAAAACTAATAAAGACTAGTTAATTCTAGTCTTTTTATATTATAATAGAGTCTTGTAAGTTCTACTGAAAGTAGATAAGAAGTTGGCAATATATTATTTATGGCATTATATAATATAAGTGGATGGAGGATATATGAAGAATATTGATTTTGGAAATTATTTGTTTAAGTTACGTAAGGAGAATAATTTAACACAGAGATTTGTTGCTTATCAGTTAGATGTTAGTGATAAAGCAGTATCTAAATGGGAGACGGGAAAATCTAAACCGGATTTAGATAAATTAAAAACACTTGCAGCATTATATGGTGTTACATTAAATGAATTATTGGAATATCAACAAGAAAAGAAAGATGTTAAAATAAGTAAAGTTGTCTTAACTGGAGGTCCTTGTGCTGGTAAAACAACAGCTTTAAGTTGGATTAGTAATTATTTTGCTAAAAGAGGATATGCGGTATTATTTGTACCAGAAACAGCTACAGAATTGATATCCAATGGGGTGGCTCCTTGGACTTGTGGAACTAATTTAGATTATCAAATATGCCAAATGAAACTACAAAAGTATAAAGAAACAATATTTGAGGCAGCTGCGAAAACAATGAATAATGAGAAAGTACTTATCGTATGTGATCGTGGTATGTTAGATAATAAAGCTTATATGAGTGATGTAGAGTTCAAAAAAGCTTTAAGAGAATTAAATACTAGTGAAACAAAAGAAAGAGATGAATATGATGCCATATTTCATTTAGTAACAGCTGCTAAAGGTAAGGAAGAAGCATATACATTAGCTAATAATGGTGCTAGAACAGAAACACCTGAACAAGCTAGAAAACTAGATGATATGATTATTGCTTCTTGGACAGGACATCCACATTTTAGAATAATTGATAATAGTACGGATTTCGAAGAAAAACTAGAAAGATTATTAAAAGAAATAGCATCTTTTTTAGGAGAACCAGAACCAATGGAGATAGAAAGAAAATTCTTAATATATTATCCAGATTTAAAAGAATTAGAAAATATGCCTAATTGTACAAAGGTAGATATAGTTCAAACGTATTTAAAGAGTTATGATGGTATAGAAAGAAGAGTAAGAGCTAGAGGTATTGATGGCGATTATATGTATTATCTAACTGAAAAGAGAAAAGTATCAGATATTAAAAGAGTGGAAGTAGAAAGAAAGTTAACACAAGATGAATACTTTAAATATTTAATGGAAGCTGATAATAAATTACATCCAATTCATAAAACAAGATATTGTTTATCTGAGAATAATCAATATTTTGAAATAGATATATATCCAGAATGGGATAAACAAGCTATTATGGAAATAGAATTAAGTAGTGAAGAGGAAAAGATAAATGTTCCATCATTTATTAGTGTAATAAGAGAAGTTACAGATAATGAAAAGTATAAAAACTATGAAATGGCTAAAGAAATGCCTAAACAATTGGTAAAGGTTAAGAAATGAAAAGAAATGAATTAATTGAATTAAGAGAATTGGTTAAAAAAGAAATTGAAAGAAGAGAAAGAATAAATACTTTATTAGAAAGTGATCTAGTAAGAGAATATATTGAACTAACTAATATACCAATATATGAATTAGATAGTGAAAATATCAGAGAAATATTAAATGATATATTAAAAGATTATAAAATAACGAAAACCAATGGAATATATGTATGTACAAGTGCATATTATATGGATTGCCATATATCTTATGAAGATACAGAGTATTATACACAAGATGTTAATATAAATTCGGAATATGCTGAACATAAAACATATCGAGATATTGAATCTGGTAAAGTGGTTAGAGCTATTCAAAAGAAAGAACAAAATTATGCTCGTCCTTTAATAAGTGTATTTGAAAACGAAGAGATTGTTCTTAATCCATATAATACAGGAAAAGATTTAAATGGATATTATGAAGTAAGAATGGATTTTATGGAAGAGGCTATTAATAAAGGACAAGCTCAAGCTAAAAGATTAGTATTATCTAAATATAAAAAAATGTAAGACTAGGTAATCTAGTCTTTTTTTGATATAATTATTTGCGGTGTTTAAAATGGACATTATAAAAGAGATTGAGGAACAATTAATAGATAAACATAAACATAATATATTCTTTGATATATATTCTTTTTCTAATGAGAATATAAGAGGTTATGTACCATTATTTGATTTAAAAAATAAATCTCTTTTAACGGTGGGTTCGTCTAGTGATCAAGTGTTTAATGCAGCTTATGTTGGCTGCGATGATATTACAGTTTGTGATATTTGTCCTTTAACAGAATATTATTATTATCTTAAATTAACTACTTTATTAATGTATGGTAGGGATGATTATTTAAAATATTTATGTCAATCATTTTTAGGAATAGATCATAGTAATGAATTATTCTTAAATAAAGAGATATATGAAAAAGAAAAGGATATGTTAAAAAGATTAAGTTATGAAGCATATTATATATGGGATTATTTATTTAATAATTATGATAGGGAAACGATAGCTAAATTGTTTAGAAATGACATTAATCCAATAAAAGATATAATAAATAGTAATAATTATTTAAGTAGTGATAAAGATTATAAACGTTTAAGAAATATAATACAGAATATTCAAGTTAACTTTATTAATGGTAATATTATTAATCAAGAATATGGTAGAAAATTTGATAATATATGGTTATCTAATGTAGCTCACTTTTTAAATCAAGGTGATGTATTAGAGATGTTTTATAATTCAGATAATGCTTTATCAGATAATGGTGAAATGTTATTATCATATTTTTGGCATCCGATAATAAGTGATAAAGATTTTTTAAGTGAAGCATTTAATAATATGGATATAGATCAAATAGTAATTCCAGGAGTTAGTGTTCATGAAGATAATAGTATATTAAAATACACGAAAAAGAAGAGATAATTATGCTATAATAAAATTGAGGTGTTAAGATATGGATGAAAGAATCGAAGAATTAGAATTACTAGCTAATGATATCCAAGAGAGTGGAATGCAATTTCCTGATATTAGATTAAGAGATTGGATGAACAATGGTTCTAGGGTAGGAAAAATACTTACGGATTTAATAGAAGTAGAAAAATTATTAGATGAATTAGATCAATATAGTATTGAGAATGGATTAGATTATGATGCCTTTGAAGACTTAAATCTTAAAGTGGGAGAAATTAGAAAAGACTTTACTAAGTATGTTGATGAAAACGAAGAATTAACCGCTATAAAATAAAAAAATAAGACTAGAGTAATCTAGTCTTTTTATTATTATCAAAAAACGATATTGACATAAAGTATACTATAAAAATATATATTAAATAAAGTGTCGTATAGGTGAAAAAGTCCATAAAATGGGCAAATGTTTTTTTTACCAAAAAATTTAAAAAATAGAAAATGTAAAAAAAGTGTTTTCTAAAAAAATAATATAAAAAAACATATACTTTTTTTAGGAAATGTTATACAATGTATTTAGCGTAAACGAGGGAGGAAGTAAGTTTATGGAAAAGAATATTTTTAATGACATTGTAGTCGTTAAAAGAAGTGGACAAAGGGTCAGCTTTAATGACACTAAGATTGCTCTAGCAATTAAGAAGGGCTTTGATAGTGTATATGACGATTATGATGAGAAGATAGTTAATCAAGTAAAAGAGAAAGTACTTAGTCATATTGAGAAAGAGTACAAAGATAGAAAAACAATAGGTGTTGAAGATATTCAAGATATTATTGAAGAAACACTTAAGAAGATGAAACATGAAGATGTTTATAATTCATATAAAGAATATAGAGAAAGAAGAGCTGCTTCAAGAGATGCATTCGTTGTTAAACAACAACATAAGTTTGTTAAAGCTATTGAGTCTTTAGGATTAAAGAGTGCAGCTGAAGAAAATGCTAAAAGAGAAAATGCCAATGTTGATGGTGATGGTCCAATGGGTACAATGTTACATTTTGGATCAACAGTATCTAAAGAATTTGCTAAAGCATACTTAATGGATAGTAAATATGCTAGAGCACATGATGAAGGTGCTATTCATATTCATGACTTAGATTTCTGGGCTATGGGTACAACAACATGTACACAAATAGATTTAAATAAATTATTTAAGAATGGATTCTCTACAGGACATGGATATTTAAGAACACCAAATTCTATTGCTTCTTATTCAGCATTAGCTGCAATAGCAATTCAATCTAACCAAAATGAACAACATGGTGGTCAAAGTATTCCAGCATTTGATTATTATATGGCACCAGGTGTTTTAAAGACGTTTAAGAAAGAATTTAAACAAGAATTAAGTGAATTAATTAAGTTTGAAGGTTTTGATGGATTTATTAATTTTGATAAGATTGTTGAAGCTGTCGATAAATTAAATAGTATTGAATTTGATTTCGAACAATTTAATGATTGGACTTCAAAGAGCGTTAAAATAGATGAAATATTTAAAGCAGCTTATGATAATGCCATTAAGAAAACAGATAGACAAACATTCCAAGCAATGGAAGCGTTTATACATAATTTAAATACAATGCATTCAAGAGCAGGTGCACAAGTACCCTTTAGTTCAGTTAACTTTGGTACTGATACATCACCTGAAGGAAGAATGGTTATTAAGAATTATTTACTTGCTACAGATGAAGGATTAGGACATGGTGAAACACCAATATTCCCAATTTCAATATTTAAGGTAAAAGAGGGAGTAAATTATTTTAAAGAAGATCCAAGTTATGATTTATTTAGATTAGCTTGTAAAGTATCTGCGAAGAGATTATTCCCTAATTTCTCATTTATAGATTCTAGTTTTAATAAACCAGTATATGTTCCTGGAGACTTTAATACTGAAGTAGGATATATGGGATGTAGAACTAGAGTATTAGCTAATGTATGTGGACCATCAGTTACACCTGGTAGAGGTAATTTAAGTTTTACTTCAATTAACTTACCAAGAATTGGTATTAAACATGGTATTGCTTTAGGAGAAAGAAAAAAAGCAGATATGGAAGGTTTCTATAAAGAATTAGATGAAACTATGGATTTAGTAAAAGGACAATTATTACAAAGATTTGAATGTCAATGTTCAAAATCTATAGCTAATTTCAAATTCTTATTAGGAAGTCATGTCTGGATAAATAGTGAAAAACTAGAACCAACTAGTAAGATTAGAACAGTATTAAAACATGGTACTTTATCTATAGGTTTTATAGGTTTAGCAGAAACATTAAAGGCTTTAATTGGTGAACATCATGGAGAAAGTGATAAAGCTCAAAAATTAGGTCTTGAAATTGTTAAACATATGAGAGAAAAATGTGATGCATATACACAAGAGTATAATTTGAACTTCACATGTTTAGCTACACCAGCTGAAGGATTATCTGGTAGATTTGTAGCTATAGATAAATCAATATATGGAAAGTTAAAAGGAATTACAGATAGAGATTACTATACTAATTCATTCCATGTACCAGTTTATTATAAAACAACTGCTAAACATAAATTAGAGATTGAAGGTAAGTATCATAAATTAACTAATGCCGGACATATCTCATATGTTGAACTTGATGGTGATACAGTTAATAATGTAGATGCTTTCGAGAAGGTTGTTAGAATGATGCACGATTCTGATATCGGATATGGTGCAATTAATCACCCAGTAGACAGAGATCCAGTTTGTGGATATGTTGGGGTAATTAAAGATGTATGTCCTAGATGTGGACGTAAAGAGGGAGAAGGAATCCCTATGGAAAAAATTAATTCATACGATTGTTGTGATTGTTAAAAGGGAGAGGAGAACAGTTATGGACAAGGAAAAGAAAGTAAAGACAGTTGGTCAAGGAGTTAAATTCGAAAGAATTAGACGTATTACTGGATACTTAGTAGGTACTTTAGACAGATTTAATAATGCTAAAAAGGCTGAAGTTTCAGATAGAGTAACTCATGGCACAAACTAAGAAATATATTCGTTTAGCAGCTGATCTTCAAACAGATAGTATTGTTGATGGACCAGGATTAAGAGCAGTTTTATGGACTCAAGGATGTGGTCATCATTGTAAGGGATGTCAAAATCCGCAAACATGGGATTTTAAAGGTGGTGGATTAGTACCAATAGATATGGTATTAGAAGCTATCGATGAACTTGAGTATCAAGATGGACTAACTTTTAGTGGGGGAGATCCAATGTACCAAGTTGAAGCTTGTAATATAATTGCAGATTATGCAATAAAGAAGGGTTTAAATATTTGGGTATATACTGGATTCACATATGAAGAAATAGTTGAGTTAGCTAAGAAGAAAAAAGCATATAAAGATTTCTTAAGTAAGATTGATGTACTTGTAGATGGTAGATTTGTTCTTAAAGAAAGAGATTTAAATTTATTATTTAGAGGAAGCAAAAATCAAAGACTAATAGATATGAAAAAGACTCTTGAAAAAGGTGAAGTAGTTCTATTTGATGAAGATGAGTATAATGAAGTAAACAAATATAAGAAAGAAAAAGTGTATATATAAAAGACTAGAGTATCCTAGTCTTTTTTATGTTATAATTAATTAGGGTGAACAACGTGGAAAAAACAGTTTATTTTGAAATTGAAGATTTAGTAGGTAATTTATTATTTACACTACAAAGAGAAGGTTATAATGTAGATAAATTACCATATAGTATGATTGAGGAATATAAGAATATTCTAGCTAGTCATTTTTTAGAAAATGGGATATATCCTTATTTTGCTTTATCAAGAAATTTAACACAAATATTTTTATTAAATAATGAAGATAAGTATTATGCAGTAGATGAACATAATATTGGTTTAGTTAGAAAATTTACTCTTGATGAATTAGCTAGTATGTATCAAGGTTATTTATCATTGGAAACTATATTAGTTATTTTAAGTGATGAAGTTATAAAAGAAACTTGTGAAGCTTATGATAAATATGTTAATAGAGAGCAATTAGATAATAATAAAGTAAAAAAATATAAACTCAACTAATAGTTTGTGTTAATAAAATAATAATTATTATATATTTGTTGTGTAAGGAGAAGTAATATGGGAAAAGTTTTAGAACTAAAAAACTTAAAGAAATATTATGGTACATCAAGAGGTATTGAAGATGTTTCATTAAGTTTAGAAAAAGGAGATATTTATGGTTTTATAGGGCCTAATGGTGCTGGTAAGTCAACGACTATAAGAACAATAATGGGACTTATTAATAAAACTAGTGGGAATATTTTTTTTGATGGAAAAGAAATGAATCCAGATGATCCAGATACTAAAAGAAGAATTGGATATTTACCTAGTGAAATTAATTTATATGATGATATGACAGTTAAACAAATATTTAATTATCATGAATCATTTTATGAAAAAGATTTAAGTAAGAGAAGAGAAGAACTAGTTAAATTATTAAAGATAGATGAAAGTAAAAAAATAGAAGATTTATCTTTAGGTAATTCAAAGAAGGTTGGAATAGTATTAGCTTTGATGCATGAACCAGAATTATTAATATTAGATGAACCAACTTCAGGATTAGATCCAATTATGCAACAAACTTTTCATGATATTTTATTAAAAGAAAAGGATAAAGGAACAACAATACTTTACTCATCACATATATTAAGTGAAGTAGCTAATTTATGTGAAAAAGTAGGTATTATAAGAGATGGTGTAATAATTAAAGAAGATTTAATGAGTAATATTAGAAAGAATAATTTTACTTATTTAACTATTAAGTCTAAAGATATGGATAGAATAAAAGAAGAATTAGATTTAGAAATAAAGAGTGAAAAAGAAGAAGAAATAACATTTGTAAATAATATAGAAGTTAACAAATTATTAAGTATATTAAGTAAATATGATATTGAAAGATTATTAATTGAAGAAATATCATTAGAAGACTTATTTGCTAATTATTATAAGTAGGTGAAGAATATGATAAAGAGAGAATTAAAAGCTAATTTAAAAAGTTTTATTATATGGACATCTATATTAGTATTATTATATGCCGTAGTTATTGCTTTATATCCATATATAGTACCTGCAGATTCAATGGATGCAATGAAGGAAATGATGCAAATATTCCCGGAAGAATTATTAAAAGCATTCAATATGGATATTAATTCAATGACAACAGCTTATGGTTGGTTATCATCTGAAGGATTTACATTAATGCTATTGGCTACTGGTATATATGCTTCATTATTTGGAGCAAGTATAGTACTTAAAGAAGAGAGTGAGAAAACTATTGAATATTTAAGTATGTTACCAGTTAAAAGAAGTCAGATATTAACTAATAAAATAATAGTGGCATTAATATATATAGTAAGTTTAGTATTAGTGGTGGGTATTGTTGATTATGGAGCATTATTATTAGGTGATTTTAATAGTCATTTACAATATTGGTTATTAAGTTTAACACCATTATTAATAGCATTACCATTTTTTGCAATTAATTTATTTATATCAATGTTCTTACATAAAACAAAAGCTACGATTGGTATAAGTTTAGGAGTAGTATTTATATCTTATGTAATAAATGTTATATCTTTATTATCTGATAAAGTAGAATTCTTAAAATATTTTAGTATACATACTTTAGCAGATACAATGAATGTTGTTAAAGATACGAGAATAAATCCAATAATGGTTGTTGTTAGTTTGGCAATAACAATATTATTTATTGGATTATCATATGTTAGATACAATAAAAAGGAATTAATATAAGGAGAGATAATATGATAGAGATTAAAGGTGTAACTAAAAAATATGGTGATAAGAAAGCTGTAGATAATGTTTCTTTTAATGTTGAAGATGGAGATATATTTGCTTTTATTGGACATAATGGGGCAGGTAAAACAACATTAATCAAAGCTATGGTAGGTATTCATGATTTTGAAGAGGGAGATATTTTAATAGATGGAATGTCTATTAAAAAGAATCCAGTAGAATGTAAGAAATTAATGGCTTTTGTACCAGATAATCCGGAAACATATGAAAAGATGAAAGCTATCGATTATATTAATTTCATTTGTGATATGTATGATGTTGATAAAGAAACAAGAGAAAAGAATATAAGTAAATATGCAAAATTGTTTGATATGGAAGGAAAATTAAATGATACAATTGATAGTTATTCACATGGTATGAAACAAAAGGTTGTATTAATATCTGCATTAGCTCATGATCCAAGAATATTAATTATGGATGAACCATTCGTAGGATTAGATCCTAAAGCAGTATTTGATATTAAAGAAGTATTAAATGAAATGGTTAAAGAAAAGAAGATCGTATTTTATTCAACGCATATATTAGATGTAGCTGAAAAATTATGTTCAAGGGTAGCAATTATTAAAAATGGTAAACTAGTTAAAAGTGGTAAGATGGATGAAGTTAAAGGCGATAAGTCTTTAGAGAATGTCTTTATGGAATTAGAGGAAAATAAATAATGAAAAAGTTATATTCTTTAATTAAAGCTTGTATGACTAGTGATATGTCCTTATTTAAAATTAAGACTAATAAGAAAAATAAATCAGCATTGTTGATTCCTTTATTAATCGCAAGTTATTTAATGTTTATGATATGGGGATTGGCTAATACATTTTTTGAAAAAGTTGATGGTTTAAATATAGCTAATATATTATTATCACTTTTTGTATTTGGTACTTCCTTTATGACAATAATGGAAGGAATATATAAATCAGGTTCTTTAATATTTAATTGTAAAGATGATCAATTATTATTGTCTTTGCCAATATCTCGAAGAACAGTATTATTTATTAGACTATTTAAGTTTTATGTATTTGAACTTATATTTAATACTGTATTTTTATTACCAATAATGATTGCTTATATAAGATGGGCTAGTGTTACATGGACGTATTATTTAACTAGTTTTATTATGTTACTTTTATTACCAATAATACCAATAGTTATTTCTTGTATTATTGGAGTAATAATATCTAGTTTATCTAGTAGATTTAAATATAAAAATGCCGCACAAATAATAATATCAATGATCTTTGTTTTATTAATTATGTTTGGTTCATGGAATATGGATGGAGTAATTAATTATATTGTTGAACATGCTACAAGTATGAATGATTTAGTTACTAAAATATATTATCCAGCGGGTATGTATGCTAAATTAGTAACAGATTTTAATGTAGTAGATTTATTAGTATTAATATTAGTTCATGTGGTTATTAGTGTTATTACAATATTAGTATTAGGTAAATTCTATTTCAAAATTAATTCAAGATTAAAGAGAGTTAAAACAACAAGTAATTCAAAAAAACTAAATAATGAAAATTATTTAATAAAGGCAAAATCTCCGATTAAATCTTTAATAGGAAAAGAAATTACAACTTTCTTTAAAACACCTGTTTTTATTATTAATGCTGGCTTTGCTTTAGTATTATATTTAATATTAGCTATTATGATTTTATTTAAATCTGATGCTATGATAAGTGCAATATCGGGATCAGAGACAATTTTAAATTTATCGGTAGAAGAAATAATGAATAATATATCGTTAATTGTGTTTATTTTAATATTATTTACATCATTTATGACTTCGATTACTAACTCAATTATTAGTTTAGAAGGTAAAAATATAAATATTCTTAAATCATTACCAATTAGTACTAAAACAATTCTAATGGGTAAGATATTAGCCGCACTATTAATAACAACACCAGTATTATTAGTGGGAGATATTTTATTAATTGTTAAATTTAAGATAAGTATAATAGAAGCAATATTATTGTTATTAATATCAATAGTTGTACCATTAATATCCCATTTTATTGGTATTATTATTAATTTAAAATATCCAAAACTTGAATGGGAAAGTGAAACGGATGTAGTTAAACAAAGTACTAGTTCATTTTTATCAGTTATGTTAGGAATGATATTGTTGATTGCTTCGATGACCTTAATAATGCCTTTTTTAGGTAATATAAATTCAACACTTATATTGTTAATAGCATTGATAATATATTCAATAATTGATTTATTATTATATTTCTATGTAGCTAAGAGAAGCGTTAAAGAATTTGACAAGTTATCAGTGTAAAGTATATTTATTATTAAAAAATCAAATAAACACCCTATGTTATAATATATATATACTAGAGTAGTATATGTAAATACAATATAGGGTGATTTTTTATGAAAAAAATTATGACTTTAATTTTATTATTGTTAGTATTTCCAGTAGTAGTAAATGCATTGTCAGTTAGTACAGAAAGTGAATTGATAGATGCCTTAAAGAATACTGGTGGAGAGATTAAAGTAACAGGTAATATTACATTAACAGCACATTTATTTGTTAAGAAAGATAGTGTATTAGATTTAAATGGTAATACAATTAATACAGAAGCTTTTATAGTAGTTAATCAAAAGAATTTAGAAATAAAAGATTCAGGATCTAATGGTGCAATTACTACAAATAATGGGTTTGCTATTCAAAATGGTGGAAGTAGTCTAAAAACAGCAGTATTAACATTAAATTCTGGAACAATTAATGCAACTGTAGAAAATGCTTATGGTGTTAATAATTATGGTACATTTATAATGAATGATGGTTTAGTAACGGCTGAAGCTTTTTCCGTTTATCTTAATGGACCAATGACATTAAATGGTGGTACAGTTTTAGGAAGAAATGGTATAGGAATTCACCTTATGGATGATTCATCTCTAGTAATGAATGATGGAACTGTTCAAACTAATAGTGGAGATACAGCAATTAACTTACATGGTAATTGTGAAGCAACTATTAATGGTGGAACAGTATTAGCTACACAAGCTGAAAGATTAGGAAATGCGGTTACAGCATTTAAAAATACAAATTTAACAATTACAGGTGGAACATTTATCTCAAATGGTAATACTATTTCAGGTAATGGTTCAAATAGTGGTAATAGTGAAGGAACAAATGCAATATTTACAATATCAGGTGGAACATTTACTTCATCTGGTGGAGCAGCCGTTTATGCACCACAACCTGAGGGAGTTACAACTATTACAGGTGGAACATTTACAGGTAGAAATGGTGTAGAAATTAGAGCAGGTGTATTAAATATTGAAAATGGTACATTTAATAGTATCGAAAATGAATATATTGTTACACCAAATACAAATGGAGTTACAACATTTGGTTCAGCTGTTTCAGTAGCCCAACATGTATATGGTTTACCGGTTGAAGTAAATATATGTGGTGGAACATTTAATGGAGCTATTCCATTAGTTCAAGTAAATGCTTTAAGTTTACCAGAAGAAACAGTAGCTAAAGTAACAATGAATGTTAATAATACATGTAGTAAATTAACAATGAATAGTTCTGATGTAACACGTACAGTTTATGCAGAAAATTTAACAGGATTTATTACTGGTGGTTTGTATACACATACGGTAGATAATTATAAAGCTGATGGTTATGTAGAAATAGATACAGATGATATGAAAGAAGTAGTATTACCTCATGCAATTAATGTAGTGGTAACAGGTAATGGTACAGCTTCAGCATCTAAAGAAACATCACCTAAGAATCAAGAAATAGATTTAACTATTACTCCAGAGAGTGAAGAATATAGATATGAAGTTGAAGCAAAAGATTCTCATGGTAATGAAATAACAGTAAGTAATAATAAATTTGTAATGCCAGATGACGATGTTACAGTAACAGTTAATTTTATAAAGAAGAAGGAAATAACAGTAACATTTAAAGTAGTTAATGGATTATGGCATGATGGTTCAAAAGGTGATATCGTTATTACTCTTAAAGAAGATGATGATGGTAATATAGTATTACCAGAGGAAGATATACCTACAGAAATGATTGCTAATTCAGGATATGATGAAGGATTCTGGAATACAGTATTAAATGGTGAAATTACATTAGATGATGATACAACATTTGTATATGAATTTAAGGAAGTAGTTATGAATCCAGAAACTGTTGATAAAGTTATATTTTATATTATGGCATTCTTATTAAGTAGTTTAGGTTTAGTAGAAACTATATTATATAAAAGAAATGTTTATAGAAACTAAGTTAAATACTTAGTTTTTTTATGTTATAATATAAATAATAAGGAATGATGTATATGGATAATAAAGGAATTAAATATGTTGTTATAGGAGTTGTTCTTATAATTATAGTATCTATCTCTTTTTTAGTAAGTTTTTTTATAAGAGATATGCGTCATGAAGATTTAGAAGAACAATGGAAAGAAGATATATCTTTTAAGGCTCCGGATAAATTTGAAAAAGAAGATGGATATATGTCGACTTATTATAGATATGAAGATTCAGGAGTATTTTGTCATTTTTATATTAGTTCTTTTAAAAAAAGAGAATATAGTGGTAAATATGAAGGAGCTAAAGAAATATTAGAAAGTACAGTTCCAGTTTATTTAAACGAAAAAGTAAGTGGTATTGAAGAAACTATGGTAGGTAATAAAGAAGGCTATTATGTTAAAGTAACAGGACAAAGAGGAACAAATTATTACTATACAGTTGAAGGTACTAATTATATATTTAAAATAGAATATGAAATAGATGATTATGATAATGACGATAGAGGAGATATAGATACTAATATTTGTTATAATTCATTAGATAGTTTTATTAATTCGATAGTTGTTAAATAAAGATAGTGTCAAGCTATCTTTTTTTAATGGATTTATTAATAATAATGAGTTATTATAAATAACCATGAAAGAGGGTTTTACAATGACTGATGAAGAAATAAAAGATTTATATCGTTACTTTAGATTAGATGCATATAGAGATGATCCAGATTATGAAGGAATATTACTAGAAGATGAATATTATGAATTAGAAGAATTAACAAAAAAATATCCAATTATAAATGCATTAGAAAATGCAAGATATTTATCTATTAGAGGTAAAATAACAGAAGAAGAATATCATCAAATGCAATGGAAGTTATTTGATCAATTAACGGAAGCTGTAAAAGAAGATGAAAATAAAAAGACTAGATAATCTAGTCTTTTTTATATTGTTTTTTCTACTAAATCAAATAGTTTTTCCATAGCATCATTCATGATATTATTTTGAATATTTTCTTGATATTCTTTAATAATATATGGGTTTTCAGATATTTTTTTTAAGTATTTATTAAAATTTCTAGATGTATGGAAATAGCAACCAAATTTTTCTTTTTCTAAGTAATGGAGATTATAGTTTTCTTGGCCACCAGCACTTAGAATAGTTATCATTGGTTTTCCATAGGCTAATGCTTCGGTTGTTTGAATACCACCTGGTTTAGATACAACGAAGTCACATGTATTTAAGAAGTCACCAACGTTTGTTACAAAACCATAGGTAATTATATTTTCATATTTATTTTCTTCGATTAATTTATTAACTTTATTTAAGGCACGAGTGTTTTTACCGGCAATATAAATAAAATTAATATCTAATTTATTACTTAAGGCTTTCTTTAAGTAATTATAAGAACGGGTATTACCAGCACCGCCACCACTAAAGAATAAACAAATTGGATAATCAGGATGAGGGAATTTATTTTTTATTTCGTCAGCATCAAAATTATCATCTGTGACAGGATATATTGGAATACCAAATTCATGAATAATATTTCTATTTAATTTATTTTTTACAAAGAAATCTTTAGTCGCAGAACAACCAACGATGGCTGCTTCTTCGACTTTAGAACCGTTTAACCAAATACGATGTTTATCATAATCAGTTACAACAGTTATTAATTTAGTTTCTATTTCATGTTTTAGTATCATACGTTCAATAATATAACTACCATAATAATGTGTAGATATTACTAAATCAGGATTATAATTTTTAATATAATCTCTTAGTTGTTTATTGTAAAAAAAGTATTTAGGTAAAGTATTACCTAAACCAACAAAACGATTATTAAATGCTTTATATACTCCAGTCCATACAATAGGGAATTTAAGAGATATAAGATTAAATAATTTTTGTTGAGATGTTTTAAATGTAACATTAGCATAGTCTAAGACATCTAATGTTTTAATTTCATATTTATTTGAATGATCCTCGAAGTAACGTTTAATATAATTGGAAACAGCTTTATGGCCATTACCAAACGCTAGGTGAGTTATTAATATTTTTTTCTTTTTCATATTTTCACCACACAAATATATTATATACTATTTTAATAAATATTTCACTATAGTTAGATGACTAAACCTAGAGTTTAGTTATTTCAACTCGTATTTTATTTATTTTTTATAATAATTATTATAGAATTAGTCTAGAGGTGCAAGTATGGATGAAAGTATTATAGTTGTAAGTGCAGTATGGTGTCCATCATGCTTAATATTAAAAAAGAATTTAAAGAAATTAAAAGAAGAATATAATATTGAATATAAAATGTTAGATTATGATTTAGATGACGAAGAAGTTGAAGCATTAGATGTTGGTGAGAAATTACCAGTTATTATATGTGGAGATAAAAGATTAATTGGAGAAAAGAGTTATGAAGAAATCGTAGAATTCTTAAAGGATTGTGAAATAATATGAAAAAATATTTACGATGTTTGATAATTGCATTATTAATATTTATACCAATTAATGTATTAGCTTTATCAAAAGACTATGTAGATAATGTAGCAAGTATTGTTGGTGAAGTTCCGGAAACTAATAAAGTAACTTTGTATTTATTTTATGGTAGAGAATGTCCACATTGTGAAGAAGAAAGAAATTGGTTAAAAGATATAGAAAAGAAATATGATAAGTATTTAGATATTAAAATATATGAAGTGTGGCATGATGAAAAAAACAGTGGATATGCAGATATAGTCAGAGAGAATATGAAGATTGATAGATCTAGTGTTCCGTTAACGGTTATTGGTGAAAAATACTATATTGGTTATTCATCTACGATTGGATCATTAATCGAAAATAATATTAAAGAATATGCGGAAGTAGATAAAGCCTCAACAGAAGTAGAAATCCCAATATTAGGTAAGATAGATATGAAGAATGTATCTATACCTCTTGTAGCAGTTGTATTAGGATTTATAGATGGTTTTAATCCGTGTGCTATGTGGGTATTACTATTCTTAATTAATATGTTATTTGGAGTTAAGAATAAGAAGAAAGCATGGGTATTAGGATTAACATTCTTATTCATATCTGGATTTGTTTATTTCTTATCGATGTTAGGTATTAATTTAATATTAGGTATAGCAACAGTTAATTGGATGCGTTTTGCTATAGCAGTATTTATTCTAATTGCTGGTATATTAAATGCCAGAAAATATTGGAAGATTAGAAAAGAAGAAGCAGGATGTACAGTTGTTGATAAAAAGAAAAGAAAGAAATTAGCAACAAGAATGAAAAGTATTATTGAAACAAGAAGTTTTATATTAGCTTTAATAGGTATAAGTGTACTTGCTGTTTCAGTTAATTTAATAGAACTAGCTTGTTCATTAGGTTTCCCTTTAATATTTACGGAAATATTAACTTTAAATGAAGTAGGGGGAGTATTAAGATTATTATATTTAATACTATATATATTATTTTATATGATAGATGATATATTTGTATTTACAGTATCAATGGTTACATTAGAAGCAACAGGTATAACAAATAAATATAATAAATTATGTACTTTAATAAGTGCGATTATTATGATTGTTATGGGTATACTTTTAATTGTTAAACCAGAATGGATTATGTTAAATTTTTAGGAGGAATATAAATGATTTATTTAGATTATGCGGCTAATACGCCGGTAGAAAAAGAAGTTTTAGATGATTTTGTTAAAGCAACAAAGAAATATATAGCTAATCCTAATAGTAGTCATACTATTGGTAGGGAAGCTAAAGAAGCAATAGATGATGTTTCCAAAGTAATAGCTAAATTCTTTGATATGGATCCGGAAGGAGTTATATATACTTCAGGAGCATCCGAATCAAATAATTTAGTATTAAAGGGTATAGCAGAATTAAATAAAGATAAAGGAAATAAAATAATAATAAGTGCAGTTGAACATTCAAGTATTGTAGCACCATGTAATTATTTAGCTAGTCATGGATTTGATGTATCAGTTATTCCATTAACTAGTGAAGGTACAGTTGATTTAGATGTGTTAAAGAAAGAATTAGATGATAATACAATATTAGTTAGTATATGTGCTGTAGATTCAGAATTAGGTACAGTTCAACCAATTAAAGAAATATCTGAAATAGTAAAGAAACATCCAAATGTAGTATTCCATACAGATGCAACACAAGCTATTGGAAAAGTAATAATGGATTTTGGAGATGTTGATTTTTTAACTTTTGCTCCCCATAAATTCTTTGGTTTAAATGGTTTTGGAGTATTATTAAATAGACATAATATTAAATTATCACCAATTATTCATGGTGGTAAATCTACGACTATTTTTAGAAGTGGTACACCGGTAACAGCTAATGTTATAGCTTTAGGAACAGCATTTAAGATGGCAACAGTAACATTAGATAAGAGATATGAATATATTGGTAAATTAAATAAAACAATAAGAGATGAATTTAAAAAATTAGATTATGTTCATATTAATAGTCCAGAACATGCTATACCTAATACATTAAATATTAGTTTAGTAGGTAAAGATACAAAGAGAATATTAAAAGATCTTGAAGATAATGAAATATATTTATCTACGACTACAGCATGTGCTTTAGGTAGTGCTCCGTCTAAGTCGGTTTTAGCTATTACAGGTAGTGAAGAATTGGCTTCAAATACTATAAGAATAAGTCTTGCATATATGACTACTGAAGAAGAAGTAAAGGAATTCTTAAAAAAATTTAAAAAAGTAACAAAAGACTAATTATTAGTCTTTTTTTTGTGATATAATTTAGAATAGGTGAGAGTATGATAAAGTTAGATAAAGTAACTAAGATTTATTATAACAGTGGTAATATTGCCACAGGTTTTTCGAAAATATCATTAGAGTTAAATATAGGCGAATTTGTCGTTATAGTAGGAGAATCAGGTTCAGGTAAATCAACATTATTAAATGTTATAAGTGGACTTGATACATATGAAGAAGGAGAAATGTATATAAATGGGGAAGAAACAAGTCATTATTCCCAAGAAGAGATGCAAGAGTATCGTCGTAAATACATTTCTAATATTTTTCAAGCATTTAATTTAATAAATGCATATACCGTTAAACAAAATGTGGAATTAGCATTAATTGTTAATGGTCGTAATGGTAAAACAACTAAAAAGAAAATAAATGAAATACTAAAAAAAGTTGGTTTATGGAATTTAAGATATCGTAAAGTAGGTAAATTATCTGGTGGACAAAAACAAAGAGTAGCTATAGCGAGAGCATTAGCGCAAGAAACACCAGTTATTGTATGTGATGAACCGACAGGTAATTTAGATAGTCAAAGTGCTAAAGAAATATTTGAAGTATTACATGAAATATCAACAGATAAATTAGTAATTGTTGTTACACATAATTATGAACAAGTTAAAGATTATGCAACAAGATTAATTAAAATGAATGATGGATCTATATATGAAGATGAAGTAATTAAAAAGGTTCAAAAAGAAGATGAAGTAAAAGTTACAGAATATAAAAATATGGGATTATTATCATCTTTAAAGATTGCTTTAATTAATGCCAGTTCAACGATGGGTAAGTATTTATTATGTGTTGGTATTTTCTTTATAATGTTTTTAGTTATATTATTCTATTTCCATTCTTTTGATCTCTTGTTACAAGAAGAACAGGATTTAACAGTTGGAAGTGTATTTACATATGATGATCCAAAAAGAATTGTTGTTAGTCGTGTTGACAAAAAAGAATTTGAAGAAGAAGAAATAGAAAAAATTAAAAAATTAAATACGATTGATAGTGTTGATTTAAAAGATGAATTTATGGATTATTCATTAGATATAGGTTTTGAAACGTCTAATGGTCTATATGAATTTGAAACGGTATTTTTAAGAGATTTAGATGATTTAGAGGATAATAAATTGTTATATGGTCGTATGCCACAAAGTGATGATGAAGTTGTATATGCCGTTAGTAAACAAACGATGAGAAATGATTTTTATTTTAAATCTCTTGATAATGGTCCAGCTTCATTTTATGTTAGTTCACATTCTTATCAAATAGGAGCTTATAATGGTGCTAAAATAGTTGGTTTTTTAGTATTGGAAGGTACTGATTATAAATATCCATTATTATTTTGTAGAAAGAATTTATATATTGATTTTTTAGGTATACATGGATATTTTAATTCACTATTAATGGAAGATGGTAGATCTTTATATAGTAATAAAGCAGTTGTTATAGGTTCAGATAAGGTCCCTAAAGGGGAAATTTGGCTTCCAGCACCCTATGTAAAAGAATGGAAATCTTCCGCCAAAGAAGATTCAACTGATGTTCCACCAGTATTGGATGAAGAAGAGGAAAATGATGTTCAAGAATTAACATCTATAGTGCCTATTGGTGAAAATCCTACACCAGTTGAAGAACCTACGAATGAGAATAAAGGAATGGTTAGATTAATACGTGATAATATTTATTATAAAAAGGAATTAAAATTAAAAATAACGAAAGAAATTGATGAATATAATTATTGGGATTTGTTCGATAACGATAGCGAAATGAAATATGGCTATAGTTTTATTAATAGAGAAGAATTTAATGATATTGTAGATTTAAATAAAGTTTATCAAATATCGGTATTTGTCAAAAATAGATTAGATATAGATAGTACACTTGAAGCGATTAAGAAACTTGGTAGTTATGATGTAGTATCAGTAGCTTATAGTAAAAGTAATACAGAAGATTTATTCAGCTTTATTAAAAGAATATTTAAGTATATTGCTACATTAGCATGGGTAGCAGTTATGGCATTCTTATCATATTATTTATTCTATTACATATTAAAATCTAGAATGTTATATTATGCTGTTATTAGAATGCTAGGTGGTACTACATCGGTTATTAGAACTATCGCTAGATTAGAAATAGTTATTTATGCTATATCAGCATTTATAGTCTCAGAATTATTTTTAGAATACTTGAAATTTTTGAGTGATAGATATCATTTCTTAAATGATGAAGTATTATTAAATATTGATTTCCCAACGCATATTATTTGTTTTATATTCTTACTAATAGTAGCTCATAGAGTATCTAATAAATTTAATAAAAAAGTATTTAAAGATAGTATGATTACTACTTATAGTTTGGAGGTGTAAAAATGATTGAACTAAAAAAGATAGATAAATATTTTTTCAAAAATAAAAAGAATCAAGTTCATGCCATTGATAATACCTCTTTAGAATTACCAGATAAGGGACTAGTAGCCTTTTTAGGAGAGTCTGGTAGTGGTAAAACAACATTATTAAACGTAATTGGTGGATTAGATAATTTTGATTCAGGAGAATTAATAATTGATGGTAAAAAGATAAACCGATTTAATGTTGATTGTATTAGAAATTTAAATATTGGATATGTATTTCAAGATTATCGTTTAATTGATGACTTAACTGTATTTGATAATGTAGCTATTTCTTTAAAATTATGTGGATTAACAGATAAAGAAGAAATAGAAAAAAGAGTTAATGAGATATTAAAAGTTTTAGGTTTATATAGATATCGTAAAAGAATAGCATCTAATTTATCTGGTGGAGAAAGACAAAGAGTAGGTATTGCGAGAGCAATAATTAAAAATCCTAATATTATTATTTGTGATGAACCAACAGGTAATCTAGATAGTAGAAATTCAGTAGAAATAATGAATATTATTAAAGCTATAGCAAGAGATAAATTAGTTATATTAGTAACTCATGAAACTAATTTAGCGGATTTTTATGCTGATAGAATTGTAAAGATAATAGACGGAAAGGTTATTTCTGATGAATTAAATGAACCAAAAGATGAGTTAGATTATGAAATTGATAATACAATATATTTAAAAGATATTAATAATAATAAGCATTTAGAATTGGCAGATAATAAAGTAGATATATATTATGATGATGATACTAAATTAAATGTAAGTATTGTTATTAAAAATGAACGTGTATTTATTGAGGCTAATGCTAAGAATATTGAAGTAATAAATAATAGTACAATAGAATTAATTGATGATCATAAAAAGAAAATAGATAAATCAATATATGAACAATATGAATTTGATGTAAAGCCATTTGAGAAAAAGAATAAATCAATATATAGTGTTGGTTCGTTATTACTTGATGATATAAAGACTTTATTTAATCTTAAAGGATTGAGACTATTAATATTTATTTCTTGTATTTTAGGTGGCTTTATAATGCTTATTAGCTTTTCTCAATTATCAAGAAGATTATTTTATTCACTAAAAGACTATGCTCGTGATAATGAAACTTATATTTTTGTTCAACCAAAAAGTATTAAAAAAAGAGAAGAATTACTAAAAGAATTGGAAAAAGATGAAAAGGTAAACTATGTTATTAAAGGATTTTCTTCTGGATCATATAGATTTAGTCATATTGCTTTTGTTCAATTAATGCATACAGATGAAATAATAAATGAATTTAACTTTTCTTTAGCATATACTTCGTTAATTGATGATAAAGATATTATATATGGACGTAATGTAGAAAATGATGATGAAGTTGTAATTGATAAAAGTGTATACAGGTTAGGATTGTATGATTTAGCAGGTGGAGCTTCATTGTTATCACGAGGAATATTATCAGAAAAAGATTATCTAGATAAAGAAATTGTTTTTTATGGTGATAGTAAAGTATATAAAGTGGTAGGAATTGTTGATAAAGAAACACCATGTATATATTTAAAAGATAATGGCAAAAATGGCTTTATTGTTTCACTTTTTCGAGTTTATACAGATTATTTAGATCAAATAACAATAGTAAATGGCCGTTTACCGGAAAAAGAACATGAGGTTATAGTTCCTTATAATACGAATAGTGATTATGAAGTAGGAGATTATATTAATGAAGATTTAGAGATTGTTGGTCAATATAAGTCCGATAATGATCAATTATACTTAATGTTGACTTATTCGCTTAATGATGTTGAAAATAATATATTATTGCAATCGGATGTTATTACTATTTCTACGAATGATAAGGATTATATTATAAAAAAATATCTTAATGGTAAATATATTTTTCAGGATGTTGTGGGAGAAAGTAAACGTGAATATTTAATAGCAAATAATGAAATTATTTATAATGTTACAGTACAGACAGTTATTTATTTGGTAGTTGTTTTGGTAGAAATATATTTCTTGTTAAAAACATCTTTATTAGCTAAAGTAAGAGAAATAGGAATATATAGATCAATTGGAGTAAAAAGATTAGATATTGTTAAGATGTATTTAAATGAATTATTTGCCTTAGTTGGTGTTGGTGCATTACTTGGAAATATCGGAGCATATTTAGTGCTTTCTAAATTAGTTAGTAATGTAGAATTAGAAAATTATTATGTATTAAATTCATCTGTATTTGCTGTATCTTATCTTATCAATGTAGTTATAATATACATAGTTATGTTAATTCCTGTATATTTGATATTAAGAAAATATCCAGCGCAAATATTAACAAGAAGAGATGTATAAAGACTAAAATTTTTCATTTTAGTCTTTTTTTGTTATAATTAATGAAAGGAAAGAGGTGAATTAGTTTTATGGATCAAATTAAACCAATATTTCATATTAGTAATAAAGATAAAAGAATAATTAAGAAAATAGATAGTTTATTAAATGAAGTAGAAGTTAAAGAAAGAAAAAAGATTGATAGTTTAAGATTAAAAAATAAAGTTAAATCTATTCAATCATCTTTATCTATTGAAGCTAATTCATTATCTTTAGATGATGTATCTAATATAATTCAAGATAAACCAGTTATAGGTAAAAAAGAAGAAATACAGGAAGTTAAAAATATTATGAAATTATATAATAATATGGATAACTATAATTATTTAAAAGAAGAAGATTTCTTAAATGCCCATACATTATTAATGAAATATTTTAATGATGATAATGGTTATTATAGAAATCATGGAGAAGCAGTTAGTAGAGGTTCTGAGATTATTTTTAGGGCACCAGAATCACAAATGGTTCCAAGTCTTATAAAGAGTTTATTTGAGTATTTAAATGAAAATAAAGACTTAATTCATCCTTTAGTATTAGCAAGTATATTTCATTATTATGTAGTTTATATTCATCCGTTTACTGATGGTAATGGAAGAATAGCTAGATTCTGGATGAGTTTAATATTAAGAGATTATAATTGTGATTTTGAATATATACCTTTTGAAGAAGAAATATATTTAAATCAAGAAGAATATTATAAGGCTATTGAAGAATGTCATAATAATGGTAATGTTAATAAATTTATTGATTATATATTAGAAAGTATATTAAGATGTTTAGAGAAAATTAATAGTAATATAATAATTAATAAAACACAAAAGAAAATAATAAATTTAATAAAAGAAAATGAATATGTTACTGAAATCGAAATGAGTAATAAAATAGGTGTTAGTTTATCTTGTATTAAATATAATATTAAGAAAATAAATAATATTAAAATTAAACATATTGGTCCTAATAATGGAGGATATTGGATTGTAATAGAGTAATAGAAATATTACTCTTTTTTAGTGTTCGTAAAATATAGACAGTATAGTGATTGTTAATATGAATAACGAAGTTTTGAACAAAAATAATATTTTTAATAAAAAATGTTGAAAACTCTTAACAAGACAAGAGGGTACATGTTATAATTTGTTTAGATGTTAAAAGTTAAAAAATATAGTAGGTTCGGGTGATGATTATGGCAGACATGGAAAAGCAACCACTACCGGTGGAAGACAATATTAATAAAGAAGGGAACGAAGATTTCTTTTCTAAAGAATATTCAAAAGAAGTAATCGATAAACTTTTAGAACTTACCAAAAAAGAACGTAATATCGACTTTGTTGCAAGTTCTTTAGGTATGAGTGTTTATGAACTATTAGGACTAGTAAGAGATTTAGTAGATAGTGGATTAAATATTATAGTTAAACAATATGATGATGGTATCCATTTATTAAATCAAGGTGACAAAATAGATAAAGACGTTAGTACTTATTCTTTTGAAACTGATGACTCAAATGAGTTTAAATTTGTGGCTTTAAGTGATGTTAGATTAGGATCTAAATATCAACAATTAGCTATATTAAATGATATATATAGAAAAGCCGCTGAAATGGGTATAGATAAAGTTATTATTTGTGGTAATATTTCAGCTGGTTTAAAACCGATGGCTGATGAAACTAACTTTGTTAATGATAGTCAAGCACAGGTAGATTATATTGCTGCTAATTTTCCTAAATTCCCTGGTATAACAACATATTTTATTTCAGGTAAATTAGATGATAAACATATTATTAAAAATAATTTTAACCTAGGTAAAAGATTAGCAGATGTTAGAGATGATATGGTATATCTTGGTGAAGATATATGTGATATCTCTATTGATAGAGTAAAAATGCAAGTAATGAGTTCAAGATTAAGTAAAACATATACTTCTTCTTATAGAACACAACAAACTTTAGATGCATATAGAAGTGAAGATAAACCAGATATTTTATTATATGGTGGATTACTTCAAATGGAAAAATATAATTATAGAGATGTTCAATGTATCTCTGTACCAAGTGTATGTGCTACTGATCCAGAAATGAAATCAAAAAGATATTCAAATACAGTTGGTGCTTGGTATGTTAATGTTAAAACTAATGAAAAAGGTTTATTAGATTCTGTTACAGCAATCGATTCACCTTATTATATAACTAATAAAGATGATTATTTAGGTACTAGTGCTAATATTAGTGTTGCTAAACCACAACCTGAAGAATTAGATGAAGCTAGTATAGAATATGCTTTAAAATATTATAAATATGTTAAAAATCTAATGTCTATAGATACATTTATGTCTAAATTCCATATTAATTATAAAGAATTACAAGGATTATTATATGTATGGGAAATGTGTGGTAAAGATGTTCAAATAATTAAGAATGGGAATGATATGGTATTTAAAAAGAATATTACAAGAAAAGTATCATATAGTAAACCAAGTACAGATGAATTAACTTGTACAGAATTATTAGTAGTCTCTGATACACATTTTGGTAATAATCATCAACAATTACACTTATTAAATGAGTTATATCAAGAAGCATATAATAGAGGTATTAAAACAGTATTACATGTTGGAGATATGACAGATGGTAATTATCCAAATAGACAAGAAAATCCAAGACAACAATTCTTACATGGTTTTGATGAACAAGTAGGTTATGTTGTAGATATGTATCCAAGAGTAGATGGAATGGAAACTAAATATATTCTTGGTAGTCATGATGAATCACATTATAAAAATGGTCAATGTACAGTTGATTTCTGGGTAGATAGATGTAGACCAGATATGCAATTCTTAGGTCAAGATACTGGAGAAATTAAAATTGATGGCGTTAAGTATGTTTTAGATCATCCAGGTGGAGGTTCTGCTCAAGGTTTATCATATAAGCCACAAAAGAGAATCGAAATACTTGAATCACATAATAAACCAAAAGTATTATTAATCGGTCATTATCATAAGAGTTATCAATTTGTATATAGAAATATTCAATGTATTCAAGTACCAGCTTTATGTGCTAAAACACAATTCCAACAAAAACAAGGATTAATAAATTCAGTTGGTGGATATTTCTTAAAAGTATATTCTGATAAAAAAGGAAATATTCAATATTTTGAACCAGAAGAAGTATTATATAAACAAAAAGATTTCTGGGATGAAGCAGGAAAAGATAAAGGTAAAGTAAAAAAATTAGTTATTAAGAATGGACAATATTAATTTTATTGTCAATTAGATAAGAAAACAAAAGAACTTGGATATTCAAGTTCTTTTTATGTTATAATATGTAGTGGATAGAGAGTGATATTATGGAAGATAATAAAAAAGTTGTATTAGGTGCTTCGATAGCAATATTATTAATAATTGGTTTTGTTTGTTTATTTTTAAACTTTCAAAAAATGGAAAAAGTATCTGAAAATATTACAACTACTAAGAAAACAACAACAGTTAAAACAAGAAGGGTAGAACCAGAAAATATAGTTTATAGAAATGGTAATTTAGTATTATCTTTAGAAGATAAATTTAAAAAAGATGCTGTTTGGTGTGGAACATTTAATATTATTTGGAATGATTTAAGAGATGAATTAGCTAAGAAAGATATTGAATGGATAATGTATCCAAAAGATTCAATATTAAATAATTTAAATAAAGGTACTTTTACAACAAAAGAATTATCTAATAATTCATATTATAAAAAAATAGGAAGACCTTCATTAGAATTAAAGAAAGAAATTGAAAAAGCTATTAAAGATAAATTTAATCAAAATAGTGATGTATTAGATGAATTTAATTGGGAAGAAGCAGATCCAGAAAATGATTGGTTCTTATATGCAATGTTGTATAAAGAATTTGAATTTGAAAAAGAATTCGATAAGATAGGTAAACGTAGTTTTAATAATTCAGAAGAAAAGTATGAATATTTTGGTATTAATTTAGAAACTAATGGTGAAGTATTTAATAATATTAAATTATTATGGTATAAAGATAAAGACCATTTTATAGCAGAATTACTAACAAAAGGTAATGATGAATTATTAATATATAAGGGATATACAGAAGATAATTTCTTAGATGCATATAATAAGATTAAAGAAGAAGAAAGTAAAAATAATTATTATGGATATGGACGTTCAGGAGATACCTTCATGATGCCTAATTTAAAGACAAATATTATCGAAGAAATAACAGAAGTAGAAAATAAAGATTTCTTATTTAGTAATGGAGATAGTTATCATATTGAAAAAGCTCTTCAAACAGTTAAATTTGAACTAAATAATAAAGGTGGAAAAGTTAAGAGTGAAGCAGCGATTATAACATATAAGAATACATCAATAGGAGATCCAGAAGAACCAAATATTCATTTGGATGTAGATAAAGACTTTATGTTATTTATTAGAGAAAAAGGTTCTAATTTACCTTATCTAGCATTAAATATTAAAGATATGAGTTTATATAAATAAACTTATATCTTTTTTTTTATCTTTTTTTATGTTAAATTAGATAGCAATAAACGGGTGATAACTATGGAAAATAAAAAAAATAAATTAGAAATAGTAGATATTAATAAATTAGAAACAGAAGAAGATATTAGGGAAGCTATTGATTATCTTCATTCATTTAGAAGAAGAGCAACATTCTTTACTGCGGCTTGTTTATACTGGACTTTTGATTTTGGTATGACAGGTGCTAGTGCTTCAGATCCATCATTACAATATTTATGTTATGCATTAAGTGGTTTATGTGCTTTTTTAGGTGGAAGATGTTATTTAAGAAGACAAGAAGCTAAATATGAAATACCAGAAGTAGAAACACAAAAAAGAAAAATTCTTTCTGAAAAATATGGGTTTATACGCAAATGATAAATATAGGTTATATTATTACTCTAAGTAATAACAATAGATATGTCGTTACAGGTAAAGTTAAACATAAAGATACAATATATTATGAACTAGGAAATATAAATGATATGGATGATTTAATATATTGTTATTTAGATGATGGAAATTTTATTGTATTAGAAAATCAAGATTTAATTAATATTTTGATACCATTGTTTAGACTTTCGCTTGAAGATGCGTTACAATAAAAGTAGAGGTGTTTATATGATTGATTTAGATGAAATGATGGGATTTTTAATTACAACAGGACAAGTAGATGATACTTTTGGTTTAATTAAAGATTCAGATAAAGATCAAAATGATGATGATAATGACGATGATGATGACAAATAAAAAGAACTATTGCTAGTTCTTTTTTTTATTCGTCTTCGATAACTACGATATCATCTTTATCATCGATATAGAATTTATAATAGTCTCCGATAAAGTATGGAGTTAAATTATTATTGCTTTGATATGTTGTATATCCAATACGATAAATAGTTGGTAATTTATATGCTTTAAGTGATTTTTCTAACTTATTTAGATATTCAACAGTATCATCTAGTTCATCTAGAGGTAATTTAGCATAATAAACAATTGAACCATTATCTTTTTCATCAATAACATTAATAACAATATAAACATAACCATTATATGTTTCAACATAGAATGAATCAATATCTGAATCATATGCAATTTTATGTTCATACTCATTGTTTGTTAATATAGAAATATAATTTTTCTTTAAATTAAATTCTAGTGTTTTCTTTTCATATTTCTTAACTATCTCACCATCGCCTGTGACATCATCCGTTTCATCACATGGAAGATCGATTTCGCGGGTTACGATATAGTTTTTATAATTTGGATAGTGTGTTTCAAATTCAATTGGTAATTTACCTTTATTGTATTGATAACATGTAGAGTATTTTTCAAAATCTTTTTCAATAGTAGATGCATAAATACCAGAAATAACATCAATAATTAAGAATCCAACGATAGAAGCTATAACTAATATTGTTTTTAGTTTTTTATCTTTAGCTTTCATATCTTCGTTTGGTTCATAACCTTTACATAAAAGTGGTAATATTTTTGATTTACGCATTAAGATAATAAAGGCTAGTATATATACTAATACTACGGCAATAGTACCAATAACATTATATATAATAATACCTGCTGTTGGTGTACCATAAGTACAATCTTTGACTGTATCCATTTGGCCTAGTAATATAGCAAAGTCCCATAGACCATGTAAGAGAATTACTGACCATATATTTTTACTACGATAATATATAGCACCGAATAGCATACCTGCTGCAGTAGCTTGAATAACTTGAATAATGGTATCTAATACTGATTGACCCACAAGTATATTACTTATATGAATCATACCAAATACAAGTGATGCTAAGATAATAGATATAATAACTTGTTTTCGGGTTTTACCATATCTTTCGATAAATTCATTTTGGAGCCATGCACGACACATGAATTCTTCGGTTAACCCTATAAATAAACAATATAGTAAAAGGGTTAAGAGATTAATAAATGAACTATGTGTTGTTACAGCTTGCATATTAATTATATTAACTAATAAATTAAAACTACCTATAACTATAAGTGGGAGACCTAAGAGAAAACTCTTGGATAGTTTGTCTTTTTTCTCGGTAAAGATATAAGAGTTACCAAATAGTAAGACAATAACTAACATTGATGCGCCCCAGAACAATTCACCAATCATCTTTTGACCATATTTAGAAGTAAATGCACCTTCGGCTGGGAAATAAGAAATTACCTCAGCAATTGTTTCAAAGACAAAGAATACTATTAACATTAAGAAGAAATATCCAACTATATTAAATTTCTTCTTAGGTTTAGGTTGTTCTTTTGGTGGTTCAGTAGGTGAGGATGGTTTAACATCACTTTCTACTTGAACGGGTTCTTTAGGTATTTCTATTTTAGGTTCTTCTTGTACTTCTTTAGAAGTAGAATATTCTGTACTAAATACTTTTTCTAATAATTCTTTGACTTTATCACTTTCAAAATTCTTTTGAATATGATCAGCAAAACCAGTAGGTTTAAATGTTTCATACCATGTTTCATCAGCAATAGTAGCGATGACTGGAGTATTAAAGTCTGGTATTTTATTTAATTCATTTATAGTTGATTGACCATTCTTTTGTGGCATCATTAAATCTAAGAATATGACATCATATGTATTACCACGTTTAATCAAGTCGATACATTCTTGACCATTAGCGCATACGTCTACAGTGTCAAAGTTTAAAGATTCCAAAACATTTTTAGTATTTTTTAAATCTTCTTGAATATCATCGACAATAAGAACTTTTTTATTTTTAAAGTCAATATTTAAATTTTTTTCATCGTTTTCCATAAATAATTCCTTCCTAGTATAATTTTATCAGTTAAATAAGAGTGTTTATAACATTTTGTGAATAAATTTTCATTGTTTACATTCGTTTTTACTTAGTTTATAATTATTAACGAAGAGGTGTTGTATGACAAATAAAGAATTAGCGGACTTAATGTATCCGGATGTTACTAAAACAATAGATTATTATGAAGAATTATATCCAAAGAGAGATTTACCAGAAGGAGCAGTAGTTTCTAGATTTGCTCCAAGTCCGACAGGATTTGTACATATGGGTTCTTTGATGAGTTCATTTGTAGAAAGATTTGTACCTAAGACTACGGGTGGAGTATTCTATTTAAGAATCGAAGATACAGATCAAAAAAGAGAAGTTGAAAATGGTATTCAAGGTATAATTGATGATTTAGATAATTTTGGTATAACACGTGATGAAGGGGTTATAAGTGAAGATAAGGAAATAGGTAATTATGGCCCTTATATTCAAACTAAGAGAATCGAAATATATCATACATTTGCTAAATGGATGGTTGAACAAGGATATGCTTATCCATGTTTTTGTTCTGCTGAAGAATTAGAGATAATGCGTAAGAAACAAGAAGCTAAGAAGTTACAACCAGGTTATTATGGTGGATGGGCTAAATGTAGAGATTTAAGCAATGAAGAGAGAGCTGAAAGAATTAAAAATGGTGAATCTTGGACTTTAAGAATTAAATCTAGAGGTTTAGAATCTCGTAAATGTGTAGTTAATGATTTAGTAAGAGGTAAGATTGAATTCCCAGAGAATTATATAGATCATGTATTAATTAAAGATAATGGTATTCCAGTATATCATTTTGCTCATTTAGTAGATGATCATTTAATGAGAACAACACATGTATTAAGAGGTGAAGAATGGTTACCATCAACACCTTTACATACTGAATTATTCCAAATGTTTGGATTTGAACAACCTAAATATGGACATTTAGGATTACTAATGAAAATAGATGAAGAAGGTACAAGAAGAAAATTATCTAAGAGAAAAGATCCAGAAGCAGCTGTTAGTTTCTATCATGAAAAGGGTATTCCTCTAGAAGCTGTACATAAGTATCTATTAACAATAGCTAATTCTAATTTTGAAGGTTGGTTAGATCAAAATCCAGATGCATCTATTTATGACTTTAAATTTGATTTTAGAAAAATGAGTGCTAGTGGTTCATTATTTGATGTTGGTAAAATGTTAAATATAGCTAAGAATCATATTTCAAGAATGAAAGCTATTGATGTATATGAAGCAGTATTAGAATACTATAATGAATTCGATAAAGAATTTGCTAATATTATTTCTAAAGATAAAGATTATACAGTTAATATATTAAATATTGAAAGAGAACAAAAGAAACCAAGAAAAGATTATGCTTGTTGGAGTGATGTTAAAAATTCAATATGGTATATGTATGATGAGTTATATAATCCAGAAACTTATGAATGGATGAATATAACTGATATGAATGAAATAAAGAATATATTAAATACATATATTAATGAATATTATAATGAAACTGATGATAAAGATACTTGGTTTAATAAGATTCAACAATTATCTGATAGTTTAGGTTATGCTGGAAATATGAAGGATTATAAAGAGAATCCGGATAAATATAAAGGAAATGTATCTGATATATCTACGGTTATAAGAGTAGCTTTGACTAGTAAATCACAAACGCCTGATTTATACGAAATAATGAAATTATTAGGTGAAAGTAAAATCAAGGAAAGAATTAACAATTTAAAGTAGACTAATAGTCTACTTTTTATTATAATTTAATATAGGTGAATAATATGAAAACATATTATGATTTAAGTGTGGAAGAAGTTTTAGAAGAACTCCAAACAACACAAAATGGTTTAAGTGAAGATGAAGCTAATAAGAGACTAGCTGAGTATGGATTAAATAAACTACAAGAAAAAAAGGGTAAGAGTAAATTCGTTAGATTTTTAGAACAATTTTCGGATATGATGATTATTATTCTTATAGTAGTAGCAGTATTCTTATACTTTTATGGTTTCTTTTTTAGTCATGAATATACAGATCCAATTGTTATAACAGTAGTAGTATTATTAAATGCTATTATGGGATATGTTCAAGAAGAAAAAGCACAAGTTACATTAGAAGGATTAAAGAAGTATTCAAGTACGCATGCTAAAGTATTAAGAGATGGTACAACAAAAGTTATTAATTCTGAAGAATTAGTACCAGGTGATATTATCTTTTTAGAAGCAGGAGATACAGCCCCAGTAGATGCGAGAATTATTGAATATAGTGTATTAAACGTTGATGAAGCAACTTTAACTGGTGAATCAGTTCCGGTTAAGAAAACTAATAAACAATTATCAAGTAATTTACCGATACAAGAACGTTTTAATATGATTTTTAGTGGTTGTAATATTACAAATGGTAAAGCAACAGCTATTGTAACTAATACCGGAATGGATACAGAAATAGGACGTATTGCTGTTTCTTTAAAAACACCTTATGAAGTTAAAACACCATTACAAGTTAAAATAAATGAAATAAGTATGAAGATAACTTATGTTATTTTTGTTGTTTTATTATTTATGTTTGGTTATGGATTAATAAAAGGATACCAAATAATGGAAATAATTATGTTATGTGTTTCATTAGCGGTGGCAGCAATTCCAGAAGGATTACCAGCTGTTATAACAATTGCTTTATCAGGTGGAGCAGGTGCGTTAGCTAAGAAAAAGACGATTGTTAGACAAATGAATGCCGTTGAAACATTAGGTTCAACAGATATTATTTGTTCTGATAAAACAGGTACAATTACGCAAAATAAGATGACTGTTAAAGAAACTAAAATATTAAATAAAGAAATGTATAAGTATATATCTTTATTAGCGAATGATACATTCTTAGATGGTGATAAATTAGTCGGAGATCCAACAGAAACATGTTTATTTGATTATTTTATAAATAAAGGTATAGATCCAGGAGAAATTGTTAATAGTCATCCAAGAATAATGGATTTACCATTTGATTCAGAGAGAAAAATGATGTCTTCGTTTAATGAAATAAATGGTAAAAAGTATATTTTAGTTAAGGGAAGTTTAGAAAACTTATTAAATCATTGTGATTATATTGATGAAAATAATAAAATAACTGAATTAGAAGATTCACAAATTAAGGAATTAAGAGAACATGAAAATGATTTTGCTAAAAAAGCATTAAGAGTATTAGGTTTTGCTTATAAAGAAGTAACTAATGAAATTAATAATACAGATGATTTAGCTCCAGAAGAAAATCATTTAATATATGTTGGTATGGTAGGTATTATAGATCCTCCAAGAGATACCGTTAAGGATGCTGTTAAAAAGTGTCGTATGGCAGGTATTAAACCAATTATGATAACAGGGGATTCTTTAGTAACAGCGTGTGCAATCGCCAAAGATGTGGGAATATTAACTAATGAAAGCGAAGGAGTTCTCGGTTCAGAATTAGATAAGTATAGTGATGAAGAATTAGAGGAAGTAGTTAAGAAATATAGTGTCTATGCTAGAGTTAGTCCAGAACATAAAGTAAGAATAGTTAAAGCATGGCAAGCACAAGGTAAAGTTGTGGCGATGACTGGCGATGGAGTAAATGATGCACCAGCGATTAAAGATGCACATGTTGGTGTAGGTATGGGTATAACAGGAACAGAAGTAACTAAGAGTGTTGCTGATGTAATATTACTTGATGATTCATTCTCTACGATTGTTGTTGCAGTTGAAGAGGGAAGAAGAATATTTACTAATATTAGAAATAATGTTGTATATTCTTTATCATCAAATTTTGCCGAAATATTTGTTGTATTAGTAGGTATGTTCTTAAGTAAGAATATTTTATTACCAATACATATATTGTTTATTGATTTAGTAACGGATTCAATACCATCAATTTGTTTATCATTTGAGGGTAGTGAAAAAGGAATAATGAAAAAGAAGCCAAGAGGAATAGATAAACCATTATTTACACCATATGTTATTGGTACAATAGGTTTTTCGGCTGTAATTGAAGCTATATTTGTTTTAGGTACATATTTTGTTGTTAATAGTATGTATGGAGAAAGTTTAGCTATTACAGCAGCATTATTAGCAATGGTTATGCAAGAGATAATGTTCTCAGTATCTTGTCGTAATATTAATAATTTATTTTATAAACAAGGAGTATTTGCTAATAAAGCATTAAATATAGGTTTAGTATTATTAGGAATAATAGAATTAATAGTATTCTTAACTCCAGTTGGTAGTGTATTAAAGATTACACAAATGGGATGGCAATTAGCTTTATTAGTAGTTTTATATAATATGTTAGGTTTATTATTATATGAATTAATTAAGCCAATATTCAGTAAGTACTTAAAAGATTAAATGTAGATATTTATGTATCTACATTTTTTATGCAAGATAATTAGCAATCTAGTATTGACAGTGCTAATCATAAGTGATATAACAATAATTGTAATGATTTAAAGGAGAGATATACATGGCTAAAAAACAATTTAAGACAGAGTCTAAAAAATTAATGGATTTAATGATTAATTCCATTTATACAAATAAAGAAATATTTTTAAGAGAATTAATTTCTAATGCTAGTGATGCGATAGATAAATTACATTATCGTTCATTAACAGATAAAGATATTAAAGTTAATAAGAAAGATTTTAAGATTAAAATTGACTTAGATGAAAAGAATAGAACTATTACTATATCTGATAATGGATGTGGTATGACTGAAGAAGAACTAGAAACTAATTTAGGAACAATTGCTAAGAGTGGTTCTTTAGCTTTTAAAGAAGAAAATGAGCATAAAAAGAATATCGATATAATTGGTCAATTTGGTGTTGGTTTCTATTCAGCATTTATGGTTGCTTCCAATATAAAAGTTATTTCTAAAGCTTATGGAGCTAAAGATGCATATATATGGGAATCAAGTGGCGTAGATGGTTATGATATTACTAAAACAGATAAAAAAGATTATGGTACAGATATTATCTTAACAATGAAAGAAGATACTGAAGATAATCAATATTCTGAATATTTAAAAGAATCATTTATTGAAAATTTAATTAAGAAATATAGTAATTATATTACTTATCCAATTGTTATGAAGGATAAAACAATAAATGATATGGTTCCTTTATGGAAGAGAAATAAGAATAAAATAGAAAAAGAAGAATATAATACTTTCTATTCTGATAAATTCTTTGATTATAATGAACCAGCCAGAGTAATTCATTATGAAGTCGAAGGATCAGTAAGTTATAATGCATTATTATTTATTCCTAATAAGACTCCATTTGATTACTATACAAAAGAATATGAAAAAGGCTTACAATTATACTCTAATGGAGTATTAATAATGGAAAAATGTGGAGATTTATTACCTGATTATTTTAGTTTTGTTAAAGGTGTAATTGATTCACAAGATTTATCATTAAATATTTCAAGAGAAATGCTTCAACAAGATAAAGCAGTTAGTGTTATGGCTAAGAGTATTGAATCTAAGATAAGTAAAGACTTAAAAGAATTTATGGATGAAGATAGAGAAAACTATGAAAAGTTCTATGAAGCATTTGGTCCACAATTGAAATTTAATGTATATGATAAGTTTGGTATGAATAAAGATAAATTAGTAGATTTCTTATTATTCTATAGTTCTAAAGAAGATAAATTAGTATCTTTAAAAGAATATGTCGAAGGATTAAAAGAAGAAGATAAGAATATTTATTATGTATGTGGAGATTCTTTAGATAAGATTAAATTATTACCAGTTGTAGAATCATTTAAAGATAAAGATATTAATATATTATATTGTGTAGATTATATGGATGAATTTGTATTACAAACAATTGGTACATATATGGATAAGAAATTTGTTAATATAGCTAAAGAAAATGTCGATTTAGGTACAGAAGAAGAAAAAGAAGCTTTAAAACAAAAGAATGAAGATAATAAAGATTTATTAGCTATTATGAAAGAAGCTATACCGGAAGTAACAGATGTTAGATTTACTAATAGATTAAAGAATCATCCAGTATGTTTAGTTTCTGAAGGTGATATAAGTATTGAAATGGAAAAAGTAATTAATGCTATGCCTACAGATGAACATATTGAAGCTAAAAAGATATTAGAAATAAATGAATCACATAAGATTGTAGAGAAACTAGAAAGTTTATATGATACAGATAAAGAAGCATTAAAGAAATATAGTAAGATATTATTTGCTCAAGCTTGTTTAATCGAAGGATTACCAATTGATAATCCAACAGAATTAACTAATTTAATATGTGATCAATTATCAGAATAAAAGAAGATTAATCTTCTTTTTTCTTATGATATAATATAAGAGGTGATAATATGGAAGATGTACTTAAGAATATTATTAAAGTTACACATGATATAACATATGGATGGATAGATAAAAATAATATAAAACATACACAAGCTAAGAAGAATTTCTTTATCGAAAACTATCGTTATTCAAGTGTTGAAGATACACTAAAGAATAGAGTAGGTACATGTTTTGAAATAGCTGCTTTAATGAAATATTATTTAGATCAAAATAGTATAGATGGAGATAATTATATTATTATGTATAATATTCCAGATAAAATATGTAAGCATGCAACTTGTGTAGCGTATATAGATAATAAATATTATTTAGTAGAGAATTCTTGGATTCTTGAAGAACCAGTATTAAGTTTTGATACATTAAATGATTTATTAGTATTTATGATAAAAAGATTTCCTAAAATGTATAAATTGGAGCCTTTTGATCCTAGTTTAATCGAAGTATATAAATATAGTAATCCTAAAGTGGGTTTAAGCTATGAAGAGTTTGTAAATTATGTTAAACAAGGAGAAAAGATAGAGGTAAATATATGAAATGTTTAATAGCGTCAGATATACATGGTAATATTGAATATTTAGATAAATTTATTGAAAGAATAAAAGTAGAAAAACCAGATAGAGTAATAATACTTGGTGATATATATCCCTATGGTGGGGGAAGTGAATCATTAATATATCAATTAGGAGATAGACTTAATACAATTGAAAATTTAAGTGTAGTTAGAGGTAATTGTGATTTTGATGACAGTTATTTTGATTTTAAATTTCAAGATAGAATAATATTATCGAATAATAATAAAATAATATATTGTTGCCATGGACATATTAATAATTATAATTATCCTCCAGAAATGTTTGATGTATTAATATATGGACATGAACATATTGGTTATATTAAAACAAGAAATAATAAGATATATGTTAATGTAGGAAGTATAGGTAATCCACGATATGGTAGTGTTAGAAATTACTTAGTTATGGATGATGAAGAATTAGTATTAAAGACTTTAGAAGGAAATGTTATTGATTATATTTCTTATAAATAAAAAATATGTTATAATTTAATAAGAATAGGTGTTATTATGAAAAAAATATGGTTATTGTTAATATCATTTTTTATATTTCCTATGACTTATAATGCTTTAAATAACGCACAAGTTAATAATCTTGTCGAAGCATGTAATGGTAATTGTTATCGTATTAAAAACATGAATGAAGCAAAAGAAAAATATAGAGAAATAATATATAATAAGAATCCAGGAACTTATTATCTTTATTATGCCGATGAAGATAATTTTAATACTAATGAGTTCTTTGCATTTTTTAATACAGAATATTTAAGTGATAAGAAAACTAATACATATAGATTTGCTGATTATGGTATATTTAAACCAATTAAATATTCACCAATAATTGGAGCTAATTATTTAAGAATAGATAAAGATGGTTATAGTGTAAGAAGTAAACAATTAGAACAAGCTTTATTAGTTGCAGATTATATTACTTTCTTTTACAAAGATGAAACAGATTTAAATAAGTTATTATTAGCTTATACTTATGTTTCACAGGCTAAGAATGATGATGCAAGTATATTTGGAGTATATAATGTATTAGTAGATCGTAAGGGAAATGAAAGAAGTAAGTGTTCAGCATTCCAATTATTAATGGAAAAATTTGGATTTGAAAGTTATATAGTAGATACAGATTATACTTTTGATGATAATAATAGAACATATTCTAATGAGGGTTCATATGTAATAGTTAAATTCCATAGTAATTGGTATACAGTTTCTTTTGATGGTAATTTATTAAAAGGAACAACAAATAATAATTATTATAATATGACTAGTAATTTGAAATATGATGTAAGTAATACAAATTATCCATTAGTTAAGACTAGTTATGAAATTGATAATTTTATAATTGAACCATTTATTACAGATGTAAAGAATAATACATTAACTGAAGAAAAGAGAAATGTATATTTTAGGGATGATTCTAAAACAGTAAACACTGTTATTGATGTAAGTCCTGAAATAGATCAACCACAAGAGACGAAAGATCAAATAGGTTTAGTGGTTGGAGCAATATTAATTTTGATAACCGTTGTTGTTATTATAAGTGTAAAGAAGAAATAGAAAAGGATTATCTTTTCTATTTTTTTTATTTTTGTATGTTATGCTTATAATAGGAGATGGGCGATATGAAAAAACAAATATTGTTCTTATTAGTTTGTTTATTATTACCAATTAGTGTATATGCTAAATGTAATATCATATCTGGTGTAGGTTATACTTCGGGATCAGAGTTATCTTGTGGTGATAGACATTTCCACGTTTTATCTAGTGATGGTAAAACGATTAAGTTATTAGCAGATAATACAATATCTGTAGGAATTAAATTTAATGAATATAGTATGTATGTAAATAATTATAAGAATAATTACAAAGATATAATAATCAAGGATAGTATTATTGTTGATAGATTAAATAATTATAAAAATAGTTTAATAGATGATGGGATAGATGTCATAGATATTAAATTACCAACATTTAAAGATATAGATGAATTTGTTAGAAAAGTTCAGGGTGGTTATTTACCTAAAGATTTTAATGGAGATTTGTATGATTATTTAGGAAACAAATATAGTTATATATGGGAAAATCCATTTAGCTTAAGAACTTTAAAGAATAATGAATTATTATATATTAATAATAAAGGAGAAATAAAAAAAGAAAGTATTGAAGATAATCGTTTCTATATTAGACCTATCATAGAAATACCAATAAGAGAAATACAATATCGTATTGATGTAATGAATATGGGAGATGGGGTAGTTAGATTAGATAAAGAAATACATTTCGATAAAGAAGAAGTTACTTTTGAAGTTATTCCTAGAGATGGATTAAAACTAGATAAAGTTGAAGTATTTGATAGTAATGGTAATAAACTAGAAGTAGAATATAATAGTTTTAAAATGCCTAAGAGTGATGTTTTAATAAAAGCATATTATATAGCTGATAAAAACCAACAAATAGAATTATCTAACAATATTAATAATAGAATTACTAAGAATATTGATGTAATGATAATTGTAAGTGTATTAGGTTTTATTATAGTTGGTTATTTAGTAATAGATTTAATAGTAAAGAAATAAAAAAGAACTACATGTGTAGTTCTTATTTTTTTTAATGGCGGAGCCGGAGAGATTTGAACTCTCGCGCCAGTTACCCGACCTACTCCCTTAGCAGGGGAGCCTCTTCAGCCTCTTGAGTACGACTCCGTTTGCCCGACAAATAAATTATACAAAAATAGGGTATTAAAGTCAACTAAAAAGAAGAAAATTAACTTTCTTCTTTTATTTCTTTAGCGTCTTTAAAGTATTGTTTAATAAAGGTATCTCTTTCAGCATCAGTTATACTTGAACCAGAGGCTTTAGGATGACCACCACCGTTATAAAGTGAAGCAAATTCAGCAAGATTGAAATCTTCACGAGTTGTACGATAGGAAATACCATTCGAAGCATTAATAATAATGATTCCAGCATAATCAGGATGTTTTGTAGATAAAGAATTACCTATATCATCTTGATATCTTTCAGCAAATACAATACCAAATTTATTATTATTTATTAAGTATGTTTTCATACTTTGTTCTTTATTATAAATATAACGACGTTTAGCTTCAGCAGTTACTTTTAAATAACGTGTTTCAAAAGTAGTGAAGTTTAATGTTGGTGTGTCTTTTTTTAATCTGCGTGTAATTGATTTAATATAATCAACACGACCATAGACAGCCATTAACATTTCTAGTTCTTTAGGCTTTTCACTTGTAAAAGTGTAATTGTCTTTTTCACGAACTAGATTAACATAATCTTTAATAATTGGACGATTATATATATCAGGATATTTATCTAATAAATATAAATAAAATAATTCAGTACCACAAGTTAAAATACCATTTAATTCAGTTTTAACAGTAACGTATGGATACTTATTAGCAAATATATGTGATATATGATGATCAAATACTAAGACATTTAAATTAGCATTATTTAATAAATCATATACATGATTAGTTAGGGTTAAATCAGTTATATATATTTGTTCATAGCTAAATATTTCTTTAGAACTAAATAATAAGTCAAATGTTTCATCAATTGTTTCAATTTCTATAGATTTATAATCAAATTTTTCTTTGGATAAATTCAATAAAATAATAGGGGAAATACCATCTAAATCAGTATGAGTTATTAATAAGTTTTTCATTATGAAGCATAAGTCTCTTTTCTAATATTTTCAATGAATTCATCCATTACTTTTTGATAATTAACTTTAGTATTTCTTTCTTCATCTGTTAGGGTTTCGATAGAGTTAATATAAATTATTTTAGCTCCAGCAGAAACAAGTTTTTGGACATTTTTGTTTTCTTTATCTTTTTCAGTATCTAATAAATAGATATATTTATTTTTCTTTTCCGTAATTAAGTTTTTAGCTTTTTGATATTCTTTAGCATCATATGTATCATTTTCTTCGACGCTTAATACAACAAAGCCATATTTTTCTAAGAATTTAAACACATCATTACCAGCAATAATATATTTATTAGTAGATTTATCAGCAGTTGTTTTAAATGTAGCATCATATTGAGATATTATTAATTTTAAATCATCATAGTTCTTTTCAATTTCTTGTTTTAAGACTGTAGAATTAGCATAATCTACGAGTGAATTTTTAACATTTTGAGCTAACATTAAGAAGTTTGATGGTGATAACCATAATTCTTCGACATCGTGATTAATGGTTAATCCTTGAGATACATCAATTAGTTTAAGTTTATTATTTTCATTTAATAAAGAAGCAGCAATTTGTTTTTCTTTAGTTAAACCATTATAAACAAACATATTAGCTTTAGAATATTCTTTCATCTTCTTATCAGTTAATTTATATTCAGATGGAACTGTTCCATTAGGATATATTGAACTAATATTAGAATTATAACCATATATACCATCAATTAAGAATTCAATTGGATATACGGTAGTTTTAATTTCTATTTGATCCATAGTATCTCTTTTTATACATCCGGTTAATGTAAAAACCACTAAAAATAGTATTATTATTAATTTATATTTTTTCATATTATTCTTCCTTTTTCTATATTCTTAATATACCAAAATATAGGCTTTTTGTAAATTATAACTAGATAAATACTAGTCTTTATAATATAATTATAATTGGTGAATATTATGGAGTTTTTAGAGAACTTAGGTATTAAAATAAAAAATGAAGAATTATTATTACAAGCATTAACACATTCATCATATGCTAATGAACATGGATGCAAAAATTATGAAAGATTAGAATATCTTGGAGATGCGGTATTAGAGTTAGCTACGAGCGAATATTTCTTCCTTAATACAAATTATAAAGAAGGAGAAATGTCTAAGATAAGAGCTAGTTATGTATGTGAAGATGCTTTATGTGAGTATTCTAATCATATTGGTTTAACACCAAATATTAGAGTTGGTAATGGAGTAGATGCTAATCAAGCTTCAATTGTAGCTGATTGTTTTGAGTCTGTTTTAGGAGTAATATTTTTAGAACATGGTTTTTCAGTAGCTAAAAAGTATGTTCTAAGTATAATTACACCATATATAGAAAAAGGTGTAACTTTTGTTCATGATCATAAGAGTTATTTACAAGAAATGGTTCAAATGGAAAGAAAGACTATTGAGTATGTTGTAACAAATGAATCAGGTCCAGCACATGATAGAACTTTTGAAGTGGATGTTATTGTAGATGGAATTAAATTTGGTCATGGAGTAGGAAAAAGTAAGAAGGATGCCGAACAAATGGCTGCGAAGGATGCTATAGGGAAGATTGCGTAAGGAGTGAACAACTATGAAGTTATTAAGTATTAAAGCACATGGTTTTAAATCGTTTGCTGATAAGATTGAAATAACTGTTGGTGATGGTATTACGGGTATTGTTGGACCAAATGGTTCAGGTAAAAGTAATGTTGTAGATGCAGTTAAATGGGTATTAGGAGAATCTTCTTTAAAAGAATTGCGTGGAGGAGATACAGGTACAGATATTATCTTTAATGGTAGTAAATCACGTAATGCTTTAACTAGAGCATGGGTTTCATTAACTTTTGATAATAGTGATCATTATTTACAAAGTGAATATGATGAAATAGAAATTAAGAGAGTAGTATATTCAACAGGAGATAATGAATATTTTATAAATAATACTAAAGTAAGAAAAAAAGATATAACAGATTTATTTATTGATAGTGGAGCTAGTGCTTCATCTTTCAGTATTATTTCACAAGGTAAAATAAGTGAAATATTAAAAGGAAGACCAATAGATCGTCGTGTTATTATTGAAGAAGCAGCAGGGGTATTAAAATATAAAAAGAGAAAAGAAGAAACTTTAAAGAAATTAGATAATACTAATGATAATTTAGAAAAAGTTAATTTAGTTATTCAAGAATTAGAAGTTAATCTTGAACCATTAAAACAACAAGCTGAAGTAGCTAAGAAATACTTAGAATTTAAAAAAGAATTAGAGGGTATTGAAATAGCATTATTAGCTAGTGATATTAAAAAGATTAATGATGATTATAAAACTAAGAAAGATAATATTACTAAATTAAATGAAGAAATATTAAATATGGATCATTCTAATTCAGTAGATAATAGTAAATTAGAATCATTAAAAAGTAAGAGTTTAAAATTAGATGAACAAATATTAAAACTTAGTGATAATATTATGAAACTTACTGATAGTTTAAGTTCTTTAGAAACAAAGAAACAAGTTATATCAGAAAGAAGAAAATATGAAGTTGAAGATCAAAAACTAGAAAATAATATTATGAATTTAAAAGAAGAAGAAATTCTTGTTAAGAAAAATATTAGTGTTATTAATAGTGAAATAAAAGTAATAGAAAATGAATATAATAAATTACAAGAAGAGTTAAATAAATATAATGAAGAATATAAGAATTTAACAGTTAAGAAGAATACTTTAAATCAAGAATTAGCATTAAAGAATAGAGAAGAAAATAATTTAAAAAATAAAATAGAATTATTAAATGATCAATTGGATAATGATACTAAAATACCTTATGCAGTTAAAAGTGTATTAAATAATCCAAGATTAACAGGTATTCATGATGTATTATGTCGTTTAATTGAAACAAAAGAAGAATATGTAACAGCAATAGAAATAGCTTTAGGAAGTAGTGCTAATGTTATTGTTATTGATGATGAAAAGTGTTCAAAGAATGCGATTAATTATTTAAAAGATAATAAATTAGGGAGAGCAACATTCTTTCCTTTAAGTATTATTAAAGAAAAACATGTTGATCCGGATACTTTAGAAATAGCTAAAGGTATTGCAGGATTTATTGATATAGCTTCGAATTTAGTTACTTATAATCCAATGTATAAAGGTGTTGTATTAAATCAGTTAGGAAATACGTTAGTAGTTAATAATATTGATACAATGAATATATTGGGGAAAAAGATTAATTATCGATATAGAATAATTACATTAGATGGTGAAGTTCAATTTACAGGAGGAGCTTTAGCTGGTGGTATTAATAAACAAAGTAATGGTTTATTAAATGCTAGATTTGAATTAGATAATTTAAATAGAAAATTAGAAACAACAGTTAATGAGGAAAAATTAATTGAGGAACATATTAATCAAATAGATTATGATTTAAAAGTATTAGAGAGTAATATATTTGAAACAAGAACTAATTTAACAGCTAAAGGAGAACAAAAAGAAGCTAAAAATAGTAATTTAAGTGATTATAATAAGAAGTTAAATGATGTTCAAAGTGAAATAGGGGGAACAAAAAACTTACTTAATAATAGTTTAGACAAAGAATATAATGAAGTATTAGAAGATTATTTGAAAGTAAGTACCGAAAAAGAACAAAAGATTATTGATCTTAATAGTTTAAAGAATGATAAGAATGAAATATTAGCAGAAATTGGAGAATTAGAATCTATTAATAGAAAAGCTAATTCAGAATATAATAAATTAGTTAATAATTTAAAAGAAGAAGAAGTAGCTATAGCTAGAATGGATGTTAAGTTAGATACATTACTTAATAGATTAAGTGAAGAATATCAAATGACTTATGAAAAAGCGATAAATGATTATGAATTAGAAATGGATGCTAATATAGCTAGAACTAAAGTAAATCATTTAAGAAGAGATATAAAAGAATTAGGAGATGTTAATGTCGGAAGTATTAGCGAATACGAAAGAATTAATACAAGATATACATTCTTAAGTGATCAAAAAGTAGATTTAGAAAATGCTATTACTAATCTATTAGAAATTATTAATGATTTAGATGAAACAATGAAGATTAGATTCGAAGAAACGTATAATAAGGTTAATGAAGAGTTTGGTAAAGTATTTAAGAAATTGTTTAAGGGAGGACATGCTAGTCTTCATTTAACAGATCCAAATGATTTATTAGAGACAGGTATAGATATTACAGCTGAACCACCAGGAAAGAGTTTAAAGAATATAACTAGTTTATCAGGTGGAGAAATGACTTTGACTACGATTGCTTTATTATTTAGTGTATTAAATATTAGACCAGTACCTTTCTGTATATTAGATGAGGTAGAAGCAGCGTTAGATGAAGCCAATGTAGATCAATTTGGTAATTATATTAAAGATTATCAAAACAGTTCACAATTTATTGTTATTACGCATAAAAAGAGAACAATGGAATATGCTGATACATTATATGGAATTACGATGCAAGAATCAGGTGTTTCTAAGTTAGTTAGTGTAAGATTAGAAAATATCAAGAATGAGACAAGTATATAAATTATTTATATACTTTTTCTTGTTTTAATGATAAAATTAGTATGTATAGTAGGAGACTATAAACTTTTTGCTTGACCTAAAATATTATTAGGATTATAGTAGTTTAAAAGTTTAAAAAGCGGAGGAAAGAAATATGGATGATAGACACGTTTTGAGATTCGTCAATGAAGTAAGTTCTTATTTATCTTTACTAAATCGTCATTTAAGTGATTTAGAAGGCGTAACCGATGAAGAAATACTAAGGGATCACTATGAACAAATTGATGCATTAATTGATTCACAAAATAATGTATTAAATGATTTAGCTATGTTTATAGATATGATTTCATCAAGACTAGATATGTATAATGATGCATATAAAGATTTGGTTGCTAGAAGAAGAGAAGAAGGAGCAGATGCTATAAATGATGACCCTTATACTTCAAGTATCTTAGAGAATTATAAGAAAGTTCCAGAATTAGAACAAGTATTAAAAACATTTAGTGATTATAAACATACTATTGATGATACTGTTACTAAATGGAATGCTAATAAATCTTTTGATACTTTAGCTGAAATTGCCGAAACTACTAATAACGCATTTGATGAAATGAATGCAGCAAGAGAAAGATATGGATATGTTGCAGTAGATATCAAAGATGAAGGTCAATTTAGAAGAGTAAAAGTTGAGTCTCAAGGAAGAAGAGTAGCAGTAAATGTACCAATACAACAATTTAATGGTGGTACAGTTAATAGAGTTATTGAAGGAGCTATGGCTGCGAGTGAAGCAAAGAATGATCATATTGTTTCAATGAGTTTACCAAATGGAGAAGTAATTTCAGGAAGATTTAGTGAACTTAGTAAGTTAGCAGCTGAAAGAATGGCTCAATTAGATAAAGAAGATTATATTAAACCAGAACCTGTAGTTGTTCCTGAGGAATCAACTAAGGAAGAAGAAAAACCAGTTGTTGTGGAAGAAACTCCAGTAGTTACTCCAGAAGAACCGGTTGTAGAAGAAACTAAACCAGTTGATGTTGTTATGGAATCAGAAAAGGTTGGAAAACATGAAAAAGTTGGTGGAGATCCAGTAATTGCTCCATCACCTATTGATGTAGTAGGAAAACATGAACCTAAACCAGTTGGAGGTCCAGAGATTATTACTCCGGCTGAGGGAGAAGTAACACCTGAGGATTTAGATAAAGCAGTAGAAGAAGCTGAAAAAACTAAGGAAACTCCAATAGTTAAACCAGATGAACCAGTTGCTGAAGAAACTAAACCAGTTACTCCAGAAGAACCGGTTGCTGAAGAAACTAAACCAGTTACTCCAGCTGAAGAACCAAAAGTTGAAGAAGAAAAGGCTCCTGAAGTTGCAGCAGCTCCAATTAGAACGCATATTCCTCCACATGATCGTAGAGAAGATGTTGCTGGTGATAATGTCGTTACATTAGATCCTAGTGAAGCAGAAGTTGTTGCTCCGACTGAAAGAGTTCATGAGGAAAGAAAAGAAAAACCATTAAAGGTTGTTAAAGCTAAAGCAAGTAAAATTAAGAATAAAAAACTTTTAATCTCAGGATTAGCTACAATTGGATTAGGAGTTACATCATTAAATGTATTAGCAGCAGTAGCCGCAGGATTCTTTATTTACTATGCAGCAAGTGCTGGTATAAATGGAATAAAGAATGCACATCCAATCAAAGCTTTAAAAGAATGGGCTATTACAAGAAAGATTGGAAAAGTTGTTGATTCTTATGATGATTTAGAGTTTGTAATAGATGAAGATGGTCCAAGAATTGAGGATCATGGTGTAGAACCTCCTACAGATGAGGATATAGATTTAATTAATGATGAATTAGCTAGAGCTGTAAGAGATGAAGAAGCTAATTGGAAAGATATTCCAGGTATTTATACTCGTAGAGAATTAGAAGTTCCGGTTAAGAAAAATGGTATTGTTACTAAATTAGGTGATAAGCTTGCAGCATTCTTTGGTCCAAAAGAAGAAGAATTAAGTGAAGAACCTGAAGTAATAACACATGGTGAAGGAGCAATAGTTGAAGATGAACCAGAAATAACTCCAGTAACAGGAGTAATGCATGATGGTGGTTCAATGCCAACACCACCTGCACCAGTTGCAGAACCAGCACCAGCAACACCAGCTCCAGTTGTGGAAGAAACTCCTGTAGTTGCAGAACCAGTAGTTGAGCCACCAAAGAAAAAACAATCATTTGGGGCAAAACTAAGAGGATTCTTCGGAATAGGCAAAAATCTTGATGAAGAACCCGAAGAAATTGTACATAGTGATGGGGCAGAGGATCCAATAGTTTCTGAACCAGTTACACCAGTAACTCCGGTTGCAGAACCAGCACCAGTAACGCCAGTTACTCCAGTAGTTGAACCAGCACCATTTACGACAGAGCCTACGGTTGTAACACCAGATGTTGTTGATACTCCGGAACCTGAATATCCACCTGTAACAACTACAATGGATGAAGGTCCAGCTGTTACTACAAGAAGAAATTATGATGATGCAACATTAATGCAAGCAGCAAAAATAATTAATGATGCTCCTGAATTTGATGATGTTAGAGATATGATTTCGGGATTATTTGGTGGATTAGTTCCAGGAACTGCTACTGAAAGAACTGGATTTGCTCCAGAGGACTTAGATGTATTATATTCTTTAATATATGATGAAATTAAGTTCCAAGATTTACAAGAATATTTAAATAGTAATGGTTATATCATAGATGAACCAGTAATGGAAATTGAAAGAGGTGTTTCTATAAGATGATAGAGGTTGGTAATATTGTGACACTAGAAAATGGTCAAGAATATTTATTATTAGAAGAATTAGAGCAAGATGGCAGAAGATATGTATATGCTGTTAGAGTTCTTGAAGATGAAACACCAACGGATGAATTCTTAATCTTCGAAGCCTTTTATGATGGCGAAGGAGAATATATGAAAGTAGTATCTGATAAGAGTGTTTATGACCAATTAATTGAAGATTTCAAAGATGTTGTAGCAGATAAGCTTTTACAAAATCAAGAAGAAATGATGGAAGGAGAATAATATTTCTCCTTTTTTTATTTTTGTGTTATAATATCTCTAGGTGATTTTTTATGTCCAAAAAAGATAAAAAGGAAAGCGAACAAATTGAAGTTAATACTGAGGACATGAGTGATGAAGAACTAAAAAAATATGTGACTAAAGAAGCTAAAAAAGATATGCTTTTAGATATTGGTCCATATTTAATAATTATTTTTTTTGTAGTATTAATTAGAACATTTATTGCATCACCGGTTAGAGTTAATGGTTCTAGTATGTATCCAACATTAAATGAAGGAGATAATATGATTCTTTATAAATTAGCTAAACATACTAGAGGTATAAAAAGATTTGATATTGCTGTAATTAAAACAGATAAGGATCGATTAATTAAAAGAGTAATTGGTTTACCAGGAGAAACTGTAAAATATGAGATAATTGAAGAAGATGAAGGTAAAAAGGTTGCTCATTTGTATATAAATGATAAAATAATAGAGGAAGAGTTTATTTCTGATGAAGCAAAAGCTGAAACTTGTAAGCTTGAAACTTCACCACTTTGTTCCGAAGAAGGATATCTTGTTCCGGAAGGGGAATATTTTGTTATGGGGGATAATAGAGGTGATTCTTTAGATTCGCGTATTATAGGTAGCGTAGAATTTGAAAAGATTCAAGGAATAACAAGTGTTATAATTTTTCCATTTAATCGAATGGGTTCAGTAAAATAAATAGGGTGTGAGTTTAATGTTAGAAATATGTTACACAATTTTGGTATCTTTGTGTTTATTATATTGTCTATATTTCTTTTTCTTTTCACTATTTACTTTCTTTGGAAAAGAAAAATTAAGAGAATATGAAGAACAAACAAAATTTGCTGTTTTAATATGTGCAAGAAATGAAGCTAATGTTATTGGTGGAATTATTGATTGTTTAAAGCAACAAAATTACCGTAAGGATTTATATGATATTTTTGTTTTAGCTAATAATTGTACAGATAAAACAAAAGAAGTTGCTTTAAGTCATGGAGCAAAAGTTGTTGAAGTTACAGGTGAAGTACATTCAAAAGGTGATGTGCTTAATTGGACAAGAGATCATTTTAAAGCATTAGAATATGATGCGTATGTAATATTTGATGCTGATAATAATGTTCATCCAAATTTCTTAAAAGAAATGAATAAAGTATATTGTAATGGACATTTAGTAGCTCAAGGATTAAGAGATTCAAAAAATCCAACAGTTAATTGGATTACATCATCATATACATTATTTTATTGTTTCCAAAATTATTTTTATAATAGAGCAAGAAGAAATCTTGGTAAGAGTGCTGTAATTAATGGTACAGGTTTCATGGTAGATAAGAAATTCTTCGAAGATCATTTTGATGCACATACATTAACTGAAGATGGTGAATTTAGTGCGGTATCTGTTTTAAATGGTCAAATGGTATATTTTGCCGAAAAAGCTATAACATATGATGAACATGTTGTTACTTTTGCAGCATCTTGGACACAAAGAAAAAGATGGAGTAAAGGATATATGCAATGTCTTCGTAGATATAGTGGACAATTATTTAAATCATTTATTAAGAGTGGAAATATTGCTTATTTAGATTTAATATTTAATTTTGCTGCACCAGTAGTTCAATTAGTAGGTTTAGCATTGAGTTCAATATTATTTAGCAATAGTTTAGCGGGTAATGGTATTGGAGTATTTAGCAATGATATATTTAATATCTTATTCTTAATCTTATCAACAATAATTACTTATATAGGTGGTATGTTTGCTAATGTATTAGTATTTATATTATGTAAGAAAGAATTATCAGGTAATTTATTAGGTATTATATTATTCGGTTTATTTATGTTTACATGGATTCCAATTAATATTCATGCAGCACTATCTAAAAGTACTGTTTGGACTCCGATTAAACATGGTAATTAAGGCTTAGGCCTTTTTTATATGCAAAAATGTATTGAGAAAAATTAATAAATAATATAAAATTAATAGTATAGTAGGTGATAATATGGAACTTATTAATGAAGGGTATTCAAGTTGTGCATATCGTGATGGAGATTATATTATTCTGGTAGGTAAAAACGAAAATAGTTATGCTAATTATGAGAAGTTATATCATATGTATAAATTCTTAAATGGTAGAATTAATTCAGTGGAAGTACCTTTTTCGGTTAAGAAATTTGAACCTAGTAAAGAGTATCCATATGGAGCTTTAAGAACAGAATGGATATATGGAAGTGTATTAGATTATCAACATTTAGATAAGTTTAATAAAGCTAATTTTATAGATAAGATAGTATCATTCTTTATGGAATTATATGTAATAGATATTACAGCTTATGATTATGATTTTGATATAGTAGAGTATCGTAAGAATAAGATGTTAACGGTTGATGCTAATATAGAAATATTAAAAGATTATTTAAATGAAGAGGAATTATTAAAATTAGTTAATTGGCGTAAGAAATATAAAAAATATTTAAATTCATTTGATGATTATCATTTTATTCATGGTGATATGTGGTATGAGAATTTTATATTTAGTAATGATTATCAAAATTTAATAGGAATTATTGATTGGGAGAATGCTAGAATAGATGATCCAGCAGTAGACCTAGCAGCATTAAGTTGTATATCATCTGATATCGTAGATAAGATTATTGATAGATTAGCTTTCTTAAGCGAAGATATTAAAGATAGAGTTAAATTACATGCTGAGTTGAAGGATTTGTTATCTTTAGAATATATTCTTCGCTATGAGTCTAAAAATGACTTTAGAGCATTAGTTAAGAAGATAAAAGAGAGTACAATATTCGAATAAGGAGATACATATGAATTTATTTAAAAAAAAGAAGGAAGAAAAGTATAGTAAGTATTATCCAAAACAGTGGCATTTTGCAACTATTATAATGAGTAATATAGCATTTGCTTCATATGTAGGATATGAAGTGTATAAAATAGTAAATGCTTATAATTTAAATAGTAGTATAGATGCTAAAAACTTAGTAATTACTAGTGCTTTATATATTATGATTGGGGTAGCAATTATATTTCCAGTTAATATAATTAATTATCTTGCTGATTATTTTAAAAAGAGAGAATTACAAATAGTTTTAATATTTATAGAATTATTTCTTATGATGGCTATGATGTTAAAATTATTATTTGCAATATTATAAATAAGTTTATTAAAAACTTATTTTTTTTATTTGACTTATTTGATATAATTTAATTATAAGGAAAGGTATAATGTTATGAAAAAAGTTTTGATGATAAGTCAAATGCAAGACCTTGATGGAATGGGATGTGTTTATTTAGGTACACATGCTTTTCACGATGGGATTTTTGTATATTCCTTATGTCGTACTTTTGATATAGATAAAGCTTTTCTAGAATATTATGATGAGGATGATTTAGATAAATATGATTTAGTATTTATTAATGGATTATGTCCTAGTGAAGTAATATTAGAAAGAATAAATAATGATAGTAATATAAGAAATAAAATACAAATATTAGATTATCATAAGAGTAGTTTAGATAATAATTATGATAATTATCCATTTGTTAAAGTTGTTTATGAAAATAATGGTTACTTGGAGTGTGGAACCAGTTTATTTTATAAATATTTATTAGCATTTAAATATATAGAAGCTAATAAATTCTTAGATGATTTTGTAGATTTAACAAGACAATATGCTGTATGGGAATGGCATGAAAAAGATAACAAGAGAGCTAGAAAACTATATATATTATCAGAAATGTTAGGTATAGAAGCATATTTAAAAGCAATAGATTCAATGGCTAAAATATTTGAGGTAGTTAGGTTTGATGAGAATGCTCAAACAGTTATTGAAAAGTATGAAAAGAATTTAAGTAAAGAATTAAAAGAAGCTCATGATACAATTAAAACTATTATTATTGATGTAAAAGATAATAGTTATAAAGTTGGGTTTGTTAAAGCTCCATTTAGATTAAGAAATGAATTAGTTGATTATATGATTAGTAATAATGAACCAATCGCAGCTTTAGGAATGATTATAAGTGATGGAAATACAGTATCATATAGAGCAATAAAACCAGGGGTGGATTGTAATAAGATTGCTTCTAAATTTGGTGGACATGGAGAAAAATATGCAGGAAGTAATTCGAAAGATGATCCAAGATTTGTCGACTTTTATAATAAATATTTAATATAAGGAGGTGTAATAGTGAAGAAAATAACGATAGGTTTATTTAATGACTCATTTTTTCCATTAAGTGATGGAGTAATATATGTTGTAGATAATTATGCAAGAAGATTAAGTGCATTTGCTAATGTTATTGTTTTTGTTCCGGGATATAAGAGTAATTTTGATGATAGTAAATTGCCTTATAAAGTAGTTAGATGTCATTCAGTTAAAATGCATATTATTGATTATTCTTTACCATTACCAAAATTAGATGCTAAATTTATGAGGGAAATTAAGAAATATAAATTGGATATTGTTCATATTCATTCACCATTTTCTATGGGAATGATAGGTATAGAATATGCCAAAAAGAATAATATTCCAGTTGTAGCTACGATGCATAGTCAATTTAAACAAGATTTCCAAAAGTTTACACATAATGAAACGTTAGCAAGATTATTAAATGCCGAATTAATACGTAGATTTAATAAATGTAATTATTGTGTAGCAGTTAATAAAGAAGTAGCAAGAATATATTATGAAGATTATAAATATAAAACATTACCAGGAGTAATTAATAATGCTACGGAAATGAAACCAGTACCTAATGAACAAGAAGCACATGATTTAATTAATCGTAGACATCATATTAAGCCTTCGGATAAAGTATTCTTGTTTGTTGGAAGAATTAATACGTTAAAGAATATTTTATTCATTGTAGATGCTTTAAAAAGGGTACATGATTTAAAACCTGATTTTAGATTTAAAATGTTATTTGTAGGTTCTGGTTCTGAAGAAAATTTATTAAGAGATAAGATTAAAGAAACTAATATGGAAAAATATGTTATGTTATGTGGAAAAATAACTAATAGATATATTCTTGAATGTTATTATAATCGTGCTGATTTATTCTTATTTCCTTCGATATATGATGCATCTAGTTTAGTTCAAATTGAAGCAGCTTCCCAAAAGACTCCGACAATATTCTTAAGGGGAACAGCAACAAGTGCAACAGTTACTGAGAATGTTGATGGTTTTATGTCAGAAAATTCAGTGGAAGCTTATGCTGATAAGATAATTGAAGTAATGGAAAATAAAAAATTATATAAGGAAGTATCAGAAAATGCCTTTAAGAATTTATATAAGACATGGGATGATGTAGTAAATGAAGTATTTAAAATGTATTTAGATCAAATAGAGAATAATAAAAAAGAAGTTTGACAAAAAATTTAATAAAAACATAATTATAGTAGTGTAATTATGTTTTTTTTATGGTATTATTTTATTATAGGGAAGTGTATATCATGGATGATGATTTTATTGATTTAGATGATGATTCTGATGTAGTTAGACAACCTGAACCAGTAAATCCCGATGAATTTAATTACGATTATGATTCATATGATGATTTAGCACCTCGTACACCGGTAGTTGCAGCAAGAAAAGCTATGGTTGATAGAACTTTAGTTGCTGTACCAACACCAGAGCCTGTACAAGATGATGGTTTTAATAATCCGAATGGACCTGATACAAACAATTTTAGTGGTACTACGCAATTTGTAGCACCAGAAGATCAACCACCACAAGAACATGTGGTAACTGTTGATGGCCCATTACCAAAGTCTAAATACCGTAAGAAGATACCACTTGGATTAATAATCGTCATATTGGTATTATTAGGGGTTGCAGTTTTAGGAATATTTATGTTGATGAATAATAATCGTGGTGGAGGTGGCGATGATACTACTGATACTACAGAATCAACAAGAATTTCTGTTACTGAAGACACAAGTGATACTACAGACGAGACGGATCCAACGACGGAAAAGAAAACAACTGAACCAACAACTGAGGCTCAGTATCATGAAGTTATTAGTTATCCATCGAATAACCAAGTAGATCATAAGATATATTGTGGTTTGGTTAAGAGAAATGGAGTAAATTCATTTGAATGTTCTTCAGATGAACATAATGATGCATTCTTATCAGTAGATTTTACATATACATGTAAAAATCAGGGATGTGAATATTTTAATATGTCTGAAGATGGAACAAATGTAGTTTTATATGATGGTGATTATTTTAGTTATAATTTCCAATTAAATCGTAGAACAGATTTAAAACTACCATCTATTATGTATAAGAGTATTATTCCTTACACACATAATTCAATTGTATATGGTGTAAGAGTAGTTCCATTTAATTATGATGGCGTAGGATATTATGATGTTTCTACAGAAATGTTAGTATCTAAATTTGGTGATTATGCTGATATAGATTCAACTGGTTTAATGGCTAAATATGGTTTCTTTTATGCTTATGATAATAAAGGTAAGAAACAAGGTTTATTTAGTGTAGCCCAAAAGAAAATAGTACTTAAAGGTGAAGTAGAAAATCTTGAAGGAAGAGATAATGTTTACTTCGTATATGGTAGAGAAGATGAACCAGTAAGTGTATCTATAGATGGATATATTACTAATGGATATTCAGTATATGATAGTAATATGACATTATTACAAGCTAGAAGTGGAAAGAATAATTATAATAAGATTGGTCAAGTATTTGGTTATTCATTTGTTGACTATAGCAAAGATGAGAATAATAAAAAATTAGATGATAGCTTAGTATTAATGGAAGATGTAAGATATTATGTTTTCTATAAAGTATATGAAAGTGGTAGTTCAGGAGACTTTACAAGTCCAAACTATACTCGAGTATTAGGATTTAATAGTCATTATGTAGTAGTATATGATAATGAAGCTGTTAAGATAAGAAAAATAGGTTTATCATCTGGTGGTTATGTTACAGGATTCCCATTAAAGATAGATCAACCAGGAGATTATCATATTACTTTAGATAATAAATCTAGTGATACAATACCAAATTTATTCATATACAAGATTGGTTCTTGTGGAACAATGAGTGAAAATGAATTATTAAGTACATATTTAAATTATGATGGTAAAACATCAATAGCAAGTACAGATCCTAGTGCTTTAGCTAATGCTCGTAATAATTGTCGTAAGTATTATGGTGAAAAAGATGTTAAAGGTACATATTATGAGTGGAATGGCTCTTCATATAACGAGAAGAAGAATTATACAGTTAAAGCAGAAACATTAAGAAGATAAAGAAGGTTAAAAACCTTCTTTTTTTGTGTTATACTTTTTTTGTTGGTGATATTATGAATGTTATAAAAACTATTGAAGTTATTAATAATGGTGGTTTAGTAATAGGACCTACGGATACAGTATATGGTATTTTAGGAGATGCTACTAATGAAAAAACAATTAAAAGAGTTTATGAAGCTAAGAAAAGAGCAAATAATAAATCATTATTAGTTCTTGTTGGTAATAAAGAATTATTATATAAATGTGTAAGAGAAATTAATGAACTTGAACAACAATTAATAGATAAATATTTACCTGGTAAATTAACAATTATATTTAAAAAGAGTGATTATATTAATGATTTAGTAACTGGTGGATTAGATACAGTAGGAATAAGAATGCCAGATTATAAAGAATTACTTGAAGTATTAAATACAGTTAATAAACCATTATTATCAACAAGTGCAAATATTAGTAATATGAATACTATAACTAATATAAATATGATTCCAGAAGAGTTAAAAGAATATATTGATTTTATAGATGATGGTGGTGAAATAGTAGCTAATTCATCAACAATAGTTAAAGTGGAAAATAATAAAATAATTATATTACGTGAAGGAGATTTATCTAATGATATTAGATTAAATTTTAAAGATTATGTGGTATAATTTATGTATTAGAAAAGAAGGTATAATGTGTTAAATAAAAATAAATTTAAAAAGATATTATTAAGTGGTTTGATTATTGGTACTATACCACTATGTATTGGTTGTGAAGATAAGAAAGATGAGAGTATTACAACGACAACTAAAGCTGTAGAGAAAGTCGAAGTAATAGATCATTTTAAAGTTATATATGAAGGTGTAGATGTTACACCAGGTAATAAGTTTACTGGTAGTGATATTAAAGGAAAAGAAGCTAAAGTATCAACGATAAATAGTTGTGCTGGTTTTGGAAAAGATAATGTATATACATATGATAATGTGGAAATAACTGCTAATGTTAATGAGGATGAACATGAAGAGATTATTTATTCAGTATATTTTATTAATGATAGTGTTAGTAACAAAGATGGTTTAAAAGTTGGTTTAAGTGTTAATGAAATGAAAAACATTCTTGGTGAAGAAGAAGATGAATTTAATGGAGTATATACATATAATGGAGAAAATATATATATAAAAATACAAACTAAAGAAGATAAAATAACAAGTATAGAATATATTAAAACAACAAATTAAAGTCCTGGTTTAGGACTTTTTATTTTGTTTTATTTATGATATATTATGTCTTGGGAAAGAAGTATATTATGAAGAAGATATTAACGGGAATTATAACAGTTCTTGTTGTTAGTATTATTGTTATATATGTATTGGTATTTATGCCAAAATTTAAGAATATTACAATATCTACAGGAACTAATACAATTAATGTTGATGACTTATTAAGATTAAATATATTTAAGAATAAAGCCAAGCTAGTAACTAATGTAGAAAACTTGGATTTTAATAGTGTAGGTACAAAAGATATTGTAGTTTCTTATGGGAATAATGATTATTTAGTAAAAGTAAATGTTATAGATGATGTTAGTCCGGATTTAGTAATTAAAAATGTTGATAAAACTTTAAATTATAAAATAAATGTTAATGATTTTGTGGAATCAGTATTTGACCATTCAGAATATTCTTTAAGTATAGATGATAGTTTAGTAGATTATACTAAATATGGAGAATATAGAGTGTTTGTTAAAGCTAAAGATAGTTATGGAAATGAAACTGTTAAAACAGCAACATTAAAATTAAATTTATTATATAATTCAATTACTCATGAATTAGGAGTACCAATTAAAGTAACAGATTTATTAGTAGATAAAAAAGATATTAGTAAGATAACCACATCTAATATAGATAAGATTAATTATAATGCTGTAGGTTCTTATAAGTTTATATGTCGTATAGGAGATAAGGCTTATAATTCAGAAGTAATAGTTAAAGATACTAAAGCACCAGTAATAGTAACAAAAGATTTAAAATATATTAAAGGTAAAGGAAAGAAGTATACGATAGATGACTTATTAGTAAGTGTAAAAGATGCTTCAAAATATACTTTAACTAAGACTGGTTCAATAGATTTATCTAAGAGTGGAGATTATAAGATAACATTTACTGCTGTTGATGCTTATGGTAATAAGAGTAGTAAAACAGCGACATTATCTGTTAAAGCCGAATTTGCCCCACCAGTATTTAAGGGAATTACAACGATAACAAGTGAAAGAAATAAAAATATTGATTATCGTAAGGGTGTTAAAGCAGTAGATAAAATTGATGGAGAAGTAATATTTACTGTTGATAGTTCAAAAGTTAATATTACTAAAGAAGGAACATATTATGTTTATTATACTGCTAAAGATAAAAGTGGTAATTTAGCTAAAGCAACAAGAAAAGTTGTTATTATTCATTCACAAGAAGATACAGATAAATTATTAAAACAATTTTATGATAAATATTTAAAGGGTAAAACAGTATTAGAAATGACTAAGACGATAAGAGAGAAAATATCATATCGTAAAGTGCGTGGAGATGATCCGGTTTGGTATGGATTAACGGAAATGGCTGGTAGTTGTTATGTTCATGCTATTATATTAAAGAGATCTTTAGATTTAGCAGGTATAAAAAATGTCTTTGTAGAAAATAATACCAAAACACATTTTTGGGTATTAGTATATCAAGATGGAAAATGGAGACATTATGATCCAACACCAGGTTCACATTCTCCTGGACCAATGACGGATAAAGAAAGAGCCAAGAAACAACCTTCGGTAGGAGCACAAAAATGGGCTGATACTTATCCTAAAGCAGTATAAAACAAGGTTTACATACCTTGTTTTATTTTTTGATAAAACATGATTATTTCTATTGTATAATTAAGGTATAGTAGGGGTACTGTAAAGGAGACGATTAATTATGCAAGACAGATCATTAATCATGAAAATTGGTTGGGGTGTTTTGATTGTATGTGTTTTAACATGTGTAGGTTTAGGAGTATGGCTCTTTGGCAATGGTAAGAAACCAGAAGAAAAACAACCAGAAACTACACAAGCGGCTCCGAAGAAAAATTATAAGCATTTATCGGCTTTATATGAAGTAATCAATAAACAAAAGAATTTAGATTTAGATAAAGAGTTAGGAAATGATTGTACATTTGAAAAAGCATGTACTAAATTAAATCCATATGGTTTAAGTCCTTTATCAGGAATTATTAAATTTGATACAGAAGAAGAACAAGAAGTTAAAGTATTTATAAATGATATTTATTTTACAACAATGGAAAAGACTAAAAATCATGTAATACCTATATATGGTTTATATGAAGATAAAAATAATATTGTTAGATTAGTAATGGGGGATAAAGAAGCAAAATATAATTTTAAAACTGAAAAATCTAACATTAAATATAATTTAAATGTTACAAAGAATTTAACAAAGAATACAGCTAATAATTTAATATTTATGGAAGGTTCATTCTATACAGGATTAACAGGATGGGATTATCAAGGTAATTTAAGATTTTATTTAACTGAAATGTTTAAGATGGATGTTGAATGGTTAGAAAATGGACACTTTATTGTAGGTGTAGATATTGGTAATGACTTAGATGGTTATAAAGCTAACGACAGAGATGTTGGTTTTGTCGAAATGGATTATCTAGGTAAAATATATAATTATTATATAGTTCAAAATGGTTTTGATTTTGAATCACAAATATTAAGTAATGGTAATTATTTAATTGGTGGAGGAAATACTGCTATATATTTTACTAATCAATTAGTATATGAATTAGATCCTAAGACTAATAAAGTAGTATCTAGTTTAGATGTTACAAAAGCTATTAGAGATGTTGATCCAGAATTTGATACATTAAAATCTGGTCAAGGAATGGGCAAAAATGGTTTCTATTACGATGAAACAACAAAAGAAATAGTTATTTCTATGCGTCAAAGTAATGCTTTAATTAGTTTAAATTATGAAACAGGAAAGATTAATTGGATTATTACAACAAAGAATAATAAATTCTTTAGTAATCCAGTATGGAAAGATTATATTATTGAAGCTGATTTTGAACCATTAGGACAACATTCACCTCAAATACTTGGAAATGGTTTATATGCGTTCTATGACAATAAATATGATAGAGTTGATTCACCAACTGAAGTATTAACACAAAAAGATAATTCTTCAGAAGCAATTATATTTAAGATTGAAAATAGAGTAGCTAAAACAGTATGGAATTCAAATAAATTAAAATTTAAATATTTCACACAAAAATTTGGATATTTTAGAGTAGATGAAAATAATAATAAATATATTGATTTTGGATGGGTATTACATGATGAAATATATAAAGAAGGTAATGTATTCCAAAATTATGAAGGTGATGTAAAAGCTACATATGGTGTTTATGTAGAAATAAATGCTGATAATAAGATAGTATTCGAAGGTATTTGTGAAGAAGGTAAGTATAGAATATTCAAACATGATTTATATTTACCAACAACACGTAATATTAATTTAAAAGAATTAACAATTTATAATAATATGCCATTAGATGATTATGAAACTATTGAAGTAAATAAGAGTGATATGGATAATGCTTTAGAGTATATTAATTACTTTGAATTCACAGAAAATACTTTCTATACAGATTTAGATTTTACAAATGTTAAGAAATTAGATTTAGTATTTGTAAATTATGATGATGAAAAGAAAGCATATAATTTCAATTATTTTGATAAAGATAAGAGTAGTGTAACTAATAAAACATTTAATATTAAATTACCTACAGGAGTATATAAATTCTTTATAGTAGTTGATGGTAAATATTATTATACAAATAATACTTATAGCTTTGAAGAATATGAAAGAATAACGCAATAGTTATTCTTTTTTTTGTAGTTTTGTATTATACTATATATAGTAGGGAAGTGTGATATATGGGACTTATTGAACTTGCTATTATAGCGGTAATTATAATAGTAATAGTTAATACTAATAAGAAAAATGCGCAAATTAAATATGTTCCAAATGAAAAGTTAAAATTTTGTGGAGCATGTGGATATAATTTAGGTGAACGTAAAGAGTCTAAATTTTGTCCACGATGTGGCAATTTCTTATATATTCCAGAAAAGAAAGAAAAACCTAAATTAAGTAAAGTAGATATGAAAAATTTAGGAATATTAATTGTTGGTTCAATATTAGTTGTATTATCGGCAATAGTTTTCTTAACTTCGACATGGGGAGTTACACATAGTTTAGTAAAAACAATAACAATATTTGCATTACTTGGATTCTTTTATGGAGCAAGTTATATTGCTAAGAAAGTATTTGGTTTAAAATATGCTGCTAAAACATTCTTTTATTTAGCTAATGCATATTTACCATTTGCTTTATTAAGTATATTAGCATTTGATTTGTTGGGAGAATCATTTAAAGATGGTCCATTAATGTATGGTTATATAACTGTTGTAGCTATTATTTGTAGTACAGTTTATAAGTTGATAGGTACTAAAGATGAAGATCCGGTTTTAGAAATTGCTTCATTGCTATCTAGTATGTTAGCAATTGTAACTTTTGTTAATATATTAAGCAGTGATGTTGCATATATTCATGCAGGATTATTCTTATATAGTGTATTCTTAGCATTATTATATGAACATAAATATTATTTTTATAATGAAAAAATTACTAAAATAGCAATATATACTTTAAGTATTGCATCATTCTTTGCTAATATGATTTACGTATTTAGAGAGACACCAACAGTATATATGTTATTACTAGAGGTATTAGTATTTATTGGTGGTATATATTTATGTAAGAGAGTATTTAAAAATGATTTCTTATTTAAATTTTTTTATCCGTTGGCAGTAATATTAATATGTTTTGTATTAGTTAAATGTTTTGAATTACCTTATGTACTTATACAAGGAGTATTTATATTAGGTATGTTAATAACTTTATTTATTGATTATATAGATTGTAAGACAGTTATTAATGTATTTAATTATGTGTTAACAGTATTAATATTTCTTATTATATCTACTTTACCGGCACATAATGGTGAGTATATTTTACCTTCATATTTGATATTCTTTATATTAGCTATATTTAGTTTCTTAGATTATAGTTTTAGTAAGAAAAAGGGATATTTAGTAATGACGTTATTAGCTTTATTTGGAGCAATAACAGAATTTAGTACGTTAGTTTTAGGTAATATATTCTTAGGTTTAGGTTTTGCATTATTATTATATGTATTATCGCATTGGAAACCATTAGAAAAATATAAGAATATATTACATAATTTAGGATTAATATTAACGACATTATTAGCTATATTCTCAGATAATAGTGAATTATTAATATGTTTCTGTGCTTTATTAGTAGTTACATCTATAGTATTTGCTAAACATTTATTAAATGATAAATATAAGAAATATTGGTTATTATATCCGTTAATATATGGATCATTTATATTATTATCAAGATTAATAGTAGTAAGTAATGTCTTTTTACAAATGAGTGTTATAGGTATGGGAGTATGGTTAATATTATTCCTTGGTACGATAAGTGATAGATTTAGAAATATTACGACGTTAGTATATGGATTAGTAGGTTATGCATTAATAATGTTATGTACTTTACCAACATTCTTATACCAATATACTTGGGTATATTGTATCGTTCCTATATTTACTAGTTTGATGTTAATAGCATACTTTATTAAGAATAAATATCATCCGGCATTATTATATATACCATTATTGTGTTTATTAATATGTTATAGTGGTTTATTTGATGTCCCATTATTTGGAGCAATAATAACAATAGCAACGATATTTAGTTTAGTATTATTCTCTACAAATAAGAAGAATGAATCATTATTTGTTATGCCATATTTATTTACATTGATATTATTTACTTTTGATTTAAGTGCAATGATAATAACTTTAGTAGCATTATTTATTACGGTAATATATGTTATTAATGATAAAAAGAATATATTTTATCAAGTAGTATTAGAGGTATTATCGCTTCGTTTATATTATCTTGTTTTAAAAGAGTGTAGTATTGATAGTACATTATTAGTATTTGGTATATTATTACCAGCAATAATGATTTTTACGAGATATATTTTAAGAGATAAGAATTATAAAGAAGTATTCGAATATATTTTATTAATTGTTGTATGTTTTATTGCAGCAACACAATATGAATCAACATTGATAGGATTAATATTTGTTAGTTACTTAGCTATATTAATGGTTATTAGTTATTTACGTAAGTATAATGCAGCAATGTATGTTTCAAGTGTAGCTATTGTATTAAATGTAGTATTGTTAACATATAAATATTTAATTAATTTACCAGGTTGGTTATATATGTTAATACTTGGTTTAATTATTATTATGTTTGCGGTTTACAATGAGAATAAGAATAAAAATAAGAAAAAATAGGGGATTTAAAAGATAGATAAAATTTTATCTATCTTTTTTGTGTATAGAATATTTTAAAGTAAATTATTTTATGATATTATTTATTTAAGTCAAAAATATTATGGAGGAGGTAGAGTATGACTAATATGACGAAAGGTGATAAATACACTATTAAAATATTTAAAAAAATATTAAGAGAGGGAGTTTTAGATAAGTGGCCTAGACCACATTATGAAGACTTTTATCCAGATTCAACTTATGATGAAGCAACAAGAACAATTAATACACCAAATGGAGAAATCAAATTACAAGATAATCAAACAGTTAAGATGGATGGAGATACAATATGTGTTTGGACTCCAGCTCATACATTAAGTGTTAATCAGGGAGTTGAATGTACTTATAATTTAAGTAAAGGAGAAAGTCCATTAGTAACTTTAAGACCAATAGCAGTTAAGAATGCTATTGCTGAATTATTTTGGATTTATCAAAAACAAAGTAATGATTTAGTAGTATTTGATGAATTATTAGGAAAGAATACTTGGGATGAAAATCATGAAATTAATAATTGGTGGAAAGATTGGGCTATTGTTGATGAAAATGGTGAATATGTATTAAATGATGCTGGTCATCCAACAATTGGAACTTGTTATGGAGAAACTATAAGAAGACATAATTTAGTTAATAAGAGACTTGAAGAAATGAAGAATAATCCAGATGGACGTAGACATATTATTAGTATGTGGCAAGAAGATGATTTTAATGAACCACATGGATTAAAACCTTGTGCGTTTATGACTATTTGGAATATTAGACATGCTAAAGATGGTAAAGATTATTTAGATATGACATTAGTTCAAAGATCTAGTGATTTTGCAACAGCAGGATGTATTAATCAAGTTCAATATAGTGTTTTAGTTCAATTATTTGCTAGACATTTAGGTATAGAACCAGGATATTTTACATGGAAACCTATTAATGTTCAAATATATGATAGACATGTAGATCAAGTTAAAGAAATGTTAGCTAGAGAACCTATACCATGTAATCCACGTTTTGAAATATTAACAGATGAAACTGATTTCTTTAAGATTAATCCAGATGATGTTAAACTAGTAGGATATCCAAGAGAGGAAATAAAGGAAAAGAATAAACAACTTAAATTCCCTTTAGGTATATAAAATGGAAAATATAAGTTTAATAGCGGCAATAGGTAAGAATGGAGAGTTAGGAAAAGATAATACTCTTATATGGCATTTAAAGGAGGATTTAGCCTTTTTTAAAGAACAAACTATGGGTAAACCGATAATAATGGGTATGAATACTTTTAAATCACTACCAAAGCTTTTACCAGGTCGTAAACATATAGTTATTACTAGTAAAACTAATTTAGATTTAGATCCTAGTGTAGAAATAGTTCATACTAAAGCTGAATTATTAGAATTAATAGATTGTTTAGATGAAGAAGCATTTATTATTGGAGGTGCAAGAGTATATTCAGAATTTATAGAATATGCAAGTAAATTATATTTAACAGAAATAGATGCTGAAGATAAAGAAGCTGATGCTTATTTTCCAGAATTTGATCATGATTTATATGAAAGAGATGTATTATCAGAACATATAGATCCAAATAATAGTATTCATTATAAACATGTATTATATAAGAAAAAATAAAAAAGGAGTATAAACTCCTTTTTTTTATAAAAAAACAGAACTAAATATTTAGCTCTGCAATTTTAGCGTCAACAAAGGCATTTAATTCATTGAATACTTGTGCATCAAAGAAGGCGCTTTTTTCTACTGGCATACTTTCTAAATCTTCGTAATCTGTAAGTAAGTCATCATATGTTCTTAAATTATCATTTGATTCAATGAACATATTATATTCTTCTTCAGTCATACATTCAATTAATTTGCATAATTTATTATCTAATTGATTTATGCTACTATAAGCAATCTCAAAATTCACTCTTTATCCTCCGCTTCTAAATTATCCATATGTATATTATACATATTATTAAAAAATATTACAATATGTTTATTATCCTGTGATATAATGTATACAGGGGGGAAATAATATGCATATAGTAGGAGTAGATACAATTTGTTCTGCTATGTTTTCAGAAGTTAAAAAGAGAAAGGAAATGTTACAAAAGCTTAAAACTCAATTAGTAATTTTGTCTAAAGATATTGATGATATTACTTTACGTTATATTGATTCATTATATAGACCAGAAAGACAAGAGTTATTAGTTGAATTAAAGAGAAAAAAAGATTTAAAGAATGCTTTAATTGATAAGACTTTAAAACTATTAGGTCAAGATGCTGCACTTTATAATCGTCATACTTCACATATTGAATTAATTGGTGATTCAGTAAAATATGATGATAATATTAAAGGGGTTATTATACCATCTAGTGAAGAAGAATTATCAGATTCATTAAAGAATTACTTTGAAGATCCTTTCTTTGAAGAGACACCATATATTATTAGATCTTTAAATGATAATACTGGTATTTATATGGGAAGAGATTCTGTAAGTGTTCATTTAAGAGGTGCTTCATTAACAGTTAAAAGCGATGACTCATCTTTTGTTGATTCACGTATGCCTGTGAAAAATATGAAGAGGCTTACAGAAGAAATATTAGATGGATATGTAGATATCGATAAGATGCCTGATTATTTACGTAGCGTTATTGAACAAAATGATCATAATGAAACAATTGTATATGATGATTTAACTGATCGTGAAAGATCATTTGATGAGTATTATGCAAATTTAGATGGTAAGAAATTATTATTAATGCCAAAACATAGATAGATAGGAGGTTGGCTATATGCCTTTTGAATTATTGGGTTTATTTTCTGATACACTTTATATAGTTAGAGATGAAGAAGGTAATATTGTATATCCAACAGAACCAGAGCAAATTGCCTATTTAGATCAATTTATTGGTAAACCTAGAGGAATTTTTTATAGTCCTAAAGATGATAAGCATTATCATTTAGAAGCAAGAAGAACTGCTGACCAAAAGTATTTAGTTTATCGTTTTAGTGATATATCTAAGCAATTAAATTCACATTATGAAGTAGATGCGTGCACAGGATTATACATAAGAAAGAAATTCCTAGAAAACTTTAGCAGTTATTTATTACAATTAAAAGATAATCCAGAAGATTTTGCGGTAGCAATCGCAGATATAGATTTCTTTAAGATGGTTAATGATCAATACGGTCATTTAGCCGGAGATAAAGTATTAAGAGATGTTTCACAAACTATATTTAATAATATAAGAAGTAAAGCAATAGTTACTTTTAATGGAAAAACAGTAACAAGACCAGTTGATATTATTGGACGTTATGGTGGGGAAGAATTTGTTTTTGTAATGAAAAATATTACACCAGAAAATGCGTCATCAAGAATTAATCAAATAAGAGAAAAAATTGGTAAATTAAACTCAGAATTCGTATATCCAAATGATGGAAAAGAAGTTCATATTCCAGTTACAGCCAGTTTTGGTGTTGCTCATATAACAAAAGAGTTATTAAGTAGTTTGGATTTTACGGAAGAAAATGTCGAAGAAGTATGTAATTATTTTATCGAAGAAGCAGATGAAATGTTATATAAGTCTAAACATAATGGAAGAAATGTTGTTTCATTAAAGAAAGTAAATCAAAATACTTTAGATAATAGTAGTATTATTGCTGATGAAGATAAAACAAAGGCCATATAATTGGTCTTTTTTTATGTTATAATATTACCGAGGAAGATATATATGAGACTATTAGAAAAATATGATAAAGAATTTTTATTAGCTATTGGTATTCTTTTAGTATGTTTATTACTATTAGCTATAGTTATAATAATAGCTATTATAGTTAATAATAGAGCAAATAGTATGTCAGCAAATTATTTAAATGATATAAATGATAATAAAACAGAATATAAGGTATATGTAAAAGTATTAAATGAATATATTAATTTAAGAAATAGTACTAATACAGATGGAGATCCTATAGGTAAAGTATATAAAGATGATATATATCTTGTTTTAGAAATCGAAGAAGTTAATAGAGATAGATGGTATAAAGTTCAAGATAAAAATAAAGAAGTAGGGTATTTAGCATATATTGATGGAAAATATTTAGATGCTTTCTTTAGTAAAAATAGTGAATTAAGTACTTTTGAATTATATCCTAAGAAACCAATTGTCGAAGAGTATACGACAACAACGACAACAACTGGTACAACAGGTAAAACGAAGAAAACTAAATCAACAACTTTTAGTAAAGCAACTGAAACGACAATAACCACCACTACTAATTTGACTGAAAATTAGTATTGTGCTAGAATACCCAACAAATCGAGGGGTTATTGTCTTGCAGAGGTGATACATATGAAAAACCTTTTTATAAGTAATTTACATAAAACAGATGTAGAACATTGTACAAGTGATTTAGGTTTAAAAATACGTAAAAAAATAGATAAACCGTTTAAGAAAGCATGTAATATATTTACAAATGCTAATATTATTCGTGAGAATAGAGGTAAAGGACTAACTGATGAAGAATATTTTAGTACATTAGATAGTCAATATATACCTGCGAGTACTTATAATTTAAATGATAAAAAAAATAATATTGTTGTAACAAGATATCCAGAATTAGATAAAGATGAACCATATATATTTGTAGCTAATCATACTTGTCCAGAAGATATTGAAACAATATTAAATATAATAGATCGTAGTACTTATTTAATATTAGGTTCTATTGAAAGTCTTCAGACAGATCCAGAAATGTATTTATCATTTATAAATGGTATGATACCTTTTGATATATTAGATAAAGAACAACGTAAATTAGTTACAGAAAAAATGAAGAGAGTATTAAAAACAAATAGTATTTTAATTTTCCCAGAAGGATCACATAATTATAGTCCAAATAATATTATTAATAAATTATTTGATGGACCAGTTAATTTATCATTACAAACTGGTAGAAAAATAGTCGTAGTATCATTTGTTAAAGATCAAGAAAAGAATGTTGCTTATATAGATGTAAGTAATCCATTTGATGTAACTAAAGTTAAAGTAGATATACCAGAATCTATAACAGATGAAAAATTAAGAGAAAAGTATTATGTTAATTATTTAACTAGTGTATTAAGAGATAAGATGGCAACAGGAGTATATCATTTATTTGAAAAGCATATTGAACAAGTTAAAAGAACAAATGATGATGATGTCGAAGAATTAATACGTAGACAAAAAATAAATGATTCATTTGCTAAATTAAAATGGAATAAAGATATATTTGAAGCAGAATTCTTAACCAAAAAATCTAAAGAAGATAGAGAATATGAAGAAGTTGTAAGATCATTAAGTAATGTATCTAAAATATATAATGGTTATACATCATGGAACGAACTGGAAGAAGATTTAGATAATAAAGATGTAGTTATACGTATGCGTAAGCATTTAAATGAAGTTCAAGAAAAAGTTAAAGTATTAAAAAAGTAAAATAATAGTAATTATTTTGCTTTTTTTATGTTAAAATATATAATAGGTGAGAGTATATGATAGAGTATGAAATACCTTTTGTATGTTTAATATTTACTGGATTAATAACAGTTATTTTCTTTTTAAAGGATAAAGTTGAACTTGAAGAAAATTCATATTATAAAAACATATTAATATTAACTTTATTAGTAAATATTACTAACTTTATAGCTCATTATGGGGCTAGTATGTATTTGGTTAATAATGTAACAAATTCGTATGCTACTACTTTTGCCTTAATTAATAAATTAGGTTCATTCTTTATTATATTAATTACATATAATTTATTATGTTATATAATGTATATTTCATCACCTAGGTTTCAAAAGAATTATAAATTAGCGAAAAATATTAGTTATTTATTTTATTTAGTTATATTTATTTGTATGTGTTTATTAAAATTTGAAGTAATTAAAGAAGGAGCTATAACAAGTGGTACTGGTACGGCAGTAGCGTTTACGTTTGCTTTAGTATTTATTAATTTAATTATAACTATTGCTATTTCAGTAGCTAATATTAAGAAATATGATAAAAGATATATGTCAATATATATAATTGTTCCAATGATATTATTATTAGGAATATTTGTAATGTTACATCCAGAATTTAATATATATGACTTAATATTAAGTTTATTATGTTATTTAATGTATTTCTCAATAGAGAATCCAGATATAAGATTAATTGGTCAATTAGAGATGGCTAAAGATCAAGCGGAAAAAGCTAATAGAGCTAAATCGGATTTCTTATCAAGTATGTCACATGAAATAAGAACACCACTAAATGCGATAGTTGGTTTATCGGAGGATAATTTATCTTTTGAAAAAGATTTACCTAAAGAAGTAGTAGAAAATTCTAAAGATATTATTAATGCTTCACAAACATTATTAGAGATAGTAGGTAATATATTAGATATTAATAAGATTGAATCTGATATGATGGAAATTAATCCAACAAATTATAATTTCAAAAATGAAATTGAAGCTATGGTTAAAGTAACAATTACGCGTATTGGAGAAAAGAATATTAATTTCCATTTGAATATAGCCGAAGATGTACCAGCAGAATTAATTGGTGATAAAGCTAAAGTAAAAGAAATAATAAATAATTTATTAACTAATTCAATTAAATATACAGATGAAGGTGAAATAAATTTAACTATTAAATGTATTAATGATAATGTTAAACAAGTATGTAATTTATTAATTACTTGTCAAGATACAGGTAGAGGTATTAAAGCAGAAAATATAACAAGATTATTTAATAAATTTGATAGGTTAGATGTTGATAGAAACACTACAACAGAAGGAACAGGTTTAGGATTAGCTATTACTAAAGCGTTAGTAGAGTTAATGAATGGTACTATAAATGTATCTTCAGAATATGGTAAAGGTTCAATGTTTATGGTTAAAATACCACAAGGTATAGCAGATGCAGAAATGCCATTAACTAATACTCAAGCTATTAAGTTAGTTAAAGTTAAAGAAAAACTAAATGAGAAAATGATGGGTATGAAAGTATTAGTTGTTGATGATGCACCATTAAATATAAAAGTAGCTAAAAAAGCTTTATCAACATTTGAATTTGAAATAGATGAAGCTCATGATGGATTAGAGTGTTTAGAAAAATGTAAGAATAATACATATGATTTAATTCTTATGGATATTATGATGCCTAATATGAGTGGGGAAAATGCTTTAGAAGAGTTAAAGAAGAATCCCGAGTTTAAAACACCAGTTATTGCTTTAACAGCTGATGCTATAGCAGGAGCTAAAGAAAAATATTTAGCTGAAGGGTTTGTCGATTATTTAGCTAAACCATTTAGTAAAGATCAAATTAAAGAGAAATTAGATAAAATATTTATGGAAGAGAATAAGTAGATGGTAGACATCTACTTTTCATTTTTAATAGATTATAAGAATTTATTATTGTATAATAATATTGGAGGATTGAGAACATGAGAAATGTAGGAACGGTAGTTAGAGGTATTAGAACTCCGATTATTAAAGAAGGAGACGACCTTGGACAAATTGTTGTTGATAGTGTATTAGCTGCACAACAAAGTGAAGGATTTGAATTTCACGATAGAGATATTATTGCTATTACAGAAGCAGTTGTAGGTATTTCATCAGGTAACTATGTAACAGTAGATGAGATTGCTGAAGATATTGCTAGAAAGTTTAATACAAAACATATTGGTATTGTATTCCCAATATTATCTAGAAATAGATTTGCAGTATTATTAAGTGCAATGGCTAGAGCAATGGATAAAGTAACATTACAATTATCTTATCCGGCTGATGAAGTAGGTAATGATATATTAGATGAAAAGAGATTAAAACAATATAATATTAATCCATATTCACATATTATTACAGAAGAAGAATATGAGGAAAAGTTTGGTGATTTCAAACATATTTTTACGGGAGTAAATATGGTTCATTTCTATAAAGAACTAGTTGAAAAAGAAAATTGCGAATTTGAAGTTATATTAGCAAATGATCCAAAAGCTATTTTAAATTATGTTAATGATGTATTAGTATGTGATATTCATACTAGAGAAAAAACTAAAGAAGCATTAAAAGAAGCAGGTGCTAATAAGGTTTTAGGTATGGATGATATATGTAATGTATCAGTTAATGGTTCAGGATATAACTCTAAATATGGTTTATATGGATCAAATAGATCTACAGAAGAAAGAGTTAAATTATTCCCTGAAGATGGTACAGAATTAGTATATGGAATTCAAAATAAATTAAAAGAAATTACTGGTAAGACTATTGAAGTAATGGTATATGGTGATGGAGCATTTAGAGATCCAGTTGGTCATATTTGGGAATTAGCTGATCCAGTTGTATCACCTGCATATACAAAAGGTCTTGAAGGATCACCAAATGAATTAAAATTAAAGTATATTTCTGATAATAAATTTGCTGATTTAAAAGGTGAAGAATTAGCTGAAGCTGTTAGAAAAGAAATTAGAGAAAAAGATAGTAACTTAGTTGGTAAGATTGAAACTCAAGGTACTACTCCTAGAAGATATACTGATTTAATTGGTTCTTTATGTGATTTAACTTCAGGTTCTGGAGATAAAGGAACACCAGTAGTATTTATTCAAGGATATTTTGATAATTATTCTAGTTAATAAAAAGAGATTATAATATCTCTTTTTTTATTGTATAATATTTATTAATTAAGGAGATACTTATGGAAAAAGAAGATTTAATGAGAGAATATAAAAATAAAATTAGAGAAAGAGATTCTTTATCTGTGGTTGAGAGTGAGATTCATAGATTAGAGGAAGAAGAAATAATAAAACTATATAATAGAATAACGAAATATTATCAAGAAAATAAAAATTTAAAAGGTTTAAGTGATAAAGCAATATTAGATTTAGTTATTCAAGATGATAAAGATACTCTAGAAGATATATGGTTTTGTTGTGGAAAAGAGTACTGGGGTGGGCCTAAATTAATTGGTGGTTATTATATTGATCAAAAGAACGATGAACCATTTGGAAGAGTATCGACAATTCGTTTAGCTAAATATCGTAGTTTTAGAGATATTAATAAAGAAGTAATTATTCCGGTTGACCAATGTGGTGAATTTGAAAAAGATAAAAAAATAGTGTATGCTATGACATGTATTCCAGATGCTGAATACTTTGATTTACGTAGAGATATGTATTCAGAGTTGATTAAAGATAAAGAAATAGAAACGGGTAAAAAACTTATTAAAAAATAGAGGTGGGTTTTATGCGTAAATACATTATTAGTGATTTACATGGTGATGGAAATGTCTATAAATCAGTAATGGATTATTTAGAAAATATTAATTCTATGGAAGATATAACTTTATATATCAATGGAGATTTGATTGATAGAGGGTTAGAATCAGCCGATATGTTATTAGATGTTAGAAATAGATTAGTAACAGGAAAACCATTTAAGATAGAATACTTAGGTGGTAATCATGAATTAATGATGTTTGATGTATTTGAGAAAAGGAGAAAAGGAGCATATGTTAGTCCACAAGATGATTGGTTTTTAAATGGTGGATGGGTAACAGATTATGGTTTAGAAGACCGTTTTACTAATCAAAATGATGAACTAGAAGCAGTGGATTTTATATCTAATTTAAAAATTTATCATAAATTTGAAGAAAAAATAGGTGGTAAACCAATAGTACTTGTTCATGCTAGTTGTCCGCTTGATGTTAAAGATGAGTGTAATTTAAAAATAAAAGATGGAGATAATATATTTTGGTATGTATGGGCAAGAGAAGATGACCCATGGTTACCATTTAGATGTCGAATAGGAAATGATAAATATTTTTCTATTGTAGGACATACTCCGAATGATGGACCGGATGGATATATTTATCGTAGAGATCAAAATTTTCTTAATATTGATGGTGGTTGTGCGAGATATGTTAGTGGATTCTTTCAATACAATAATGTTCCGTTAGTGGAAGTATGTAATGGCTATTTAAGAATACTAATATTTAATAATAATAATCAAATAATAAATGGATATTATTTTGATGGTAATTATAATATACCAATGTGTGCTGAAGAATTAAAAGCAGATAGAGAACAATTAAATCTTGAATTTAAGCCAAAAAAATTAGTTAAATTACCAGATGATATTATTGATTATGAAAAGTAAACAAAATAAAAAAGAGATTAATATCTCTTTTTTTATTTAATTAAACAATTACCATCCATTTCAGGTGGAATAGGTAGATTAAGAAGTTTTAACATTGTTGGAGCAACATCAGCTAATTTACCATCATTTAGTTCAAGACCTTCTTTAGTTATAATACAATTAACGGGATTAGTAGTGTGTGATGTTACTGGTTTATGGAATTCATCCCACATCATATCACAGTTACCATGATCAGCAATAATAATCATAACGCCACCTAGTTCATTAACAACTTTGTTATACATTTTTCCAATACAAATATCCATATGTTCAACAGCACTTTTAGCAGCTTCATATACACCAGTATGACCAACCATATCACCGTTTGCAAGGTTAATTACAGTTACATCATAATTACCAACATTTTCTAGGAAAGCATCAGTTACTTCATATACACTCATTTCAGGTTTTAAATCATAAGTTGCTACTTTAGGTGAAGGAATAATTATTTTTTTCATATCAGGATATTCAACTTCACGTCCGCCGTCAAAGAAGAAGGTAACATGAGGATATTTTTCAGTTTCAGCAATTCTAAATTGAGATAAACCATTATCATGTAAATAATCTACAAGAATATTTTTTAAATCTAAGTCATTAAAGGCATGTGGTGATTTAACTGTTTCAGTAACTGGATACATAGTTAAAGTAGCTAAATTATTATAATGTTTAACTATTAAGCCTTTTTCGTTAGCTTGAGGTTCATATTCGGTTGGATTAGATAATAGAGTAAACATTTCTCTTAAACGGTCTTTTCTAAAGTTAAAAGCTATAACACCATCATTATCATTAATTGGATGTTTATTAACTATTCCGGGAATAACAAATTCATCATATATTTCTTTATTATAGTTATCTTGGATTAATTCTTGATAAGTTGAATATATTGGTGCTTCACCATAACAAATGGCATCATAGGCTTTTTTAACACGATCAAAGTTATTATCACGATCCATACCATAATATCTTCCACCAATAGTAGAAATAGTACCAATACCTAATTCTTTAATTTTATTATCTAATTGATCCAAATAAGTTAAAGCACTTTTTTCATATGTATCACGTCCATCTAAGCATATATCTAAATATACATTAGTTAAATTATTTTGTTTACATACATCTAATAAAGCAAATAATTGGTTAATATGAGAATGAACACCACCATCAGATAATAAACCAAATATATGTAGAGAAGAATTATTATCTTTGACATGATTAATAACTTTTAATAATTCTTGATTATTATATATTTCTTTAGAATCAATAGCAGCATTGATAGCTTCAAGTGGTTGTAGAGCAACACGACCTGAACCAATATTCATATGACCAACTTCACTGGTACCCATTTGACCTTCAGGTAATCCTACTGCTTTACCAGAAGCCTCAAGAATAGAGTGAGGGTATTTATTCATTAACATATCATAATTAGGCTTATTAGCGTTTAAAAAGGCATTTCCATCTGATTCTTTTCGAACACCACAGCCATCTAAAATTAATAAAACTAAAGGTTTATTCATTTAATCATCTTCTTTCATATATTAGTATATAATAATTTTAATCTTAAGTGAATATATGTTATACTCATTTAGAGGGATATTTATGAAAAATAAAATAATTATTGGATTAAGTATATTCATTATTGTATTTTCATTTCTAACTTTAGTTAGAGATACTTTTGTTAATGGTGAAGTATTTATTAGTGATTATTTTATGGGTTCAATAAAACATGATAAAGATGCCTGGTTTGATAAAACAAATGCTATTGGTCATGCCGGTGGTATATATATGGGTAAAGGACATACTAATAGTAAAGAAGCTGTAGATTTATTTTTACATCGTACAATAGATGAAGAAATAAGAGTATTAGAATTAGATTTCTTATTTACTAGTGATGAAAAATTAGTATGTGCTCATTTATTTAGTAATTATGGGTTTAATAATAAAGTAACATATGATGAATTTATGGAACAAAGAGTATTATTTACACCATTAGATTTTAATGATGTAATAATATATATGATTAAGAATCCTAATTTATATATAATGGTAGATTCTAAAGTAGAAAATTATGACGTAGATAAATCTATTGTAGATGTAGCTGAATATATTATTAAAAATAGCCCTAATAGTATTAAAGATAGATTTATATTTCAATTATATGAACCAGAACAAAAAGAAGAAATGTTAAAGTTATATAATTTTAAGAATGAAAATTTAGTATATTCAGTATATAAGATATATAGAACAATGAATGATGTTATTAGTGATTGTTATAAATATAATTTTAATATAGTTTTATATGGTACGGGATTTTATTTAGATGAAGAAATAAATAGATTAACTAAAGATGGTATTAAATCATGTATATTTACGATTAATGATTCAGATTTAAAAAGTGATATAGTAAATAAGTGGAATGGTATAGTAATTACTGATTATTTATTTTAATATAAAAAGCAAGATTAAATATCTTGCTTTTGTTCTCTTTTAATAAGTTTAGCATGAATAACTAATTTAACTGTATGAGTATAACATGTTGATAAAGTAAGAATACGATCATCAGCATCAACATCAGTTTTAAAGTTATAAGAACTACGACTTTTTATTTTATCAATAAAGTTTAAGAAATCGCGTGAACTAGAAAAATTAGTTACAATATAATCGTTAGTCGTAGGAATATGATATACAGCGAATACTTGCCATAAAGTATTTTCATATTCGGTAGATAATTTAATAACAAAGTTATCTTTCTTCTTTAACCAACCATTAGTTTCGATTTTTCTTAAAGAGCCAAACATAGTTTGATTAGCCATACCATGAGCATATATTATCGTATTTTTATCATTAAAATTAGATATATTATTACGATAATCTAAGAATACCCAACCAGCACGATTCTTTTTCTTATTAAATGATCTAGTTAAATAATATGAATTATCTTTAGCTTGGACAAAAGGGTAGTTAACTTTAGTACCATTAACTTTTATCCAACCACGAACATCACTATTAGTTTTCTTTAACTCTTCGAAATTAACATTTATTAAATTCATTTTTATATAATCCCAATAAGGATTAGCTTTAGGTACTTCTTTTTTTTGTTCAATTATTTCTACTTTAGGAGATTCAACTTGTTCGTCGACAACTTCATCAGGAACTTCTTCGACAACAACAAGATCATTTATTTCAGTTAATTCTTCATCAATAACACCTTTATCCATTTGATAAGTTATTATATTATATCCTGAAATAATAATACCTAATGAGAATATAATCATAAGAAGATAAAGAATAGATTTTTTTATTCTTCTTTTTTTCATTTTATTCACCTAGATATATTATATCAAATTATAATTATTTTTTTAATAATAATATGTTATAATGAAATGTAGAAGGTGAGATAGATGTCTGCGACTAAAGATGCATTAATTGGTTTTGCTATTGGCGATGCTATGGGAGTACCTGTAGAATTTCAAAAACGAGATTTATTATTAGAACATCCAGTTACTAAAATGTATGGACATGGTTCATATGATGTTCCTGAAGGTACATGGTCTGATGATACTTCGATGACTTTAGCTACAATGGATTCGCTTATTAGTACAAAGGGAGAAATTAATTATAATGATATTGCTGATAGATTTATTAATTGGGTATTAAATGCAGAATATACTGCGACTAATGAAGTATTTGATATTGGTAATACAACGAGAAAAGCTATAGTTAAGTATAGTAATGATCGTAGAGATGCAACTTTATGTGGAGCAAGAGAAGAAAATGAAAATGGTAATGGTTCATTAATGCGTATGTTACCAATTGCTCTATATTGTTATTATAAGAAAATAGAATATGATGAAATATATACGATTGTTAAAAAAGCATCTAGTATTACGCATGCTCATCCGATTAGTATATTAGGTTGTTATATATATGTTAGATATCTATTATTTATATTAAGTGGTAAAGATAAATTTGCGGCTTATAGTATGGTTAAATCAATAGATTATGAAGAATTATTCTCTGATGATACTTTATCTTTCTATAATAGATTATTAAATGATGATATAAAGAATTATAAAATAAATGATATTAAATCAACGGGATTTGTTAGAGATTCAATTGAAGCGGCTTTATGGGTAATATTAAAGTCTAATAACTTCCAAGAAGCAATTATTGGCTCAGTTAATTTGGGAGGAGATACAGATACTATTGGAGCTATAACAGGTTCAATAGCAGGTTTATTATATGGTATAGATACATTCCCAGAACAATGGTTAAATAAGTTAAAGAAAAGAGATTTACTCGAAGATATTGCTAAAGGATTTGAAAATACATTTTTAGGAGAAGAATTATGAGATTAGTTGTTAAACAAAAGGTTTTTAGTTGGTTTGGTAAATATAACATCTTTAATGAGATGGGGGAAGTAGTTTATCAAGTTAAAGGAGAACTATCTTGGGGTAAATTATTAAGAGTATATGATGCTAATGATATGGAATTAGGTTATGTTAAAGAGAAAGTAATAACTCTATTACCTAAGTTTGAGTTTTATATGCAAGGTGGTTTAATAGGTACAATGAATAAGAAATTCACTTTCTTAAAACCAAAATATTTATTAGATTTTAATGGTTGGTCTATCGAAGGTGATGTATGGGGATTAAATTATCAGATTTTAAATGGAACAGAACCTATAGCAATGGTTAATAAGAAATTTATAAGTGTTGCTGATGAATATACAATTGATGTATTTAATGATCAAAATGATGTATTAGCATTATTAATTGTATTAGCTGTGGATATTGATAAGGCTCGATCTGATAATGATGCTGCAGCTAGTATAAATATTAATAGTTAAGAATAGTATTTACTATTCTTTTTTTATGATATAATGTTTAGTGTTATTTAAGGGGCGAATAATTATGGAAAAATACAAAATGATTGAAAGAAGTATTATTACGCGTTTTAGAAAAGAAATATATGCTAGAGTAGTTAAAGCAGTTTCTGATTATGAAATGATTAAAGAAAACGATAATATTATGGTATGCATTAGTGGAGGTAAAGATTCTTTTTTACTAGCTAAATGTATTCAAGAATTACAAAGACATGGGAAAGTTAAATTTGATGCGCATTATGTAATTATGAATCCGGGATATAGTGAAAAACATCTTAAGTTAATAATGGATAATGCTAAATTATTAGATGTTCCAGTTGAAGTATTTGAAAGTGATATATTTGAAGTAGTTAATACGATTGCTTCAAAAGCTCCATGTTATTTATGTGCTAGAATGAGAAGAGGACATTTATATAATAAAGCTCAAGAATTAGGTTGTAACAAAATAGCTTTAGGACATCATTTTGATGATGTTATAGAAACAACATTATTATCTATGTTTTATGGTTCAGAAGTTAAAACAATGATGCCTAAATTACATAGTGATAATTATGAAGGTATAGATTTAATTAGACCATTATATTTAGTTAAAGAAGATTCAATTCTTTCATGGAAAAGATATAATGAATTAGAGTTTATTAACTGTGCTTGTAGATTTACGGAAAGGATATCTACTCAAGGTAAAGAAACAGATAGTAAAAGAAAAGAAATGAAACAATTAATTAAGAATTTAAGAGAAATAAATCCTAATGTGGATTGGAATATATTCACAGCTTTAAGTAACGTTAATATGAATTGTATATTGGGTTGGCATAAAGACGGAGAAGAACATAATTTTTTAGAGACTTATGATAAATAAGTCTTTATTTTTACTAAATTAGTGATATAATAAATCTTGCCAAAAATATTAGGGAGGATTTATTTCAATGAAAATAACGAAGAAATTATTATCATTAGTAGCAGCAGGTGTAATGTTTACTAGTGGTAGTCCTGCTATATTAGCAAATTCGTGTGCAGTAGCAGAAAATGGCGATGGTCTACATTTTGAGGCAGATGAAATAGTTTATTATTTCCAAGATGGGGACACATTAATTAAGATTTGTAATAAATTTTATGGTAGTTCAGATCTTTGGAAAGCATTAGCAGTATATAATGGTATTACTAATACGAGAAATATCCAAAATGGAACACCAATATTTATTCCAAAAAGAAGAAGTGATTTGTTACAATATGCAGCTTTAAATGGATATGGTCAATATTCTAGTCCAGATGAAACACCAGAAAAGACTCAAGAAAATATTGCTCATTATGAAAATGGAGATAAAGTATATTACTTCCAAGATGGAGATACTTTAAGAAGAATAGCTAAAAAATTCTATGGTGATGCTGAATTATGGAAGATTATAGCTAACTATAACAATATTACTGAGACAAGAAATATCCAAAATGGAACACCAATTTATCTACCACCAGAATTAGATGATAGATATATGGCTACTCCAGCACCAAAACCATCTAAATATGATGAATATTATTATGAAAATGGTGAAAGAGTTTATACTTTTAAGGCTGGAGATACTTTATGGGGCCTTGCATTAAGAATTTATGGAAATAGTGATATGTGGAAAGCGTTAGCAGCATATAATGGAATTACAAATGCTAGAAATGTTCAAAATGGACAAAAGATTTATTTACCATATGATTTAGATAATGATTTAGAATATGTAGAAGTTCCAGTTAAATCTAAACGTAAACAAGAACAAGAAAAGTATCTTGAATCTAAACGTGTACATGTGTTTAAAGATGGAGATACTTTATGGAATCTTGCTACTAAATATTATGGTAATGGAAAATACTGGAAGAATATTGCAGCATATAATGGAATTGATAATCCTAAAAAGGTTGCAAATGGAACTTTCATTTATTTACCAAGTAAAGAAATAATAATAACTTATAAATATGAAGAACCAGTTCAAGAAGTAGTAGAAGAAGTAGAAGAAAGAGTACATTATTTTAAAGATGGAGATACTTTATGGAATCTAGCTACTAAATATTATGGTAGTGGAAAATACTGGAAGAATATTGCAGCTTATAATGGAATTGATAATCCTAAGAAAGTAGCTAATGGAACAGCAATTTATTTACCAGAAAAAGATGTTATTGTTGAATATGAATATGAACCGGAAGAAGTAGTAGAAGAAGTAGTAGAAACTTTTGAAACATATAATGATGAAGATGATCTAATCTATACTGTAGTTAAAGGAGATACTTTAGCTAAGATTAGTAAGAAGTTCTATGGAACTACTAAATATGCTAGCTTATTAGGTGAATATAATTGTTTAGAAGATAAAAATCTTATTAGACCAGGACAAGAATTATTTGTTCCAGGTTTAGATAATTTATTAGAAATGATTAAAGAAAGCGGAGCTTTAAATACTAATAAAGTATTAAGATTAGGATAAAATGAAGAAAGTAAGTAAAAATACTTACTTTTTTTATTTAATATATGATATAATGAATCTAATCTTTTTTTAATATTGGAGGTTAGATTATGAAAAAAGTAACGAAAAAATTTTTATCACTAGCCTTAGCTGGAGTAGTGGTAACTAGTGCTGGAGCAACAAGCGTTAAAGCACATGCGGATAATACAAATTCCGATTTGGTAATAACCGAAGTGGATGACGTATTAGAATATTATGTTAAAGATGGAGATACGCTAGGAAAAATTTGTGAACTTTATTATGGAAATGCAGCATATTGGGAAGTAATAGCAGCTTATAATCATATAGGTAATCCTAACAAATTATTTATTGGAGATAGATTACTATTACCTCGTACTATTGAACAAGCATATCAATATCCTGCTGTTATGTTAAAAGAGTATGAAGAAGATACTGCTTATATTGTTAAGAGTGGTGATACATTAGATTGTATTACTAGAGTACAATATGGTACATCTGCGAGAGAATATGTAGATAAATTAGCTACTTATAATGGATTAGGAGATCCAAATGAAATATATGTAAATCAAGTAATATATATTCCTTGTGAAGAAAAATTATTAACTGTAGTAGCTAATGATTATACAGCAGAATATAATGCTATGGGTGAAAAATTATGGAGAATGGAACATCCATGTCCTTGGGAACATCATCCATGGGAAAGAAAACCATGGGAAGGTCCATGTCATAATGGAGAAGTACCTTTCTTACCACCTGAAGGACCTTGGGTAGAAAGTCCTTTCAATCATTGTGAAAGATTACCTGAACCACCTAAATGTAAGAGATTAGGATAGAATAAAACAGAGTATAAACTCTGTTTTTTTATGTAAAGAATAATAGTTTATAGGGTGATATTGTTCTTTTTTTAGGTTTAAAAAGATATAATATAATTGGAGGTCTATGATATGAACGAGTGGAAAGATTTTAATGAAGGAAAATGGACTAATGAAATCAATGTAAGTGATTTTATTAAAAAGAATTATAAAGCATATGATGGAGATGAAGAGTTTCTAGAAGCTCCGACAAAGAAAACTAAAAGTGTTTGGGGTAAATGTGAGGAATTATTACGTGAGGAATTAAAGAAACATGTTCTAGATATAGATACAGTTCATATGTCGGGTATAAATGCTTTTAGACCAGGTTATATTAATGAAGATGATAATGTAATTGTAGGTTTACAAACAGATGCACCATTAAAGAGAATAGTAAATCCTTATGGTGGTATTCGTATGGTTTATTCTGAATTGGAAGCTTATGGTTATAAATTACCTCCGACATTAGAAAAGTATTTAAAAGAGTTTAGAAAGACACATAATGATGGTGTATTTGATGCTTATGATACAGAAATAAAGAAAGCTAGACATGTAGGTTTATTAACTGGATTGCCAGATGCTTATGGAAGAGGAAGAATAATTGGTGATTATCGCCGTATAGCATTATATGGTGTAGATAAGTTAATCGAAGATAAACAAAATGATTTAGTTAAATATGATGGAGAAATGACAGAATCTTTAATTCGTTTAAGAGAAGAAATAAATATGCAAATTAAAGCTCTTAAAGAATTAGTAGAGATGGCTAAAAGATATAGATGTGATATTACTAAACCAGCAAAGAATGCCAAAGAAGCTGTTCAATGGACTTATTTTGGATATTTAGGTGCAGTTAAAGAAAATAATGGAGCAGCAGAGTCTTTAGGTAGAGTAGATGCTTTCTTAGATATATATATAGAAAGAGATTTAAAGAGAAAAGTATTAACAGAAAAAGCAGCACAAGAATTAATAGATAATTTTATTATTAAATTGAGATTAGTCAGACATTTAAGAACACCAGCATATGATGAATTATTTAGTGGTGATCCAACATGGGTTACTTGTGTATTAGGTGGTTTAACTAATGAAGGTAATCATATGGTTACTAAGACTAGTTATAGAATATTACATACTTTAACTAACTTAGATCCAGCACCAGAACCTAATATGACAATATTATGGAGTGAAAAATTACCAATTAATTGGAAAAAATATTGCGCAAAGATGAGTATAAGAACAGATGCTGTTCAATATGAAAATGATGATTTAATGCGTCCAATATATGGTGATGACTATGCTATAGCTTGTTGTGTATCGGCAATGCGTGTAGGTGTTGATATGCAATTCTTTGGTGCGCGTACAAATTTAGCTAAGAGTTTATTATTAGCTTTAAATGAAGGTCATGATGAAAAAGATGAATCTTTAGTAATAGATAATGTACCAAAGATGGATGATGAAGTATTAGATTATGAAACAGTAAAAGAGCAATATTTTAAAGTATTAGAAAAGGTTGCAACTATTTATGCTAAAGCAATGAATATTATTCATTATATGCATGATAAATATGCTTATGAATCAATTCAAATGGCATTACATAATTCAGATGTTCATAGATATATGGCATATGGAGTAGCAGGTTTATCAGTAGCAGCTGATTCATTATCTGCGATTAAATATGCTAAAGTTAAACCGATTAGAAATGAAAATGGAATAACACAAGATTTTAAAATCGAAGGTGATTTTCCTAAATATGGTAATGATGATGATCGTGTAGATTCAATAGCCGTAGAAATATTAGAAAAGTTCTCTAGCGAATTAAAGAAACATGCAACTTATAGAGATGCTGAACCAACATTATCCGTATTAACTATTACATCTAATGTTGTTTATGGTACAAAAACAGGGGCAACACCAGATGGAAGAAAGAGTGGAGAAGCATTTGCTCCAGGAGCTAATCCGATGCATGGAAGAGATAATAGTGGAGCAATAGCATCACTTAATAGTGTAGCTAAATTACCATATAAAGATTGTTGTAAAGATGGTATATCTAATACTTTCTCTATTATACCTTTAGCATTAGGTAATGATTTTGATAGCCAAGTAGATAATTTAGTTAGTTTAATGGGAGGATATTTCTCACAAGGAGCTCATCATTTAAATGTTAATGTATTAAATAGAGAAACATTAATAGATGCTATGGAAAATCCGGATAAATATCCATTACTAACAATAAGAGTTTCAGGTTATTCAGTTAGATTTAATAGATTAACGAAAGTACAACAACAAGAAGTTATATCACGTACTTTCCATGAGAAGATGTAACATGAAAGCAAGTTTGGGTTCGGTTGAAACATTTTCATTAGTAGATGGACCAGGAATAAGATGTGTATTCTTCTTTAATGGATGTGTATTAAGATGTAAGTATTGTCATAATCCAGAGATGTGGGTTAGAGGAGAAGATAATATAACAGTTGAAGAAGTAGTAGATAGATCGCTTAGATGTCAGCCATATTTTAAAGATGGTGGCGGAGTAACTTTCTCTGGTGGTGAACCATTATTACATAGTCAATTTATTGTTGAATGTGCTAAAGAATTAAAAAAGAATAATATTCATATGGCATTAGATACAGCAGGTGTAGGTAATGGTAATTATGATGAAATATTATCTTTAGTGGATTTAGTAATCTTTGATATTAAATATGCTAAAGATAATGATGGTTATAAAGATTTAACTGGTCATAATATTAATGATTCAGAAGTATTTATTGAAGCTTTAAATAAACATAATAGTAAGTTATGGATTAGACAAGTAATAGTACCTGGATTAATGGATAATTATGAATATATGGATTCTTTATTAGAATATATGGATAAATTTAATAATAATAATATAGAAAAGATAGAGTTCTTACCATTTCATACTTTAGGGAAAGAAAAATATATAAAATTAAATTTAGATTATCCATATAGTGATAAAGAAGATATGAATAAAGATAAATGTAATGAATTATATAATTATTTTATTACTAAGTATAATAATAAATATAAAACTCAACTATGATGTTGAGTTTTTATATGGTAAATACTTGTAAATGAATTATTATTTTTATGGGTTAGATAAAAAAGAAAGTTTTATATTGATATAATATTATTATAGTGTAGGTGTTTTATATGAGTAAGAAAACAGTAATGATTGTAACAACAGTTGTTGGGGCTTCAGTTATAGGGGTATTATGCTTATTTTTATTAATGAGTAAATATAAGAATAATAATTCAGATAAAAAAGATGAAAAGAATATACCAGAAACAACAGTAAAAACTAGTCCTGAAGCAGAAGGAGCTAAGTATTCAGTTCCGGGATCATATAAATATTTTGTTTGTTATGATACAGAATTAGATGATAATGATTTAATTAATATTGATTTTCATATGGATTATTATGATATGCCTAGTGATGGATTAGAATTTAATTATTTGTTTCATCCATCTAAAAAAGAATATTGTAGTAAAGAAATATTAGAATTACCAACTTATAGTAGAGAAGAAAAAGTTGAATTAGTAAATCTATGGTATTTCAATACAGATTATTTAAGTGGTGTAGATACGAATGTTGAATCAACAAAAAATCGTTATCCGTTTATTCCTTATCGTGAGAATGGTGTATTATATATTTATGATATAAGTAAAGATTTATTTGCTAAAGTAGAAGTAGATAAAGATATATATTATGGAGATTCATTAATTTATCATGGTGATAGTGTATTAGATGGTATTATTTTTAGAAGTAAAAAAGATTATGGTTATTACTATTATTCATTCATAGATAATAAGATTAAGTTTATAGGAAGTTATATGGTTAATCTTGGCTATAATTATTTATATATAGAAAATGATAATGCTTATTGGGTTGTAAAAATAGATACTAATGAAATAGTATATTCTGGAACATTAGGCAAAGAAAATGATGATGAAGATGATGCAAGCAAAGCAATAATAAAGGATTTATTTCTTCAGATTAGAGCTGATGAGCATCTTACAGGTGAAAAAGTATTAGATTTAGATAAAGAACAAATACCTTATTTTAATAGTAGTATTAATACTGTTAAATTATATGGTGATAGAGAAAAAGAAGAAGACTTTGAATATACAGATTTAGTAACAACATATTATTATATATCTGATGAAAATGAATATTATGCCTTTGGACAATATGGTGAAGGTTTTGATTTAAGATTAATGTATTTGTTTATAAATGGCAAAGATGTTTCAAATCATTTAACTGATGATAATATAATTGAGATTAAACAATATAACGATATTATTGTACTTGAAGGTGATTCAGAATCCACTTGTGGTTTTGATCCTGGAACAATTTATGTATTTAATACAAAGGGAGATTTATTAATTAATACAGCATCAGTTAATATGCTTACTTATAACGAAGATGGTAAGGGCTATGAAAATCCATTCCTTCTTCATGATAAAACATATTCTTATGATTCTTTAGCTAATACTTTAACAATATCTTATAGTTATCATTTTGATGATTACGAAGATGATGGGTATTTATGGAATTCATATAATACTTGTGGTGATCCAGAAGATTATGGAATATCAAATAAACAATTTTGTAAAAAAATAAAAGCAGGTAAAGCATATATAAATTTAGATATTGTTTATACAATTAAGAATGGTAAGATTATTAATAAAAAGATTATACCTGGAAAAAAAGTTACTAATGATAAAAGTTTCAAGGAATTTTGTAATTAATATATAAAACTCAACTATGATGTTGAGTTTTTATATGGTATTATTTAAGTAGAGGTGGGTATATTATGGATAAACAAAAATTATTAAATGGTATTATAAGAAATAGTGTTGGTATTCCGAATAGTAGATTTATAGATGTTTGTGAAAGTATTGTTAAATATGCTAGATTAGATTATCAAGAAGAACAACAATTGGAAATTCAAGATACTATAGATACAGTTAAAGATATATTAGATATGTTTAATCCTAAATATCGTGAGATGTTTGAAGGAGCTATAGATGAAGAAAATTATGATTATCCAGTAATTATTGTTTATCCAAGTAACGCGTCTTTAGAAGAAAATGAATCAATAACTTGGTATAATGAATTATCTTTTTATAAAAGAGATAGTATAAGTGATATATATATCTTATTACATGAATTTGTTCATTTATTAACTAATTTAGATTTAAAACAATATGAACCAATTAAGTATGATATGGCTTTTAGAGAAATACCATCAATATTAAGTGAGTTTTATACTAGTGATTATTTAAAGAATGATGATGGTAATTATTTAAAACATAGATTTAATACTTTAAGAAAAGATGCTATTAGTTATTTAATGAAGAATAAGATATTTGAGTTATATAAGAATAAATCATTAACTGTAGATAATTTAAATAGTTATTTAGAAAGTATTGGTTTATCAGATGAAGATATAGAATTAGCATATGAAGATTTATTAAATAATCGTAGTTTAAATAATTATCAAGAATTAAGATATATAATGGGTTATTTATATGGATATAAATTATATAAAGAAAATTATAGTTTAGATCAATTAATAAATGAGTATCGTAATAATAAAATTAATTTACCGGATATAGATTTAGAGGAACAATTAAGATTAATAGATGATTCTTATGAAGATATAAAAGAGTTTCAAAGAAGGAAATAAGGTGAATATATGTACGGAGCAGTTGTTGGAGATATAGCAGGAAGTATTTATGAATATGATCAAACAAAAAAACTAAAAAGAATAGATACAGATATTATTATTCCAGAGAATGGATTTTATAGTGATGATACAATATTAACAGTAGCAGTAAAAGATGCGATAGATAATGATAAAGATTATGATAAATATTTAAGAGAATATATTAGAGAGTATAAAGATTATAAACCAGATTTTAAACCTTATTTTAAAACAGCTTTTTCACCAAATTTGATTAAGTGGAGTAAGAGTAAACAAAGAGGAGAAAGTAAAGGTAATGGAGCATTAATGCGTATATCACCAGTAGGATTTATGTTTAATACAGAATCAGAAGTAATTGAAAATGCAAGAGAAGCAACAATACCTAGTCATGATTCGTTTGATGCAATATTTAGTGCAGAGGTATTAGCTTTGCTTATAATGTATTATCGTCAAGGATGTGAAAAAGAAGAAGCTTTTAAGAAGATTAATATTGCTCCGAAATATGTACCATTTAGGAAATTTAATACAACTGCTGAAGAAACTTTATACAATTGCTTATGGGCTTTTTATAGATCTAATAGTTTTGAAGATGCCATTAAGAAAACATTACAAATGGGAGGAGATACAGATACTAACTGTGCAATAGTTGGTAGTCTTGCAGAAGCATATTATGGTATTCCTGATACTTTAGTAGAACAAGCTGAAAGTAAAATACCTGATAATTTCGTAAAAGTACTTAAGAAGAGAAGATAACTCTTCTTTTTTTGTGTTAAAATATATAATAGGTGAGTTTATGTGATAGAGTTAAAAGATATAAGAAAAACATATAAGAGTAAGAAAGGATTACCAACAGATGCTTTAAATGGTATTAATATTAAACTGGGAGAAAAAGGTATAACATTTGTATTAGGTAAGAGTGGTAGTGGTAAATCGACATTACTTAATATATTAGGTGGTATAGATACATATACTAGTGGAGATATTATTGTTAATGGTAAATCAACAAAAGATTTTAAAGAAAAAGATTGGGATTCTTATCGTAATACTTATATAGGTTTTGTATTTCAAGAATATAATTTATTAGATAATTATTCAGTTGAAGACAATATTAAACTAGCTATGGAACTTCAACATAAGAAGTGTAGTAGTAAAGAAGTTCAAGAAGTATTAAATATGGTTGATTTAGGAGATGTTCTAAAGAGAAAACCTAATGAACTATCGGGTGGACAAAAGCAAAGAATAGCTATAGCAAGAGCTTTAATTAAGTCGCCAGAAATAATATTGGCAGATGAACCTACAGGAAACTTAGATAGTCAAACAAGTGAACAAATATTTGAAATATTAAAGAAATTATCTAAAGATAAATTAGTAGTAATAGTATCACATGATGAAGAATCAGCAAATAAATATGCCGATAGAATTATAAGAATATCAGATGGAGTAATAGAAAATGATACTAATAATGAAGAGATAAAAGAAAATAATAATTTCAAATTAATTACAGCTAATTTACCATTTATATATAGTTTAAAAATGGGATTAGGTAATTTATTTCATAAAAAGATTAGATTATTATTTTCTGTAACTTTAATAACTGCATGTTTAATATGTTTTGGATTAATGTTATCAGTATTAAATAGTGATCCTGCTAAAGAAGTAGATCGATTATTTAAAGAAATAGGTCCAGCTGAAGTAGATATAGTTAAATATACTAAAGAAATGGACTTTGATACCTACTTAGATGATATTTTGCTTAGTAATAGTGCAGATCCAAATCCGATGTTAGATCCAACAGATGAATTATTACAAGAGGTAAGAAATAAAACTGGTATGGATTTTTATGGTGTATATGCTTTTGATGTAACAGAATCTTTAAATGCATTCCAATTTTCTAAGAGTTATACTGCTAAGGATAGCATGTACAATTATTATGGTTCTTTGTCGTTAATGCGTTTATCTTTTGTGGATAGTAATAACACTTTATTAGATAAAAACAATTTGATTGGTAGATTACCAGAAAAAGATGATGAAATAGTTGTTTCAACATATCTTGCTGATTTATTTAGTTATTATGGTGTATTAGGAAAAAGTAATATAAATGATAAAGAATATTCTGTATATAAACCTAAAACATATCAAGCTTTAGTTTCTAGTGAACGTTATTTGAAATTTGGTGATTTATATAGTTTTAAAGTAGTTGGTGTATTAAGTTATCCAGAATTAACGAAAAAATATGCACTATTTAAAAAGACTAAAATAAGTGCATATTGGGATATGGATTATGGTGAAAATCCAACTTTGGAAAATTTATATAATGAGTTTTATAATATAGACTATAAAATATTTAATAAAGTATATGTAAATAGTAGTTTTATAGATAAATTTAAAAGCATTGAAAATAATATAGCTAATAAAGAAAATGAATTAATAGATAATGATAATTATTATGAAGCAGAAAAAATAGCTTATATTAAAGATGAAATAAATATATATAATAATGATGGTTTAACTACTATTAAAGATTTAAAAGAAAATGAAATAGTTATTAATACTGCATTATTAGATGTTTTAACTGATTATGAATTCTCAGAAAAGTTAGAAGAAGCAATGTTAAATACGGAAATAGAATTTGATAAAGATGAGTTTATTATAAATTATATTAAAAATAAAAATATAATAGGTAAGAAAGTAAAATCTAGTGTTGTAGATAATAAAATACGTAATGATGAAACTAAGTATAAAGAATATGAAATAATTGGCGTTTATTTTGATGATATAGATGTTAGTATTGCTTATTATAATAAAAATGTAATGGATAAGTTAATCGTTAAATTGTTTTCATTATCAAGTATTAGTTATTGGATAACTACTTTAGATGATTATAAAAAGATTTTAGAATATTATCCAATAGAAGATGCAATAATTGTATCTGAATCACCATATTCGAATACAATTAAAGCTTCTTTCTCAATCTCAAAAATATTTAAGTTATTAGGTAAATATGGTTCTATATTCTTCTTAGTATTTGCGATAGTATTATTTATGAGCTTTATGAGTACTAGTATATCATTTAGAAAGAAAGAAATAGGAATACTTAGAGGTATAGGATGTCGTAGTATTGATGTAATGCAAATGTTTATATATGAATCTATTGTATTAATATTAATATGTGTTGGTTTATCATTTATTATTATTCCTTATTTGGAAAACATAATTAATAATTATACTTTAGATACGTTTATTAAGGTTAAAGTTTTAGATTTTGGTTTATATCAAAAGTTAGAAGTAATAGGTATTATGTTAGGTATAGCAATAGTGTCTAGTATACTTCCAATTAGAAAATTAACTAAGATGAAACCGATAGATACAATATTGGGTAAATAAAATATTGAATAATAAAAAAAAGTAATATATAATTTTATTAGAAAGAAAGGGTTTATATATGTCTAGATTTTGTACAAATTGTGGAAAAGAAGCACAAGAAAATGAAAGTTTTTGTACTGGATGTGGGGCTAAATTAGGAGCACCTGCACAACCAGCAGCACAAGCACCTGTTTATAATCAACAATATAATACGGGATATCAACAACAACCTGTTAAATCTTCGAATGGAATGGCTATTGCAGGTTTTATTGTTACATTAGTATCATCTATTATTTGTTGTGGAGCATTTAACTTAATAGGTTTAATTTTCTCTATTGTTGGAGTAGTAACTGCTAAGAATTATCCTAATAATAATGGTAAAGGACTAGCTTGGGCTGGTATCATTATTAATATAGTATTTGTAGTATTAGTAGTCTTATTATATGTTTTATTAATTGCTTTAGGTGTTAGTGGTGAAATAAACGAAGTAATTGAAGATGCATTTGATATGTAAGAAAATAGATATTAAATGGGTAGTAGGTAGTATTGCAATATTTATTGGATTAGTTATTATGTTAGTAGTATTAGAATTGATACATTATGAATGTCCAATTCATCATTACTTACATATATATTGTCCTGGTTGTGGATCAACAAGAATGATTATTGCTTTATTACATTTAGATATATATCAAGCTTTTAGATATAATCCATTTATGTTTATTTTATTTATATTAATAGGTTTATATGGAGTATTTGCTTTTATATATTATTTAAAAAAGAAAGTATTAATATTACCAGGTAAATATATTGGTATAATAATTGTGATATTAGCATTTACATTTATGGTATTAAGAAATATTAGTACATTTTCTTATTTAATACCGACTGAGTTATAAAAGGGATTGACAACAATCCTTTTTTTGAGGGGTAGAAAATATAAATTTCAAAATGAAAAGTGCATTGGACATATAAAGTAGAATTAGATATTAAGAAAAGATAAAAGATTATTTATATAATCTTTTTTTTCATGTTATAATTTAAATGATAGGTGATTATATGATAAAGAATTATAAAGTAGTAACTTTATGTGGATCAACAAGATTTAAAGATGAATTTATGAGAGTACAAAAAGAATTAACTTTAAAAGGTTATATAGTAATATCAGTAGGTTTATTTGGTCATTCAGGTGATAGTGAAGTATGGGAAAATATGGATGAAGGTACTTTGACAAAGACTAAAGAAATGCTAGATGATATGCATAAAAGAAAAATAGATATGAGTGATGAAATATTTGTTATTAACGTTGGTGGTTATATAGGTTCATCAACTAAATCAGAGATTGAATATGCTATAGCGACAGGTAAGAAAGTTAATTATTTGGAGGAAGTATGAGAGTAGCAGTAATATATTATTCTATGTTTAATAATGGTGAATATGTAGCTAAGAAAATTCAAGAGAAAATAAATAATTGTGATTTAATAAGAATATATCCAGTTAAAGAATATCCTAGTAAGGGATTAAGAATGTTTTTTCATGGTGGTAAAGGGGCTATGCAAGGTGAAATGCCAGAATTAAAAGAATATGATTTTGATGCTAATAAATATGATTATATTATTATAGGTAGTCCGGTATGGGCATCAAGAATTACACCTCCGATAAGAACATTTATTAATGATAACAGAGATAAATTATTAAATAAGAAAATAGGTGCTTATGTTACATCAGGTGGGGGTTGTCCAAAAGCACTAGATAGATTAGAGGATTTCTTAGGTAAAAAGATAGATAATAAATTAGATATTGTTTTACCTTTACAAAGAAAAAACGAAGATACAGATAAGAAAATAGATGAGTTTATAGAAAGAGTGATATCATGTTAGATCGTATGTTTACAAGAATGAAATTAAATTTTATTGTAGGATTAGTTGTATTTGTAATAGTAGTAATAGCTATAATTTGGTTTAGCAGTGGTATGCGTAATGTTATGAATGGTAATATTGATAAAAACGATATTTTTACTGTTTCTACGAAGAAAGAAAAAGGATTATTCGGTAAATGGGTTCCTAATCCTAAATTAAGTTACTTATACTCTGAAAATGTAACCATAGAATTTAATAGTGACGGTTCTTGTAGTTATGTTTCAGAAAAGAAGAATAATGATGGAACAACTACCCCATATAAATCACTTACAGGAACGTGTTATTTAACTAAGAAAAAGAATAGTTTAAAATTAAAATATAAAGATACTAATGGCGCTGAAAAAGAAGAGATTTGGTATACTTTTGGTTACGATGGAGATACGGTGACTTTAGGTAGTATGAATTTAAAAAAAGCATCTTAAATTGATGCTTTTTATTTACATATATATATTTGAATTATATAATTTATATAGGATAAATAATAAGGAGGATATATGAAAGATTTGTTGCAAAGAAAAGGTTTAGTATTAATGTTTTTAGCTGTAATATTATTTAATACTTTACCAATAATGCTTAATGCATTAGTTATGTCAATGCGAAATGATTTTTTATCTAATTTTGATGTTGGATTAATATCGTTAGTTAGTTCATTGATATGTTATGGTTTATTTTCAATTGGAATAGCGTTATTCTGTGAAAATAAAAATATAGTGAAAGGATTTGGGTATGGGATACCTATACTATGTGGCTTTTTAATTAGAAAAGGAGTTTCAGGAATAATATATCCAGAAGGTAGTGAATCAGTATTTTGGATAGATATATTATTACTAATAGTTTATGGTATATTAATGGCTTTATGTTTATTATGTAGTATGGCATATAATAAAGATATTGATTATAAATATACTATTAAAAATATATTAAAGATATTATTAGTAAGTTTATTAATATTTATAGTACCTGAATTATTAATCGGATTAATAGCTAATATAATAAGTGCTAATCCATTTGTATTAACATTAAGTACAGGATTAATATATGGTGTATTAGTATTTATAGGATTAGTAATAAGTTTATTATTAGTAGATAATATATTTACTAAAGAAGAACATAATTTAAAACTAAGTAAAGTATTTGTAGGTGTAGGGTGTTTATTATTAGTATTAGGTATATTCTTTTTAGGAAGAAAAGATAAATCTAATAATGTATTAATGGTTGATAATCTTATAGGTTATACTTTAGCCGAAGGTGATTTAGCATTTGATGAAGGCGATGTATTAGCAGCTAGAGATTATTATACTAATGGTAAAAACTATAGATGTGCTTATTTATATGCTATAGATAATACTGCTGATATAAGTGGTTGTGAGGGAGAACTACTAGATTTATTTAGAACTTTAAATGAAGAAGATGCTTTAGATCAATTAAAAAGAAAAGTAAATGATAATACAGCAAATGGTTATGATATCGAAGCATTATATAAACTATTACTAGAAAAGAAAGATAAAGATTTAGGTAAGATAACTAAAGTATTAATAAATGATTTAAGATTTAAATCGGAAACAGTATTACCTAGTGACTTAACTGATTCTGATAAAGAAAAGTTAAAGAGTGATTTAGCTAAGTATGAAAAAGATATAACTATTAGAAAATATATTGATATCTTTGTTGAATGGTTAAATCAAGGGACAATGAATTATAGCGTTATTAATACTGCTACTAAGATCGCATCTGAAAATCCAGAAGTGTTAGGATTACAAGCTGAAGCTATCAAATTCTATATTGCTGCTCCAGAAAATGTATATGGCGATATGAGAATAGTAGATAAGTTTGTTGAATTAACACAAGAAACAATTAAGAAACAAGATAAAAAAGATATTGAAGCTTATAAAACATTTGTAGCCTATGCTTATAGAAAATGTAATAGTGGTTCTTCTAAAGTTATTTCATTCTTAGAAGAATTTGAACCAGACGTTTTAACAGCTGATATGGGAGATACTTTATTAGTTGCATATAAGAAAGCAGGTCAACATGATAAAGCTACAGAAACGGCTGAAACAGTCCTTACAATGGATGAATATAATGTTGAAGCATTAACTTATTTAGCTATTCATAAACTACAATCTGATTTAGATAAATCAATTGATTATACTTTAAAATTAGCTAAGATAATTGAAGACAAAAAAGAAAATTATTTAGGTGCTGATGTTGCTTTAGGTATGTGGAGATATTACTTAACTGGATATTATGAAGCACCAGATAGTAGATTCTGTCCATATCATAACTTCTGGAGAGATATGACTGAAGAACAACAAAATATGATTAATAATAATGAAATATTACATGCTTATATGATAGGTCAAGGTTTATCAGAAGAAAACTTTGAAACATTTAATAAGACAGTAGAAAAATATGATTATGTATCTTACTTTAGATATTATAGAGCAGTATATTATGTAAGATTTGAAAATACTAGTAAAGAATCTAAAGAAACATGGACTAAAGCCAAAGATGATTTAATATATGCAACAGATACATTAAAGAATAAACATCCATTTATGTATTCTGAATTAGGCTATGTATATGCTAAATTAGGTGATATGGTTAATAGTGTTAAAGCTTATGAAATAGCTGATAAGAATATTGATGATTTAGGTTTAGGATCAACAACATATAACTATAATAATATTCATACATACTTCTCATTATATTTAAGTAATGCTAAAGGAGCTATGTATAATCCTATTAGTGAAAGTGAAGGTGATCAATAATGAATAAATTATTAAAATGGTTACCTATACCA
>JAEEGL017019772.1_pt1 | contig 110763 bp, 76 predicted proteins | sample 9134231 | NCBI WGS metagenome assembly JAEEGL01 (sample SAMN16246548, study PRJNA631951) | gut metagenome | biome: gut microbiome; feature: rumen; material: fiber-attached | host: Bos | place: Iran: Karaj | collected 2018-10
CCCTTCACCGCCGTCGCCGCCGCGTCCGCCCGCCCGGCTGCCCGAGCCGACCGCGCTGCCGCCGATGCCTTCGCTGTCGCCATCGTTGGTCCACTCCGACAGGCCGCCGTCGCCGCCGCTGGTGCCGTTGTTGCCGTTCACACCGGCGGTGCCGGGCGAGCCGATGACCCCGTTGCCGCCGTTGCCGACCACGATCTGGCAATCCACCACGCGGTTGCCCGTCGAGGCGCCCGACACGTGGATGCCATATACCGTGGCGCCCTTGCCTGACGAGGAACGCTCCGCGTCGGTGGCCGACGGCACCACGATGGTCAGCCGCAGCAACGTCCAGTTGGTATCACTGGCCGAACGGAAAGCCATCTTGTGGCTGTAGTCGCTTACATACTCTATGCTGCTGACAGAGAGGTTGGTGGGAGACGTGCCCACCTGCCAGGTGTTGCCGTCGTAGCCGCCTTCTATGGTGAGATTGCTGCGCAACTCCAACGTCTGGCTCTCAGTGTAGGTGCCCGCCGCCATGTAAATGTGCGTGGTCGAGTCGTCCACCATCGCCAGCGCACGGCTCAGCGTGCGCACGGGTGCCGCCATCGAACCGTCGGCATTGTCGTCGCCCTGCGGCTTCACGTAGATGGCATGCTCCTGCGCTGTGGCGGTCAATACCGCCAAAATCAGCATTAGAAATGTCGTAAATCTTTTATTCATAATGTTTTAGATTTTTCAGTTTGTCACCGCAAAAATAGTGTTTTTTATAAAAAGAAAAGGACAGGGTGCTTGTTCGCAAGATTTTTTTCAGCGATTTAGTGCTTTTTTACTAATTTTGCAGATGATGTTTAAGTGAACTTCCCATGCGGAAAATCTGGCATGTTTTTGTCTTCATCCTCCTGTTTGTCTGGCAGTTGCCGCAAAACTTAGTGGCGATGGCCGTTCTTCTTTTCGCCAAGAACGTCCGTAAAATCACCTATCGTCACTTTTGTTTCGCAATGGTGGCGCGGTTGCCTCGTCATGCCAGCGGGGGATCGCTGGGCAGTTTCGTCATCCTTTCCCCGGGTTCCGCCCACGACGAGCGCACGCTGCGGCACGAATTGGACGGACATACCGTCGATTCCAAGATCTGGGGACCGCTCTATCTGCTGGTCGTCGGACTGCCGTCGGCATTGCACTTCTTATGGTATGTCCACGGCGATGCGAAAAAACGCAGTTACGACGACTTCTACACCGAACGTTGGGCCAACCGGCACGCGGGACTGTAGTTTTTTTCACTCATTTTCAAAATTTTAAAACAAATGTTGTCATCGAGGGCGATTTTGCCTCCTTCGTCTCCGTTTTTTTTCGTAATTTTGCGGCCTCAACTATAACCTGAAATGAACAAAAACTATTATTGCGTAATCATGGCAGGTGGAGTGGGCGCCCGTTTCTGGCCCATGAGCCGCTCCCACCGTCCCAAGCAATTTATTGACATTCTGGATGATGGCACTTCATTGATACAAAAGACGTTCAACCGCTTTGCCAACATCTGTCCGAAAGAAAACATATATGTCATCACCAACGCGATGTACGCCCAGCAGGTGCAGGAACAGTTGCCGGAACTGACTCCCGAGCAGATCGTGCTCGAACCGGCCCGCCGCAACACCGCCCCCTGCATTGCCTACGCCAACTTCAAAATCAAGTCGAAGAACCCCGACGCAATCATTGTCGTGGCCCCCTCCGACCATGTCATCCTCCGCGAGGATGTGTTCCAGGAGGTGGTGCTCAAAGGCATGCAGTTCGTGCAGGACAACGCTAAACTGCTCACCATCGGCATCCGGCCGTCGTCGCCCAACACCGGCTACGGCTACATCCAGTACCGCGACGACCGCAGTTACGGCGGCAGCTCCATCTACGACGTCAAGATCTTTACCGAAAAACCGGAACTTGAAGTGGCACAGCAGTTTGTGGAGAGCGGCGAGTTCCTTTGGAATGCCGGCATTTTCATCTGGTCGCTGCGTGAGATCGAAAAGGCCTTCGAGGAGTATCTTCCCGAGGTGAACGACCTCTTCAAACAGGGCGAGGGTCTTTACAATACGCCGGAAGAAGACAACTTTATCAAGGCCACCTACTTGGTCTGCAAGAATATATCCATCGACTATGGCATCATGGAGCACGCCCGCAACGTCTGCGTCTATGCCGCCGACTTCGGCTGGTCCGACCTTGGCACCTGGGGCGCCCTGTATGACATCAGCGAGAAGGACGAACACCAGAATGTCGTCGCTGGAAACAAGGTGAAGACTTACGGATCAAATCGCTGCATCATCAACGTGCCGAAAAACAAGGCCGTCGTCCTCCAAGGAATGGATGACTATATCATCGTTGACAACGACAACGTGTTGTTGATCTGCAAGAAAGAGAATGAACAGCAGATCCGTCAGTATGTGAATGACGTGCAACTCGACTTCGGCGATAAATTCATCTAAAAAAGAGGAAAAAGATGCCTTCATTGAAGAAATTAGTGGGGCAGACCGCCGTATATGGACTGAGCAGCATCCTCGGGCGGTTTCTGAATTACCTGTTGGTGCCGCTTTACACGTATAAGATCGCGGCGGAGTCGGGCGGTTACGGCATTGTCACCAACCTGTATGCCTATACGGCGTTGCTGTTGGTGTTGCTGACCTTCGGAATGGAAACCACCTTCTTCTACTTCGCCAACCGCGACGATGTCGATTCTGAAAAGGCCTTCTCCACCTCTGCCGGCGCCGTCGGCCTGGTGTCGCTGCTCTTCTGGCTGCTCTGCATGGTCTTCGGCGGGCCGATTGCCAACGTCATGGACTACGAGGCGCATCCCGAGTTCATCCGCATCATGGCCACGGTGGTTGCCTTGGATTCCTTCCAGGCCATCCTCTTCGCGCGCCTACGTTATCAGAACCGCGCCTTCAAGTTCGCCGCGCTGAAACTCGCCTTCATCATCGCTAACATCGGGCTCAACCTGTTCATCTTCCTCGCCGCGCCCGCCCTCTGCGAGCGTTGCCCGAACCTGATGAACTGGTACGATCCTGCTTACCAAGTCGGCTACATATTCGTTATCAACCTGATATGCACTGCCGCCGTCACCTTCGGCTTCATCCCCGAACTGCGGGCCATGCGCTTCGGCATCGACCGCGGGCTGCTGAAGCAGATGTTGCGTTATACCTGGCCGCTCTTGATCCTCGGTTTAGTCGGCATCCTCAACCAGGTGGCCGACAAGATTTGCTACCGTTTCCTAGTGCCCGGTCCGGAAGGGGAGGTGCAACTCGGCATCTACGGCGCCTGCGTCAAGATCGCCATGCTTATCGCCATCCTCACCCAGGCTTTCCGCTATGCCTACGAGCCGTTTGTCTTTGGCGGACAGAAGGATAAGAATAGCAAGGAGGCCCAGGCCACGGTGATGAAATACTTCGTGATGTTCACGCTTTTCGCCTTTCTGGTTGTCACCCTCTACCTCGACGTCTTCAAGTACATCATCAAACGAGACTACTGGGAAGGACTGAAGGCCGTTCCCATTGTGATGATGGCGGAGATCTTCATGGGCGTCTATTTCAACCTGTCGTTCTGGTACAAGTTGAACAAGGAGACGTGGTGGGGCGCCATCTTCTCAGGGCTTGGCTGCGCGGGACTGTTGGCGGTCAACTTCATCTTCGTGCCGCGTTTCGGGTACATGGCCTGCGCGTGGGGCGGCGTGGTCGGCTACGGCATCTGCATGCTGCTCTCCTATATCGTCGGCCAGAAACGGAATCCCATCCCGTACAAACTGCCCGCTATCTTCGGCTACTTCGCGCTGGCGATTGTGCTCTACCTGGCCAGCTACGCCGTCTCCACCTTCCTCGTGGATTTGCATGTCGCTGTTAAATTGCTGATCAACACTGCGTTGCTGTTGATATATGTCTTTGTTTTGCTTTATAATGAACGGGTGGTGGTGCGTCAGGTGATGGATTCCGTCAAGCGAAAACTGAAGCGATAGAGTGTTGAAAAGATGTTGGTAAAGTGTTGGTAATCTGTTGATACCCTGTTAATAAATTTGACTTTTGAAAACTGAAGATTGATGAAGATTTTAGAGAAGAAAAACTTGAGAAATGACATATTCGGTGGCATCACCGCTGGAATCGTGGCCTTGCCGTTGGCGTTGGCGTTCGGCATCCAGGCCTTTGGAGTCATCAGTGTGGAGGAGGTCGGCAACATCGGCGCCATCGGCGCTCTGGCCGGTCTGACGGGCGCGATGATGATCGGCTTTTTCGCCTCGCTGTTCGGCGGCACGCCTTCGCAGATCAGTGGACCGACGGGACCGATGACGGTCATCTCCGCCACTCTCATCTCCGGCGTCTGGGCGGGCACGCAACCCCATAGCATTGAGACGGTTGTCGTCAGCATGGCCATCGCCGCCATCCTCTGTGGACTCTTCCAGATCCTTTTCGGCGTCTTGAAGATCGGCAAGTACATCCGCTACATCCCTTATCCGGTCCTCTCCGGCTTCATGAGCGGTATCGGCATCATCATCATCGTGCAGCAACTCTATCCGCTGCTCGGACTCAAGTCGCCCGTGCTCATCGTCGATATGATCACCCAGCTGCCCGTGCAGATCGGCGGCTTCAACCTCATCGGGCTGCTACTGGGGTTGGGAACGGTTGCCATCATCTATCTTTTCCCGTTGATTACCAAGAAGATCCCCGCCACATTGGTCGCGCTCATCGTGATGACGATCGTAGCCGTCTGCATCGGTTTCGATGAGAAACTCACCATCGGCAAGATCCCGTCGGGTTTCCCCGTACCCTTCTTTGTGAGTCATGAGGTGGCGGGCATCGACTGGCTGGCCGTGTTGAAGATGTCGGTGCTGCCGGCCTTGACGTTGGCGGGTTTGGGCTCCATCGACACGCTGCTCACCTCGGTGGTGGCCGACAACATGACGCACACCAAGCACAACAGCAACCGCGAGTTGATAGGGCAGGGGATAGGCAACATCGCCGTGGGGCTCTTCGCGGGCCTTCCGGGCGCCGGAGCCACCATGCGCACCGTCGTCAACGTGAAGAGTGGCGGCCGCAACCGCATCTCCGGCATGGTGCACGGACTCTTCCTGCTGGCCGTCCTCCTCGGGCTCGGTCGGTTGGTGCAGTACGTGCCGCTCTCTGTCCTCGCCGGCATCCTCATCACTGTCGGCGTCGGCATCATCGACTTCAAGGGACTGAAGGACCTCCTCAAGATTCCCCGCGCGGATGCCGTCGTCCTCATTACCGTGCTGGTACTCACCGTCTTCGTCGATCTGCTCATCGCCGTCGGCATCGGCATGATCATCGCCTGCGTGCTCTTCATGAAACGCGCCAGCGACCTGGTGGAGGGCAACTACCACTCCGACCAGATGACCGCCTTCGACAAGGAGGTGCCGTGGGAAGACGAGAAGGTGCTGACCGATGAGGTGCGCCGTCAGATCTACATCCAGCGGCTCAACGGACCCATCTTCTTCGGCTCCATCACCCGCTTCCAGGAGGTGATGCAGGAGATCCCCACCGACGCCCGCATCGTCATCATCCGCATGCGTCTTGTCTCCTTCATGGACCAGTCCGGACTCTATGCCATGGAGACCGCCATCAAGGATCTGCAAGCCCGCGGCGTCACGGTGCTGATGACCATTATCCAACCGCAACCCATGTACATGCTCACCAAGATGAACGTGATCCCGAATGTCGTGCCGGAAGAACTGACTTTCAATACTTTCGAGGATTGCGGTCGTTTTCTGAGTGATAACATTGATAAGATGATTGACCGATGAATAATTTTTCACTTTGGCTCAAATGCGCCTTCACCGGCGAAAATCCCAGGAAGGTGCGCAGGAAATTGGAGAACCAACTTCCCGAACCCGATGGTACCTACGGGATTCGGCGCAAGTCCCCCCGTGAGATTGTCCGAGAACAACAGATGTGGGTGGGATGCCTGATCTTCATGCTGCTCTCCGCTGCCATGCTCTTTCCCTTTGCCGTCCTCCTGCACCGCGTTTTCCCCGTTACGGGATGGACTATTCCTGTCATCGTTTATATCATCAGCATTCTCGTGCTCTTCTACTTCTTGAGGAAGGTCAAGTTCACCATCTGGACTCTCCTCGGACTGGGACTTGTCGTCCTGACTATCACCACAGCCGTCAACAAGTACACCTACAAGGACCTCTATTACGGGTATCGTGGCTTCATTTATAATGTATCCAACGAGAGAAAGAGCCTGCACGATGTCTTTACTCAGAAGCCATTCCCGCGCTACCGCGACTTTTTGAAAGCCTCCCATTTCACCCCTGTCGTGCGGCAATACTCCTTGAAGACCGCCACCAAGAATTTCACCAAATATCAAAAAGGGGATGGGTGGCAATACGTGCAGTATTTCTCTATCTTCAAGGATATTAACTCGAAATGGCAGTATGTGAGCGACCCGGTCCACCGCGACTATATCGCGCCCGCCGCAGAGTCGTTGGAGACTTTCTGCGGCGACTGCGACGACTACTCCGTGCTGATTGCCGCCTGCATCACATCCATCGGCGGTACGGTGCGCCTCGTCCGCACAGAGAGTCACGTCTATCCCGAACTTAAAATCGAGAACAAGGAGGATTTTCCGATGGTGAAGAACCTCATCCGTAAGAAGTTGTTCCGAAAAGAGGTGGCTAAAAAGGGCATCTCCTATCACACCGACGGTTATGGCGATATCTGGATCAATCTGGATTATACGGCGAAATATCCGGGCGGAAAGTTCTTGTATAATGATGTGGTTTCCGTTTTGGAAATTCCTTAAAATCAAAAATTTACAGTTGATAAGATGAGAATACTGTTCGTTTGTCTGGGCAACATCTGTCGAAGTCCGATGGCTGAATTTGTGATGAGGAAGATGGTGAAGGATGCGGGGCTGTCCGACCGCTTTCTGATTGCCTCGGCGGCGACCTCGGTGGAAGAGATCGGCAACCCGGTCTATCCACCGGCGAAAAGGACCCTCGCCCAGCACGGCATCGACTGCACGGGCAAGACCGCCCGCCAGATGACCCGCGCCGACTACGAGTACTTCGATGCCATCATCGCCATGGAGCGCGCGAATCTTCCTGCCATCCAGCGCATTATCGGCAGCGACGACCAACACAAGGTTTCGCTGTTGCTTGACCATACCGACCACCCGCATGACATTGCAGACCCTTGGTACACAGGTAATTTCGACATTACCTGGGATGAGGTCAACGAAGGTTGCGCCGCCCTGCTCTCGGAGTATGCTTCTCGTGTGTGAATGACAGGTCATAGATGAGAGAACGTCGGCTGAAAAAATCTTTTTTTGCAAAACAGCTGGTCTTTTTTTCAAAAAAACTTGTATTTTTGCGTCTCATTTTTTTAATATGAAAAAATTATTTTTCCTGATTTCCCTGGTTTTTGTTTTGCCAGTTGCAACTTTGGCCGAAGGCGTGCCCGCAAATCGTCTTATCCAACTGGGAACCAATGCTTTCCAGCAGAGAGCACACCATGAGGCGGCGCTTAAAAGCGTTGACTTCCTGACAGAAGAGGACGACACTTTGCTGATGGTCATGAACTTCGAAGGTGGCGGTTTTGTCATCCTATCCGCCGACGATGCCTTCCAGCCCATCATCGGGTACGATGTGGAAGAGTCCTTCCCTCTGGGTGGTGTGGCTCCGGCCGCGCTCTATTGGCTGAATGGCTATAAAGAAATCATTTCGGAAGTGAAAAAACAACATCTTGTTGCTACTGAGGATATTGCAGCCCGCTGGCAAGCGTTGGAATCTCCGGCGTCACGCGGCACTCGCAGTGAGGTCGTGCCCGCTTTGCTGAGTTCCAAATGGAACCAGTCGAACTATTACAACGACCTCTGTCCTGAAGACCCTGATTCACCGTTCGGTTATGGCGGACGTGTGCCTTGCGGTTGCGTCGCTCTCGCCATGGCCTCTGTCATCCACTACTACCGCTATCCCGCCACGGGACAGGGGAGTCACTCCTACTACTCCAACTATGGTTATCACGCAGTCAATTACGGACAACAGACGTACAACTACAATGCCATGCCGTATGCCTTGAGCAAGGCGAACAACGAGGTGGCGAAGTTGATCTACCATTGCGCCATCGCCGTGGAGATGGGCTTTGCCCCGGAGGGTTCTGGCGCTCAGACCGAAGACACCAGAAGTGCGTTGAAGAACTATTATAAGTACTCCAACGACATCGCCCACGCTGACCGTAGTGGCGGCTGGGGCAGCTGGGGCGGTGGCGGCTACACTGACGAGCAGTGGATCGGCCTGCTGCAAGCCGACTTGGATAACGGTTACCCGATCATCTACTCCGGCTATGGCGAGGAGGGCGGCCATGCGTTCGTGTGCGACGGCTACGACAGCGATGACCTCTTCCACTTCAACTTCGGCTGGGGCGGCACCGGCAACGGCTACTTCACCGTCGCCACCGATGGCGCCAATGCGGTCGGCGGTTTTGCCTCCTATCAGGACGTCGTCTATCACATCCACCCGCCGCTGAACAACTATCCGATTTATTGTCAGAACATTACCGTTAACTCATCCGCCGGATCTCTGGAGGATGGCAGCGGTCATCTCGATTATCAGAACAACACCAACTGCACCTACGTCATCCAGCCCGAAAACGGGAAGTCGATCACCATTGGCATCGTCGCTCTCGATCTGGAAGACGGCCATGATTTCCTCCGTATCTACGACGGCAATCCCGACAATGGCGGCAATCTGGTGGCTGAATACACCGGCAACGCCTTCAATCCTACCGATTGTCCATACATTCAGGGACCTGCCGCATACGTCCGCTTCACCTCCGATGCGGCCGGAACCGCCGGCGGCTGGCGCCTCCGTTTCACCTCCAAACGCTATGTCTCCTGCACCACCACCACACGCTCCAATGAACCCAGCGGTACCTTCACGGATGGCAGTGGGGACGAGAGTTATGCCTTTGACGCTTCCTGCAGATGGATTATTGAACCCATCAACGCCACATACGTCACCCTCAACTTCACGCAGTTCGACCTCAGCAGCGAGGACCATGTGACCATCTACAACGGTGACAACACCACTACCGCCGGGGTCTTGGCCACCTATACGGGCACCACGCTTCCCGCCTCTGTTATCAGCCACACGGGCAAGATGATGGTGCTTTTTGAAAGCGACAACTACATTGAGCGCTCGGGTTTTGCGGCAACGTGGAGCTCCGACGGCGAAGATGTCCCCGATCCGGAAGATCCCGAGGACCCGAATGCCATCTCCGAAGTGGATGACACTCCGTTCGAACTCTATCCCAATCCGGCCAACCAACAGCTGAGCGTCATCGTCCCCGAGCGGTTCCACACGGGCCTGCTCCGCATCTTCGATGCCAACGGCCGTATGGTTCGCTCTGTCGTTCTCAACACCAACCAGAGTCTGATGCAACTTCCGCTCACCGAACTCACCTCCGGCGTTTATATCGTCACTCTTTCCAATACTCAGGAGATTCTGCACAAGAAGTTGATCATCAGTAGATAATGAACGATCTGAACCGCTGGTTAGTCCCCATTACGACATTTCTCTTCGGGGTCGCCCTCACCCTTTTCGTCTCAAAAAAAATCTACACTTCCCAACTGTCCCAGTCGGACGGCAAGCAGAAGTTTGATGAGGTTTTGTCGTACATTGACCGCTACTATTGCGATGAGGTGAGTGAGGACAAACTTTTCGCCGGCGCCATCCAGGGGATGCTGCAGACCTTGGATCCGCACTCTGTCTATGCCACTCCGGAAGAGAACAAGCAACTGTTGGAGTCGTTAGGCGGCGGCTTCGAGGGCGTGGGCATCCAGTTCAACATCATGAACGACACGGTCATGGTCGTGGCGGCGATTCCGGACGGCCCTTCCGAAAAAGCCGGCATCATGGCTGGCGACCGCGTGGTTACGGTCAACGGCGAGAACATCGCCGGTGTCCACATCTCCGAGGACCGCGTCTTCAGTCTCCTGCGCGGCAAAGGCGGCACCAAAGTGACGATCGGGATCTTGCGCCCCGGCACTTCCGAAATCAAAAAGTATAACATCATCCGTGATGCCATCAACACCACGACACTTGATGTCGCATACATGTTGAACGACCATGTGGGTTATATCAAGTTGAGCCAGTTTGGGGAGAAGACTTACACGGAATTCCTGACTGCCGTGACGAAACTGAAACAGATGGGGATGTCTTCGATGGTGCTTGACCTGCGCGGCAACAGCGGTGGCTACCTCGGCGCCGCCATCAAGGTGTGTGACCTCTTTCTGCCTAAGGGCGAGTTGATTGTCTATACCGAAGGCAAAAACACCCAATCCGAAAAGATATTCGCCACTGCTGGCGGTGCGTTTGAGAAGGGCGGTGTGGTTGTGCTGATGGACGAACTCAGCGCCTCCGCCAGTGAAATCGTCGCCGGTGCCATCCAGGACAACGATCGCGGATATGTTGTGGGACGCCGTTCCTTCGGCAAGGGCCTGGTTCAGCAGCAGTTCGACCTGGCCGATGGCTCTTCGTTGCGGCTTTCGGTCGCTCGTTACCACACCCCGTCGGGCCGTTGCATCCAGCGTAGTTACGCCAACACCGTTGATGAGTATTACGAAGACCTCCTGCATCGTTATGAAAACGGCGAGATGGATAGCGAGGACAGTATCAAACTCGATAAGAAACTGCGTTTCACCACCAAGAAAGGACGGGTCGTCTATGGCGGCGGCGGTATCATGCCCGACTACTTCGTCCCCATCGACAGAGACTCCAACGCAGTGGCTTACAATGCGGTGTTCTCCACCGGCCGACTCACGGAGTTTGCATTCAACTTTGCCACGCAGCATCGCAAACAACTCACCGCGGCCTATCCCACGGCGGACGATTTCGTTCGTAAGATGCAGATCACCCCGGCTATCTGGCGGGAGTTTTCCTCCTATTATGAAAGGAAAAACGGATTGCTCTTGTTGAACGATGAGTCGAAAAAAGAGGTGCAACTGTGGTTGAAAGCCCTGATAGGCAGGAATTTGTTCCAGAGCGATGGCTTTTATCCCGTCATCAACGAGTCGGACAGAACCATCAAGAAAGCATTGGAAGTGCTGAAATAACCTGGCCACAGGTCATCTTGGCGGTCACCGTGACGCCGAGAACCCCGTGGAAATTGACGTTTTGTCCCGTGAGAAACAGGTTGGGAATGGGCGTCCGGATGGGCAGCATGGTGCTGATCAGGTGGTCGTAGTCCTTGCAGATACCGTAGGCACTGCCCTCGAAAGTGTGGGTGTAGTCGCGGTAGGTGAGGGGAGTGGAAACGATGATTTTTTCTATATTTCCTTGAATGTCAGGAATATAAGGCAATACTGCGGAGATGGCTGCCTCGGCGTTCCGCTGTTTGAACTCGTCGTAATCATTGCCTCGTTGCGTGGGGCGGGTGCCTGTCCACGGCGCCACCTCCTGCCAACTCATGGGCATGAAGAGGTCGATGTTGCGGGTGTATTCGCTGCCGTCGGTCGGCACGGAGAAATGCACCCCGATGGAGGTCCCGTTTTGACGGTCATCCCACGTCTCGGAATGCCATATTTTGGCATGATTGTGGATGAAGATGTTGCGGTTGCGGTAACGCACGGCACCTTCTTTCAGTAGCAGTTGCACGGTGAAGACGCCGAAACTATTCTCCAAACTGCTGATTCTCTGTACGTATCGCTTGCGAAGAGATCCCTCTTCCAACAGCGGGAAGAGCGCGTTGGGATGGATATCTGAGATGACTAAATCGCAGGGGATTATCTCGTTATCGTTGAGGATGACGTGGTCGATGCTCCCTTCGTTGACGTGGATGCCGGTGACGCGCGTGCGGGTGCGTACCTGTCCGCCGTGGGTGCGGATGCCGTCGGCTATGGTGTCGGCTATCACTTGTCCGCCGCCCCGCAGCCGCCACGCGCTCTGCACGAAGGTGCCGTTGATCTGGGCGAAGATATATAGCGGAAGTGTGTCGGCTCGCAAATCCATCTTCAAAGATGTGGCCGACAGCACTTTGCGTAGTCTCTCATCGGGGATGCACTCTTGGAGGTATTGGTATGCGGAGGTCGCCAACAGCGTCTCGGAAGTGCTGTCGGCGGCACCTCCTTGCGACAGCAGTGCCGATTGCGAGCGGCGCAACATGTTCACATATTCCGCAATGTGTGGGCGTTGTTGGGGAAACTTCTTCGACAACTCATCCGCAAAGCGATCGTAGCCGTTGGCGAAGGCGTAATGTTCGCCGTCGAGGAACACCTCGTCGAAGCACTCCGTATCGAGTTTGACCCAGGGCAGGCCCGTGAGTCGGAATTCGGAGAACAGCTGGTGGAGGATTTCGCCTTCGCCCATCCCGCCGACGTAGTGGAAGCCGGTGTCGAACTGCAGTCCGTGCCGTCGGAACGATTGCAGGCAGCCGCCCACCTGTGCGCCCTGCTCCAGAACGCAGACATCCATGCCGTGTCGGGAGAGCAGGTAGCCGCACTCCAATCCGCCGAGGCCGGCGCCGACAATGATGACTTTGGGCGTTCTTTTCACAATAACGTCAGGCGTTTATCTTTTGCTTTTGACCTTGAAACTGCTGTTGGTCAGTAATTTGAAGATACCATGCAGGTATCCGATGCCGTAGGCCGCGTGGATGATGAAAAAGATGAGCGGCATTTGGAAGGTCATGGGGCGGCAGTTCTCGCGCGATGCCGTGCGGATGCTGGTGGAGAAGGCGAGAATGAGGTAAAGCAGTACCATTAGTGCGAGCAGAACGGCGATCCAGGGGCTCCAGGGGGCGAGCAGGATGCCGAAGAAGAGGGCGAGCACGAAAAAGGCGGGCGCAAACTGGCGCGTGGTGGCCGGTCCGCCCAACTTTCTGTTTACCAATGGTTTGAAAAGTCCGTATTGATAGAACATGCTCCACACTTTCTGGATGCTGTCGCGGGTGTAGTAGTCGATGACCAGGTGGGGCAGGAGGTATATCCTGCCGCCGTGTTTGATGATGCGGCCGTTGAATTCGTCGTCTTGGTTGCGGATGAGTTGTTCGTCGAAATAGCCGATTTTGTCGAAGAGGGTGCGGTGGAAGCAGCCGAAGGGCACGGTATCGACGGGGCGGATCTCGTCGGTGCCGATGCGGAAGTAGGAGTTGCCCATGCCGAAGCTGCTGCTGAGGGCGGCGGCGATGCTTTTGCAGATGGGGCTGTCGTTGGCGGGCAGGGCTCGGCACACGCCTCCGACGTTGTCGGCGTGCAGCGCCGCCTGCTGCTTCACCAATTCCGTCAGGTAGTTGGCGGGGAAAGCGGCATGTGCGTCCATGCGGACGATGGTGTCGCCTTTCGCTGCGCGGATGCCGATGTTCATGGCGGGCGGTACGATCTGCTGGGGATTGTCCTCCATCCGCATCCACGGGTACTCCTGCATCAGTCCGGCTAAGATCTCGCGGGTGCCGTCGTTGCTCATGCCGTCCACGAAGATCACCTCCAGGTCATCCTTCGGGTAGTCCTGGGCGGCGATGGAACGGGCGCAGGCCTCGATGTACTTGGCCTCGTTGTAGATGGGTACGACAACGCTGATCATCGGAATGGGTTATTTCAGTTGACGACAGCGGCTTTTGAGCTCGCCGTCTTTGATGATCTGGTTGACCTCCTTGGCAGGGTCGGCGAAGGTGTGACGCGGACCGCAGTCCCACATCTCCGTGATGGGATCGGTGTCCAACAACTTCTGGTAGAGGTCGTTGGGGACGGTAGGCAGTTGGGAATATTCGGAGTAGGTGTAGGAAAGGAAGGCAACTTCGGGGGAGATGCCGCGGTTGTCGAGCCAATAGCCGCCCTGCAACGCGGTGGGCAGGGCGAGTTTGCCGTTCGTATAGAGGTCGGTGGGCGCGGGGAAGGATTTGATGCGCTTGTCACCGTATCCGACGGGAACATTCTGCGAATAGTCGTTCCGGGTCTTATAGACGATCGTCGGTGGGGAGGGGATGGAAGCGGCGTTTGCGGCGGGCGCGGGTTTCTCAGGGGCTTCTTTCGTGGCTCCCGTGGTGGCGTCCGTAGTGGTTTTTTTCGCTGTGTGACAGCTGATAAGCGCGATGGTGATCAGACTCAGGATGACAAGTTTCTTCATTTTTTTCTTCTTTTTGTTGACGCTGCAAAAATACGATTTTATTTTTCAAAAAAAGTATGTAAATTTGCAGCCGATTTTTTTACCATCTTTAATACATTAATTATATGGGTAGAGCATTTGAATATAGAAAAGCAAGGAAACTGAAACGCTGGGGCAACATGGCCCGCGTTTTCACTCGTTTGGGAAAAGAAATTACCATGGCGGCCAAGGCCGGCGGCCCCGACCCTGACTCCAACGCGAAACTGCGTCTGTTGATCCAGAACGCGCGTTCCGAAAATATGCCGAAAGACAATGTTGAGAGAGCCATCAAGCGCGCTTTTGAGAAGGACACCTCCGACTATAAGGAGATGGTCTATGCCGGCACCGCACCTTACGGCATCGCTGTCGTCATCGAGGCGGCCACCGATAACAACCAGCGCACCGTCGCCAACCTTCGCAGTTACTTCAACAAACTCGGCGGATCCTTCGGCAGCCCCAACATGCACGACTTCCTTTTCGACCGCAAGTGCAACTTCGTTGTCGCCAACAAACCCGGCGTCGATATTGAAGAACTGGAACTGGAACTCATCGACTGCGGCTGCGACGAGATCTTCGTCGATGGCGACGACATCGTGGCCTATGCCGAATTCCAGAGCTTTGGTCCCATGCAGAAGTATTTCGAGGAGAACGGCTTTGAAATCAAGAGTTTCAAGTTCGAACGCATCCCCCACGACCTTAAGCCGCTCACCGAAGAACAGCGCGAAGAGGTGGAAAAACTGCTCGAAAAGATCGAAGACGACGAGGATGTCACCAACGTCTTCACCAACATGGAGTAAAATCACTTCCATTCCAACCATTAAACCCTAACACCATGTATTACTACAAATTTCGGGTCTATTACGATGAGGTCGAGGATTTTGTTCGCGACATAGAGATCCTCTCCAACGACAACTTCGAGAACTTCCACAACATCCTGCTCTCCTCCATCGGCCTGGATGGACACGAGTTGGCTTCCTTCTACATCTGCGATTCCAAATGGAACAAACAGAAGGAGCTTTCTCTGATGGACATGCATGATGATGCGGAGAAGGAAGATCCTCAGTATGAGGAAGATGATGAGTTCTCGCTTCGCTCCAAACTGCCGATTTTCGTGATGAAGGACTCCCTGTTGAAGGACTACATCACGGATCCGCACCAGCATCTGATGTACGAGTATGACTTTCTCAACCCGAAGGTGTTCTACATCGAGTTGCTCAAGGTTTTGAAGGCGGAGGATGGCGTGACCTATCCGCGCTGTACCAACAAGGTGAAGGAACTTCCGAAGGCCATAAAACAGAGTGAGTTGCCGACGCCGGAGGATCCGCTGCCCATGGATTTGGATGAGGAGGACGATTTGGGCGGTGGCTTCGAGGATGGTTACGACGACCTCGATTTGAGTGGTTTTGATGAACTTAAGGAATTTTAACCGACCCACATTGGTCGTGATTGCGGGGCCGACGGCCGTCGGCAAGACGCAATTCGCCATCAACGTGGCCAAAGCGTGCGAATCTGTCGTCATCTCGGCAGATTCGCGCCAGTTTTATAAGGAGATGCCCATCGGTACCGCCGCACCGACGGCGGAGGAGCTCGCCCAGGTGCCGCACTACTTCGTCGGGCACCTCTCCATCCACGACTATTACAGCGTTTCGCGTTTCGAGCAGGATGTGCTCGCCCTGCTGCCGCAACTGTTCGAGAAGCATACCGCCGTCGTCATGAGCGGCGGCTCCGGCATGTATATCGATGCGGTCTGCCACGGCATCGACGACCTGCCCGACCCCGAAGCCGAGGTGCGCGACTACGTGCACGCGCTCTTCCGCGATGAGGGCGTGGCCGGCCTGCGTACTCAACTCCGCCGTCTCGATCCCGCCTACTACGACCGTTGCAACCTCGCCGACCACAAACGGATGATGCGCGCCATCGAGGTCTCCCTGCAAACTGGCCGCCCCTACTCCGAACATCTCCTCAACGCCCGCAAGACCAGGGACTTTGATATTGTCAAGGTCTTGCTAACCCGCCCCCGCGCCGAACTCTTCGACCGCATCAACCGGCGGACGGCCCTCATGATGGAACAGGGCTGGCTCGACGAGGCCCGCGCCCTCTACCCCTTCCGCCATCTCAACTCCCTCAACACCGTCGGCTACAAGGAACTCTTTGAATATTTGGACGGCCACATGACGCTCGAACAGGCCATCACCGACATACAAACCCATACCCGCCATTACGCCAAACGGCAGATGACCTGGTTCCGCCGACCGGGCAGCGGTTATCAAATGCTCCCTCTCAGTTGATGGACAGAGTGACTTTTTGTCAGTCTGTCCGTTTGGCAGAGTTTTTGCAACCCATAAGGGTGTTCATCAATCGATGAACCGCTATTTTGTTGTATATAATTGAAAATTAAAATATTATGGAAGAAGAGATCAAAAACCCAGAAACGGAAACTCCTGACAATGAAACCACTGACACTCCGACGACTGACAACTTGTCAACTGATACTCCGGCGGACACCGAAACGACAACAAATGCTGAACCGACTCCCGAAAAGGAGGAAAAAAAGTCTTTCTTCGGTCGGAAAAACAGGAAGGAAGATCAATATAAAGAGTTGAATGAGAAGTATTTGGAACTTGAAAAGCAGAAGAAGGAACTCAACGACAAATTCCTGCTCCTCTATTCCGAATTCGACAATTATAAAAAACGTACCAACAAGGAGAAGTTGGAGATGATGGGCACGGCTTCCGAGAAGGTGATCGTGGCCCTGCTGCCGGTCATCGACGATTTCGAGCGCGCCATCAAGGCCAATGAGAAGTTGGAAGACATTCAGGTCATCAAGGATGGTTTTAACATCATTTACAATAAGTTGATGGGACTGCTCAAGCGGTTCGATGTGAGTGAGATTCCGGCGAAGGGCGAGGAGTTCAACACCGACTTCCACGAGGCGGTCACCCATTTCCCCGCATCCACGGAAGAGGAGAAGGGAAAGGTCATTGATGTGACGGAAAAGGGTTACAAGATCAAGGACAAAGTGATTCGTTACGCGAAGGTCGTGGTTGGCCAATAAGATTTTTCTTCTTTTATAAAGTTCAGAAAATCATCCGATTATGGAAAAAAGAGATTATTACGAAGTATTGGAAGTGGCGAAGAATGCCACGGCAGACGAGATAAAGAAGGCGTATCGGAAAAAGGCGATGCAGTACCATCCCGACCGCAATCCGGGCGACAAGGAGGCGGAGGAGAAGTTCAAGGAGGCGGCGGAGGCGTACGACGTGCTGAGCAATCCCGACAAGCGGGCGAAATACGACCAGTTCGGCCATGAGGGGCTGCGCGGGACCGCCACCGGCGGTTTCGATGCCAGCGACCTGGGCTCCATCTTCCAGCATTTCGGCAGCATCTTCGAAGACCTTTTCCCGGGCGGCAGTTTCAGTGGTGGCTTCAGCGGTTTCGGCGGCTTTGGCGGCGGCAGGGGAGGCCAGAAGAGCGTGCGCCGCGGCAGCGACATCCGCATCAATGTGAAACTCACTTTGGAGGACATCCTGAAAGGGTGTACCAAGAAACTCAAACTGCCCAAACAGGTGAAGTGCGAGGCGTGCAACGGGCTGGGTGCCAAGGACAAATCCTCCATCACCACCTGCCCCACCTGTCACGGCACGGGCCAGGTGGTCCGCCAGCAGCGCAGTCTGTTCGGCATTGTGCAGCAGGTGATGCCCTGCGACCAGTGCCACGGCACCGGCGAAATCATCAAGGATAAATGTCCGGCCTGTCATGGCGAGGGCACCGTCCGTGGTGAAGAGGTCGTTACGGTACACATTCCCGCGGGCGTGCAGGAGGGCATGCAGTTGCGGGAGCGCGGCAAGGGCAATGCCGGCCCCAACGGCGGCATCGACGGCGACCTCATCATCGTGATCCATGAAGAGGAGCATCCCATCTTTGAAAGAGATGGTAACAACCTCTACATCAACTACTATATCTCCTTCCCGCAGGCGGCGCTCGGCGCCGAGGTGGAGATCCCGCTTCTCGATGGCAAGGCCAAAGTGAAGATTGCCCCTGGTACGCAAAGTGGCCAGGTGCTGCGGCTGCAAGGCAAGGGACTGCCCGACCTCAAGGGACGCATTACCGGCGACCTCATCGTCAATGTCCTCGTCTGGACCCCCACAAAACTCTCCAAGGAGGAAAAGTCGTTGGTGGAGAAACTCATCGACTCCGACAACTTCCACCCGAAGCCGAGCAAGAAGGACAAGAGCTTCTTCACCCGCGTGCGCCAGTTTTTTGAGGATCGATAAACAGATTCCGCTTAGGAATCACATTTTAGTGCAATTTTCCTCATGATCGTGCGTTTCTTGAAATGACTTTTCTGAAAGTCTTTCATCGTACAAATTAAAATCATGAGGTAGATGAGAAAATTATTGTTCTTCCTTCCCCTGTGGCTGGGTTGGATGTCCGCGCTTCTCGCCCAAACGGACGAAATCCATACGCTTACTTTGGACAATGGCATGAACGTGGTGCTTTGCGAAGACCACTCGCAAGCCCAGATTTATGGAGCTGTGTGCGTGCACGTGGGCTCCAAGAACGACCCCGCTGACAACACGGGGATGGCACACTATCTGGAGCATCTCATGTTCAAGGGCACCGACAGCATCGGCACCCTTGATTGGGCATCGGAAAAGATCTATTTGGACAGCATCACCCTACTTTACGATGAGTTGCATGCCTTGACAGATGCGGGGCTGAGAAATAGCATTTTATTGCATATCAATGATTTGAGTAATAAAGCAACGCAATTCGCCATCCCGAACGAAGTGGATTTGATTTTGGATAAAATGGGAGGCAAGGGCGTGAATGCTTTCACCAACTATGATGTCACGGTATATCACAACCGCTTCCCTTCCAACCAATTGGAGCAGTGGCTGACCGTCTATGCCGAGCGTTTCCGCAATCCGATTTTCCGGCTGTTCCAGAGCGAGCTGGAAGCCGTATATGAAGAGTACAACATGTATCAGGACCAGTTGTGGAGCACGCTTTCGGAAGATGTCTTGGCGGCGGCATTCGGCACTCATCCGTATGGGCGTCCGATTATCGGATACCCGCAGCATCTGAAGAATCCGCAGATCTCGGCGATGCAGAAATTCTTCAACCAGTACTATCATCCCGCCAACATGACGCTCGTCTTGGTGGGTGACTTCGATGCCGCAAGCATCCGCCCCTTGCTCGCCCGCACGATGGGGAAGATGCGCAACGAGGCCGCTGGCGTCGATCCGCAGTTGGCCTTCAGCAGCCGACGGATGAGTACGGATTTGAACCTGCCCATCGACAGGCCCGTGGGCCACAAGGTGGTTGCGGTGCGGGAGACGCCCGTCAAGATGGGAGTGATCGGCTTTTTCACCGTGCCCTCGAGCCACGAGGACGCCATCTATCTGGATCTTCTGAGCGGCTTGCTGAACAACGATGCGGGAACCGGTCTGCTTGACAGACTCAATGACGAGAACAAGCTTTTCATGTCGCAGATGTTCAGTTATTCGATGTTGGAAGAGGGTGCCTGCGTCTTCCTCTACGTGCCGAGGATCCTCGGACAGTCGCACGAGCAGGCGGAATCCCTGATCTTCGGGGCCATCGATTCGTTGAATCAGGGGCATTTCAGCGACGACCTCTTTGAGGCGGTCAAGATGGAGTATCTGACCAATTATCTGAGACAAATGGAGACGATGTCGGGACGTTTCGACAATGTTTTGGATTTGGTGACCAACAAGCAGGATGTCAGTTACTACTACAAAAAGGCCGACCTCGTCAGGCAGTTGACGAAGGCCGACTTGGTGGCTGTCGCCCGGAAATACCTGACCGACGATTGCCTGATTTTCCGCTCCAAGATGGGAATCAAGTCGCATGAGAAGATCCAGAAGCCGACGTGGAAGCCCGTGACGGCGGAGAACACCGAGGCGCAGTCCGAGTTCGCCCGCCGCGTGGCGGACATGCCCGTGCAGCCCATTCGCCCGCAGCAGGTCGATTTCGAGAAGGAAGTGACGAAAACACCTGTCAATGAGAACTATACCCTATACAGTAGCCGCAACAGTCAGAATGATATTTTTACTCTGGACATCGTCTATAACTACGGAGGACTGTCCGACAAGCGGTTGGGTGCCGCCATCGACTATTTCAATCTTCAGGGGACGGAACGCTGCGACCATGCCCTGTTCCAGATGGAACTTCAGAAGTTGGGCGCCTCGCTGGATGTGTGGACGTCGGAAGAGCGGACATACGTCTCCATTACGGGCTTCGACCAGGATCTTCCGAAGATTCTCGCCTTGTGCCATGAGAAACTCAGCACCCCGTCAAACGACGAAAAGAAACTCTCTTCCTTGATTGACGAGCGCGTCGCCATGGCTCGGATGAACAGGAACGATGCCGGCACGTGGGGAAATGCGCTGTTGCGGTATGCGGTCTATGGCGTACACGCCTACAGCCACAAGATGACATTGAAGGAGTTGCGGAAAGTATCTGGTAAAGAGTTGCTTGAAGCTTTTTCGCAAATTTTCCAATACGACGGCTATGTCACTTATGTCGGCAATCAGCCGGCCGAGGAGGTCGCCGCCTTGCTGCGGGATGTCTATGGGATGAAGCCGGACGTGCAAAAGGGCGATTTGAGCATCTCTCCCGTGCAGACCTACGACAAGCCCACGCTTTTCCTTGCCTCTAACAGCCATTTCGTACAGAGCAACATCTACTTTTTCATCTCCGGTGAGAAGATGGGCGACAGGGGTGAGCGGATGGCCTGCGAGATTTTCAACGAATACATGAGTGGTAGCATGGCTGGTGTCATCTTTCAGGAAATCAGAGAATTGCGGTCGCTTGGGTACTCCGCTTCCAGCACCTACCGATACGATCCCCTCAATCGCCGTCCGGGAATGCTGTTGGGATTTCTGGGAACTCAGTCCGACAAGACCTCGGAGGGTTGCGCGGCGATGGCCGAACTGTTGACGCGATTCCCCGAGAAGCCCGAGAAATTCGAGAATGCCAAGGCCGCGGCGTTGAGGAAGAAGGAGGCCTCCTACATTTTGTTCAGGCAGTTCCCTCATCAGGTCCACAAGTGGGAAGAGGAAGGCATTGCCGAGAATCCTATGGATGATGATTTGGCTGCGATGCGCGCCCTGACCTTCGATGATGTCCGCGAGTTCTACCGCCATGCCGTCGGCGGAAAGCCGCTGGTGATCACCGTCGTGGGCGACAAGCGCCGGATCGATCTCCAATCGTTGGAGCGGGATTTCCACGTCATCGAATTGAAATACAAGGACATCATTCACGAATAAGCGCTGTAAAAGCGCGTTGAAAAGTGCGATGGAGCGTGGCGTCAAGGGAGGTGCGTCCCGTCGCATTCGTTATTTGAATCCACACGGAAGAAAAAAAGTAACTTTTTCATTGCCATCTGAAAAATTATTTGTATTTTTGCAAACTTTTGTGAAAATTCATTAAGTTAGTAACAATCAAATAATTAAGTAAAGACAATGAAAGTTTATCAGACGCAAGACATCCGCAACCTCGCCGTCATCGGAGGCAACCGCACCGGGAAAACCACCCTTTGCGAGACGATGGCGTTCCATGGCGGCGTCATCAGCAGACGCGGCACCGTGGAAGACAAGAACACCCTTTCCGACTACCGTGAGGTGGAATTGGAGAGACAGCAGTCCATCCAATCCTCCATGATCTACAGCGAATTTGAGAACACCAAGTTCAACATGATTGACTGCCCCGGCTTCGATGACTTCATCGGAGAGGTGATTGGTGCCTTGCGCGTCGCCGATACCGCCCTTATGGTCATCAACGCCCAGAACGGCGTCGATGTGGGTGCCGAGATCCAGTGGCGCTGGACCAAGAAGATGCACAAGCCCGTCGTCTTCGTCGTCAACCAACTCGACCATGAGAAGGCCAACTTCGACGAGACCCTGCGCGAACTGAAGCACAACTTCGGCGGCAGCGTCCTGCCCCTGCAATATCCTGTCAATGCCGGCGTCGGCTTCGACTCTGTCATCGACCTGCTCCAGAAGAAACTCCTCAAGTTCCCCGTCGGTGGTGGCAAGATGATCGTCGAGGATATCCCCGCTTCCGAAGCCGACAAGGCCGAGGAGATGCACGCCGCACTCATCGAGGCAGCCGCTGAGAACGATGAGAAACTCATGGACAAGTTCTTCGAAGAGGGCACGCTTTCCGAAGAGGAGATGATGCGTGGCCTCAAACTCGGCGTCGTCAACCGCGGTACTTTCCCGGTGGTTTGCATCGCCGCCAAGACCGACCAGGGCGTTGACCGCATGATGCAGATCATCAAGGGCAACTGCCCCAACCCCGCCGAGTCCGCTCCTGTGAAGTCCACTACGGGCGAGGACATCGTCTGCGACTCTACCGGCAACACCGTCGCTTACGTCTTCAAGACCGCCGTCGAGCAGCACCTCGGCGACGTCGCCTACATGAAGATCTACTCCGGCGAGATGACCGAAGCCATGGACCTGCTCAACACCAACACCAGCACCAAGGAGCGCGTCTCCCAAATCCTCTGTTTCGCTGGTCAAAAGCGTGAAAATGTCGAGAAGGCATGCGCTGGCGATATCGTGGCCACCATCAAACTCAAAGGCACCGGCGCATCCCAGACCCTCGTCAAGAGCGGCGACCTCCAGGTTGAAAAGACCGCCTATCCGGATCCCAAGTTCCGTACCGCCGTCCGCGCCAAGAACAGCTCCGACGAAGAGAAACTCGGCGCCGTCCTCAACACCATCCGTAAGAGCGACCTCACCTTCCTCATGGAGCAGTCCAAGGAACTCAAGCAGACCATCATCTCCGGTCAGGGCGAGCAGCATCTCAACATCATCAAATGGATGATAGAGAAGCTCAACAAGATCGAGATCGAGTACTACGCTCCGAAGATTCCTTATCGCGAAACCATCACCAAGTCCGCTGAGGCCATGTACCGCCATAAGAAACAGTCCGGTGGTAGCGGTCAGTTCGGTGAGGTCCACATGCTCATCGAGCCCTACTTCGACGGCATGCCCAACCAGCAGAAATATCCCATCCGCGACACGCAGAACTACGACCTGCCGTGGGGCGGTAAGCTCGTCTATAACAACTGTATCGTCGGTGGCGCCATCGACGCCCGCTTCATGCCCGCCATTCTCAAGGGTATCATGGAGAAGATGGAAGAGGGACCGCTCACCGGCTCCTACGCGCGTGACATCGTCGTGAACATCTACGACGGTAAGATGCACCCCGTCGATTCCAACGAGTTGGCATTCAAGTTGGCCGGCCGTAACGCCTTCAAGGATGCTTTCAAAAAAGCCAACCCGAAGATCCTCGAACCCATCTACGATGTCGAAGTCTTCGTTCCCTCCGACAGAATGGGCGATGTGATGACCGACCTCCAGGGTCGTCGTGGCGTGGTGATGGGCATGGACAGCGAAGGCGAATTCCAGAAGATCCGCGCCAAGGTGCCGCTCGCCGAGATGAACAAGTACTCCACCACCCTGAGCTCCATCACCTCCGGCCGTGCCTCCTACGAGATGCACTTCGCCGAATACCAGCAGGTGCCTGCCGACGTCCAGAACGCTGTCATCCAGAAGTACGAAGAAGAGAACAAGGACGAAGAGTAGTCCTATATTTTATTATTAATCAACAATTTACAAAACAATGAAATCAGTATCTATTAGCGGTTCTCCCAGAGAGAACGTAGGGAAAAGAGACGCAAAAGCACAGCGCAAGGCCGGTATGGTCCCGTGCGTGCTCTATGGCGGAGAGAAACAGTATCAGTTCGTCGTAGATAAAAAACAGTTCAGTGGTTTGATCTACACCCCTGAAGTCCGTTACGCTGTTATCAGTCTCGATGGCAAAGAGATTCCCGCCATCCTCCAGGCCAGCCAGTTCCATCCGATCACCGACGAGTTATTGCACGTCGATTTCCTCGAAGTGATTGAAGGCAAGCCGATCACCATCGGTCTGCCCATTAAGATCACCGGCACCTCTCCTGGTGTCCTCCGTGGTGGTAAGCTCGTGAAGAAGGTTCGCAAACTCAAAGTGCGCGGTCTGCTTCAGGACATTCCGGAATTCATCACCGTTGACATCTCCGGTCTTGACATTGACAACTCCGTCAAAGTCAATGAGTTGAAGATTGACAACGTCACCTTTGTCGAGAATCCCAACGCGGTTGTCGCCGCGGTCCTCTCCACCAGAAACGTGGAGGAGGCTCCGAAGGAAGAAGAGGCCTAATCCTCACTGTTTTGAAACCTTCAGGGGCGTGGCGCACACCGCGCCCCTTTTTTTTACGCAACACCCTGCTATATAATATAAGATATGTCCCACTTCCCGTTTGCCACTACCGATTACCCCGTATTCCTCGCGCCCATGGAGGATGTGACCGATGCCTCGTTCCGTCGTATCTGCAAGGATTTCGGCGCCGACGTGCTCATCTCCGAATTCGTCTCCTCCGACGCGCTGGTGCGGGAGGTGGATAAGAGTCTGAAAAAGATGGCTTTCAGTGAGTCGGAACGTCCTTTCGGCATCCAGATCTTCGGTCATGACGAGCAGTCGCTGCGGGGGGCCGCCGAGATCGCCGCCGCTCGCCAGCCTGACTTCATCGACATCAACTGGGGTTGCCCGGTCAAGAAGGTGGTGGGCAAAGGCGCAGGCGCGGCCATGTTGCGTGACATCCCCAAGTTGGTGCGCCTGACGGAAGGCATCGTCAAGGCGGTGCCGCTTCCCGTCACCGTCAAGACCCGCCTCGGCTGGGACGAACTGCACAAGCCCATTGTGGACTTGGCTGAGATGCTGCAAGATGTGGGCGTGCGGATGCTGACGGTCCATGGCCGTACCCGCTCGCAGATGTACTCCGGTCAGGCCGACTGGACCCTTATTGGAGAGATCAAGCGCAACCCGCGCATCACCATTCCCATTGTCGGCAACGGCGATGTTGATGGGGGAGAGCGCGCGTTGGAAGTGCGGAATCTGTATGGCGTGGATGGCGTGATGGTGGGGCGAGCTGCTATCGGTAATCCGTTTGTTTTCAAGGAGATAAAAAATTTTTTTGAAGGGAAGGAGCGACCGGAATTCTCCTTCGCGGACCGCGTTTCGACCTGCTTGCGCCAACTGCAGACGGCCGTGGAGATCAAGGGCGAGCGCACGGGTGTGCTGGAGATGCGCCGCCATTACGCCGGCTATTTCAAAGGAATACCGCACTTCAAGGAGACCCGCGTGAAGCTGATGACGGCGCTGACCTTGGCCGAGTGTCAGTCCATTCTTCTAAACTCCTTGGAACACTTCGCTGTGCATTAAAGGGAATTTTCTTTTTGATGCAATAAAATCATTATAAAATAGTTATATCGTTGCTGTTTTAATCCCATCGTGTATCGAATGAAATCGACGAGAAATTTCTTGATGCTCCTACTGCTGTGCTGCGGTTTCGTTTCCGTATGGGGTCAGAGTGCCGTTTTCAAAGGACATCTATCGGACATCTATGGTAATCCCATTGATAACGCGTTGATGGTCAACATGCACGACCACACCTCCGTTTTCAGCGATGCCAATGGCGCTTTTTCGATGACTGTTCCGGCAGGTCGTAGGATTGCGGTGTCCATTCAACATCTATCCATCAATGATACAATTGTTTACGTTAATTTAAGACGGGGGTTGGATACCACATTCTCTATTGTGTTGGAGGCCAATGGAGAGATGTTGGAGGGCTATACGGTTACTTATTCTTATGGGAATGAGGGACTTACAGTCATTAATCCCAATGTATCCACGGTGATGCCGACGCCGTCGGGAGGAATTGAGTCCATCATCAAGTTGATGCCGGGTGCTTCTTCCACCAATGAGTTGAGCAACCAGTACAATGTCCGCGGAGGCAACTACGATGAGAATTTGGTGTTTGTCAACGACATACAGATCTATCGGCCCTTCTTGGTACGAAGTGCACAGCAGGAGGGCATGGGCTTCGTGAACCTCGACTTGACGCAGGCGGTCAACTTCTCCGCCGGCGGTTTTGATGCCAAGTATGGCGATAAGATGTCGTCGGTGTTGGATGTCGAGTACAAAAGGCCTACCGGCTATTTCGGCGGCTTCACTGCCAGTTTCCTCGGGGTATCGGCCTACGCTGGCGGAAATGTCAACGACAAGTTCACTTTTTTGGTGGGTACCCGTTACAAATCCAATAGTTATCTCTTCAAGTCATTGGAAACCAAGGGGACATACAAGCCCAACTTCTTTGATTTGCAGATGTTGCTGACTTGGAAACTGGCCGAGAAATGGCATCTTGACCTGCTCACCAACTTTTCCCGAAACCGATACAAATTCATCCCGATTGATAGGGAAACCAACTTCGGCACCTTCTCTGAAACGCGCCGTCTGACCATCTATTACGATGGACAGGAGGTGGACGGCTACGACAATTATATGGGCGGGCTAACCTTGTCGTTCACGCCCAACCAGCGCGACCTATACAAGTTGATCGTGTCGAGTTACTATGCCCGCGAGACCGAAACTTACGACTTGCAAAGTCAGTATTGGCTGAGCGACATCGCCGCTGACTTGGGTAGCGACGACGATGAGATCGCGCAGGTGGTGGATGTGCGCGGCTACGGTACTTTTCTCGAGCACGCCCGCAACCGCCTTCAGGCCATGGTGACTTCCGTCGATCTGCGCGGGCGGCATCAATTTCCGCACAATCGTGTGGAGTGGGGCTTCAAGGTGCAGAACGAGATCATCAACGACCACATCAAAGAGTGGGAGATGTTCGACTCCAGCGGCTATACGATCCCTTGTCCGCCGACCACACCCGGTGTCGCCGTACCCTGGGATGATCCTTCCCGTGTGCTCGATTTCGGTACTTTCTTCACCGCCGACAACCATCTCAATACATTCAGAATGAATGCGTTTGTTCAGTCTGTCTGGGAGATCGACCCCACCGGCGTGTGGCACTTGAACAGCGGCTTGCGCCTGCACTACTGGACCTTCAACCATGAACTGACCGCCTCCCCGCGTTTCATTTTGTCGTGCGCCCCCAAGTGGAAGCATGTGTGGGTGTTCCGCCTCAAAGCGGGCAGCTACTATCAGCCGCCCTTCTACCGCGAAATGCGTCGTCCCGACGGCACGCTCAACAGTAGCATCAAGTCGCAACACTCTTACCAAGTGGCGCTCTCTTCCGATTACGACTTCCGGATTTGGAACCGTCCCTTCAAACTTACGGCAGAGGCCTATTACAAATATATGACCGATTTGATTTCGTATAGTGTTGATAATGTGCAGATTATTTATTCTGCGGAGAACGATGCCAAAGGTTATGCAGCGGGCATCGACGTGAAGTTGAGCGGTGAGTTCATTCGGGGAATTGAGTCGTGGATTTCGCTTTCGCTGATGAAGACGGCGGAGGATCTGCTGTACGACTACTATTACGACAAAAACGGCAACTATGTCGAACCGGGATATATCCCGCGCCCGACCGATCAGCGGTTTGCCATCAACGTCTTCTTCCAGGACCATGTGCCCTTTTACACGCCCTTGCGCGTCCATCTCAACTTTGTGTTTGCCAGCGGTTTGCCCTACGGCGCGCCCAATGCGCAACGCTATCAGCAGGTCTTCCGCTCTTCCTGGTATCGCCGCGTGGATGTGGGCTTCTCCTACATGTTCCTGGAGCAAAGTCGTGACAGGATGAAACACAAGAGCGGCTTCCTGCGTTCCATCAAAAACGCGGGCATCTTCTTGGAGATATTCAATATCCTCAATATCAACAATGTATCATCCTATTTGTGGGTGACGGACATCAACAACGTGATGACGGCCGTGCCCAATAACTTGACCGGTCGCACCTTCAATTTGAAGTTGGCGGTGGATTTCTAGAAAAGCGCGATGGAAATGCCCAGCGACATGGGGCTCATGTTGGGACCTTTGCCGCTGTCGAAGACCTTGGTGAGTTGATAGGAGTAATAGACGCCGAAACTCTTCCAACCCATGCGGATGAACACGTCCGCACTGAATTTCTGCTTGTTGTAGAAATCGCGGTTCTTGAAGTTGAGGAAGTCCTCTTCGTCCCCGAGGAAACTGGGGCCTTTGTAACGTTGGGCGAAGCCGGCCACCAAACCCACGTGGACGCCGAAGTCGATTTTGAAGCCACAACGATGACGGTAGCGCATTTCGATGGGAATGTTGACATTCATGTAGGAAACGCGGCTGTATTTGTATTTAAGGTCTTCTGGCAGAATGAAATAACGGGTGACATCATCCTTGCGCACATATTGGGCGACGCAGTTGGAATACTGCGTGTAGTAGGTGAAACCGACGCCGAGACCGAAGGAGATGGACTTGTTTTGCGGAAGGATGAAATCCCATAATGCGGAGACGTTGAAGCCAGGATCAAACTTCATGAAGTTGCCTTGCGAGGGCGTGCCCATCCAGAAGGTATGGTAGATGTCGAAAATCAGGCGGTCGCGGACCACCAACGGACGGTCGGCGATTTCCGAGACCTTTTTCCCTTTCGTGGTATCGGCCTTGGCTGGCTCCGTTTGGGCGTTCAGCGTGACTAAACAGGCGCATAGGAGGATGAAAGCACTTATTTTCTTCATTTTTTCAAAATTAGCGTGCAAAGATACGAACATTTTTTCAATTCCATTCCTAATAAAATCGTATTTTTGCAGCCGCTTTTTCAATGTTAAACAATTTTCTCCTATGAAAAAGATTCTTGTGACCGGCGGCGCGGGTTTCCTCGGCTCCCATCTTTGTGAAAAACTGCTCAACGATGGCAATGAAGTCATCTGCCTTGACAACTATTTTACTGGCAGTAAGCGAAATATACTGCACTTGATGTCCAATCCCTACTTCGAAGTCATCCGGCACGACATCACCGCTCCCTTTTACATCGAGGTCGATCAGATCTACAACTTGGCGTGCCCGGCCTCGCCGATCCATTATCAGTACAATCCCATCAAAACAGTAAAAACCTCGGTGATGGGGGCTATCAACATGCTCGGATTGGCCAAGCGCATCCACGCGCGCATCCTGCAGAGTTCCACCAGCGAGGTCTATGGCGACCCCGACGTGCATCCGCAACCCGAAAGTTACTGGGGCAATGTCAACCCCATCGGCGTGCGCTCCTGTTACGACGAGGGGAAGCGCTGCGCGGAAACCCTCTTCTTCGACTATCATCGCCAAAACCATGTCGATATCCGCGTCGTGCGCATCTTCAACACGTACGGCCCGCGCATGCACCCCAACGATGGTCGGGTGGTCTCCAATTTTATTATGCAAGCACTTAAAAACGAGGATATTACCATCTATGGGACTGGCGAGCAGACTCGCAGTTTCTGCTACTGTACCGACTTGATCGATGGCTTGGTCCGCATGATGAACTCCGAAACCGTCGGTACCGGACCGATTAATTTGGGTAATCCCAACGAATTTACAATCAACCAGTTGGCGGAACTTGTGATTGATCTTTCCGGAAGCAAGTCCAAAATTGTCCACCTGCCGGCAGCGGAGGATGACCCCCGTCAGCGCCAACCTATCATCGACCAGGCCAAGCAATACCTGCAATGGGAGCCGACCATCCAGTTGCGCGAAGGATTGCAAAAGACGATTGACTACTTCAAATCTTTGTAAATCAGAACTATAAAAAATAAAAAAGGTCGCTGTTTCGCAACGACCTTTTTTGTTATGCTGATGAAAGATGGCTATTCGTTGAGCATGATGTCGGTACTATTCGCAGGCGGTTCCTCTTCCGACTCTGTTGCAGTATCAAAATCATAGTCGTCCCATCCGAAATCCATGGGGTCGGCCTTCTTGCCGATGTACCAAGTGCCGTCGATATTGGTCAGGTCAACCAATTCCATCACCTCGCCGGCGGCTTCGCTGAAGACATGCTTGTAGCGAACTACGGCGATGGCTTTGTCCTCACTGATCTGTTCAACACCCAAAATCCTGTATCTCAATATGAATTTGCCGTATTGCTTGCGGAGTTTTGCCGCTTGCAGATCCGTGTTGAGCCCGTTCGTCGGCAGGCAAAGCACTGCTGCGTTGTAGAACTCCTCATTTTGTAATGAGTTGAAATAGGCACGCACTGCACCCTTCGGATCCTGCTGTGAGGTGCAACCGACCAGCAGCGCAGCGATTATGGCGATAAAGAAAACTGTTGTCTTTTTCATGATTGTCTGATTTTCAATTTGATATTAGAAGGAAATGTACCATTTGCCGTCGCTCTTCACCAACAGGAGCGTCGCAACACTCTTGGCGTCCTGTCCTTTTGCCGGTTTGCTGATTTCGGTGGAGACGGCTACTTCCGCGGCGTCGTTGGTCTGTTTTGCCGAACCAAAGACGTGGAAACTGACGAGGGCATTGTCGCCTTTGAAAGTCTCCTTGAGACTCTCTGCCACTTGTTTCTGTTGACCGGAGTCTGTGGTCAATATGTAGGAAGAAGCGGTGGCGTAGTCCTTTTCGTATAGGGCGTTGTAGAAGGCCTTGACCGTCTTCTCCGGATTGCTTTGCGTACCGCAGCTCACAAACAACAAAGCCACTACGCACATGAGGATGAGTCGGATTTTTTTCATTTCAGAAGATTTGGTTGAATAATAATGGTTTAGTCTGCAAAATTAGTCAAAATAACTGGGAAGGGAGAAGTGAACCTCTCTTTTTTCGGAAAAGTTATCAACTTTTGTTGATAACTAACTTCCGATGGGGAAGTAGTCTATGCCGTGGGCATTGGCTTCTTCCCGGTTGTAGATGTTCCTGCCGTCGAAGATGACGGCCTTTTTCATCTCTTTCTTCACCTTGTCGAAGTCCAGGATGCGGAATTCCGACCATTCGGTGACTAACATCAGGGCGTCGGCGCCGGCAAAGGTCTCGTTGACGTTCCGGCAGTAGGTGATTTTGTCGCCGATGCGGCGGCGGCACTCGTCCATCGCCACGGGGTCGTAGGCGCGGACCGTGCAGCCCGCTTCCAACAGTTTGTCGATGAGCACCAGTGACGGGGCCTCCCGCATGTCGTCGGTGTTCGGCTTGAAGGAGAGCCCGAGCATCGCGATGGTCTTGCCCGCCAGATTGCCGTTGTAGTATTTTTCTATCTTTCTGAATAACAATGATTTCTGTTGCTCGTTGACGGCCTCCACCGATTTGAGGATCTCCAAGGAGCATCCGTTCTCTTCGCCGGTGTGGATGAGCGCCTTCACGTCTTTGGGGAAGCAGGAGCCGCCGTAGCCGATGCCGGCGTAGAGGAACTTGCTGCCGATGCGCGAGTCGGTGCCGATGCCGCGACGAACCATGTTGACGTCGGCACCCACCTGCTCGCACAGGTTGGCGATGTCGTTCATGAAACTGATGCGGGTGGCCAACATGGCATTGGCGGTGTATTTGATCATCTCCGCTGAGCAGATGTCGGTGAAAATCAGCGGGTGGCCGTTGAGGACGAAGGGCTTGTAGATGCGTTCCATGATGTTGTGCGCCCGCGTTGAGTCCACACCCACTACGATGCGGTCGGGCTTCATGAAGTCGCTGATGGCGTCGCCCTCTTTCAGGAATTCAGGGTTGGACGCCACGTCGAACTCGATGCTGACGCCGCGCTTGTCCAGCTCCTCCTGTACTGCCGCACGCACTTTCCGCGCCGTGCCGACGGGAACCGTGCTCTTGGTGACCAACAGCACGTACTGACTCATGGTGCGACCGACCGTGCGCGCTACCTCCAGCACGTAACTCAGGTCGGCGCTCCCGTCTTCGTCGGGAGGCGTGCCGACCGCCGAGAATACGACGTCCACCTGCCCGATGACCTCCTCCAACGACGTGCCGAAATGCAGCCGCTCCGCCCGCATGTTGTTCTGGAGCATATCCTCCAGACCGGGCTCGTAAATGGGACAGATCCCGTTTTTCAACAGGTTGATTTTCTGTTCATTGATGTCAATACAAGTGACATCAAGTCCTACGTCCGACAGGCAGGTTCCCGTGACGAGACCTACATAACCTGTGCCAACAATTGCAATTCTCATTCTTTTCAAATTAGTTTGCAAATGTACGACTATTTTTCGACTTTTGGGCCTTTGTCTTTAAGAATGATGGTAGAAAATTCGCACGCTGTCGCCGTGGATGTCTATGCTTTCGTCGGCGTCGCCGGGCAGTTGCGGCGCAGGCAGCCCCTGTCCCCAACGTACCTGTCCCGTCAGCACGCGGGCCTCGTCCCAAAGTCCGCTTTCGATGAAATGCAGCAGTGTCTGTCTTCCGCCCTCGATGATGACGGAGTTGATTTTCTGTTCATAAAGTGTTGATAACACGGCTTTTGGATCTTCGGGAAGGTAGGTGAATCCGTCGATAGGGGGGAGGAGTTCCGCATTTCGGGCCATAATGAATCGCTGCGGACTGTTGCCTGGGTAGAACCGTGTGGTGAGCGCGGGATGGTCGTTCCTGTAGGTGTTGTATCCGATGACGATGGCCGGCTCTTCGCTGCGCCATTTGTGGACCAACACCCGCAACTCCGGGTTGGTGATCCAGTAACTGCCTTGCGGCTGCTGCGTGCGGTCGATGTCCATGAAGCCGTCTGCCGTCTGCGCCCATTTCAGGATGACGTAAGGGCGCTGCTTTCGGTGGTAAGTGAAGAAACGGCGGTTGAGCCATTCGCATTTTTCACGCAAAACGCCCACAGTCACGTCGATGCCGGCGGAGCGCAATTTGGCGATGCCCTTGCCGTTCACCTTGTCGTGCGGGTCGGTGGCGCCGACAACCACGCGCAGGAAGCCCATCTCGATGAGTTTGTCGGCGCAAGGCGGGGTCTTCCCGTAGTGCGAACAGGGTTCCAAACTGACGTAAATTGTTGACTCTTTGAGAATTTCCGGGTTGCTGACAGAGCGGATGGCGTTCACTTCCGCATGCGGACCGCCGTACATCTGGTGATATCCTTCCCCGATGATGCGGCCGTTGTGAACGATCACTGCGCCCACCATCGGGTTGGGGTGTACGTGTCCCATGCCCAGACGCGCCAGCGCGATACAGCGCTGCATGTAGGCCTCGTCGGTGGATTCAAACATCTTGTTACAGGGTTCTGCCATTTTCCAGCACCCACTTCATGTACAGCAGTGCGGCCACACTCCACGCCTGCGAGATACAGCCGTTCGGATTGTGCGGCGGCGCGCCGTCGTAAATCTCTCCAATCGTGGAGATTCCGTATGTTTTGATGTCCTTCTCGAAGTCATAAAGCAACTTCTCCAAGACGGGGAATGCCTTCTGCTGATGCACGGCCACCATGCCGTTGGTGAAGGGGATGAGCAGCCACGGCCAGCAGGTGCCTTGATGGTACGCGGCGTCGCGGGTGGCCTGGTCGCCGCCATAGTAGCCCTTGTAGTCCGGATCGTTGGGGGAGAGTGTGCGTAAGCCCTTGTAAGTCAACAACTCCTCGCTGCATTTCTTGATGATCAACTGACGGATCTTCTCGCTGATGGCGGAATAGGGTAACGCCGTGGCAATCAGCATGTTCGGACGGACTTGGAAGTTCTTGTAGTTCCCATTCACGTAGTCGGCCAACCATCCCTTCTCTTTCGACCAGAAGGTCTCTTTGAAAACGGTCGGGAAGCCCTTGATCAACTCTTTCCACTCATCGACAAAGGTCTGGTCTTTTGCCAGTTTAGCCATCTCGCTGGCGAAACATAAGGCGTTGTACCAAAGCGCGTTGATCTCGACTTGGCAGCCGGTTCTCGGAGTGACGGGCTTGCCGTTCACCACGGCGTCCATCCATGTGAGTGCCTTGCCTTCGCAACCGGCGTAGATGAGTCCGTTCGGCAGCATGCGGATGTTGAAGAGCGTGCCGTCACGGTAGGCATTGATGATGGATCGCATCGCCGGACCATACTCTTTCCAGATCTTCTTTTCCGTATGCGTATAAGTGGCATATTGTTGCAGGGTGCGGAAGAACCACAGTGGGGCATCCGCGGAGTTGTAGGCGTTCTGGTCGCCGCAGCCGGTGTTTGGGAATAGGCCGTCGTGAAGGTCTTTCAACATGTCGTCCATCACCTCCTTGCAGAGTGCCGGATTGCCAAGCGCAAGCGTCAGTCCGGGCAGCGCGATGAAAGTGTCGCGCCCCCAGCGGCCGAACCAGGGATACCCGGCGATGACCTCGGTCTTGCCGTTGCGCTTCACGATGAACTGCTCTGCAGCGTTCTTCAGACAGTTGAAGTAGGTGCTACGGTTCGTATGTCCTTGCATTTCAGTTTCGTACAGCTTTTCCAGCGTCGATGGGTCGATGGGCTCCGTGCCGATGGTGATGTAAAGGACGTTGTCGGCCAACTTCACGCTCAACTTGCCTGGGTTGAGCAGGTCCTCATGCCCGTCGTACCCGCGCGCGATCTCCTCTTCATACTCGAAATTCTCGTACCAAACGGGTTGATGCTCGTAGAAAATCTTTTCGGAACATTGGATGCAGACAGGAGTGTATTTTTCGTATAAACAGTACTTTACCCCGTTTTCGCACCATTCGAATCCCGTGTTCGCCACATCGTTCTTGTGGGTGAGATGGTGGATCTGACGGAATGCAAGTAGCGGCTGGAATTGGAAGGAGACCGACTCGACATCATCCAATATCGTATATTTGACAATCAATCGGTCAGCGTTATTTAAAAAGAGAATCTCACTCTTGAAATTGAACTTTCCCACGCGGAAATAGTACGTCGGAACGGGCTCTGCCACAAAGCGTTGCATGTATTTGTTCCCTTTCGGGTCGATCACTCCGCCCTTGTATTGATGGATGCCGAGGCGGAACTCCATGTCGTTCATGATGACGCTTTCGTTCAGGTTGGAGACCAGCACGTGGCGCTCGTGGTCGATGTCGTCCTGCGGCACGATGAACAGTCCGTGGTATTTGCGGGTGTTCAGGCGCAGCAACGACGTAGAGGCAAAGGCACCCGTACGACTGCAGCGCAGCAGTTCGCGCTTCTTGGCGTACGAAATGTTCACTAATTTCTCTTTGTCAAATTCGATATAGTTCATGTTGCGGTTTCTTTCAATCGGCAAACATACATAAAAATTTGTGATTTCAAGCGGGTTTGGCCGATTAATTATGAAAAATCCCAGTCGATTTGTTGGTTTATTGTTTTCTAATTAGTTGATAATCAATAAATTATTATTCAACTAAACATTCGTCCAATGCCTTGGTGATGGCGGCGACGTCCATCTTCTGCCCGATGAAGACCAGTTTCTGCATCCGGTCGCCGTAGTCGAGGTCCCAGTCGCGTTGGAGGTTGGGCTCGCGGGCCATCAGGGCGGCCAATTCATCCGGCGGCATGGTGGCGAACCACAGGCCGATGTCCTTGAGCGACACCTGTTTGCCGGCCTGCTCGAACAGGTAGCAGACGTCGTACTCGGAGGCGAAATAGCAGATGCCCTTCGCACGGATGACGCTCTTCGGCAGGCGCGACACGAACTCGTCGAACTTGCCGAGGTTCATCGGCTGGCGGCGGTAATAGACGAATGTGCCGATGCCATACTCCTCCACCTCGCCGCCCTCGTGGTCGTGGTGATGGTGGTGGTGATGATGCTCGTGCTCATGCTCATGCTCATGCTCATGTTCATGCTCATGTTCATGTTCATGATGATGGCCCTCCTCATGGTCGTCATCGTGATCGTCGTTGTCATCTTCGGGAACGTCCTCGATATGGCGGATCCAGGTGGCGGAGGTGGCCACCTTGTCGAAGTCGAACATGTGGGTGTTGATGATGAGGTCAAGATCGACGTCGCAGTAGTCGCAGTCAATGATTTCTGCTTTGGGCTGGATGGCGCGGATGATCTCGCGGATGCGCCCCAGTTCGTGCGGGCTTACCTCGGAGGCCTTGTTGAGCAGGATGATGTTGCAAAACTCAATCTGTTGGATGACAAGTCTTTCGAGGTCGTCCTCGCCGATGTTCTGGCGGGTGAGGTCCTCGCCGCCGCCGAACTCGCTCTGCAGGCGCAGAGCATCGACGACGGTGACGATGCAGTCGAGTTCGGGGATGCCGTCTTTCGTGTAGGGTCCGCCCATGGAGGGGATGGAGCAGATGGTCTGCGCGATCGGGTCGGGTTCGCAGATGCCGCTGGCTTCGATGACGATATAGTCGAAGCAGTGCTGGCTGATGAGCCCCTGGATCTGCTTGACCAGGTCCATCTTGAGCGTGCAGCAGATGCAGCCGTTTTGCAGGGCGACGAGACTTTCGTCGTCTTGTCCCACGACACCGCCCTTCTGGATGAGGTCTGCGTCGATGTTGACCTCGCCAATGTCGTTGACGATCACGGCGAAACGGATGCCGCGTCGGTTGGTGAGGATTTTGTTGACCAAGGTGGTCTTGCCGCTGCCTAAGTAGCCGGTGAGCAGCAGAACGGGAGTTTTTTCGGTCATGATGAGTGGTGTTTAGTTGGGTAAATTTTTGATGTTCAGTGTGATGGGTTATACCAACTGGCGGATGAGTTCTTCGGTGTCGCCTGGAAGCAGGTAGATGGGGGGGATTTCGATGAGGGTGTAGGCGCCGGGGCGGCCTTCGTGTTTCATGCGGACGGCGGCGCGGGCGCAGGCGGTCATCACTTGGGCGGTGAGGGCGGGGTTGTTGATGGTCATGTTGAACTCAAAACGCTGGTTGTGAGTGCTTCCGCTCACGCCCGACCGCACCATGTTGACACCGTGGGCTACGTTGTTGAGTTGCGCCACGGAGGGGACGGCCACCACGTGCGTCTCGTCGTGCGCGAAGTAGTCGTCGTGCAGGATGGCCTGCTCCACGGTGGCAAAGTCGGCGCCCGCCTCCAGTTCTACATAGACCATGCGGCGGTGGATGCCGGTGCCGAGCGGTATGGTCATCGACAGGGCGTCCTTCACGCCGGCGACGGCCTTGGCGGCGACGGTGTGCCCCATGCTTCTGCCGGGACCAAAGTTGGTGTATGTCAGTCCGTTGGGAGCCATCGCCAGCAGCAGGGTGCGTACTACGGAGTCGGAGCCGGGATCCCAGCCGGCGGCGATGATGCCGACGGCGTCGTGGGACTGTGCCACGCGGTTGAGCCGTGCGCGCAGGTCGGCCACCTGTGTGTGGATGTCGAAACTATCGACGGTGCAGATGCCGCGGGCGAGAAGTTTCTCAGCGAAGGCCGGCACCTCGCGCGTGGGCGTGCATACGAGTACCGCATCCGCGTCGATGACGTCAAGGTTGTCGTTATGGTGGTAAATACCAGTTAGTTGCATGTCTGGTGCGGCAAGTACCGACTGCTCGGCGGCCTGTCCGATGTTGCCGTATCCCAAAATGGCGATTCTTGTTTTCATGTTGACTTGGTTTTATGTTTTTTGAAAAAAATGTCGGCGGGGAGGGGATCAGAGTTGTCGGAGCAGCGGGTGATAGTCGCCCACGAGTCCCACGGGCGTGGCGTTGCGGATCTCCTGGCAGATAGCGACGTAGTTGCGGGCGTCCTGGATTCCAAATCCCTGTCCGGCAAGGATTTGGCGGTATGCTTCGGTGTGCAGGTCGGTGAAGCCGTCGCTGAAGCCGAAAGTCTCGCCGCCGATGGTGAGGGCGCGGTAGGTGGTCTTGCCGGCGGCGCGCAGGTCGGCGGGCACATGGTTGACGTCGAGACTGAGGAACCAGCGCACGCGGGCGCGCTCCAACTGCAAGAATCCCGCCGCCGTGGAGTCCGTAAGGTAATGAACGACACTGGATTGCACCGTGCCGAAGATGTGGGTGAGCATGTCGAAAAAGTGAACGCCGATGTTGGTGGTGATGCCGCCCGATCGCTCTTTGTCTGCCTTCCAGGAGTAGTAGTACCACTTCCCGCGGCCGGTGACGTAGGTGAGGTCGATGTCATAGACCTTGCCCGACGTGTCGGCGTCGATCTTCCGCTTCAGCTGCTGTACGGACGGGTGCAGGCGCAGTTGCAGGATGTGATAGACCCGCTTGCCGGTGTCCTTCTCGATCTCTTCCAGCCCGTCGAGGTTCCAGGTGTTGAGCACAAGCGGTTTCTCGCAGATGGCGTCGGCTCCGTTGCGCAGCGCCAACCGCACGTGGGCATCGTGCAGGTAGTTCGGCGAACAGATCGAAACATAATCAACTTGCTGACCTTCACCTTTTTTCGAAAGTCTGTACAGATGGCGGTCGAAACGCTCCGACTCCAGAAAAAAGGCGGCGTCCGGGAAATAGCGGTCGATGATTCCCACGCTGTCGGATTTGTCCAACAGAGCCACCAGATTGTTCCCCGTATCTTTGATCGCCTGCATGTGACGGGGCGCAATGTAGCCCGCAGCACCGACCAATGCGAAGTTTTTCATTTTTATATTGTTGTTTTTCAGTACTTTAATTTCGTAAAAAGGGTTGAGTATGATTTTGCAAATGTACGAAAATTATCTTTTTTATAGAATATTGTATGCAGATAGTCTTTTCAAAAAAATTTAGTATTTTTGCAAAAATTTCTAATTAGATTCCTATGAGAAGAAGTAAACTTGTCGTTTTGGGTGTGCTGGTTGCTTTAATTTCTTTGCAATCAGGCGTTTATGCACAAGGTATCACTCAGGAGATGCTGGGTGAGATCCAGAAATCATATCAGGCCAGTCCTGAAAACAGGGCTTTGCAGAATGCCATTGCCGGCAACGACATCAACAAAATCGCTGCCAACCATGCCAACGAGGCCAACTTCGACACCTATTTCTCCGACCGTGTGATGTCGCAGGCCGTCACCGACCAGAAGTCCTCCGGCCGTTGCTGGATGTTCACAGGGCTTAATGTCCTGCGTTCCAAGGCGATCGCCAGGTACGACTTGCCGGGCGACTTCCAATTTTCACAGGTCTATCTCTTCTTCTGGGATCAATTAGAGAAGTCCAACCTCTTCCTGCAAGCCATCATCGACACCCGCACCAAGCCCATGGATGACAAGACCGTGGAGTGGCTCTTCAAGAACCCCATCGGCGACGGCGGGCAGTTCACGGGCGTGGCCAACCTGATCGACAAGTACGGCGTGGTCCCCGCCGACGTGATGCAGGAGACCAACAGCAGCAACAAGACCAGCACCATGGCCAGCATCCTGAGCTTGAAGTTGCGCGAGTATGGCCTGGAACTGCGAGAGATGGGCGCCAAGAAGGGCGTGACCGCACAGCAGTTGCAGCAGCGCAAGACCGAGATGCTGAAGGTGGTCTATAAGATCCTCGCCCTCAACTTCGGCGAGCCGCCGGCGCAGTTTACCTGGACCCAGCGCGACAAGGACGGAAAGCCCGTCGAGACAGCCACTTACACGCCCGCTTCCTTCCGAGACAAGTTCGCCAACGCCGACTTCTCCACCTTCTACATGATCATGAACGACCCCACCCGCGAGTACTACAAGGTTTATGAAATCGAGTACGACCGTCACGTGTATGACGGCGACAACTGGAAATACCTCAATCTCCCCATGGAAGAGATCGCGCCCATGGCCATCGCCTCCATCAAGGACAACACCATGATGTACTTCTCCTGCGACGTGGGCAAGTTTCTCAACCGCGACAAGGGCTTTCTCGATGTCAACAACTACGACTACGGTTCCCTTTTCGGTATCGACTTTAAGATGGATAAAAAGCAGCGTGTCAGCACTTTCGCCAGCGGCTCATCGCACGCCATGACCCTCTGCGCTGTCGATCTCGACGCCAACGGCCAGCCCCTCAAGTGGATGGTTGAGAACAGCTGGGGCAGCTCCTACGGCTATAAGGGATTCTTGATCATGACGAACGAATGGTTCAACGAATATATGTTCCGGGTGGTGATCGAAAGCAAATACATCCCGCAGAAGTACCTCGACATGTTCAAGAACCAGAAAGCGATTATGCTCCCGCCGTGGGATCCGATGTTCGCTCCTGAAGAGTAGCAATCTTATACACAGAATCAATTATGGCCAACGAATATACTGTCAATCTGTTCATTCCGTGCTGCATGGACCTCTATTTCCCCGCCGGCGTGCCGTCGGTGAAGGGGCTGTTGGAGAAATTGGGCGATGTCTGCTATTACAACAGCGAGATGACCTGTTGCGGACGTCAATTCTTCTATCGCGGCGACATCAATGCCGCCAAGGAGTTGGGATACAGGATGATCCGTTATTTCGACAATCCTTATCCCGTGGTGTGCCCTTCCAGCGCTTGCATTGCCTACATCAAAAAGCATTACATGAGTCTTTGTGAGCACTCTTCGGTTCATGCCTCCATCTCCCATCTGATCAACAATTCGTTCGAACTGTGCGACTACATCGTCAATGTGAAGGGGAAGGAGAAACTGAACAACAAATTCCCGCACTCCGTTTTCTACTTTGAGTCGTGTGCGACTCGCAACCTGTACCCCTCCAACAATGCGGCGCAGACGTTGCTGGAAAACACCGAGGGACTGACTCTGCTCACCGATTCCGACCTGAAGATCTGTTGCGGTGGCAACGGCGGCTTCGCGATGCACAATGCCGAGATGACGGAGTACGCGCTCTCCATCATCGTGGAACGGGTCAAAAAACTGGGGGCGGAATTCATCACCTCCACTGATGTCCACTGCCTGCAGTACATCGAGGCCTATCTTCAAACCCGCAGCGACGTGAAGTCCAATGTGATTCCGATTTCTGAAATTTTGATCTCAAATAATTGAAAATGAAAGTATTGATGTTCGGGTGGGAATTCCCGCCGCATATTTCAGGAGGCCTGGGCACCGCGTGTTACGGATTGACGCGCGGCTTGGCGCACAACGGCGTCGAGGTGGCTCTGGTGGTTCCGAAGGCGTACGGCGACGAAGATCAAAGTGCCGTCCGCATCGTCAATGCCAGCGAGTTCGCCTTCGATGCGAGGCAGATCCGCCAACATGTGTTCAATGAAGAGATCTCATTCATCGAGGTGAATTCCCAGATGATTCCCTACATCGGCATGGACGAGTACTACAATGTGATCAACCAATTGGAAAGCGGGACTTTCAGCACGGAGGAGTCTGCCGGCAAGCACAAGTTCGCCTTCCAGGGCGGCTATGGTGCCGACTTGATGAAGGAGGTGGAAAAGTATGCGCTGGTGGCCGCCGAAATCGCGCAGTCGCAGGAGTACGACGTCATCCACGCCCACGACTGGCTCACCTACCGCGCCGGCATCGCCGCCAAACGAGTGAGTGGCCGGCCGTTGGTAGTGCATATCCATGCCACCGAGTACGACCGTTCCGGTGAGCACAACCGCAACGACATCGTCTATAACCTTGAGCGTGAGGGAATGATGGCTGCCGACGCCGTATGTGCGGTCAGCAACCTTACCCGTAACATCGTCATTGAGAAGTACGGCATCCCTGCCGAAAAGGTCTATACCCTCCACAACGCCGTGGAACCCGCTCTGCGCCAGACTGATGGCAAGCGCCCGTTGAAGGAGAAGATCGTCACCTTCCTCGGTCGCGTCACCTTCCAGAAGGGGCCTGAATACTACGTGGAGGCAGCCAAGCGCGTGCTCGACCGCGACCCCGATGTTCGCTTCGTCCTCGCCGGCGACGGCGACATGATGCCGCGCGTTATCAAGCGCGTCGCCGAACTCGGCATCTCCGACAAGTTCCACTTCACCGGATTCCTCCGTGGCAAGGACATTGACCGCATGTTCGGCATGAGCGATGTCTATGTAATGCCTTCTATCTCAGAACCTTTTGGCATCTCTCCGCTGGAGGCGATGCAATCGGGTGTGCCCGTGGTCATCTCCAAACAGTCGGGCGTGTCGGAAGTGCTTCAGTACGCCATCAAGGTGGATTTCTGGGACATCGACGCCATGGCCGACGCTATCTACGGCATCCTGCACTATCCGTCGCTCGCCCGGATCTTCTCCGAGAAGGGTTGCGAAGAGGCCAACAACTTGAAATGGGAGGACGTCGCTGCCCGCCTGAAGACCATTTACGAAAAGTGCGTGTTTACACAATCGTCTCTATTTTAATTTGTTAAGAATATGAAAGCGGTTTTTCCCGGCTCCTTCGACCCCATCACCAAAGGACACCTTGCGGTGCTTGAGGCCGCCGTGCCGCTTTTCGATACCATCTACATGGCCATCGGAATCAATGCCGACAAGAAGGGAATGTTTCCGATCGAACAGCGCAAGGCCTGGATCCGACAATGTACCGCCGCGTTTTCCAACGTCGAGGTCATCGACTATGACGGCTTGACTGCGGATTTGTGTAAAAGCTTGGATGCCAGGTATATCATCCGTGGTTTGCGCAATCCCAACGATTTCCAGTACGAGAAGGATATCGCCGAGGCCAACCGCCTGCTCTGGCCGGAACTGGAAACGCTCTTTTTCCCGACACGCCCTGAACTGTCGTGCATCTCCTCCTCTGTCGTCCGCGACCTCCATCATCACGGAGGCGATTGCTCCGCCTTCCTGCCCGAGGGTATTCTGCTCTAAATCAACTCTTTTTGAAACAAAAGCGGCCGTTTTACGTATTATAGAACGGTATTTATGCTATTTTCTATCATATATAACTGAAAATTAATTTCTTATGAAAAAAATATACACCCTGTTGACGCTGCTGTTCGCCTTCTCATTCTTGTCGGCGCAAGTCTCGTTGCCTTATAGTTATGATTTTGACGCATCTAATTCATTGACAGAGGGTTGGGTGTCCATCAGCGATAACTTCATGACGGGAATCCCGAGTTTCGGTATCGACCCATCACCCTACTCGTCACCGAACTGCTGGGCTTTTGCGGGGCCGATGAGCGCACAGGACGCACAAGACCAGTATCTTATTTCGCCGCGTTTTGCCAATGCCACATCCGATTCCGTGCAGATCTCATTCAAGTATGCGGCTTCAATGGGGGAACATTTCAGTATAGGATATTGTACTTCAAATAGTTATAATGATATCAACGACTTCTCTTGGCAGTCGGAATGCGTCAGCGCTGACCAGAACTTTCCGCTTACGTGGCAAGATTACTCCGTCAATGTCCCCGCCGGGGCCCAATACATCGTCATCCACTATTATCCCGATGTCGAATGGGGGGCACTGCTGTTGGACAATATCTTGATTCGTCCCAATATTTCAGGATTAAATCACTCTGTTATAGTTAATTATAATGCGGGGGGTACAGTCACTCCGGGGGCAGAGGTCGCGGATGGCGATCCATTCACGTTGGATGTCGTTCCCGATCAGGGTTACCGGTTGTCTTCCGTGACTTTGGACGGAGTATCGCTGTCGGGTGCCGCCAACTCGCCGCATTTCACCTACACCATCGAATCCGTTTTGGCCGACCACACTTTTGAGGTCGTTTTCACCCGCATTCAGTATTCCATTATGATTGCGTCGGGTGAGCACGGAACGGTTGTGCCCGATGGTGGCGCGTTGCACCAGATTCTGGTCTATTGGGGAAGTGACACCACTTTCCAGTTTTTGCCAGATGCTGGCTATCATGTTGAGGATGTGCTTGTTGACGATATTTGGCATGGCGGGAACATCCCTTCTTACACCTTTACCAATGTGCAGGGCAACCATACGATCTCGGTTTCGTTTGCTACCAATGAGTACACCATCGTTGCCGCTGCGGGAGTGGGCGGAACCATCACGCCATCGGGCAATGTAGGGGTGCAGGGCTTTTCCAACCAGTCCTTTGTTATCACCCCGAATCCCGGTTATCTTATTGATACTGTTTATATTGATGGCGTTGATGTAAGTGCTGTCACTCCTTCAGGATGGACCTATACTTTCAATAATATCCAGGCAGACCATACCATTTCCGTGGTTTTTGCCCGTCAGCAGTATTTGGTCACCTATACCCATTCTGTTGGCGGCTCCCTGACGGTCACGGGCGGCGAGGTGGTGGATGACCACACCCGTCGGGTCTATTATGAAGATGTGCTGACCTTTGTAGCGCAGGCCGATGAAGGATATCAATTTTCTGATATTCAAGTCAATGGATCTTCCGTTGGAGCGATCACACCCTATGTGCTCGACCATGTGCTGGCCGTAACGACTGTCCATGCGGATTTCGAACTCTTGACTTATAGCGTGCAGGTGGTCAAACATGGGCAGGGAACAGTTTCTCCGATGTCCGCTATCGATTCATCCTACTTTTCCACAACGACTTTTGCGTTGACACCATCCTACTGCAGCCAGTTGGATTCGGTACTCCTTGACGGTGTTCCGATGGATGTCTCACAGCCCTGTGAGTTGTCGCATCTTGTTGGGAATCATCAACTTGATGTCTATTTCAGTTCCGTCTATTATCCTATGACGATTGCGCAGACGTCGAACGGTTCGCTTACGGGGCCTGACCGTATTTTGTGCGATGGGACGGGCTATTTCAACATCACGCCGGATCATTGTTCTCAACTGGTTCATTTTCAGGTGGATGGTGTGACGCACGACGAGTATTTGCGTTACATGCCCAATGGTATTGTCGGTGTGATTTCCAATTGTGATGCGCCGCACACGATTTCCGCCATTTTCGAGCAGATCCAGTATCAAGTCAATGTGAGTGCCACAGGAGATGGAACGGTCAGTTACCTGGGAAACAACACCTTGCCGTGTGGAAGCAGTCTGGATTTTGTCGTCGTTCCCGACGATTGCCACTATGTTTCTGCCTTGATTATTGATCATCAGGATGTTACGGAAACGGTTTCCCATAGTTCACCGGCATTGCCGGGATTGGGCGATACCCTTCGTTTCTCTTTCGACGATCTTTCCGCTTCCCACACGGTGGAAGTGACCTTTACTCAGTTTGAATACACTTTGGACATCACTTCCGAAGGCAGTGGCTATGTGGTTCCGGAAGGAGCGCAAGCCATGTATTGTTCTGATAGTCAGGGTATTCTTGTTGCTCCGATGGAATGTCATCAGATTGCCGCAATCTATATTGACAGTGCTGAAATCACGGATCAGTTGACTTTCGTGGATGGCGCGACGTTCTACACATTCAACGATATCCGTGAAGATCATACCTTGCATGCAGTTTTCGAGCCAATTTTTTATACCATCCATGTTGATGATAATGAACATGTTAGTTTCAGTTCTGTGGGCGATAGTTTGGTGGAATGTGGTGGTGATTACAATCTTACGATCACTCCTGACGCATGCTACCAGGTAGATACGGTCTGGATCGACGGAGTGGATATGACCGCTGCCATGGAGCGCCACTCGACTTCCTATTCTTGGATCGGCGATGCTCTGTCCTATTCTTTTGCGGATGTTTCTGATAATCACATTGTCACCATATCATTGTCGCAGCACTCCTTCCTTGTTCATACGGAAGTGCAAGGCCCGGGACGGATCGTGGGGACAATGACGGATGGCGAGGTCGAGTGTGGCACTGCTCTGCATTTCGAGATCACTCCCGATGACTGTGCCGCCATCAGCCGTGTCCTGTACAATGGCGATGAGTTGCACGATTATCAGGTTGACGCCCAAGGACGCTTGATCATGAACATCGCCTCCCTACACGGAGCCATCACTCTGGTTGCTGAGTTTGAGCCATTTACATACAATATCATGCCGATCATGGCGGAGCATGGGGAGATCCAATATGACCCCACTCCGATCGTTTGCGGTGACGACATCCGTATCTTTTTCGCTCCGGATCCTTGTTACCATATTGATTCTGTGAGGGTTGATGGGACGTGGTTCCAACCATCGCAGTTGGAGACCAGCGAGACACAGGCATATTATGACATTCTCAATGTGCGCTCAAATCCTGAGGTGACTGCCCACTTTTCTATCGACTCCGTCCGTTTTGTTGTGGAAGGGGAGCAGCCGCTTTCTGTGAGCGACACGATGTTGGCGTGCGGTCAGCCGCTGACTTCCTACTTGGTGCTCCCCGATTGTAGCAGATTTGACTCCATTCGTGTCAATGGGATTGCTTTCAGCGAGAGCACTTTCCCATATATCGGCTCGACAACTTGGCATGAGGATACGCTTTTCTTCACCTTCCCCAGTATCACTTTTGATTATCATTGTGAGGTGTTTACGTCGCTAAGGCAGTATATAGTTGATATTCAGACGGATGACTATGGGTCAGTGTCCATTCCCGTACCACAACAGGTGGCTTGTGGCAGCGATCTTGCCATGACGATTATCCCTGACGCGTGTCATCAACTCCGACAAGTGGTCGTTGATGGTGGAGAATATTTGCTCGAAGATGATAGTTTGTTGATTCTTAATAATATTAGAAACGATTATTCCATACGTATCTTTTTCGAGCAACTCTATTTTGACGTGGTTGCCACTGAAACTGCGTATGGTGAAACGGTAATGGAGGACACACATCTGTTATGTGGCACGGATGTCAATGTGAAATTCGAACCGACCAGTTGCGGCCAATTGGATTCGGTGTGGTTGGATGGGCAATGTGTTAATGATCAGTTAGATACAGTTTATAATCATATTTCACTGTCGCTTTTTGATTTGCATGCATCTCATCATGTACACGCTTCATTTGTCCCACGTATATATGAAATTGAAGTGATCGCCGATGAAGATGCGGTGCTCAACGTCCCACTTATCAGTGAAGTGGAGTGTGATAGCACCTATCATTTGCATATCGCTTATGACGATTGTCACGTTTTGTCTGATTTGCTGGTGAATGGAATTGCTGTTTCTGATGTTGTTCAAGTTGCTGAAAATCAGTATGATTTTGAAATACCCAGCGTTCATTCCGATGCTCAGATCACACTGGTCTCCCATTTGCAAACGTTCGAGGTCAAACGCACCGTCGTGTATGGCACGAATACCATAGAGGAGGTCCATTCGACCATCTCTTGTGGCGAGGATACGACGCTTTCGGGACTTTGGGCTGACGACTGTTTCACGGTGACGAGGGTTAGAATTAATGAAGTTGATACGACGATTCTACCGGAGTATCTTTTCGAGCATGTTACGGGTGATATCGCGTTGCGAATCGATTTGCAGAGAAATACTTATCATATTGATGTCCAAGAAGTTCAACACTGTGAGATCTCATCAGAGTCTGCGGTCTATTCGTGCGGTGAGACCAAGACCTTCTACTTCACCCCGGAAGAGGGGTGGTGTATTACCGGTGTCGTGGTGGACGGCGTGGTCGGTCCGGCCGTTGGACAGTACGAATTTACTGATATCCATGCGGATCATACCCTCTCTGTTGAAGTAGCCCAATACACTTATGTGATTCATACCGAAGCCGGGGACCATGGAGCTGTTTCTCCTATCAATCCTATCGTCTCCTATGGCTCTGACCAAACCGTTCAGATTCTTCCTGACGATTGTTATCTTATTGATTCTGTGTTTGTTAATGGTCAATATGTGGGAACTGCTTCTTCCTATACATTTGAAAATGTGCAAGGCGATAGCAGTTTGTATGCCGTCTTCGCCATGAAGAAGTATCCCATTACGGCAAATCAGACACCGGGCGGTCAGATTACTCCTTCGGGTGTCAGCGATGTGGATTGTGATGGCAGTCTTACGTATCAGATTGTGCCGGATCCGGGCTATTATATTGATCATCTGAAAATTGATGGGGAACAACATCCAGCGCAAGGTGCCTATACATTCTTTCATGTCCGAAATTCGCATGCCATTGAGGCGGATTTTTCAATGTATGAGTATATGGTCTCGGTGACCTCTGACGGCAATGGGTTGGTCTCTCCGCAGGGCGATATGATGGTCCGTTGGGGCGAAGATCTTTCGGTAACGATTGTTCCCAATGAATGTTTCCATATCGATTCGGTCTTTATTGATGGGATATATGCTGGAAATCCAAGTAGTTACACCTTTACTCACGTCACCGGTGCACATACGTTGCATGCCACTTTCGCCCATGATATATATGATTTGAATGTCACATGCAATGCGGGTGGAGAGGTCGTTCCATCAGGTCATACGGCTGTTGAATGTGGTGATTATCAAATAATTGCATTTATTCCTGACAGTTGTCACACCATTGTTGACGTGTTGTTGGATGGAGTTTCCGTACCGTTTAGTGACAATAGTCTTACTATAAATAATATTGTGTCCGACCATGACATTAAAGTGATTTTCCAGACACTGGAGTACCAGTTGCAGGCAACGGCGGGGGCACATGGCTCGGTCGTGCCGGCAGGAGACAGCATGGTGCTTTGTGGGCAGGATCTTACTTATGCCATTGTCCCTGACGACTGCTATGAGATTGCATCGGTCACGGTCAATGGCGAGACCTTGTCCCAAATTACGCCAGCTGGCATGACCTATACTTTCCAGCACGTTGGTGCGGATGCCACTTTGTCGGTGGATTTCGTCCAGTCGTGGGATACGATTCAAGTGATTGCAGGTGAGCATGGTACGGTTTCGTATGCTGGGGAGAATCTGGTGGCTTGCGGGGATGATTTCGTGTTGACGCTTACCCCGGATGAATGCTATCGGGTGGAACGTGTCCGGGTTGACGGCATCAACCGTACGAGTTGGCTGCAGACGGATGGGGATAGCAAAGTGTTGACGTTGAGCTCGATAGATGCTAATCACGAGGTCATTGTCTCTTTTGCTCCCATTATCTATACCGTGCAGGCAACCACCAACTTGGGCGGTTATGTTGACCCGATGGGCGCCCTGCCACCTTGTGGCACCAGCATGGACTTCGCGGTCATCCCATACGCATGTTATGCTGTTGATTCTGTGTTTATTAATGACGTTCATTTGCCATTCGACCAACTTGCATTTCAGGGAGATACGGCGTTTTTCTCGATTCCGGATATTCGTGAGGATGAGCATATCTATGTGAAATTCAGGGGATTGCATTATCAACTGGATGTGCAGAATCACGGAACGGGTATTGTCGCTGTGGAACAGCATGGTGACGACTGCGATGGCGATTGGACCTTCTCGATTGCACCGACTGCTTGCGAGCGCATCAGTCGGGTAGTGCTTGATGGTGTGGATATTACCGGTGATCTGGAGTCGCATCCCAATGTCAATCCGCTGATTCCTGATAGTGCAGTCTATACAATCCACAATGTGCTGTCAGACCAGACTCTGGTCATTGATTACGAGCCGGTGGAGGAGAAAAACATCACTATGCGATATGAGGTCGCAGGTGTGTCGGTACAACAATTTGAATCCGCAATATCTTGTGGCTCTGATACTTCCATAACTATTTCCCTGGATTGCCATACGCTGGTCAATGTCTCCGTCAACGGTCTTCCTGTAGAGATGGAGGATTCGGTACTTGTTTTGTCCGATATTATTGAAGATCAGGTGGTTGTGGCTGTTTTTGCTCCTATTGAATACCAGATTACGTCTTATGCGACTGCCGGCGGTACGATTACGCCGCTTGGCTCTGGCTCGGTGACGTGTGACAGCACCCGCACCTTCACGATTCTTCCTGATGAGGGCTATGATATTGCCTATCTGGAGGTTGACGGCGTGCAGATGCCGGCACAGAACAGTTACTCGTTTACCAATGTCAATGAGAACCATTTCATTACGGCATATTTCACATTGCAGACTTTCGCGGTCGAGATCACTTCCGGTGAGGGTGGCAGCGTGACGCCGAGCGGCACGGTTGTCGTTAACTATGGAGATAGTCTTGTCGTTGACATTGCCCCTGCGGACTGCTATCGTATTGACAGCATTTGGGCCAATGGGGAGAACATCGCGTTTACAACCCGCTACGTCTTCCCACAAATTGCGGAAGAACAGACACTTCATGCCACATTTGCACCGATCAGTTATGTCATCACGTCGAATGCAGGGGAGGGAGGAAACATCACTCCTGCGGGGAGTGTCGAGGTGCCCTGTGGCGGAAATCAGAACTATGTCATTGCTCCTGACGAGGGTTATTATATTGAATATTTGGAAGTTGATGGCGTACAAGTCAATCCGCAGAGCGTGTTCAACTTCCATGATGTCCGTGCGGACCACACCATTTCCGCGGTTTTCGCCATCCACACCTATACGGTTGACGTGCAAGCAGGAGAAAACGGTGCTTCGACGCCCATGGGTGCTGTCGTGGTCGACTATGGTGATGATCTGGAGGTGAATTTCATCTCGGAAGACTGCTATCAGGTCGATTCCGTCTATGTGAATGGCATGTTTGTCGGAACGGAGAATGTGTATTCCTTCCATCAGATTACTGATAACCAAACGATAAGGGCCACGTTTGCGCAGCGTGAATATACGCTGACGGCGACGGCCGGCGAGGGCGGTACTGTCAGCCCGAGTGGAAACGTCTCGATCGATTGCGGCAACAGCCAGACCTACACTGTCGTACCTGATGAGGGCTATGACATCGCCTATCTGGAGGTTGACGGTCAACAGATGGCCGCCGCCGACAGTTACACCTTCGCGGATGTCCGTGAAGACCACACCTTTGCGGCGTACTTCACTTTGCGGACGTTTATGGTGGAAATAAGCGCTGGAGAAGGCGGAAACGTCACGCCGAACGGCACGGTTGCGGTCAACTACGGCGACTCGCTCGCGGTGAGCATCACGCCTGACGACTGCTTCGACATTGCGAGCGTGGGGGTAAACGGCGAGAGCGTCGCTGTCACCGACTCCTACGTCTTCCATCAAATTACAGAAAATCAGACGCTTGATGTCGCGTTTTTACAGCGTGAATACACGCTGACGGCGACGGCCGGTGAAGGCGGCACTATCACGCCGGCGGGTGCGACGTCGGTGTCCTGTGGCGACAGCCAGACCTTCACTGTCATTCCCGATGAGGGCTACGAGATTGCCTATCTGGAGGTTGACGGCATGCAGGTGGAAGCCGCCGATAGTTACACCTTCGCAGATGTCCGTGAAAACCACACCTTTGCGACGTACTTTACTCTGCGGACATTCACTGTGGAGATTACGGGCGGCGCGGGTGGCAACGTCACACCGAACGGTACGGTCGCGGTCAACTACGGCGACTCGCTGGCGGTGAGCATCACGCCTGACGATTGCTACGACATCGCGAGCGTGGTGGTGAACGGCGAGAGTGTCGCTGTCACCGACTCTTACGTCTTCCATCAGATTGCTGAAAACCAGACGTTTGAAGTGTCCTTTATCCAGCGCGAATACACGCTGACAGCGACGGGCGGTGAAGGCGGTACTATCACGCCGGCAGGTGCGACAACGGTTAACTGCGGCAACAACCAGACCTACACCGTCGTTCCCGATGAGGGCTACGAGATTGCCTATCTGGAGGTTGATGGCGTTCAGATGGAAGCCGCCGATAGTTACACCTTCGAGGATGTCCGTCACAATCATACCTTTGCAGCGTACTTTACTCTGCGGACCTTCATCGTGGAGATCGCGGGCGGCGCTGGCGGCAACGTCACGCCGAACGGCTCGGTTATGGTCAATTACGGCGACTCGTTGGCGGTGAGCATCACGCCCGCCGACTGCTACGACATCGCGAGCGTGGTGGTGAACGGCGAGAACGTCGCTGCGACCGACACTTACGTTTTTTATCAAATTAATGAAAATCAGACGCTTGACATCTCCTTCGCCCAACGTGAATATACGCTGACGGCGACGTCAAGCGCGGGCGGCAGCATTTCCCCCAACCATCAAGTCGTCCTTTGCGGCACTAATGCCACGTTCACTATCACCCCGCAAAGTTGCTACGTGCTTGATTCTCTTTTCGTCGATGGAGAATATATGGCTAACGAACAACTTGAGTTTCAAGGTGATGTGGCCGTTTTCACGCTCTCTGACATCCGCCAAGAGCATCAACTCTATGCTCAATTCAGAGGATTGCACTATCAAGCTATTGTGCAGAATCATGGCGCAGGCGAGGTCTCCGTTTTGCAGAATGACCAGAGTTGCGACGGCGATTGGCTCGTGACGATCCTTCCCGCCACCTGCGACAGCATCAGCCAGGTCACGCTGAATGGTGTGGATATCACCAACTTGCTTGAAATGCACCAGGATACTGCCACTTATACCATCCAGAATGTGATGGAAGATCAGGTGATTGTGGTTGATTATGAGACTGTTTCGGATAAATTTGTGAATGTCGTCGTGATGCAGTCAGGACAGGTCGTTTCTCAAAATTCCTTTGCTGTCCATTGCAATGCAGATACGGCTATCTCCCTGACTTACGACTGCTCCGCCATTTCGACGGTGAGCGTCAATGGGCAGTTTGTCGTGGTGGAAGATTCCATGCTTTATCTGAATGATATTGTTGAGAATCAGGATGTTGTTGTTGAACTTGTGCCGCTTACCTATACTCTTTCTGCCCTTGCCGGCATGGGCGGACATATCTCGCCGGTCGGATTGACGACGGTGAGTTGCGATGGGAACTTGACCTACACTATTACCCCTGATGAGGGCTATGAGATTGTCTCTCTGGTGGTTGATGGTGCGCAGGTGCCCATCCAAAACAGTTACACCTTCAGCCATGTCCGTGCCAACCACACCTTCGCGGCGTACTTTACTTTACAGACGTTTACGGTGGAAATTACCGCTGGCGCGGGTGGCAACGTCACGCCGAACGGCACGGTCACGGTCAACTACGGCGACTCGTTGGCGGTGAGCATCACGCCCGCCGACTGCTTCGACATTGCGAGCGTGGTGGTCAATGGCGAGAGCATTGCCGTTACCGATTCCCACGTCTTCCATCAGATTACAGAAAATCAGACGCTTGATGTCACGTTTGCGCAGCGCGAATACACGCTGACGGCGACGGCCGGCGTGGGAGGTGCTGTCACCCCGTCGGGTGCGACGACGGTGGCCTGCGGCAACAGCCAGACCTACACTATCGTTCCCGATGAGGGCTACGACATCTCCTATCTGGAGGTTGACGGTGTGCAGGTGGAAGCCGCCGACAGTTACACTTTCGCGGATGTACGTGACAACCACACCTTTGCAGCGTACTTCACCTTGAGGACGTTCACGGTGGAAATAACCGCTGGTGAAGGCGGCAACGTTACGCCGAACGGGACGGTTGCGGTCAACTACGGCGACTCGTTGGCGGTGAGCATCACGCCCGCCGACTGCTACGACATTGCGAGCGTGGTGGTGAACGGCGAGAGCATTGCCGTTACCGATTCCTATGTCTTCCATCAGATTACAGAAAATCAGACGCTTGATGTCACGTTTATTCAGCGCGAATACACGCTGACGGCGACGGCCGGCGAAGGCGGCAGTGTCACGCCGGCAGGTGCGACGACGGTGCTTTGCGGCAATAGCCAGACCTACACCGTTGTCCCCGATGAGGGCTACGACATCTCCTATCTGGAGGTTGACGGCGTGCAGGTGGAGGCCGCCGACAGTTACACCTTTGCGGATGTACGTGACAACCACACCTTTGCAGCGTACTTCACCTTGAGGACGTTCACGGTGGAAATAACCGCTGGTGAAGGCGGCAACGTCACGCCGAACGGGACGGTTGCGGTCAACTACGGCGACTCGTTGTCGGTGAGCATCACGCCCGCCGACTGCTACGACATTGCGAGCGTGGTAGTCAATGGCGAGAGCATTGCCGCTACCGATTCCTACGTCTTCCGTCAAATTACAGAAAATCAGACGCTTGATGTCATGTTTGCGCAGCGCGAATACACGCTGACGGCGACGGCCGGCGAAGGCGGCACTGTCACGCCGGCAGGTGCGACGACGGTGGCCTGCGGAAACAGCCAGACCTACACCGTTGTCCCCGATGAGGGCTATGAGATTGCCTACCTGATGGTTGACGGCGATTCTGTGGCAGCCGCCGGCAGTTACACTTTCTCGGATGTCCGTGACGATCACACTTTTGAGGCATATTTTACTTTGAAGATGTTTACGGTGGAAATAACCGCTGGAGAAGGCGGCAACGTCACGCCGAACGGTACGCTCACGGTCAACTACGGCGACTCGTTGGCGGTGAGCATTGTGCCCGATGATTGCTACGAGATCGCGAGTATCGTGGTGAACGGCGATAACATCGGCATCACTGACTCCTACGTCTTCTATCAAATTACAGAAAATCAGACGCTTGATGTCGTGTTCGCGCCGACATTCTATGCAGTCACTTTGGATGTCTATATGAATGGAGAATTGGTGCTTTCGGATAGCATGTCCGTGGAGTGTGGCACGGATACTTCCGTCTATGTTCCCGAGTTCGACTGCTTCGAGGTGGTCTCTTTGGAAGTGAACGGGGAGAGCGTGGACGTGGAGAATCCTATTGAGATTACGGATGTTCGCAACAACTACCATGTTGTGGCAGAGTTGATGGCGGAGCAATATCACATCGTGTCAACCACGCAGGGCCAGGGAACGCTTACGCCCGCCGACACTTCGTGGGTCACTTGCAGCAGCAGTATCACCTATACTTTCACCGCTGATACGGGGTGGTTCGTGCAGGAGTTGATCGTTGATGGACACAGTTTCGGCACGCCCACTTCCAATACTTATACCTTCCCCAATGTGATTGCTAATCACACCATTGAGGTGATTTTTGCGCTCAACGAGTACATCATTACTTCGACGGTGCACCCGATTGATGCGGGGCAGATCAATCCCTACGGCACCCACATCTACACGGCCGGCGATTCGGCGTCCTATACCATTATGGCATTCCCGAACTACTATATCGTGGATGTGCAGGTCGATGGCGTCAGCGTGGGCAGTGTGAGCAGTTATACCTTCACGAACATCAATGAAAACCACACCATCGAGGCCTTCTTCGCTACTACAGATATTGAAGAAGCGATTGAAAATGAGGTGGTTGTATATGCCCACGAGCATACGGTATATGTTCGTTCCGAAGGAATCGGGCGGGTGCGCGAAGTCGAGATATACGACATGCAAGGCCGTCGGGTCGTGCGGCAAGTGGGTGAAGGAAATGAAATGCAGGTGGATGTGCCCGCGGCGCAAGGCATCTATGTGGTGCGGGTGGCGACGACCGAGGGCATGCTCTCACGCAAGGTGATGATCACGCGCCGATAGGGCGGGGGAGAAGTCCATCGGAATCAGATGGTTACTTCCCCGCACAGCGGCATTTGCAGCCGTTTAACGATGTCTTCGTGGTTGCTGTAGTTGCCCAACAGGTGCATCAGTTTCGTGACGGCGGTTTCCAAGGTCATGTCGAAGCCGCTGAGGACGCCGGCGCGTTGCAGGTGCAGACTGGTCTCGTACCGTCCCATGGAGACGGTGCCGGTGAGGCATTGTGAGATGTTGACGATGACGATGCCGCGGTCGGTGGCGCTTTTGAGCACGTTGTACAGCCATTCGGCACGGGGGGCGTTGCCAGCCCCGAAGGTGCGCAGTATGATGGCGCGTAGTCCGGGCACGTTGAGCAGCGACTCCACGACCTCCTCACGGATGCCTGGGAACAGCGTGAAAACCACCACGTTGTTGTCCATCCGTGTGTTGACGGCCAACGGCTTGCTCCCGTCTTCGTAGTGGATGACGTGCGGTTCGTACTTGATGTGGACGCCGGATTTGGCGAGGTCGGGATAGTTGTAGGAGTAGAAGGCGTCGAAGTTGTCGGTGCTTTTCTTGGTGGTGCGGTTGCCGCGCATGAGGGCGTTCTCGAAGAAGATGGCCACTTCGGGCACCATGGGGCGGCCGCTGGCGTCTTTGGCCGCCGCGATCTCAATGGCGTTCAGCACGTTCTCCTTGGCGTCGCTGCGCAGGAACCCCAACGGCAGCTGCGAGCCGGTGAAGATGACTGGCTTGGCGAGATGGCGCAGCATGAAACTGACCGCCGACGCGGAGTAGGCCATCGTGTCGGTGCCGTGGAGGATGACGAAGCCGTCGAACTCGTCGTAGCGGTCGCGGATGCTCTCGGCGATCTGCTTCCAGAAGTCAGTATCGACGTCGGAAGAGTCGATCATCGGGTCGAAGGCGACGACGGAGATGTTGACAGGCAAGAGGCCGAGTTCGGGCAGGTGGCTGAGCATTCGCTCTTTGTCCAAAGGGGCGAGGGCCCCAGTGGCGGGGTCTTCGCCCATGCTGATGGTGCCGCCCGTCAGGATGAGCAGCACGGAAGTCTTCTGATCCATAGTCGGTTATCTGCCCCAGCGTTTGAGGACTTCGGGTCCGGCGAAGATGGCGTCGCCGTTGAGGCCTTCCTCAATGCGGAGGAGTTGGTTGTACTTGCAGATACGGTCGGTACGGCTGGCGGAGCCGGTCTTGATCATGCCGGTGCCGAGGGCGACGACAAGGTCCGCGATGGTGGTGTCCTCGGTCTCGCCGGAACGGTGGGAGATGATGGCCGTGTAGTGGTTCTTGTGGGCGAGGGTGACCGCGTCGATGGTCTCGGTGAGCGTGCCGATCTGGTTGACTTTCACCAAGATGGAGTTGGCGACGTGCTTCTCAAGACCCATGTTGAGGCGTTCAACGTTGGTGACGAATAGGTCGTCACCGACGAGTTGGACGTTCTGACCGATCTTGTCGGTGAGCAGTTTCCAGCCGTCCCAGTCGTCTTCGGCCATGCCGTCTTCGATGGAGAGGATGGGGTATTTCTGGCACCAGTCGGCCCAGTAGTCGGCCATTTCGGCGGGAGTGTACTCTTTGCCGGTGGACCATTTCAGTTTGTAGATCTTGCGGTCGGCGTCATAGTACTCGGATGCCGCGGCATCAAGGGCGATGAACACGTCCTTGCCGGGTTCGTAGCCGGCTTTCTTGATGGCTTCGATGACCACTTCGATGGCCTCCTCGTTGGAGCCGAGGTTGGGGGCGAAGCCGCCTTCGTCGCCGACATTGGTGGAGTAGCCCTTCGTCTTGAGCACCTGTTTGAGGTTGTGAAACACCTCGGCGCCCATCTGCAGTGCGCGGGCGAAGGTGGGCGCGTTCGCAGGCATGATCATGAACTCCTGGAAGTCGATGTTGTTGTCGGCGTGCGAGCCGCCGTTGAGGATGTTCATCATGGGGACGGGGAGGATCTTGCCGTTGCAGCCGCCGATGTAGCGGTAGAGCGGCTGGCCGGTCTCCTGCGCGGCGGCGTTGGCCACGGCCAAGGAGACGCCGAGGATGGCGTTGGCGCCGAATTTGCTCTTGGTGGGAGTGCCGTCGGCGTCGATCATGGCGCGGTCGATGGCCACCTGGTCGAGCACGTCCATGCCCTCGACAACCTCGGAGAGGCACTTGTTGACGTTGTTCACGGCCTTGAGGACGCCCTTGCCCATGTAGGTGGACGCATCCTTGTCGCGCAGTTCAAGCGCTTCATGCACGCCCGTGGAGGCGCCGGAGGGAACGGCGGCACGGCCGACAGCGCCGGCAGCGGTGTAAACTTCGACTTCAACAGTGGGATTTCCTCTCGAATCCAGGATCTGACGACCCAAAATGCCAATAATCTTGCTCATAGTAATTGCTTTTTATTTGAATGTTTTGTTTTCTCTTTTCAAGCGGCAAAGATACGATTTTTTAATGGAAAATTATTAGCAAAAAAATTTTTGATTTTGTGTCGAACAAGCGCGGAAAAGTTGTAATTTTGCACCCTCAAAACCGGGGAATTAGCTCAGCTGGTAGAGCACTTGGTTCGCAATCAAGGGGTCGTCGGTTCGAATCCGATATTCTCCACATAAACAGCCGGTTACATGCCGGCTGTTGTCGTTTTCTGAAAGATCTACGATGGGTTGATTGCCTATCTGAAGACTGTCAGGACGATGCATCTTTAAGAGAAGTGGCGCGAATTTGGCGCGGCAAGAGCAAAAAAAATGGCGGAAGCCATGATTTCATAGGACTTTCGCCATCTTTCGTAGCGGGGGCAGGACTCGAACCTGCGACCTCCGGGTTATGAGCCCGACGAGCTACCACTGCTCTACCCCGCTATTCGGTTTGCAAAAATACACTTTTTTTCTTATATAGCCCCCTAAAATGGAAAAAACTGTCCTTTTTTATTCTTTTTGTCTTTTTATTAAAATTATTCTTTGTAATCAATTGAATATCAGTGTGGTGTGATAATGTGATAGGCGTTTTTCCACAATAAAAAAGCACCCTGATCTGGAAATCAAGGCGCTTTGGTCAGCTTTGATTGGCCCGTGTGGCTTGGATTTTCGGAGTTTTCTGGTTCCTAAAATCGCAAAACAGGGCTATTTTTTTACCTTTTTGTCGATGGAGTTCAAACCTACGATGGCCTTCTCGAAGTTCTCTTGCAGTTGCAATGCGCGGTTATAGTCGGCGCGGGCTTTCTCGTACTCTTCCATCATTTCGTAGGCCTCGCCACGTGCGGCGTAAGCATCCACGAAGTTCTGGTCGCAGGCGATGGCCTTGGAAAACTGTTCCGCAGCAGCAGCGTAGTTCTGCTCCAGCAGGTCGAAATAGCCGAGTTGATAGTAGGCGTTCGCCACGTAACTTCCGCTTTTCGAGATGGTTGTGAGATGCTCAAACTGCGCCTTCGATTCGTCGATGCGCCCTAGGTCGCGGTAGAACAAGCCCAGGTTGTAGTTGATCTCCTCGTTCTTCGGGTCGATGCGTAAGGCATTCTGGTAGTGGTCGATTCCCAAAATGTCGAGGTGCTTCTGGTAGAAGTAGCCCAACTCCAAGTGCGCCTTCACTTCGTTGGGATCCTGATCGATCACCATCTGCAGGCGATGCAGGTAGTTGGTGGTGTCGCCACGCTCCTTATAGCACATGGCCTCAATGAGATACGCTTTTGGATTGTGGGGCTGCTTGCTGCGGGCCTCTTCGAGCAACTTCAGACATTCGTCGTAAAACGCGGGGGTCGCCTTGGCGCGATAGTAGAACAGCTCTGCCAATTTCAGGCGTACTTCGTTGTTCTCGGGATCGAGCGACAGCGCCTTTTGCAAATGCTCTTCGGAACCGTCGAAGTCCTGTCGGGCATAGTCGATGTCGGCGTAAAGCACGTAATAAGGTGCTTTCGAATCGTTGAGTTTCACGGCTTTCAGAATGTCGCTGTAGGCCTCTTGGACGAACTCATGCTCGAACTGGTATTTCGCGCGGCGGTAGTACCATTCGGCATCGTTGGGATGTTGTTTGATCTGGTCGGCGAAATAGGCCAAGGAATCGACGGGTGCGGAATCGCCGCCATCGACTTTCTTGCCTTTGCAAGCGGAAAGAAGGCAGCAGCCCACGAGAACTGCTGCCATAAGTGTCAGTAGCCGTTTCATGCCTTCAATGCTTCACGGACTTTGGCTTCGATCTCCTCGGCTAATTCGGGGTTGTCGGCCAGCACCTGCTTGACGGTGTCGCGACCTTGCCCGATCTTGCTGTCGTTGTAAGAGAACCAGGAGCCGGATTTCTTGATGATGCCCTTCTCGACGCCGATGTCGATGAGTTCGCCGATTTTGGAGATGCCTTCGCCGAACATGATGTCGAACTCGGTGAAGCGGAACGGCGGGGCCACTTTGTTCTTGACGACTTTGACCTTGACGTGGTTGCCGGAGGCCATGTCGCCTTCTTTGATTTGCGACTGGCGGCGGATGTCAAGGCGCACGGAGGCGTAGAACTTCAGCGCATTGCCGCCGGTGGTCGTCTCGGGGTTGCCGAACATCACGCCGATCTTCTCACGCAACTGGTTGATGAAGATGCAGCAGCACTTGGTCTTACTGATGGTGGCGGTGAGTTTGCGCATGGCCTGCGACATCAGTCGGGCCTGCAAGCCCATCTTGGAGTCGCCCATGTCGCCCTCGATTTCGCTCTTGGGTGTCAGTGCGGCCCCGCAGTCGATGACGCTGATGTCGATGGCGCCGGAACGGGTGAGGTTGTCGGCGATTGCAAGGGCCTGCTCTCCGTTATCGGGTTGTGAGACAAGCAGTTCTGCGGTGTTTACGCCCAACTTTTCGGCGTAGAAGCGGTCGAAGGCGTGCTCGGCGTCGATGAAGGCCGCGATGCCGCCCTTCTTCTGCGCCTCCGCGATGGCGTGGATGGCCAGCGTGGTCTTACCGGAGGATTCGGGGCCGTAGATTTCGATGATGCGTCCTTTCGGGTAGCCACCTACGCCCAACGCGGCATCCAGGCCGATGGAACCGGAGGAGATGACCTCCACATTGTCGATGGCGGAGTCGCCCAGACGCATGATGGAGCCCTTCCCGAAGGATTTCTCGAGTTTTTCCAGCGTGGAATTGAGCACTTTGAGTTTTTCAGCATTGACGTTTTCGTTTTCCATAATTTGTAGAGTTTTAGTTGAAGATTTTTGACCTGCAAAGGTACGTTAATTATTTTGAAATTTCCGGTCCGAAATGAAAAAAAATTTAAGGTTAAAATTAAACTTCTTATTAAATATATGGTCTTGAATTAGTTTTTGCAACCTCACCCAAATACATTTTATGATTAACATGAAAAGAATCCTCCTGATAGTGCTCCTCTGTTGCGGCCTCGCGGATCTCACTTTCGCACAGCAGACCGACTATAAAGACTTGGTTACCAGTACTACTGGCGTGCTTGTCGGCGGCGTGACCGACGCCCATGCCAAACCCATCGTGGCGGCCAGTGTCTATGTGCTCTATGCCAAGGATTCGGCATATATCACCCACGGTATCACCGATGGCAATGGCAACTTTGTCATTTCCGGAATTCCTTTTGGAAAATCCATACTTCGAATCGAGTACTTGGGTTATGGAACAGTCATCACCCAGCCGTTTGTTCTCAGTCAGACCAACCCCGTGTATAAGATCCAGAAAATCAAGATGACGCAGGAAGCCACCGTGTTGGATGGTGTCGAGATCGTGGCGCAGGTGGAGATGTTGGAGAGCAACCTCGACAAGACCGTCTTCAACGTGGAGTCGAGCATCACCACGGAGGGCGCGACGGCGGTGGAAGTGCTGGAGGAGATCCCGTCGGTGGACGTCGATCTCGATGGCAACGTCACCCTCCGCGGCAGTGAGAATGTCACGATCCTCGTCGATGGGCGTCCAACCAATCTCACCTTGGACCAGATTCCTGCCAATCTGATTCAAAGTATCGAGGTGATCACCAATCCCTCGGCACGTCTCGAACCCGATGGCGAGGCGGGCATCCTCAACGTGGTGCTCAAAAAACGTCGTGCCGCCGGCTTCAACGGCATGGTCAGCGCCCGCGGCAGCATGGAACTCTTCCGCAACAAGCCCCGCATCGGCAACTACAGCGGCAACATCAACTTCAACTATAGTTACGGGAAGATCAACATCTTCCTCAACTACGATATTCGTGGGCATCGCCATTTCAACGGCGGCACCACCGACCGCACTTCGTGGTTCGGGGAAGACACCACCCGGCTGTTCCAGTCCAACTATGGTTTCCATGGGGGCTACAACCACAACTTGCGCACGGGTATCGACTGGAGCATCAACGATCGTAACACCCTGAGTTTCACCTTTTCTTATAATAACAACAAGAACCGTGGCTTCAGCGAACTCTCCGTTAAGGACGACAGTGTCCGCCTCGGCAGCGAATTTCCGTATGAGCAGTATTTCCAAAGTTCCGGCGACCTCGGCAAACGTAACAACTACAGCGGCAGCATCAACTACAAGAAGACCTTCGCCACCAAGGGCATGGAATTGACTTCTGACATCTACTATACTCATAATGACCGCATTCAGACCGACTCCACTTTCCAGGATTACGATTTCCCGATCAACCACCTAGACATCACCCAACGCACCAGCACGATTGACAAACACACCAACGCCTCCGCGCAGGTGGATTTCGTGACGCCGGTGGGCAAGAAAGGCCGGGTGGAGACCGGCTACAAAGTGTCGTATCGTTCTGTAGGTGAGGATTATCGCTTCTACGAAGGCGATGACAGCACCGCGGTTGTCATCGACCCTAGCCGCAGCAACCACTTTGTCTTCAACGAGTGGATCAACGCCGTCTATTTCATTTACTCTACCTCTTTTTGGGATAAGTTGAAGGTGCAAGCCGGCTTGCGCGGCGAAATCGCCAATACCAAGTCCGACTTGCTCTCCACTGGCGAGGTGCACAAGCGCAACTATTACAACCTTTTCCCGACGGTGCATGTCCGTTATGACATCACCAAGGAGCATTCGTTGCAGGTGAGTTACTCGCGCCGCGTCACCCGTCCCAGTATCTGGCAACTTAATCCATTCCTCAACGTCGCTGACCGTCAGAACTATCGTTGCGGCAATGCCGACCTGCAGCCCGAATTTGTCAACTCTGTCGAACTCGGCTACCTGATGGCCATCAAGAAATCCTCCATCAGCGCCACCCTCTACTATCGCCAGCGCACCAACATCATCAGCCGTTATACCGAAATCCTGCAGGATACACTCGATGGCGAGGAGCACACCTACACCCTCACCACCTACCGCAACCTCAAGAACAGTCAGAACTTCGGTATCGAACTCGTTTATGGTCAACAACTTTGGAAGTTCTGGCGTATCTCCCTCAGCGGCAGTTTCTACCGCCTGATTGTCAACAGCGAAGAGCATATCGACGACTATCTTGCCCGTGACTGGACCTGGCGGGTGCGTCTTAACCAGACCTTTACTTTGCCGAAAGACTGGCAGTTGCAACTCAACTTCCGTTACCGCGCGCCCAGCATCACCACCGGCAGCATGGGCTGGGGTAGCGGCGGCGTCGGCCAGGGCAAGCAGTCGGGCAACTACTCCCTCGACTTTGCCGTGAAGAAGTCCTTCCTCAACAAAGCCCTTGTGGTCAGTTTGAACATACGCAATCTGGTCAATTCGTATAAAAACCATATCGAGACTTATTCGTATGGCGTGAACAACGGCTACTATGCCACCAGCTTGCGCGAGCGCGGTCGTCTGAACATCTCGCTTTCCATTAGTTATAAAATCAACAACTACAAGAAACGGGAAGAACGCAACGCCGGAGACAACGATTATCCGGAGGAAAGCGGCGAATAGGGGAGGATGGATTTTTAAGGGAGATGCGCGGTCTATCTACGAAAATCGCGGATGAGCGCCTCCAACTTTGACAAAGCCTCATCGACTTCCAACGGAGCGGTGAGGCGCTCTTTTTGGCGATAGACGCAGACTTTTCCCGCCGAGGCGCCCACGATGCCGAAGTCGGCGTCGGCCATCTCGCCCGGGCCGTTCACGATGCATCCCATCACCCCGAGTTTCAGGTCCGGGTAGCCGTTGAAGCGGGCTTTTACTTTCGCCAAAGTCCCCTGGATGTCGTATTGCGTGCGTCCGCACGAAGGGCAGGAGACGATCTCGGTGCGCGTCATCTTGATGCGGCAGGCCTGCAAGATCATGTCGGCTACGTTTTCCCTTTCTTCGGTAGGGAAGTGGATGTTGTTGATCGTCAGTTTCTTGTATGGATGGTGGATGAGTTCGTGTCCGGCGAAGGCGGCGGTGGCGATCATCCAGCGCTGGCGGTCGGGCTCGTCGCACTCTAAGGTGAGTGTTTCCCCGTCATGACGGCTTCGCACTTGCGCGGCGAGGGCTTGGACATTCGCCAACAGCAGGGCGGGGGAGACCTCTTTTTCCGGGGCTTCCGTCAACGAAACGCGCACGGTGTCGCCGATGCCGTCGAGCAGCAGCGCGCCGATGCCTGCGGCCGACTTGATGCGCCCCTCATCGCCTGCACCCGCCTCGGTTACGCCGAGATGCAACGGGTAGAGGGTCTCGCGTTCCAGCATCTTCTCGTGCAGCAGGCGTGTCGCCTCGATCATCGTGAGCACGTTGCTGGATTTAAGGGAAAAGACAATGTTTTGAAAGTCAGTCTGCTGGCAGATGTCCATCCACTCCAAAGCCGACATGGCCATCGCTAACGGCGTGTTGCCGTAGCGGCTGACGATGCGGTCGCAGAGGGAGCCGTGGTTGACGCCGATGCGCAATGCCGTGCCGTGCTGTTTGCAAATGTCGAAGAGCGGATGGGCGCGGTCGGCCATGGCCTGCACCGATGCGGCATACTCTTCCTCGCTCATCTCCAGATGTTCGAAGCGGCGTTTGTCCACGTAGTTGCCCGGGTTGATGCGTACTTTCTCCACGATGGCGGCGCACGCTTCGGCCACCTCCGGCCGGTAATGCACGTCGGCTACGAGCGGCACGGCGCACCCCTCGGCACGCAGCCGTTCCTTGATCTGCTGCAACGCCTCCACCTCCCGCATTGTGGGCACTGTGATGCGCACCAGTTGGCATCCGGCTTCCACCATCCGCATCGTCTGCGCGACCGTGGCCGCCACGTCGTTCGTGTCGGTATTCGTCATCGACTGCACCACAATCGGGTTGCCCCCGCCGATGAGCACCCCTCCTACATTTGCCATCTTTCTCATAATCAATATTTAAGGTCGGTTGTTGCGATTCAACGGCAGGTCGGGATCCTCCTCGCCATCGCTGAAAAGTTGGGCTAGGAACTGCGACAACTTTGTTGTGATGTCCGGTGCGTAGCGCTTTGCCAGTGTTCCGTCGGGCGCGATCAGCAGGTTGTCGGGCAACGTCGTCACCTCCATGTTGTCGATCCAATCGTATCGCCCGTTGAAATGGACAAAAGTCCAGTCGAACTGCGGAAAACGTTCCTTGAATTGGATGAATTGCCCGTAATTAAAATCCAACGACAAACTTACAAAGGCAATTTTGTCCTCGTATTTCTTTTGCAACTCTTTGACAATCATCATTTCACGGATGCAGTCTTCGCAACCGACATTGAACAGCTGCACATAAACCCATTTCCCCTTGAAATCGGATAAATCGAATTTCGCTCCTTGAACGGTCTTCATTTTATCGAAATCCAAAGCCGAAATGGATGTGAAATCCGTCAAATCTCGGATCACATTCTCCGCAATTTTCTTGTGTTCGTAGAAATGGGAAGTGAGGGCGATTTCGCGCAGAATCGTTAGTATGTTTTTCTTATTGAACTGTTTAACATTGTAAAGAACGGCAAGATTCTCGATAATGACTAATTCCCTCAGTCGCTCGTTGACCAGGAACTCGTCTTGTCCCAAGGTGTTGAAAAGCGACAGATAGGTTCCGTCTTCGTTGATGCTTTTCCGCAACTCCGTGGGATTGATGCGCGGCGAGGTGAGGAGGTATTCGTTGTAAAAGTCATACAGGAAGTTCATGTACGCCGGATTGTCGTAAAGGACATATTCGTTGTCTAAATATTTGAGGTACAACGAGTCCGGACGTTTGAGTTGGATGATGCGCTCCAAGGAGCCCATGGTATAATATAGGTATGACTTGTAGAAGTTGGTCGGGCTGTATTGGATGGGGACGCGATTGCTCACGAATTGCAAGATGCTGTCGAATTGTGCGCGGGAGAGGTCGCCGACAATGTTGGGGGCGAAGCGGTCGATGGCGTAGTCGAGAGTTCTTTCGAAATAATTGATTTTCAGGTTGATATCCTCGGTGAGCGTGGTGTCGTTGTTCTTGATTTGTAAAAAGCCGCCATAGGACATCGGGTCGAGGAGGTTGAAAAGTTCGGGGTCCATGTCGATGGAGAGGTCGTAGGTGCGACCGGGTTCGATGTAGAACTCCGCACGCGATGTGCGGATGGCAAGTTGCACCAACGTGGGCTGTTGGATGTTGCAGGTCAGGGTGAATCGGCCGTGTCTGTCAATCTCATCGGTGGAGATGACGGTCAACGGATAACTCACCATGTCGTCAAATGTCACTAAGCGCGCGCTCTCGCCCACGGCAAAATCCGCCGTTCCTTGGATGGTGGTGGGGTAAGAACGCTGTGCCAGCATCGTTCCCGTGCAGGTGACGAGAAAACAGCAGATGATCCAAAAGCGGCGCATTTTCGTGATTTTTACAATAATCCTTTCAGTGCAAGCAGTTCGTATTTGGCTTTCAATAGTTGGATGGTATGGACTTCTCTTGCAGTAACCGACTGTGTTTCATCGTTTTGCAATTTGATGTAGTCCATAGCGGTGATGGTGCCGTTGAGCAGTTGCGTGTTGGCTGTCTCGCGAATCTCCTGATACTTCTTGGTGATCTCTTCATCCAAGACCAGCAGATGCTCGATGCGCTTGATCTCGTTGATCTTCTCCTGAATGGCAATCTGATTGCCTTTGGTGAAATCGGATTTCTGGCTTTCCAAAATCGATTTTTGCAGCACGATGATGTCGCTCACGCCTTTGGTCCTGGCCCAGTCGATGAGGGGGATGTTGAATTTCAACCCCACGACGTAGAACCAGTCGAAATTGGGATTGAGCAGGTTGTAAGTAGGACGCCCGTATCCGCCGATGGCCATAAAGGAGAGCTTGGGCAAACTTTTGGAAATGTGCATCTTGCGTTGGTATTCCAAACTGCCCATGGTGTTGTCGAAAATGGCGAACTCGTTGCGGATGCTGGATAGGTCGTAAGACACCGAAGGTAGCTCGGGCTGCTCAAAGGTGGCGTCGGAGAGGTCTTTGCCGGTGAGGATCGAGAGGGACGAGATGAGCGATTCCCGATTAGCTTGGAGCTCATCCTTTTGCTGTTGGATCTTCAGCCCTTCCACATCCAATTGTGCGATGGAGTTTGCATACACCACGCCCGCTCTCAGCAACGCCCGCAGTTGGTCGGACTGCTCTTGGAAGATATTCTCCACGTTCGAGAGGATTTCAATCTGTTTATCAATGATGAGCAGATTGAGGTACATGGATATGACCTGCTCTTTCAGTTGGCTGATGGAGAGGTCCAACTTGTTGATCTCATTTTTGTTGAGAAGTCGTTCCAGCTTTCTGCCGTAGGTGGCTTGCAGTCCGTCGAAGACCACCTGCTGCAAGTTGAGCGACACGTTGTACATGTCCTTGTGCATGGGTTGGTACCCCGGGGTTTCCGAGGGCAACTCCGTCACGGGTGACATGTAGCCGATGGCGCCGTCGATTTGTACGGTGGGGTAGTAGTGTGATGAGACGTCGTTGAGTTTCACCTGCAACAACTGCTCATTCAGTTGCTTTTGCAGGTTGGATGAGGACTGCGCCACAGCCCATTGCTGGCACGAGTCGATGGTGACGACTTGTGCGGTTGCGGGAGAAAGCGCCCATAATAGGCAGATGGCAAGGGCTGTGGCGAATCTTCTCATGGTTATTCCTTTACGATTTTAGCGGTGCCGATTACGGCGTTGTCTTTGCAGATGCGCAGGACATATACACCCGGAGCGCAGTCGCTGAGGTCGATGACGGTAGTCTCGCCGATGGCGTTCATGGTGCGTACCTGCTTGCCGTATATGTCATAAACGTAAATGGCATCGCTGTTATTGCCATTGCACTGTACAGTGACGGTGCCGTGGGTCGGGTTCGGATAGACCAGCATGTAGTTGCTGCCGTCGTTCTCGCTGACGCCGGTGTGGTCAACGACCACGGTGATTTCGAACTCGCTGGTGGCATCGACGGAGCCGTCGGTGATCAGGTGGGTGAAATGCACCACCGTGTTGTCGGGCGTATTGGCTGCCAGTTCGACGTTGAATTGCGCGGGCAGACTGGCGTTCGGCGTGGCGGTGGCGAAGTTGACTACCGGGTCGGGAATGGTGGCGTAATTAGAGGTGGTCATCAACGTGGAGGTGATGTTGTGGGCGACGAGATCACCTTCGTTGCGGCTGAAGACGGTCACCTTGATGGTTTCTCCCGGGTTGATGGCGTCGTCGTTGTTGCCGGTGAGGATGCTGATGCTGTGGCTGAGGTCTGCCAGGATGACCTCGCCGTCAACTTCGACCACGGTGATGTCGAAGGGCAGTTCGCAGGTGTCCTCGTCGCTGGTCATCGTGTGGGTGAAGTGCAGCGTGGTCGGGGTGGGCATCGTGGCGTCGAGCGCGACGTCGAACTGCGTCACGGCGGTGGCGTAGCCGGCGATGGTTCCGATCTGCTGGGCGCTGTTGGCGATGACGGCTAACGAGTCGTCCACCGTGAGGGTGGAGACGGCGTTGTGCGCATCGGCGCGGCCGTCGTTGCGGGTGGTGACGACGATGCGGATGGTCTCACCAGGGTTGACGTCGTTGTCGCCGTTGCTGACGGTGATGGTATAAGTCTGGCTGATGTCGTTCAGGTCAACGATGGCCGGGGTCATCACCAAGATGCTGAAGGTGTAGGTGTCGCTGCCGTGGACTGCGTCGAAGACGTTGTGGGTGAAGGTGATGGTGGTGTTGTCGGGCGTGTTGGCGGCCAGATCGACGGTGTAGGTCGTGGTGGAGGTGCCGCCGGCCGTGATGCTGGCAATCGTCTGGTTGGCGTTGTCGATCGTGGCGTACGGCGAATTGGCGGTCAGGTTGGAGTTGACGTTGGCGATGTCGGTCCATCCCGGATTCTCGGTGGTGATGGTCACCTCAAGGGTCTCGCCGGAGTTGTACTCGCTGTCGCCGTTGCCGACGGTGACGACCACATTGTGGCTGATGTCGTCGAGTTGCGCGGCGCGGATGGCGAAACTGAAGTCGAAGCTGTGCGAGATCGGTTCGTTCATTACCACGAAGTCGGCGGTGACGGTGCAGTTGACGACGGTGCCGTCGGCGACCGCATCGGAGATGGCGCCGGCAAAGATGCTGGCTAAGTCGATGGTGGCGTTACCGGCCACGGTGGGCAGGAGCTCGGTGGCGTCGGTGAGCGTGATGTCGGTGGAGGTCGTCGTCAGCGTCAGCGTGACGTTGTCGATGTCCGCGGCGCTGTTGTTCTGCAGGGTGGCGTCGAAGGTGACGTTCTCGCCCTCATAGCCGTTGCTGCCGGCGTTGAGCCCGGCCGCCGTGATGTAGATCCCTTCTGGCATCGGGGCAATCTCGCCGCCCATGCCGGGCCAACTGATGTCGTCAACCTTGGCGCAGTCGGAGCCGGCGTTGGTGTAGTTGTTCTTCGTGAAGGAGAACCTGATGGTGTGGGTGCCTGCCGTCACAGGATAACTGTACCGCTGCCACGTGCAGGTGTCGGTGTAGGTCTGGTTCCAGCCATAACCCGATCCTTGCACACCGCCCGAGTACTGAAGCTGCTGCTGGTTGTCGATGTAGAACCGGAAGTAGTCGGCGTTGGGCTGTGAGGCGACCTTGGCGTAGAAGGAGACCTCGCCATCGCCGGTGGTGATCTCCAGTTCGAGGGTCGACTGGGTGTTGCCATGGCCGGCGTTGCCCGACTTGGCGTAGTAGCTGCCATTGTGGGCTTCGTCGGCGTCGTTGACGATGACCCACGGATAGGTGCTCTGATTCGTCCACTCGTATTGGGTGAAGTCGCCGGTCTCCCAATCCTCCATGCCGGCGATGGTGCCGACGGTGAGATAGAAGGTGTCGGTGCGGCTCACCGTGATGTCGGTGGCGCTGTAGATGTGGTGATAGTAGGGGATGATGGTGCCTTCGGGCACGTCGGCGCCGATCTGAATGGTGAAATCGGACGTGCACTGGCTTTGGGCCGCCACCGTGCCGATGTTGAGGGTGCCGTTGGTGACCTGTGCGGGCGTGTAGTAGGTGCTGAGGTTGGAAATGACGTTCTGTGCGTCGGCGCGGCCGGTGTTCTCATCCACAATGGTGAGGACGACCGTCTCGCCTGGGTCGATGGTGTTGTCGTTGTTCCCGCCACTGATGACATAGCTGTCGCTGACATAGTAGAGATGCGGGGTGGGGACTTCATAGATGACGAAGTCGAAGTCGAAAGTGCGGGTGGTGGGCGTCCCGTTGAGCAGGAAGTCGGCAGTGACGGTGCAGTGCGCTGGGGTGTTGTCCTCGGCGGTGGCCGACACGGTGCCGGCGAAGATCTGCGTCAGGTCGAGGGCGCTGTTGGCGGCGATGGCGGCGACGGTCTCGGTGGCGTCGGTCAGCGTCAGGTCGTCGCAGGTGGTCGTCAGGGTGAGGGCTACGTTGGTGAGCGCGTCATTGCCGATGTTCTCCACGGAGGCGTCGAAGAAGACGTTCTCGCCGATGTAGCCGTTGCTGCCCGCACTCAGGCCGGCGGCGGTGATGGTCAGTCCTTCCGGCACGGCGGCAATCTCACCGCCTATCGGCAACATGATGTTGTCAACCCAAGCGTAGTCGGAGTTGCTGTACTGGTTAATGTCTTTTTCATACGAGAACTTGAGGGTGTGCGTGCCCGCCGTCACAGCCCAGGTCGATTGCACCCAGTTGCCGTTTCCGGAGCGCCTCTCCATCTCTGCTCCGTCCAAATAGAACTTGAAGAAGTCGTAGTTGTTTTCGGATGAGACCTTGCTGTAATAGGAGATCTCGCCGTCAATGGGGACGTTGATGGTCAGATCGAGGTCGGAGACGCTGCTGTTGACATTGTGGTTGCCCGAGCGTGCGCAGTAGGTGCCGGCGTAGGCCCCACTGTTGACGACAGTCCACGGGTAGTTGTCGGATGGGGTCCAGTCGAACTGGCTCATGTCACCGCTCTCCCAAGTCTCGGTGGCGGTCACGGTGCCGACAAGCAGCCAGACCGTGTCGGTGCGTGTCAGCGCGTTGTTGGTGGTGCTGTAGATGTGGTGGAAGAAGGGGATGATAGTGCCGTTGGGAACGCCGGCGCCGATGTTCACCGTGAAGTTGCTGGTGTATTGGGCGCCCGCGGCGATTTGGCCAACATTGAGACTGCTGTTGTTGATGGTGACCAAGTTGTAATAGGTGGAGAGTTGCGACAGGACATTCTGCGCTGTGGCGTGCCCCGTGTTGGCATCGACGAGGGTGATGGTGACCGTCTCGCCCGGGTTGATGACGTTGTCGTTGTTGCCGCCATTGATGGCGTAACTGTCACTGACGTATGCGAGTAAGGCATCCACTAATGCTAAGTCGAAGGTGTAGGTGGTGTTCTCCAAAACGCCTTGGTTCAGGTAACTGACCACGAAGTCGATGGGGGCGATGTCGCCGTCGGAGATGTTGCCGCTGATGTTCAGCGCGAAAGATGCGGTGAGTGTGGTGTTGGCGCCGCTGTTCACCGTGCCGACGTTCTCCTGACTGTCGGTGAGGGTGATCTGGTTGGAGGTCGTGGAGGCGGAGATGACCGTGTTGGTGGCGGCCTCCGGGAAGCGGTTCTCGATGGTGACGTCGAGGGTGAGGTGGGCGTTGGCCACCGCCTGTGCGTTGTTGGTGATCTGCACGTCGGAGATGACCACGCGTGCGCCCTCACCTGCCATCGCCTCGATGGTGGTGAAGGATGTCTTGTAGTTCTGAGCCGAAGCGGCCAGCTCGTATGTCTCGTCCGCGATCAGGGCGGGGAAGGTGAGCGTGGCGTTGCCATTGGCGTCCGACAGCGCGGCGGCGACGAGCGTCAGGTTGTGCGTCAGCGCGATGTAGCTGTAAGGAGCGCCTGTGGAGACCTGGAAGGAGGTCGTTCCGTCGATGGCCTCATACACGTTGTCAACGGGTGCGGTGTTGTCGATGCGGATGGTCATGTTGTCGGGTTGTCCGAGCCAGTTCATCACCGACGGGTCTCCCATCAACTGATAGATTTCCCAGTAGTATCTGACGTAGGTGTCGTTGGCGCCATAGGCCTCCTGCACGGCCATGTTGCCGGAGCGGATCATGGCACCTTGGGTGACGTGCCAGTCGGAGTATGCCTCGTTGTGCGTGTGGAACATACAGTCGTAGGCGCCGAGGTGACTGGCGTTGTATGAGGCAATGTTACAGTTGGTGCAGCTGGTCTGTAGCGATCCGTGATAGCCGACGGCCCAGTAGTAATCGTGGTTCCAATAAGTGTAGTCGGTGCCGCCGATGTAGCCCACAGCGCCCTTGTTGTTCGCACGCAGCAGCGCCTCTCCGAAGCACTCATTCTCCTCGAACTTGTTGCTCTGACAGCAGTTGCCGATCATCAGTCCGTACTTGCCGGTATTGGTCATCTGTCCGACGTTGGTGGTGGAGAACGACGGGATGGACCAGCCGTCGGAGCCGCAGTGGGCGGAATAGTTGGCGTAGCCAGTGCCTTCCGAAAGGTTGGCGCGGATGCTGGCCGCGTTGGAGCTGGCATGGGGGTTGTAGTAGGAGTGGACCGTAGTGAAAAAGTCGTCGGTGTAGGTGTCCTCCAGATACTGCATGGCGGGGTTGGCCATGCTATAGCCGTAGTCGCCGCTGCTGCCGCCATCCTGACCAGCCACCAAAACGGCGCGGTCTAAATAGGTTGGATCGGGCATCAGGTACTGCTCGTAGGTCAGCGTCTTCTGAACTTGAGGGGTGAGTTGCGCCACTGTCTGGGCAGAGAAACGCCCGTAGTAGCAGTCGGGCACGAAGTCGTTGCCCACCTGCTGGAAGTAATAGACGTCGGTGACGTGGTCGTCCATGGTCTGTCCGTCGTAGGCAGGGAGTTGCGCCACATCGCCCACCAGCAGCACATAGGTCGGCGCGGGATTGGCGGCTGTCGCGTTGTTGAACTTCGTGGTGATGAAGTCCTTGATGGCGGTGGTGGTGGTGCCGATGGTGCCGGTGTAGGCGATCTCGACGAGGTATCCTTTGCGGCGTTTCCAGTTGGCGAACTCATCCAACTGTCCGTTGAACAAGTCGTTGGCGATGATGAGGTATTTTACTGGTGTGGTGCTCAGCGCGTCGCGCTCGTTGGCCACCTCGATGCTGTTCACCAAACCTTGCGGACGGGAGAACTCGGGGCTGGCGTATTTCAATTTCAACTCACGGGTGGCGGCCATATCGACGTCGTCGTAGGTCACCGTCACGGTGATGTCATCGTAGAGGGTGATCTCGTTGGTGACGGGGTTGACCTGCACGGGATAGATGCGGATGTCGGCCATGCATACGTTGCGGGCGATGCCGGCCTTCTCCACGACGGCCAACGGCATGCCGTAGTCGGCGTCGGTGCTGTAAACGCTCGCGTCCTTTACGAAGGTGCGGTCGCCGGTGTACGACTTGTGGTACAGCGGCTGCGTCGGCACGACGGGATATTCGAGCCAGCCGGAAAGGTGTTCGACGTGCGCGGCCGTGGCGGTCACGTGGATGTCGCCGCAGACGGGGATCTCAATCGTCTTCACAATCATCGGCAACTCAGGGGAACCGATGTTCGTCACCATCTGCGTGGCGCCGTCCAACGTGAGGCGGGAATAGTACCCGTCGTTAGTCACCACAGGCGTGACCTGCAACTCCCCGGTGGTGACCGACAGGGTGATGCCTGTCTCATTGTTGCTGACTACGCGGTGGTTCTGCGCCTGCAACTGCAGCAGCCCCAAGGCGATGGTGATGATGATAAGAACTGTTTTTTTCATAATGGTTGATTTTTTATCTGATTTCTTATTTGTCTTCTTCTGGATTGGTTTTCAATGAAATGGTTATAGCGGCAGACTTCCACCGTAGGCGTCTATCATGTTCATGATGACGGGGTTGGCCTCGAAACTGGGAGAGATGGCTAAGAACATCTCTCGCTCCTCATAGTTGATGGTCAGGGCATTACGGAGGTAGTTGTTTCCTTCGGCGACATGACCGCAAACGTAGTGCAGGGCGGCCAGCAGGTAGGGGAGGACCATGGCGACGTCGGGGTCATCGAGGAACTCCTCCAGCAGACTGATGCCCATCTGGCTCAACTCCTTATTGCCCGCGCAGTAACTGGTGAAGAACTTGAGGAAGCCCTCCTTGTCATCGATCTGTTTGATGGTGAGTTGGAAAAGTTCCTTCAATTTCTTGATCTGCTCGGCGTCATCGTAAAACGGCAACACGTTGAACAACAACTCGAAACTTTGCGGACTGAGGGAGAATGACTTTTGGATGAAGGCCTCCGCCTCGTCGCTGCGGCCGGTCTCCTTCAGGCAGGTGATGATGCCCATGATGGCGTCCATGTCGTTCGGTTCGATCTCCAGTGCGGCTTGGTATTTCTCAATGGCATCCTTGTAGATGTACATCTCGAAGTAACAGTCGCCCATGCCGGTCAGCGCGTGGTAGTCGCGGTCGTCGAGTTGGAAGGTCTTCTCGTAATATTCGAGGGCTTTCACGTAATCGCCGGCCTCGAAGTGGATGTTGCCGATGTTGAAGTAGGCGGTGGATGCCTCCTCGTCGAGACTGATGGTGTTCTGGTAGGCCTCCATGGCGTTGGGACCGTCCTTGATCCAACTGTAGGCCAATCCCAGAGCGAACCAGCCGTTCTTGCTCAGCGGGAACTCCTCGGTGAGCCGTTTGAAGAACCACACGGCCTGGTCGTAAGTATGCTCGTCCTCAAAGATGTAGGAGACGGTGAACAGTTGGTCCTCCATCAGGTCGTCCTCGCGCATGGCGTAACTGATGTGGCGGTAGGCGCGTTCGAACTGCTGGGCCTTGACGTATTCGCCGCCGAGCATGAAATTGATCTCCGGGTCGTCTGGTTCCAGTTCGTAGGCCTTGCGCAACAGGGGCAGTGCCTCGTCGCCTTGCCCGGACATCTTGCAGTAGAAGGCCTTTTCCAAATAGAACTCCGCGTAGGGCGGGAAGTCGCGCTCGATGGCGTCCAACGCCTCACCCGCGCGCTCCAACTCCATCTCCATGATGAGTTTCTTCGCGTTCAGGATACAGAAGTCAAAAGAGTCGGGGTAGAGCGACATGCCCAACTCCACCGCTTCGGTGGCGTAGGGAAAGTCGAAGCGGGCAATCAACTCCTCCACGATGTACTCCAAGTCCTCCGAATCGTAAAAACCGAGGTCCCCACGGTCGGCGTGCTTCTTGAATTCATCCACTAACTCGTTGATTCTGTCTATGTTATAGTCTTGATCTTCTTCCATTGCCCATTTCTACTTATCGCCTGCAAATCTACAAAAAAAGGCGCTACCAATGAGCGCCTTTTCTTTATTTTTGTTGAAAAAAATTACTGGTCTGTTTTACCGGGAATCGGGTTGAACTTCGATTTCAACATGAACCCCGTTCCATGGACGTTCTTGATCTCGATGTCCGGCTCGTAGCCCTCAACGTACTTGTTGCGTTTGGAGGTGTCTTTGTTGAGATATTTCGGGTCGATGGGTTCGATGGCGAGGTAGGAACGCAACTTGGTGAGAAACACGTCCATGCTTCTGCCGGAGGCGTAGTCGTCGTTGCCCCAGATCTTGCGCAGGATCTCCTCGCGCGGCACCAGGCGGTTGATGTTCTCGCACAACAGGCGCATCAACTCGGCCTCCTTGCGGGTGAGCGTGCGCGTCTTCAGCGGGTGAGAGAGCTCCAAATTGGCGTGGTCGAAGGTGAACTTGCCGAAATGGTACACCTCGTTGGTCACCTTATAGACGGGTTTCACCTTGATGGGCTGGCGCGTGCGGCGCAGGATGGCCTCGATGCGCAAAATCAACTCCTCTGTGCTGAAGGGCTTGGTGATGTAGTCGTCACAGCCCATCTTGAAGGCCTTGATCTTGTCCTCCTTGTCGATGCGCGCGGTTAGGAAAATGACAGGTACGAACTCATCGACCTGACGGATCTGCGCTAACAGGTCGAAGCCGCTTTTGCCCTGCATCACGATGTCGAAGATGCAGAGGTCGAACCGGCTCTTTTCAAAGGACTCCCATGCGCTCTGCCCGTCGCTGAAGTCGGTGACGTTGTATTTAAGCGTCTCGAGATAGTCTTTCAGCACCTTACGCAGTTTCTGGTTGTCCTCAACCAACATGATCTTGCCTTTTGATTCTCTTGATGATACCATATTAAAATCTTTTATGTTATTTTTATTCTTCAATCGGATGACGTAAAGTATGCAAAAAAGTGGCATAAACTACGCATTTTTCACTCTTTCTAACGCATGTTTAACAAAAATATTGCATTAATGTTCAAATTGATTGATATTTTTTTGTGTTTTACCTCTAATTTGTTGATATACAGACGTGGCTGCTTTTTTTATTTTGCTGAAAAATAAAAAAAATACGCTGAATTACTCGTATCGGAGTGCGGTTATCGGATCGAGGTTCGCCGCTTTCCGCGCCGGATACCAACCGAAGAAGACGCCGGTGACGAAGCAGACGATGAAGGAGATGCCGATGGCACCTTCACTGATGACTATGGGCCAGTGGAGTATTGTCTTGGAAATCAGAATGGAAAGCGCGATTCCGATGATGATTCCGATGACACCGCCGACTAAACTCAGAATGACGCTTTCCGACAGGAACTGCAACAAGACATCCTTTCGCTTTGCCCCGATAGCCATGCGGAGGCCAATCTCCTTAGTGCGTTCTGTCACAGTTACATACATGATGTTCATGATGCCGATGCCGCCCACAATCAGTGAGATGGCGGCGATGGCTGTGAGCAACAGTGTCAGCATGCGTGTCACGTTGCTGATGGTAGATAGCAGTTCCTCTTGGGTGCGGATCTCGAAGTCGTCGGAGCTGCCCTCTTTGATGTTGTGGTTGCTGCGAAGGATGTATGTGATCTCCGTGGCGGCCATCTCCGACTCCTCCTCGCTGGTGGCGGAGGCGAAGATCATGTTGAAGGTGTTGCGGCTCTTGTTTCCCGCGAACCTCGTCATCAATGTGGAATAGGGCGCCAGCACGATGTCGTCCTGGTCCTGCCCCATCTGGTTCTGCCCCTTCGATTTCAGCACGCCGATCACCTTCATCGGCACCCGCCCGCAACGGATGGTTTGCCCGATCGGATTCTCACCGTTGGTGAAGAGCGATTCCACGATTGTCTTGCCGATGACGCACACCTTCGCGTTGCTCTTGGTGTCCTCTTCTGTGAACATGATGCCCGACTCCAACTCGATTTGCCGGATGTCGAGGTAGTCGGGGGAGACGCCCTGGATGCTGCCGGAGTGGTTGTTGCCGCCATACACCAACTGACTGGCCGTGCTCACCGACGGCGAGATGTAACGCACGTATTTCGTGTTCTCTTTCAGGGATTTCAAGTCCTTGGTGTCTAATGAGTTGCCGCTTCCCATATCGACTCCGCCGCGCCGTTCGTGCGAGGGCATGATCATGATCATGTTGGAGCCCATCGACGACAACTCCGACCGCACGCTCGCCGTCGAACTTTTGCCCAGACTCACCATGATGATGACCGAGGCGATGCCGATGATGACGCCGAGCATGGTGAGGAACGACCGCCCCTTGTTTCGAGTCAGTGCCGTGAGTGATATCTTGATGAGATTGAGGATGTTCATCTCTTCCTTTCGTTGATTCGTACGGGTACTTGCTCAATGCCGAGCACGACTTCCTCTCCTTCGCGCAGTCCTTGCCGCACGAGGGTGCGTGTGCTGTCGCTCTTGCCACAGACGACGATGCTTTGTATGAAGGTGGTGTCTTTCTTGACCCAAAGTGATTGCGTAGTGGGACGCTTTTTCTCTATACAGTTGAATGTAAATCCATTATCCATGAAATATTTCATGTCAATGGAGTCGAATTCGAATTCGAGGGCGTCGTTATAGACGAAGAGTCCGCGCCGTCCGAGGATGGTGTCGTAAGCGACCTCCATGGTGTGCAGGGTGGTCTCGTAGGTGACGGGCACCGGCCTGGGTTTGGGCTGTGGCGCTGGCTCTTGCTTGCAGCTGATCATACAACCTGTGAAAATTAGTAAGATGCTGATATATAAATATTTCATATCATCGAATGTTTCATGTTCTGTTCGTAAAGGGCTAATGCTTCGGAGGCGGACTGTTGTTCTACGGGGCTGTCGAGTACGATCTCGCCGTCGCGGAGTTTGATGGTGCGGGAGGTGAAGGTGGCGATGTCGGGCTCGTGGGTGACGAAGGCGATGGTCTTGCCCTGTTGGTGAAGTTCTTGAAAGAGGGTCATGATCTCGTAGGAGGTGCGTGTGTCGAGGTTGCCGGTGGCCTCGTCGGCGAGGATGATGACCGGGTCGTTGACGAGGGCGCGGGCGATGGCGACGCGCTGCTGCTGTCCGCCGGAGAGTTGGTTGGGCATGTGGTTGGCGCGTTCGGTCAACTTCACCGCCTCCAAAGCCGTATAGGCCCGCTCCTTGCGTTCCCGTGCCGAGATGTCGGGGTTGTACATCAGCGGCAACTGCACGTTGTCCAACGCCGAGGTGCGCGCCAGCAGGTTGTAGTTCTGGAACACGAAGCCGATCTTGCGGTTGCGCAGGGTGGAGAGCTGGTTGCGGTTGAGCGAGCTCACCGACGTGCCGCCCAGGATGTACTCACCCGACGTGGGCGTGTCTAAACAGCCCAGGATGTTCAGCAGGGTCGATTTCCCCGATCCACTGGTTCCCATGATGCTCACAAACTCGCCCTCGCAGATGGTGAAACTCACGCCGTTGAGCGCGTGTACGGTCTCGCTGCCCACCTGGAAATGACGGTGCAGGTCGCGTATCTCGATGATCTCACTTCCCGCCATGACTATCTCTTTTTGCGTTCCGGCGGTCCGGGCATGAATCCTATGGAGCCCTCTTTGCCGCCCCCCATTTGTTGTTCCTTGACCGAGGTGACGACCTCTTCCCCTTTTTCCAAACCTTCCAAAATGATGCTGACGGCGCCGTCGTTCAGTCCGGGCTTCACACGCCGCTGTTCGTAACTGTTGCCGTTCTTCACCCATACCGTTTTGGTGGTGATGTCCTTCAGCGCGTGTGTCTCCTCTTCTTTGCTATTATATAATCCCTTGAAAGTGAGGCCGTTTTTTTCGAGTTGCGCCTTCACGTTGGCATCGATTGTGAGGTACAGCGCCTCCATCGGGACGGTCGCGCCTCCCTGCTTGTCAACGATGATATTGACGCTGGCGGTCATGCCGGGCATCAGTTTCTCGTCGGGGTTGGGGGCGTCGATGATGACGGCGTAGGTGACCACGTTGTTGGTGACGGTCGGCTCCAGCCGTTTTTGTCGGACCGTACCCGTGAACACGTCGTCGGGATAGGCATCAACGGTGAACGTAACCTTCTGCCCTTCAGCCACCCGGCCGATGTCGGCCTCATCGACGTTCGCCTCCACCTGCATCTGTGTCAGGTCCTGTGCGATCGTGAAGATGGTGGGCGTGCTGAACGACGAAGCCACGGTCTGCCCCTGTTCCACCGACTTGCTCAACACGATGCCGTCGATGGGGGAGGTGATGGTGGCATACGACAGATCAACCTGTGCGCTGCGGAGGGTCGTCTTGGCCACTTCCAACTGGCTTTTGGCCTGATTATACTGGTTTTCAGCCACTTCCATGTTCTCCTGCGTCTCGGCGCCCTGTTGGTACAGCGCCTTGATGCGGTCGTAACTCTGTTTGGCCTGCGTGAGCGTGCTCTGCGCACTTGCCAAGTTGGCTTCCGATTGGTTGATGCGTTCCAGCAGCGTGGAACGGTCCAACTCCGCCAGCAATTGCCCCTTGGTGACGTGTGAGTTGTAATCGACATAGAGTTTCTCCACCTTGCCGGACACCTGCGTGCCCACTTCTACCTTTGTCACAGGCTGGATCTCGCCGGTGGCGGTCACGGTCGATTCCACACTGTCGATGCGCACTGGTTCGGTTGACAGCGCGTAACTGCTCTTGCTGCCGCCTTTGATGAAGAACATCAGAATGAGAACGATCACAACCGCTCCGATGATGCTCCAGATGATGATGCGTTTTTTTGTCCTGGGTTTCATATTCGCTTTCCGAATGGATTATTGATTATAAAGTCACCGCTTGTCCTGTATAGACCTCCAAAATCTTCTTTTGCAGCAAGAAGTTGTATTTGTTCTGCATGAAGTTGCTGAGGATGCTCAGGTAGTTGGTCTGCTGTTGCAGAAGTTCCACGGCCGTGATGGTACCGTGTTGGAATTTCTGACTGTAAGTCAGGAAGTTGAGGTAATAGGCCTCCTGCTGTAATTCTGAAAGAACATAGTCGTTGTACGCTTTCTGCACAGTGAGATGATGCTCTGTGATTTCGCTGATCACATCTCCTTCGGCATCTTCCAACGATATTTCTGCCTGCTGAACTTGTATATTCTTGATTTTTACGTTGTTGCGGACTTCGCTCTGCCGATAGATGGGAATGTTGACGTTGAGCCCGACATTTTCCCCCAATCCTTTGTACAAGCCGGAGGTGAGACCGTGGACATCGCTGCCGTAGGCGGCATTGTAGCCGGTTCCGATACCCGCACTGGCGGAGATGGAGGGATAGTAGGCCCCTTTGGCGATTTTGACATCATATTCGGCAATCTCCACCGCCTTCTTCTTGACTTTCAACTCGGGCAGGTAGTCGAGGGCTTGTTGTATGACTGTTTGCAAATCAGGTAATTGCATGGATTGCGCGAGTCGGGAACTGTCGGGAACCACCACCGTGATCACCTGGTCGTAATCCATGTTCAACAGGTCGTGTAATGTCAGGTATTCGTTGGTGATGGTGATGAGGGTGTTCTCGATGCTCATAGAGTCCGACAGGTATTGGGCCTGCAGCATCTTGTAGTCGCTTTCGAGGATGCGCCCTGCCCGAAGCCGCAACTCTCCCTGTACCACTTGTTCCCTGCTGGTATTCAATACATTGCGTTGATGTTCCAACATCTCCTGATTCATCAGGATGGTGAGGTAGGTGCGGATGATCTCCACTCGTATCTGGTCTCGGGCCTCTGTCACTTGCAACTCTGCCATGCTTTCTCTTAACTCGCTCTGTTTGATGCTGTTGCGGATAGTCAGACCGTTGAAGATTTCGATGCCGGCGTTGAGGTTGTAGTTGCCACCTAAGGAGAGGGCTTCGCTGCCGTGCGAATAGCCGAGCGACTGGCTTAACCCGGCCGAAACGGTGGGATACTGCCGTGCCTTGGCCTGTTTCAGCTGTATCTCGGCGACATCCACATCAAGATTTCCGCTTTGAAGTGTAAGATTGTGGATTTCTGCATATTGCAGGCATTCCTGCAGATTCATGGAAGTGGATTGTCCGAATGCCGCAACGGTCAGCCCGAGGAGGAAAATCAGTCCAGAAAATCTCTTGATCATAGGTCGGAAAGGGCTTTTAACTTCTCCACCACGTAGGGACGGTCGGCCTGGTAGGTGACGCCGAACCACTGCGCGTCGCTGTCGAGCACGATGATTTCCGCCTTGCCGGTGGTGAGGAAATGGTTGATGACCGTGGGAATCTGGAACTCTGACTTGGGGTCGTCGCCGTTGGCGGTCAGGAACTCGCGGAACATCTCGTCAAGGCGGTCGAAGAAGAGCGGCGTGAATCCCCAGAAGTTCATGGAGACGGGCGTGCGCCCTTCGAGTGGGGTGATGGTGCCATCGGGGAGCGTGTTGCAGATGGTCCCATCCACCCGCTGTATCTTGGTCATTTCATTGATACTTACCAATTTACCATCCTTGTCGGCCGTGCAGACACCGCGGGAGACGGTGCCGTTTTCCGATAGTGTATTCTCCAAACGATAGCCCACCATGGCGAACTGCGGGGTGGGGGATGTCTGCGGCTTTTGCAGGAACTCGCTCATCACGCGGAAGGCGTCACGGCCGTAGAAATCGTCGGCATTGATGACGGTAAACGGTTCCTTCACAGCATCTTTCGCGACGAGAATGGCATGTGCGGTGCCGTAGGGTTTCACTCGATCGGGGTGCTGACGGAAGCCCGCGGGCAGCATGTCGAGTTCTTGGAAGACGTACTCCACCGGAATCTTCCCGACATATCGGCAGAGCACGTGTTCGCAGAAGTCGGCTTCCATGCTTTTGCGGATGACGAAGACCACCTTGCCGTATCCGGCGGCGATGGCGTAGGTCACAGAGTAGTCCATGATGGTCTCTCCGTTCGGGCCGAGCTGGTCTAATTGTTTCAGTCCACCGTAGCGGCTGCCCATGCCGGCGGCGAGTACTAATAGTGCGGGTTTCATCTTTTTATCTGTAAAATAAAGGAAGTTAGTTCAATTCAGTTACTTGGTATGTATCTGATGTGGAAGGACTCGGGTCGCCCATGCTTACGGTCTGTGCCTGAGGTTCTTTCGGGGAGACGCTTTTGACGATGGCTTTCTGCCCGATGAAGACGAGTGCTCCGGCGAGGTAGCCGGCGATGGCCAGCCAGGAGATTCTTTTCAGATACCAGATGAAGTCGATGCGCTCCAGCCCCATGACGGCCACGCCCGCGGCGGAACCGATGATGAGGATGCTGCCGCCCGTGCCGGCGCAGTAGGCGAGGAACTCCCAGAAGTAGTGGTCGGTCGGGAAGTCGTACATGCCCATGGCGCCTGCCACCAACGGCACGTTATCGATGATGGACGACAAGAAGCCTATGATGATGTTGATGACGTAGTACTTGCCCGGCTCGCCCATCGGGATGGCGTCGAGGCCATTGGCGAGCAGCGAGAGGTGTCCGACTGTCTTCAATGCGTTGACAGCCAGCAGGATGCCGAGGAAGAAGAGGATGCTGGGCAGGTCGATGCGGGTGATGATGGAGAGGATGGAGTACTTCTCTTTGACGATTTCGTCGTCGTGACGGTGGACAATTTCCGACATCATCCAGAGTACGCCAAGCGCTCCCATCATGCCCATGTAGGGAGGCAGGTGGGTGAGGGTCTTGAATATCGGGACGCAGATGAGGCCGCCGACGCCGACGATGAGGAATCCTAGACGGTGACGGCGGGTGGTGACGAAGGCGGCATCCATGTGCTTCAGGTTCTCCGTCGGACGTTCCACGTCGCCCTTGAGCATCAGCGAGAGGATGACGAGCGGCACTAACATCGCGAACAAGCTGGGAACGAGAGTCATGAGGATGATGTTGAAGGAGGTGACGTCGCCGGCGATCCACAGCATGATGGTGGTGACATCGCCGATGGGCGACCAGGCACCGCCCGCATTGGCGGCGATGATGACCATGCTGGCGAAGGTCCAGCGGTCGTGCTGGTTGCCGATGAGTTTGCGCAACAGAGCCACCATCACGATGGAGGTGGTGAGGTTGTCCAATACCGCAGACATGAAGAAGGTGATGAGCGAGATGATCCACAGCAACTTGGTCTTCTTGGTGGTGACGATTTTGTCGGTGATGATGCGGAAGCCGCCGTGCGTATCGACAATCTCCACGATGCTCATGGCTCCGATGAGGAAGAAGAGGATCTCGGAGACCTCACCCAAGGCGTGAAGCAGTTCGGAGTGGACGAGCCAGTCGGTGAAGGTGCCGTCCGCGTGTTTGCTGAGGTATTCGTGCAGCGGCGTGGCATCGACTAAGATGCCTTCTCCGCCGATGACGGCGCAGGTCCAAAGCACGACGCCCAGCAGCAACGCCGTGGCTGTCTTGTTGATTTTGAGAGGATGTTCGAGCGCGATGACCGTGTAACCGACCAGGAACGCTACAATCATGAATGTGAATATGAACATGGTTTTTATGGATTAAGAATTTGTTGTTTCACGCTTTGCATCAGCCACATGGGAGTGGAAGTCGCCCCGCATATGCCGACGGTGTCGGCGGCATCGAAGTGGATTTGCGACAACTGCGCCATGTCGGTGATGAGATGGGTATGGGGGTTGTTGTCTTTGCAGATATTATATAAATATAGTCCGTTGGAACTCTTCTCACCCGACACGAAGATGATCTTGTCGAAGTGGCGGGCGAACTCGCCGATCTGCCGGGCGCGGTTGACGACGCTGTGGCAGATGGTGTCGCTGTAGGAGAAAAGCCCGGGGGTGCCGCGGCGGGCGTACTCTTCCCGGATGATGTCGATCAGCTGTTGGTACTCTTCGGGGTTCTGGGTGGTTTGGGAGAAAAGGTGCGAAGGACGGGAGTAGTCGATGTTGGCGGCGTCGGCAGGGGAGGAGAGTACCAGCCCGTGGCCGGCGGTCTGCCCCACTAATCCCACGACCTCCGCATGGCCGCGCTTGCCGAAGATGAGAATCTGGGTCTCTTTGCCGCACTGTTCGTATTGCTCCTTGATGGTCTGTTGCAGGTGAAGGACCACCTTGCAGGTGGCGTCGATGATCTCGATGTTGTTCTCTTTCGCAATGCGGTAGGTCTCGGGCGGTTCGCCGTGGGCGCGGATGAGCACGCGGGCGTTGCGCAACTGCCGGAACTGGTCGTGCGAGATCACCTCCAGTCCCATCCGGCTCAGCCGCTGCATCTCCTCGCTGTTGTGGACGATGTCGCCTAAGCAGTAGAGATGCCCGTCTTGGCCCAGCCACTCCTCAGCGGTGCGTATGGCGTTGATGACGCCTGCGCAAAAGCCCGAATTACCGTCGATTTCCACCTGCATCGTCCGTCCCGCTATTTATCCCAACTCCACTGTTTGTTCAGTTTGAACTTCTCGATGGTGTATGCTTTTTTGCCGCTCATCCCGAAGTAGATGTCCTGTCCGTCGATAAGCCACACGTCGTGGAAGGTCTGGCCGGCCTTGGTCGGCATCATCACCACCTTCTTGTCGGTGCCGTAATCGACGCGGGTGACCACGACGCAGTTGTCGGTGGCACTCTCAATGGTGGTGGATTCCCATTCGTTGCTTTCTTCTTCAAAGTTGGAGGCCTTGTCGGTATAGATGACGAAGATCTCACTGCCCTGCACGACGGGCACGTAGCCGAGCCCCAAGTTGTAGAAGGTGGGCGCCTTGGGACGGACGTCCTTCTCCACGAGGCGGAAACTGCCGATGGGCTCTCCGTCGTCGTGGGTGGTGACGATGGCGCCGGCTTGCGCGCTCACGTGCTTATCCACGCGCACGCTGCCCAAACTGGTGCCGTCAAGGGTGAAGCGGTTGCATACGATATCGTTGGTGACATGGCGGTAAGCGACCGCGCTCTTCTCGCTGTGCTGTATGATGCTGGTGTATTGCTCGCCTAACATGGCGATGATGTGGTCGGGCATTTCGAAAAGGTAGTCACACTTCACATAGTAGTCGTGGTCCGTCAGACCTTCGTAACTCTTGCCGGAGGCGAAGTCGAAGGCGGCGTGGTTCTTGCTCGTGATGCGCATGGGGTCGTCCTTCACGATGAAGTTGAAGTAGCCGGTGGTGTTGCTGCTCATGGTCTCGTCGTAGTAGCCGCCGATGAACAGGTCGTGGTTCGCGAGCCGGAGCATCTTCATGGAGTTGACGAAGCCGAAGGTGAGCTCCTCGGAGATGGAGGTGAGGTTGCCGCGGGTGCAGGAGAAGAGTTGCATGGTGGGATGCAGCACGTTGGGCCCTTTGGTCTTGGTGGCATAAACCAACAGCAGCAGCTCGCCCTTGTCGCTCAACTCCAGGTCCTGAATGGAGAACTTGGTGCCGGCGATGGTGGGCAGAAACTTGTCGTACCACAGCTCCTTGCCGGTGTTGTCGTAGATGTAGCAGTAGAAATAGGGGGCCTTGTTGTTCTCGTCGGGGACGATGAAGACGAAGGCGTATTTGCTGTCGTCGGGGGAGGTGGCGACGTATTTCAGGATCTCCCCTCGGCCGGTGACGTCGATGGCGACGCGGTTCTCGGGATTGATCTCCCGAACGCCGGAGGTGCTCTTCTTCTGGGGATAACGGGCAAACGAGAAGTCGAAGGTCTGTTTCTCCGCGTTGTAGCGGTAGTAATAGCCCAGATACTCCGCGCCGAGGGTGCGGGTGTAGAGGTGATGGTAGCCGAGCGGCAGCACCGCCTCTTCGGCATACGAGGTGCCGGTCGATTTGTTGTAGGTCACCAGCCCTTGGAATTTCAACTTGGGGTTGGTGCTGTAGTTCTCCAGGTAGAAGATGGCGCTTTTGTCGTCGTTGCGCAGCAGGCATTGTGTGGAGGTGGCGGCGAAGCATTTCTCCACGACGGGGCCGCCTCCCTCGGTGAGCGGCGTCTGGGCCTGCGACTGCGGACGGAAACAACTCGCAATGAGCAGGATGACAGCGAAAATGTAGTATTTCTTCATCTTTTTTGTTTTGATTCTACTCTCTTTTCCAGCCCTTTTCGGACTTATAAAAATTACCGCGCAAATTTACAAAAATCTGACGGAATACATGTGTTTTTTTCAAGTTTTTTTGCCTTTTAAACAAAAAAAGCACGCCACTCGAAGTGACGTGCAGTGTTGACTTTTGGTTCCGGAAATATTAAAGCGTGCTCAATTCATTGAGGGCGCCAACAGCGGCAGAGGCAGCAGCGGCGATTCTGATGGCATTCACGATCAGGATGACGATGAGAATGCAGGAGATGATCAAGCCAGCGATGGCCAGGCCTTTCTTTCTGTTTTTCTTTACCACGCCAATGATGGAGAAAATCAGGCCCAGCGTGCCGAGGATCCAGCCAATGATAGGACCTGCGATGGGAATCCAGAAGAGGCAGAGGCCGATCAGGGCGCAAATGAAGCCGGCGGTGCCGATGCCATTCTTCTCAAGTTGAACGGGAGTGTTAGTGTTTTCTTCCATAATGAAACTGTTTTTAATGATGCCTACTCTGATGCGTTTTCGGCTTCCCGCTTTTTTATGCCGCAAAAATAAGCATTTTTTTGAAATATTAAGTTTCTTTATGAATTTTTTTTAATAAAAAATGCCACCCGGATAGAGTGGCACTTGGTGAATAGGTTTCTGATTTTTATTTTGTGGCGATCTCCACGACCTTCTGCACGGCGGCCGCGATGCCGTCGCAGTTCTTGCCGCCTGCCTGGGCGAGGGTGGGCTGTCCGCCGCCGCCGCCTTGGATGAGCGCGGCCGCCTCCCGCACCAGCTTGCCCGCCTGCAGTCCTCCGGCGACCATGTCGTCCGAAAGTGCCACCGTCAGGTTGGGCTTGCCGCCATCGACGGTGCCGAAGACCACCAGCGTCTTCTCGCCTGTCGTGCGCAACTGGTAGGCCACCTGCTTCAGTCCGTCGGCGTCTAACGTCTTCACGCCGGCAATCACGCGGATGCCGTTGACCTCCGTGGACTCCTTCTGCCATGCGGCGACCGCGTCGCGGATCTTCTCCGCCTTGACCTCCTCAAGTTGCTTCTTCATCGCGGCGTTCTCGGCGGCTATCTTGGTCACCGACTGTAGGACGTTGTCGGTGTTGAGTTGCGATTTCAGCGTGTCGTGGAGCGCGATGAAGCCGTTGACGTACTCTTCGGCCTGCTTGCCGGTGATGGCCTCGATGCGGCGCACGCCGGCGGCGATGGCGCCCTCGCTCACGATCTTCACCAGTCCGATGTTTCCTGTGGCGGAAGTGTGCGTGCCGCCGCAGAACTCGATGCTCTCGCCGAACTGGATCACGCGCACGTGGTCGCCGTACTTCTCGCCGAAGAGCGCCATCGCGCCCAGTTGACGGGCCTCTTCAATCGGCACGGAACGCCGCTCGTTCAATGGCAAGTTCTTGCGTACCAGTTCGTTGACACGGCGCTCCACCTCCTGCAACTCTTCGGCGGTCATCTTGGCGAAGTGAGAGAAGTCGAAACGCAGGCGCTCGGGCGTCACCAGCGACCCTTTCTGTTCCACATGGTTGCCCAGCACCTGACGCAGGGCATGGTGAAGCAGGTGCGTCGCCGAGTGGTTGTTCTCGGACGACTGGCGCAGGTCGGCATCGACCGTAGCGGTGAACGTGGCCGTCAGGTTCTCCGGCAGGGTGTTCGCGATGTGGATCGAAAGGTTGTTCTCCTTGATGGTGTTCTCGATCCTCACCTTCTCGTTCACGTTCTGCAGGAAGCCCTTGTCGCCCATCTGGCCGCCCGACTCCGCATAGAAGGGAGTGCGGTCGAGCACGATCTGGAAGAAACTCTTGTTCTTCGCGGTCACTTTCCTGTATTTCAGGATTCTACAATCACATTGCAGTTCGTCGTAGCCCACGAACTCGGTGGGTTGGATCTGGTCGGACAGTTCCACCCAGTCGTCGGTTTCGACAGCGGCGGCGGCGCGGGAACGCTGTTTCTGTTCCGCCAGTCCGCGCTGGAAGCCCTCCATATCGACCTCCAGCCCCTTCTCGGAAGCCAGTAGTTGGGTCAGGTCGATGGGGAAGCCGTAGGTGTCGAACAGTTCGAAGGCAAAGGCGCCGTCGATGCACTTGCCGTCGAGTTTGGCGCAGTAGTTCTCGAACTTCACGATGCCGGATTCGAGCGTTTTCAGGAAGGAGGTCTCCTCTTCCAAGATCACCTTCTCGATGAGCGTCTGTTGGCGTTTCAGTTCGGGGAACTGTTCGCCCATCTGTTGTACCAAGTTGACAACCAGCGTGTTGATGAATGGCTGGTTGAAGCCGAGGAAGGTGTATCCGTAGCGGATTGCGCGGCGCAGGATGCGGCGGATGACGTAGCCCGCGCCGGTGTTGCTGGGCAGTTGCCCGTCGGCGATGGCGAAGGTGACGGCGCGCAGGTGGTCGGCCACCACGCGCAGGGCCACGTCGGTGTCGTGCTTCTCGCCGTAGCGGGTGCCCGACATCTTCGCCAACGTCTGGATGAGCGGCTGGAAGACGTCGGTGTCGTAGTTCGACTGCTTGCCCTGAACCGCCATGCAGAGGCGCTCGAAGCCCATGCCGGTATCGACGTGCTTGGCGGCTAACGGCATCAACTCGCCGGAAGCCAGACGGTTGAACTGGATGAATACCAGGTTCCAGATCTCAATGACGAGCGGGTCGTCCTTGTTGATCAGGGTGACGGCATCGACCTCCTGGCGGGCTTTTTCGTCGCGCAGGTCGATGTGGATTTCGGAGCAGGGACCGCACGGACCGGTGTCGCCCATCTCCCAGAAGTTGTCCTTCTTGTTGCCGTAGAGGATGCGGTTTTCGGGAAGGAAGCGGGTCCAGAGTGCCTTGGCCTCTTCGTCGGACTCGGTGCCGTCGGCTTGGTCACCGCCGAAGACGGTGGCATAGAGCCGGTCGGGATCGAGTTTCACCACCTGGGTGAGGAACTCCCAAGCGTAGGCGATGGCGTCGGCCTTGAAGTAGTCTCCGAACGACCAGTTGCCCAGCATCTCGAACATGGTGTGGTGGTAGGTGTCGCGCCCCACCTCTTCCAGGTCGTTGTGCTTGCCCGACACGCGCAGGCACTTCTGCGAGTCGGTGGCACGGGGGAATTTCGCCGGCGTGTTGCCGAGGAAGATGTCCTTGAATTGGTTCATGCCGGCGTTGGTGAACATCAAGGTGGGGTCGTTTTTGACCACCATGGGAGCCGAGGGCACGACCGTGTGCCCCTTGGAGGCGAAGAAGTCGAGGAACGACTTGCGGATTTCGCTGCTGTTCATGAATTTGGAATGTTTTGCTAAAGGTTGTGAAGGCGGTTACGCCATCGGTTGTTCTTCTTTCTGAGGAGGCCAGACGTTGCGCCATCCGTAGAAATATCCGATGTGGAAACGGGCGGCGAAATAATAGACCACGTGTTTCAACTTGCTAAACGGCATGTAGATCCACAATGCGCTGGCGGAGAGGTAATAGATCCATTCCACCGTGACGTTGATCCCGCCCGTGAGCAGGAAAAAGACGCCGGTGCAGTGGAACAGGGTGGTGAAGAAGTTGGCAAGGTAGTCGTCCGGGTTGGAGAGCGGACGCAACTCGTTGCTGCTCAGTCTTTTCACCAATAACAACACGCCGCAAAGCGCAGACACGCTAAGACAGAGCGCCAGGATGACATTCAACCATTCGGGATAGTACCAGATGTTGAGGTCGAACAGCGACAGGACGAAGAGCAGGATGGAGAGGAAGGAGCCGAGGTGGTAGATGATGCCGGCGGCGTAGGTGGGCAGGTGCATGTACGCCGACTCCTTGTGGGTCGGACTCATCGCGACGGTGTTGGAATAGGCCACGCCTTTTGCCACGTTGCCGCTCTTCACCGACAAGTCCTTCGGCTTGCCCAATCGTACGATCCTGACGAAATGCATCAGCATCAGGATGAAGCAAACACCCAATGCTATCAGGGAAATAATCTGAGGTATTGTCATTTTTTAAGACAAGATAAAAGGTTTGTTGAAAAAGGAATGGGAGGACTATACGCAGCCCTCGGGTTTGGGCAGACCGGCCACACGGCAGGCGCCTCTCGCCGGACCCAACGGGAAGAGTTCGTAGATCTCCTTCAACTTCAGGCCGCTCTCCTTGCAGATGACGCGCACCATTGGGGCCAGACCTTTCTCTAAGTAGTTCGCACGGATGATGTTGATCACCTTCCAGTGGTTCTCGGTCAATTCGTTGATGCCGTCCTCTTGGGCAATGAGGTTGGCCAACTCTTCGGTCCACAATTCAGGGTTCAGCATGAAGCCGTCGCCATCCATTTCAATCGTTTTGTCTCCTAATGTAATACTCATAATTTGTTGTTTATTAATAATTTATAATGAATGATTCGTTAGTGTTTCAGGGCTTGTCGCTTCTCGTATTGCCGCAGGAATTCCGGGATGGTATCCATCTCGATACGACGGTTGAGGATGATCTCGCGCCGTTCGTTCAGGATGAACATCGCAGGGTTGCCGCTTTCATATATATTGTATGCTTCAAGATAGTCAACGTTGCCTTTGTTGCCACCCACGTTGATCCACGGGTAGTTGTTCTCCTTCACGTATTTTTTCCAACGGTCGATGTCGGCGTCGTTGGCCACGGCATAGACGTCGAAGTTGCGCTGCCCGAGGTTCTCCAGGGAGTCATACACGGCGCGTAGTTTCTTCGACTCCTTCTTGCAGGTGGGACAGTCGGGATCGTAGAACCAGAGGATGACGTACTTCTTGGGCAGCCGGTAGGAGGAGTGCCACTTAGTGAAGTCGTCGGTGAGGGTGGTGTCGGGGATGATCAGTTCCTGCGACTGTCGTCCGATGAGTATGGGGTCGAGGTGTTTCACGCGCTTCTCGTATTTGCGCAGCAGGTCTTCGTCCATCCAGGTGCACTTGCCCTTCATGTGGTTCTCCTTGACGATGTGGACGAATACGCCATCGTGTCCCAATACTTTGCTTGTTTCGTAATGGTATGACAACCAGTCAATTAAGTAGTGGAACATCAGGGTGTCGGCTTCGGCCCGCGCCAGCATCAGGTCGATGTAGTGATTGATGGAGTCGGGTTCCTGGTATTGCAGCCAGCGGTCGAAATAGTCTTTCAATTTGGGTTCGAAGAGCGGGGTGAAGATGAACCGGCTGTCGCCGAGGTCGATGTTGTCCCAGTAGTGGGTGAGGTAGTAGCGGAGTTGGAAGGTGGAGTCGATGCTGCCGTCGGGGTTGGTCGGCGGATCGGGCACGTTGATGCTCTGGTAGGCCTTCTGCATCTTGGAAAAGAGGTAGGTGGGATTCCGGTCGATCAGGTTCTGGATGTAGTCTTCCATCTCCTGGTTCAGGTCCTTGGAGAGTTTTTCGTACTTGTCGATGTCGGCCTGGTTCTCGTTTTTCTTGGCTTCGTCGAGCAGTCTGCGATACTCGCTCATCTGCTTGCCGGCGGCGGTGGTCTTGCGCTGGAAGGCCATCAACTCATCATTCTGAGGGGAGTTGTGGACGATGACGCTGTCGGCGCTGCCCGTCACTCCGCACTCGAAGGACATGAACTGCGGCCCGTCCATGATGAAGTCCATGTACGGGAAGTGCGTTTCGCTCACCAACTTGTAGAGACCGCCCTGGTAAGCTTCATCGCCTTTGAAGATGAACTGCGGGCCGGCCTTGCTCTCCGTGCGGAAGGCGGAGTCCTTCAGGATGAGTTTCTCGCGGTAGTACACGGCGAGATAGACTTTTTGGTCTTTCGCCTTCGGGATGGTGAAGGTGATGAGATGGCCTTTGTTCTGCGCCGGGGCGGCACCTTTTTTCTGTGCATAGAGTCCGCTCGGCAGGAGCAGGGCAGCCATCAGGATGATCAGCAGGGATGTCTTTTTCATTGCACTTTTTATTTTTCTGGACTCAAATCGTTGAAGAAGGTTTCGAGTTCTTCTAACGAAAACTGACGCATGATTATTTTATTTGTTGCATCGATGAGCAGGCAGGCGGGGGTGGTGAGGATGTTGAAGTAGTCGATGACGTCGTAGTTGGTGCCGCCCAACCCGTCGCAGGTGTTGACGAACTGAATGTCCATCTCTTCGGAGACCTTCTTCCAGCGGTTGATGTCGGCGGTGATGCAGTAGCCATAGACCTCGAAGTCGTAGTCGTCCTGGTGTTCGATGTACATCCTGTTGAGGATCGGGGTCTCTTCAAGGCAGTCCTCGCAGTCGGCGTCCCAGAACCAGACGACGGTGTATTGGCGGCTGGCATTGGCGGTCGATTCCGTCTTGCCGTCGGCGGTTTTGGACTGGATGACAGGCATTTCGGCTCCGATGGCACTGTGGCGTTTGCGCTCGACGCCGCGGGACAGCCGGCGCTCGTAGTTCTCAGAGAAGAGTTGCAGGTGGTTGGGCAGGTAGTAGGTGTCGTAGATGTGCAGCAGGATGTCATCGTAGGCGACGTTGTTGTCCATGTTGTAGTATTTCAGCGTCTGGACCAGGTAGTACTGCCCGATTTCGGTGTCGGGCCCGAAGTGGTGGAAGAAGGTGTCGATGCGGGCAATCTTCTCCGACTGCAGTTCTTCGGCGGCCAGTTTGTTGAATAGCGGGTGGCGCAACAACCGCGGGTCGGCGGTCTCGCCAGCGTATAGCCCCAAGTGTTCCAGGACCAAGTACTTATAGACGAGATCGTGGCCGTGGCTCAACGTCTCCAGCGTGAGTTTGTCGGGCTTCCATCCCTCTTCGGTGCTGATGGTGAAACGAGCGACCATGTAAGTCTCGTTTTCGGAAGAGCCCTCGACATGGCCGGCGTAGTCGTGGTAATCGGTGAAGTTCCTGCTTTCAGAGATGACGAAGTTGCGGGGCGCCGTCTCAGCCAGGATGACCTGGTAAAATCCGCTGGGGAGCTCTTTGCCCTTGAAGACTGCGGCGTTTTTCTTGACGACTGCGCTGTCGTAAACGGTGGCTTCATCGCCATGAAATCCTATCAGGTAGGCGGTGTTTTTTTTCGTGACGATGTCGTCGTGCCAATAACAAGTGATTTTAAAAGAATTCTTCTGCGCGATACAGGATAGTAACGTGCAGAAATACAATAAGATAAAAAGCGGAGTTCTTTTTTTCACTCTACCATGGTTTAAGCTCGCAAAGATACGAAAAAATATTGAACCCCTGATGCTAAATTCCCCAATGTTTTTTCATGATTTTGGCTTCGGTCTCTTTCTCGATGTCGTCGGGTAGGGCGGGGAAGAGGTCGCGGTGGATGATCTTCTCCAGCTCGTCCACGGTGAGGGTCGTCGCTTTCAGTTCCTGACGTTCGTCGGTGTTGGCGACGTAGAATCCGATGGCGGAGTAGGTGCCGTCGGCTTGGATGAGGAAGGCCTTGAAGAAGGCGTCGGGGATGGCCACCTGGTTGGCGCCGATGGTGCGGTATTTCGTGCTTTTATAGACGGGGCCGCAGACGATGTGGACGCTGCCGTACTGTCCGGCGATGCGTCGGCCCATGCGTTCGGTGCGCTCCCACACGCCGGCGTTGCACTCGTGGTCCTGCGGGCACATGTTGGTGAGCAGGAAGCTCTCGAGCATGGCCTGGTCGCTCCATTTCATGTCAGCGGCGGGGGCCATGTGGCCGCGGTCCCAGCCGGAGCCGCGGTAGTCGGACAGGTCGGCCTGGCGACCTTTGCAGGCCTGGTCCTGCGCGAAGGCGTCGTTGCGCGGCAGGTCGCCGTCCGCCTCTGACTTCGTGAGTTCGTAAGCCACCCAGTTGGGGGTGAGGGTGGTGTGGTTGTAGGCCGTGGTGTAGCCGATGTGCTGGATGATGTCGTCGCTCTTGTCGATGGCGGGCCATTCCAGCGGGCGCTCCGTGGAAATCTTGGGCGCCGACTGCGACTGCTGCTCTTGCTGTGCTGCCTTTTGGCTCTTGCTATGCACGAAGGTGACGGCGAGAGCGATGACCGCCGCGACAATGCCAGCGGTCAGAAGGTTCCTTCTCATTCTCTTCATTTTACGGTAGGGTAATTCATCATGATAATTCGCCTGCAAAATTACATGAAAAAGATAAAATTTGCATGGGTGAAAACCAGTTGGGTGTGCGGTTGGATTTAAAATCGTAATTTTGCCGTCCCAAAAATCTACGCAGATGACAGGTGAAGAAATCCTACAGGAGTTGTCCCCCTCGGCGGGGGCGGAACTACGTGAAAGTGTGGCGGCGCTCGCCCCCGGCAGGCGGATCCGTACGACGGGCCTTGCGGGCTCGTCCCTTTCGCTCGCGGTAGCGCCGCTGATGCGGCAAACCGCTGCAAACCACCTCTTTATCCTCCCCGATCGCGAGAGTTCCGCCTTCTTCTACCACGATGTGGAGAAACTGCTTGACGACTCCTCCCGTCCCTTGGAACTGAAGCATGTCTTCTACCTGCCCGCCTCATCCCGCCGCCCGTACGATACCGAGCGTCCCGACACCGCCAATGTCAAGTTGCGTTCGGAAATCGTCAATCGCCTGCTTGACGTCGGCGTGAATGGGGGCAACGTCATCGTCTCCTATCCGGAAGCCGTCGCCGAGAAGTTGGCATCTCCTAAATTCTTGAAAGACAACTCCTTCACCATCCGTCGCGGGGAACAGTTGCCCCTCGACGTCTTCGTCAACTTCCTCTATGAATATCAATATCAGCAGGAGGATTTCGTTTTCGAGCCCGGGCAGTTCGCCTGGCGCGGTGCCATCTTCGACATCTTCTCCTTCTCCGAAGAATACCCCTACCGCATCGAACTTGCGGGCGATACGGTCGAATCCATCCGATTTTTCGATACCAACACGCAGCTGTCGGTGCGCGAGGTGGAGGTGATGCACGTGATGCCGCTCGCCTCGTCGGACGACACGGGACACGGCAGAGTCAGCTTCTTCGAGTTCCTGAATCCCAGCGATGTCTGTTGGGTGAAAAAGGCATCCGACGTGCTTAACAATCTGGACCACAGTTATAAAAAGTTCGAGGAGGAGTTTGTGCAGCACCCCGATGCCGTCGCCCCCGAGGAACTCTATGTCGATGGGGGCTTTCTCGCCGCCCGCTTCGAGGAGCATCCACTGGTGGAACTCGACTCCAACGTGCTCGGGCCGTACGTCCGTACCATCGACTTCTCCATCCGTCCGCAGAATGGCTTCAACAAGAACATCGACCTGCTGCTGGCGGAGTGGCTCGACAACCGCGACCATGGCATCCGTACGGTCTTTCTTACTGAGAACGAGCAACAACGCACCCGCATGCAGCACCTGATGACCGACCTGCTGGCGGTACACAACGCCAAGCACGCCGACAACATCGCACCCGAAGACCTTTACGAGTGCCACCCTTTCCTGCTGCACGAGGGCTTCCGCAACGAAAAAGACAAGGTCTGCGTCTATACCGACCATCAGATTTTTGAACGCTACCACCGTTTTGTCATCCGAGACCGCTACCGCCGCAGTGAATCGTTCACGCTCAAAGAGGTCTATGACCTGCAGCCCGGCGACTACGTGGTCCACATCGACTATGGCGTCGGCATCTACGCCGGCTTGGCCAAGATGGATGTCAACGGCGTGGAGCAGGAGGTCATCAAGTTGAAATACAAGGACGGCGACGAGTTGTTCATCAGCATCCATTCGTTGCATAAGATTACGAAATATGTGGGGCGCGAGGGCACGCCGCCGACGTTGCACCGTCTCGGCTCCGGCACGTGGGAGCGGATGAAGGAGCGCACCAAGCGTCGCGTGAAGGAGTTGGCCGTCGATCTTATTCAACTCTATGCGAAACGCAAGGCCCGCAAGGGTTTCGCCTACTCGCCCGACAACTATCTGCAGACCGAGTTGGAGGCGTCGTTCATGTACGAGGACACTCCCGACCAGGCGAAGGCGATGAACGACATCAAGCGCGACATGGAGGCCGACTGTCCGATGGACCGTCTGCTTTGCGGCGACGTCGGCTTCGGCAAGACCGAACTGGCCATCCGCGCCGCTTTCAAGGCCGTATGCGACAGCAAGCAGGTGGCCGTGCTGGTGCCCACCACCGTTTTGGCTTTGCAGCACTATACTACTTTTACCGAGCGACTGCGCAACATGCCATGCAAAGTGGGCTATATCAACCGTTTCCGCACAACCAAGCAGATCAAGGAGACGTTGAAGGAGTTGAAGGATGGAAAACTCGACATCTTGATAGGCACGCATCGTATCTTGAGTAAGGATGTGGTCTTCAAGGATTTGGGATTGCTGATCATAGATGAGGAGCAGAAGTTCGGGGTGGGGGCGAAGGAGAAGTTGCGCGAGTTGAAGGTGACCGTGGATACCCTCACCATGTCGGCGACGCCGATCCCGCGCACGTTGCAGTTCTCGATGATGGGAGCGCGTGACATCTCCGTGATCGCCACGCCGCCTGCCAACCGCTATCCCATACAGACCGAGGTCCACGAGTTCGACAAAGAGTTGATGCGCGACGCCGTGGTGTATGAGTTGCAGCGCGGGGGGCAGGTCTTCGTCGTCCACAACCAGGTGCAGAACATCCAGGAGGTGGCCGATTTGGTGCGGACGTTGGTGCCGGCGGCGCGCGTGGCTATCGGCCACGGGCAGATGGAGGGCAAGGAGTTGGAAAAGGTGATGATGGACTTCATCGACGGGCGTTACGACGTGCTGGTGGCCACCACCATCGTCGAGTCGGGCCTTGACATCACCAACGCCAACACGATGGTCATCGACGACGCGCAAAACTTCGCACTCAACGTGTTGCACCAGTTGCGAGGGCGCGTCGGACGCAACAACAAAAAGGCCTTCTGCTACATGTTCACCAAGCCATTCGACACGCTCAACGACCAGGCCCGCAAGCGGTTGAAGGCCATCGAGGACTACTCCGAGATCGGCAGCGGCTTCCAGATCGCCATGCGAGACATGGATATCCGCGGTGCGGGCGACGTGCTTGGCGCCGACCAGAGCGGTTTCATCTCCGACATCGGCTTCGAGACCTACCAGAAGATTCTCAACGAGGCCATTTCCGAACTGCAGGACGAGAGCGACGACGCCGGCGCCACTCCTTTGGTGCAGCGTGAGTGCATGCTTGAGACCGACTTTGGACTTCTTTTCCCCAGCGACTACGTGGCCAGTCTCAGCGAGCGCATGAGTCTATACAAGGAACTCGACCAGATCCGCGAAGACGCTGATTTGGAGCAATACCGCCGCAAGTTGCTGGATATGTTCGGCCCGTTGCCGCACGCCACCGAGGAGTTGCTGAAGACGATTCCGTTGCGTCGTGAGGCCGCCAATCTATACTTCGACAGGATTTCCCTCAAGAAGAACACCTTCACTGGCTTTTTCATCGAGAACAGTGAGTCTCCGTTCTACCAGTCGCCGCTTTTCGGCAATATTTTGGCTTTTGTCCAGCGTCATTTTCCCGACACGCAAATGCGCGAAACCAACAAGAAACTTTCCCTTGTCATCCGAAACGTGCACTCCATTGAGCAAGCCATCGACTGGATCGGGCGGATGAAGTCGGAGTGTCAGTGTATGCAACAATCTGAAAATCAATAAATTATTTTCTAAAATCAAATTTTCTGAAAATTTTTCAAGAAAGGTTGTCTGCATTGAAAAAAGTTGTATTTTTGCAGTCTCAAAAAGCGAGTGTCTGTCTCCTTAGCTCAGCTGGTAGAGCAATTGACTCTTAATCAATGGGCCCAGGGTTCGAGTCCCTGAGGGGACACTCGGAAAATCCCGCCAAATCGGCGGGATTTTTTGTTTTGTGCTTCCAGCCGTTTTGCCCCTCTTGTTGAGCGCGGACATGTGGAGGATATAAATCCCCATTTTTGATGATGTTTTACCGCCATTTTTATCGTATTTTTGCTTCTCTTTTTAGAAAAACAAACATTTTTATAACTCGCATTACATCAAATTGTTATGAAAGATACGGAAGAACTTGACAACGAAGGGATGGCGCAGCACTGCCATCCACATGGCCACGAACATCATCACGAGCATGAGGATAAGCACTGCCATGATCACCATCACGGGCATCACCATCACCACCACCACCATCACGCCGCGCCCCGAGGCCGGAAGTTGCTGTGGGCTACCATCCTGAACTTCTCCATCACGCTGGTGCAGATTGTCGGCGGTATCGTTTCCAACAGTCTGTCGCTTCTTTCCGACGCCATCCACAACCTGGGAGACTCTTCCGCCATCTTCATTGCTTTCTTGGCCGGCCGTCGTGCCGAGAAGAAGCCCGACGAGCGACGCACCTTCGGCTACAAGCGCATTGAGATCATCGCCGCGCTCTTCAACGCCGTCGTCCTCATCGCCATTTGCCTTTTCCTTTTCGTGGAGGCCTACCACCGTTTCGTCCATCCCGAGCCGATCCACGGGTTGGTCATGCTGATTGTGGCCCTCTTCGGACTGATTGCTAATTTGTTGTCTGTCGTTATTTTACATAAGGATAAAGATCACAACCTCAACATTCGGGCGGCTTACATGCACCTGCTGGGCGACACGCTTTCTTCGGTGGCGGTCATCATCGGTGGCGTCGCCATCTGGATTTGGGAAATCTACTGGCTCGACCCGGCCATCACGGTTTTGGTCGGCATCTACATCATCTGGCACACCTGGGGTATCGTGGCGGAGACCACCGACATCCTGATGCAATCCAGTCCGAAGGGTGTGGTTCTGAGCGAATTGAAGAGCGCGACGGAGGCGATGGAGGGCGTGGAGAACATCCACCATGTACACATCTGGAACATGGACGAGGAGCACATTCACCTGGAGGCGCACGTCAACATCGACCACGACATGCCGTTGTCGGAGGCGCAGACCATCCGCGAGGCGATCGAACGGATGATGCACGACCGTTTCGGCATCCACCATGTCACCATCCAGCTGGAGCACAACGCCTGCCGCGACCACGACGAGTTGATCCACCATTCGCACGAATAGTCCAATTGTGCCAAAATGTAACATCTTTGCGTATTTCGTGTATAAACTATATTGTATAAAATTTTTCCACCAAACGTATGGAGAACATGTATGCTTTAGTTACGGGTGGCAGTCGCGGCATCGGCCGCGCGGTCGCCGTCAAGTTGGCCCGCATGGGCTATAAGGTAGTCATCAACTACCGTTCCAACGAGGAGGAGGCGCGGCGCACGTTGGACATGATCCGCGAGGCCGGCTCCGAAGGCGAGTTGCTGCCTTTCGACGTGGGTGACGCGCAGGCCGTGCAGCAGGCCCTCGAGGGCTGGCAGCAGTCGCATCCCGACGACTACATCGAGGTGCTGGTCAACAATGCCGGCATCCGCAAGGACAACCTGCTGATCTGGATGGAGCCGCAGGATTTCGACGCGGTCATCACCACCAACCTGCGTTCTTTCTACAACGTCACTCGCCCGCTGCTCACGCCGATGATCCGTCACAAGTACGGGCGCATCGTCAACATGGCGTCGCTGTCGGGACTGAGCGGCATGTCGGGGCAGTGCAACTATTCGGCGGCGAAGGGCGGCCTGATTGCGGCCACCAAGGCGCTGGCGCAGGAGGTGGCGAAGAAGAACGTCACCGTGAACGCCGTTGCCCCGGGCTTCGTGCGCACCGAGATGGTGGACGGCTTGGACGAGAACGAACTGAAGCGCGCGATCCCCATGCAGCGCTTCGGCACTCCGGATGAGGTCGCCGAGGTCGTCGGCTTCCTGGCCTCCCGCGGCGCGAGTTACGTCACCGGCGTCTGCATCTCCGTCAACGGTGGACTTTATACCTAACGCAACCCACTGACATGCAGTTGCAAACACGCATGAACAACGGCCGCACCGAGTGTTTCGACGTCATCCGGAGGAAGTGGGTGACGTTGACGCCGGAGGAGACCGTGCGCCAATTCTTGGTGCATTCGCTGCTGGAGGGCAGGCGAGTGCCGGCGTCGCACATCTCTTTGGAACGCAAGATCACTGTCAACGGGTTGACGAAACGCTACGACTTGGTGGTTTTCGGCGATGACGCCGCGCCGTTGTTGGTCATCGAGTGCAAGGCCCCCGATGTGGCGCTCACCCAATCCGTTGTGGAACAGGTGGGGCGATACAATAAAACCCTGCGCGCGCCGTTCATTGGAGTGAGCAACGGCAAGGAGAGCATTTTTTTCAGGATCGATTTCGAGACGGAGAAGATCACGTTGGTGGAGGGCTGGCCGATTTAGTTTGTAAAAATGAGAATATGAGAGCATACGTATTCCCCGGACAGGGGGCACAGTTTCCCGGGATGGGAAAGGATTTGTACGAAGGCAGTGCCGAGGCGCGCGCTTGGTTCGAGCGGGCGAACGAGGTGCTGGGGTTCCGCATCACGGAGGTGATGTTCGAGGGGACCGACGAGGACCTGAAGCGCACGGAGGTGACGCAGCCGGCCGTGTTCATCCACTCGGTGGTGGCCTATTGGGCCGCCGGGGTGCCGGCGCCCGACATGGTGGCCGGACATTCGCTGGGAGAGTTCTCGGCGCTGGTGGCCAGCGGCGCGCTCGCTTTCGACGATGCCCTGCGGCTAGTGGCGCGCCGGGCGCAGGCCATGCAGAAGGCCTGTGAGGAGCGTCCTTCGACGATGGCCGCTGTCCTCAAGTTCGACGACGGGAAGATCGAGGAGGCCTGCGCCGCTGTGACTGACGACGTGGTGGTGCCCGCCAACTACAACAGTCCCGGACAGTTGGTCATCTCCGGCTCCGTGACGGGTGTGGAAAAGGCCATCGAGAACCTGCGGGCGATGGGGGCGCGCCGCATCCTGCCGCTCAACGTCGGCGGGGCGTTCCACTCCCCGTTGATGCTGTCGGCACAGCGTGACCTGGCTGCTGCCATCGAGCAGACCCCCTTCCATACACCGAGTTGTCCGATTTTCCAGAATGCCAGCGCGGAGGGGACCACCGACGTGGCTGTCATCCAGCGCAACCTGAAGGAGCAACTCACCAGTCCCGTGCACTGGACGCAGTCGGTGCTCCGCATGGCCGCCGCCGGCGCCACGGAGTTCCGCGAGTTCGGTCCGGGCGAAGTGTTGACGGGGCTCATCAAGCGCATTCTGCCCGAGGCATAAAAAAAGCACGCCATGGAGACGTGCTTTTGTGTGGGTTATAGATGCTGTTATTTCACATTCTTCACTAAATCCCAGGCATTATCGATCTTCTTTTGCAGGTCGTTGAACTGGTTGAGCATGGCCTGCGCATCCTTGGCTTTGGGGCTCTTGCCTTGTGCCACGATGCGGATCAGTCCCATCTGGGTATATAGGTTGATCCCGTAAATACTGCCGGGCTTGTGGAAGAACTGGTAGCATTTCTCCACGATTTCCTTGTCTTGGGGGAAGCGTTGCACTGCCATGGCGGCTGCGGCATCGGTCGGGAGTCCCACCCATACTTCTTTTCCGTCAACGACAGCGGTCTGGAAGCCATAGGGCTTGTAGCTGTCCAACATCTGCTGGATCTGCCCCACGTGGGTCACCATGTCGTTCATGTGCCCCTTGGCTTCGGCGTAGAATTTGTCGTAGGTGGCTCCGAGTGGGATCTTGGCTAATTCCTCCGGATTGCAGTCCGCCATCTTGGGAAGAACGATTTGGTAGGTCAAGTCGATCTCATCGGCGTGGGCTTCCAAAACCTTGTCGCGCTGCTGTGCGTTCTCGAAGAAGTTGAACTCGGCGAGGGCGTGGTCGAGGATGATGCTGCGGATTCCGTTGGCCTTCTGGCCGGCCTTGGCGGCGTCGTATTTGCCGACGATGTTGCCGTGTTTTGCTGCCACGTCGTTGAAGGTCTGCTCGATGCTCGCGTAGATGTCAGCTGCGTTGAGGAAGTAGAGCGTGTATTGGTGGTAGCGGTTGTTCTTGTACGGCAGGAGGTCGTTGGGGAGCACTTTCTGCAGGTGGTCGAGGACCTCCTCGGCACGTTGGAGTTTGTAGAGGCAGCGCAGGGCCACTGGGTCGCCCTGGCCCATGCTCTCTCCGATGCGTACCGAGTCGGCGTACTCCCTCACGAGGTCGGAGGCGAGTTGGGTGTGCATGGTGAGGATGGAGAGGGCGAGGCGCACGTTGTCCTCGGAGTTATACACGCGCGGGTCGTTGATGCCGCCCCAGGCGTACTCATACGGCGTGTGGGTCTTGGCCTCTTCGGGGTATTTGACGGCATCCGGGCGCGTGTGGTCGTCGAACTTGTGCATGATGTTGTCGTAAAGGATATCGGAGTTGGAGGTGCTGCCTTTCCGGACCGGCACGAAGCGGTATGCAAAGCCGTCGTTCTGCAGGTAGTCGTCGATACCGAAACTGCGCAGGGTGGAGGAGGCGAAATAGAGCGGACGGTCCCAGTTGCTGTTGGCCAGCATCTCCATCACCATCAGATCGCTGCGGGTCATGGAGTAGCCGACGATGGTCCTATCGGGACCGGGGATCTTCTTGTCGTCCGGCTTGTAGGTGAAGACGATGCGATCGACGATGCGGGCGGTGTCAGGGCCGGTCACAGTGCCGGTCTCGATCACGTGCTGGCGATCAACGTCGATGTAGAAGCGGTTGCCGTATTCGCGGAGGTCGGCGTGTGACCTGCCGTTATAGACGCTGGACTTCACGGCCTTGAGGAAGTCCTTGAGGGCGATGGGCTTGCTCTCGTCATTGCCTGCATAGACCACGTCGCGGGTGCCGTCGCGGTACTGCTCCCATGTGAAGTCGATGGGCAGCGGGTCGGACTCGTAGGCCTTGCGTTTCATCTGATCGACGTACCAGCCGGCGGAGAGCAGCGACAGGTTGCAGTTTCTCACGTCGGTGCGGTAGCCCTCCACCTCCTGGGCGTACCAGATGGGGAAGGTGTCGTTGTCGCCCATGGTGAACAGGATGGCGTTGGGCGCGCACGAGTCGAGGTAGGCCTTGGCCGCCGCCAACGCGGTGTAGCGGTGCGAACGGTCGTGGTCGTCCCAGTTCTCCTTGGCCAGGACGCCGGGCACCAGCAGCAGGCACACCAAGGTGGCCAAGGTGGGCGCGATGATCTGCACGGCCTTGCTCTTCATCTTCTCGAACAGGGAGTAGATGGCATATACGCCGAAGCCGATCCAGATGCAGAAGGCGTAGAACGACGCCGCGAAGGCATAGTCACGCTCGCGCGGCTGGTAGGCGTACATGTTGAGGTAGAAGCCGATGGCGATACCCGTCATCAGGAACAACAGGAAGACAATGAAGGAGTTCTTTGTGTCGCGGATGGAGTAGAATACCAGTCCGATGATGCCCAACAGCAGCGGGAGCATGTAGTACTTGTTGGTGCCCTTGCTCTGCATGCTGGCTACATCCTTGGGTTGGTCGCCCAGACGGGCGTTGTCGATGAACGGGATTCCGCTGATCCAGTTGCCGTTGACGTTGTCGCCCATGCCTTGGATGTCGTTCTGACGGCCGGAGAAGTTCCACATGAAGTACCTGAAATACATGTAGTTGAACTGGTAGCGGTGCATGAAGGTGATGTTCTCGGAGTAGGTCGGAATGTGGCGGGCCTTGTTCATCTGCTGCTCTTTGAGCTTGTCGCCGGAGGCCACCCACTGGATGTACTCTTCCCTGTGTCCGCCATCGTACATGCGCGGCATGAACACCTTCTGGTTGGAGGGGTAGCGCGGGTTCTGCTTGACCTGGGTGACGATGTACTGGCCGGACTTGTCGTCGCGGACATAGACCTTGTCGCCCTGCTCGATGCCGTTGTACTGCGAGTTGTAGGTGCGCCCATAGAGGAACGGGGTGTCGCCGTACTGCTCGCGGTTGAGGTAGGCCAGGAGCGCCACTGCGTCTTCGGGACTGTTTTCGTCGATGGTGGGATTCGCGTTGGAGCGGATGATCAGGACGAAGAAGGTGGAGTAACCCACCAACAGGAAGAAGAAACAGTAGGTGAGGGCCGTCAGGACGGTCTTGCGGTATTTGATGCCGAAGAAGAGTCCGAGGAAGATGATGGCGGCGATGATCAGGAAGAAGAAGATGGTGCCGGAGTTGAATGGCAAGCCGATGGTGTTGACGAAGAAGAGGTCGAACTTGCCGGCGAAGTTGACGACGTTGGGGATGATGAAGTAGAGGATGAGTCCGAGCAGGATGAACGAGCCGCAGACGGAGAGAAAGACGCCCCATTCGGCCGCGGAGTGGAAGGTGCCCTTGCGGATGCAGAGCACGGTGAGCGGCGTGGTGATGAGCAGCCAGATGGCGAACATGGCGGCGGTGGGGAAGAAGATGGCGGCGATGAAGGAGAAGATGGCGACGGCCTGCGCCACGCCCCAAACGGTGGCCTTCTTGGACAGCTTGAAATAGACGATCAGCACGACGGCCGGGATGGTCAGCAAGTTCAACAGGTGGACACCGATGGAGAGCCCGATGAGGTAGGCGATGAGCACGATCCAGCGGTGCGGGTTGGCACCCTCCTTGGGATTGTCGTACTCGAAGTCCCACTTCAAAATGCACCAGAACACCAAGGCCGTGAAGAACGACGACATGGCATAGACCTCGCCCTCGACGGCGGAGAACCAGAAGGTGTCGGTGAAGGTGTAGGCCAGACTGCCCACCATGGCGGAGCCGAAGACGGCGATCATGCGGCCGGTGGTCATCTCACCGCTCTTGGCGACCAACTTGCGCCCCAGCATGGTGATGGTCCAGAAGAGGAACATGATGGTGAGGCCGCTGCAGATGGCCGACAGGCAGTTGATGCAGAAGGCGACCTTGGTGACGTCGCCACCGGCAAACAGACTAGCCACGCGGCCCAGCAACTGGAAGGTCGGTGCTCCAGGCGGGTGCCCCACGAGAAGTTTATAGTCCGTCGCGATGTACTCGCCGCAGTCCCACCACGACGCCGTCGGTTCGGCCGTCATGATATAGACGATGCAGGCGAATATGCCAATGGCCCAGCCTAAGATGCGGTTAGTCCACTTGTATTGATTCGATACCATTAGATGTTGTGTTTCAGTAATTTATAACTATTTGTTAAATCTTTTCTTCAAGACATCAAGCATATCCACGGTCATGCTTTCGAGGTCGTAGGTCGGCTTCCAACCCCACTCTTGGCGGGCGGCGCTGTCGTCCATGTAGTTCGGCCAACTGTCGGCGATACCCTGTTTGAGCGGATCGACGTCGTATTTCATTTCGAAGGTCGGGATGTGCTTCTTGATTTCGGCATAGATAGTCTCCGGCGCGAAACTCATCGCGGTGATGTTGAAGGAGTTCCGGTGGATGAGTTTGGTCGGGTCGGCCTCCATGAGTTGGCAGATGGCGTGGATGGCGTCGGGCATGTACATCATGTCCATCAGCGTGCCCTGCTTCAAGGGGCAGGTGAACTTGCCCTCTTGGATGGCGGCGTAGTAGATCTCCACGGCATAGTCGGTGGTGCCGCCGCCGGGGAGGGTGACGTTGGAGATGATGCCAGGGAAGCGCACCGAGCGGGTATCGACGCCGAAACGCTTGTGGTAGTAGTCGCTCAGCAGCTCGCCGGTCACCTTGGTGACGCCGTAGATGGTCTTCGGACGCTGGATGGTGTCCTGCGGGGTGCCGTCGTGCGGGGTCTCGGGGCCGAAGGCGCCGATGGAACTGGGGGTGAAGACGGCGGTATGGAGTTCACGGGCGACCTCCAGGCAGTTCAGCAGGGCGCCGATGCCGACGTTCCAGCCCAGCATGGGGTTCAACTCCGCCTTGGCCGACAGGATCGCCGCCAGGTTGAAGATCGTGTCGATGTCGTACTTCTTCACCGCATCGGCGATGTCGGATGCCTTCGTGGCGTCGATCTTCACCGACGGACCGGCATCGGCCAACTCCGGACGAAGCGGATAAACCAAGTCGCTGGCAACGACGTTGTCGCTGCCGTAAATCTTACGGAATGCGGGAGTCAATTCAGAACCGATCTGGCCGGAGGCTCCAATAATCAGAATTCTTTTCATTTTATTATGTGTTTATTTGGTTTAATGAAAAATGAGGCGCAAAAGTACAAAAATATCGCCAATTCGCCACCTCCCTTTTCCAGTTTTTTTACGTTTCTCCTCCACTTTTTTTTAATGTGAAAAAATATGTATTTTTGTGCTTGAAAACATGGATTTATGTTTTGTTTTTAATTTATTGGAAATCAGTTAATTAATAATTGAAATCAAAAATCGGATAGATGAAAAAAGTGTTGCTCATCAATGGCTCGCCCCGTGCGAAGGGGAATACGGCGCTGGCGCTGGAGGAGGTCGCCCGGACCTTGGCCGGCTACGGCATCGAAACCGAAATCGTCGGCATCGGCACGCGGCCCGTGCGCGGCTGCATCGCCTGCAACGGCTGCGCCTCCCGCGACGACGGCCACTGCGCCTTCGACGATGACATCTGCAACTCCGTGATAGACAAGCTCAACGCCGCCGACGGACTCGTGGTGGGCAGTCCCACCTACTACGGCACGCCCAACGGCACGGTGCTCAACTTGCTGCACCGCATGTTCTATGCCGGCGCCCGCGCCGACGGCAAGCTGGCCGCCGCCGTCACCGTCTGTCGCCGCGGCGGCGCCACCTCCGCCTTCCAGGCCCTGCAGATGCCCTTCCAGATGGTCAACATGCCGCTCGTCACCTCCCAGTATTGGAACATCGTCTATGGCTGCGACACCGGCGAGGCCTCCCTCGACGCCGAAGGGCTCCAGACCCTCCGCACCCTCGCCCACAACATGGCGTGGCTGCTCCGTTCGCTCGACCGCGACACCCTTCCGCCCCGCGAACCGTGGAAGGCGACCAACTTCATCCGGTAACGGATTTCAACCAGCATTATCAACCATAAAAACCACGATATGCGCACCTACCACAACATTTCGCGTCCCGACTACACGCCGGAGATGATCACGGATTTGAAGGCCGACGAGGTCTTCGTTTTCGGCAGCAACCTGGCCGGCATGCACGGCGGGGGAGCGGCCCGCGTCGCCCTCAACAAGTTCGGCGCCGTCTGGGGAAAGGGAGTGGGCCTGCAGGGCAGAAGTTACGCCATCCCCACCATGCAGGGCGGCGTGGAGACCATCCAGCCCTACGTCGATGAGTTCATCATCTTCGCGGAGGAGCACCCCGAGCGCTTCTTCTATGTCACCCGCATCGGCTGCGGCATCGCGGGCTTCCGCGACGAGGAGATCGCCCCGCTGTTCCGACGTGCCGTCGGATTGGAAAACGTCTGCCTGCCAGAGAGTTTCGTCAAATAGCGCATTCTCTTTTTTTCAGAATCAAAATTTCTTTATGCGTCGATTCACCTTGCTTCCCCTCCTTTTCGTCCTCTTCATCCTTCCCGCAGCGGCCCAGGACTATGCCCAAGCCGTCCGCCGGATGCAGCACGACTATCCGGAGATGCGCCTGCAGGATGTCTATAAGAGTTTCTACCAGGACCGTTTCGGTCCCGGCCACATGGTTTCCGACAGCGCCGCCGTCTATCAGTACCTGCAACGGGAACTGCAGCAGCCCGACAACCCGAGGGTTCTTTTCGAGCCGACGGGCGCCCAAGGCCGTTTCTACCGCATCCACCTCGCCAACGTGCAGAAGGGCTACATCACCGCCGAGGAACTCAACCGTGCCTTCATCCAGAGTGCCAACAGAGTGGTGTCGCGGCAGGCATATTTCGATAGCGACAGTCTTCATTTAGCCGACACGTTGAGTTGGACGCAGGAGTGGCACGAGATTGTGGCCGCCATTGAGAAGGCCAAGCTGAAATTCGAGAACTATGAGTCTGACAAGCAGATGATTGAGGAGATGCTGGCGACGGAGGGTGACGTGCCCGTCCACCACAGCCGCGCCTTCAACGAGGCCTACCACCCGCACTATCGCATCGTGAGGGCGGAATTGGCCGCGCCGCTGTTGAGGGCGACCATGCGAGAAGGCCATTGCCAGAAGGGGTATCGCTATCCTGTGTATTTTTATGCAGAACCCACCGAGGGACCATACTATCCTGATGATCCCGAAAAAGACAGGTACAGTTCCAGCAGACTCATCATCATGGTGGACACCGCCGTGGGCAAGAAGCCGTTGCTGAAGGCCATCAGGAAGTATGGCGCAGAGCTGAAATGGGATTACAAAATCATCCCCGGCGTGGCTATCCTGAAGCCCGCCAGAAAGACCATCGAGGAGACGATGGAGTACTTCCGCAAGGTGGAGGGCGTGATCAGCGTGGAGCGGGATGAATTGATGCACCTGCACTGAGCGTTTTTTTTCGTAGGGATTCTTTTTCTTGATTTGGGCGCCGGACGGGCTGTCCGCTTTACTTCACTTCGCGGTCGCCACGGCAGCAGGGCGGCCTGCATAGAGGCGCACGACCGTGCGCCTCTACAGCGGCTTCCGTTGGTCGCCGCTTGCCCGCCGCTGCCGTAGGCAACCGCGTGCGTTCCGTGCCCGCTTCCATCCCTGGCGCGCGCTCTTCCGTCACCGCCTCCTTTGCGCGACAACCCCGATGCCTGTCCCGTCGAAAAAAATCCCCGCCGAGGTGGGCGGGGATTTTGGCATGGGGTAGGGGAGACGGTTATCGCGCGTAGTTGACCGAGCGGGTCTCTCGGATGACCGTGATCTTGATCTGCCCCGGATAGGTCATCTCGTTCTGGATCTTCTTGGAGAGGTCGAAGGAGATGCGGTTGGCCTCTTCGTCACTCACCTTTTCGGCGCCGACGATGACGCGCAGTTCGCGGCCGGCCTGGATGGCGAAAGTCTTTACCACGCCCGGGTATTGGAGGGCGAGGTTCTCCAGGTCGTTGAGTCGTTTCATGTAGGCCTCCACCACTTCGCGGCGGGCTCCCGGACGGGCGCCGGAGATGGCGTCGCAAACCTGCACCAGCGGGGCGATGAGACTGGTCATCTCCATCTCGTCGTGGTGCGCGCCGATGGCGTTCACGATCTCGGGCTTCTCCTTGTACTGTTCGGCCAGTTGGGCGCCGAAGAGGGCGTGCGGCATCTCGGGCTCGGTGTCGGGCACCTTGCCGATGTCATGCAATAGTCCGGCGCGCTTGGCCATCTTGGCGTTGAGGCCCAACTCGGCGGCCATGGTGGCGCAGAGGTTGGCGACCTCCTTCGAGTGCTGCAGCAGGTTCTGGCCGTAGGAGGAACGGTAGCGCATCTTGCCCACCAGGCGCATCAGTTCGTGGCTCATGTTGTGGATGCCCAGGTCGATGCAGGTGCGTTTGCCGATCTCGTTGATCTCCTGCTCGATCTGCTTCTTCGTCTTGGCGACGATCTCTTCGATGCGGGCGGGGTGGATGCGGCCGTCGGTGACCAGTTTCTGGAGCGACAGGCGGGCGATCTCGCGGCGCACGGGGTCGAAACTCGACAGCAGGATGGTGTCCGGGGAGTCGTCGATGATGACATCCACGCCGGTGAGGTTCTCCAAGGTGCGGATATTGCGGCCTTCACGACCGATGATGCGTCCCTTGATCTCGTCGTTCTCAATGTTGAAGACGGAGACGGTGTTTTCAATGGCGGTTTCCACGCCGGTGCGTTGCAGACTCTTGATGACCAGCTTCTTGGCCTCCATGTTGGCGGTGTTCTGGGCTTCGTCCACGATCTCCTTGATGGTGACCATGGCTTCGGCGCGGGCCTCGTCCTGCATGAGTTGGATGAGTTGCTCCTTGGCCTGTTGGGCGGTCAGTTCGGCGATGGATTCGAGTTTCTCCTTCTGCACCGCGGTCTGCTTGTCGAGCTCGGCCTGCTTTTGGGCAGTCAACTCGAGTTGGTGGTTCAGTTTCTCCTTGAGGGCGTTGTTGTCGTTGACCTTGCGGGTGGCCTCCTCCAGTTTCTGGCTGAGGGTGTTCTCCTTCTGCTTGATGCGGTTCTCCGCGTTGGCCATCTGTTGGTTGCGCTCGTTGATGGTCTTCTCGTGTTCGGCCTTGAGCTGAAGGAACTTCTCCTTGGCTTGGAGCATCTTCTCCTTTTTCAGCATTTCGGCGTCCTCTTCAGATTTTTTCTTGATGGCTTTGGCCTCGTCCTGGGCCTTTTTCAGCACGTCCTGGCTGCGGTTGGTGATGGCTCGCTTGAGTAATGTATATGATAAGGCGACACCCACACCACAACCTGCGACGGCACCGATGATGATACTTATTGCGTCCATTGTTTAAGATTAGGTTGATATATTGTGTTTTAAGTGTTTTAAAATAAAAAGCCCGCACATCCCATAGGGTTCTTGTAAACTCCTATATAAAACGCTGAGGGAGCCTTGGCTTCGCAATAGTCCCACGGGAGCCGAAGCGCCTTGTCTTGCGACAATCAGGGCCGGATTTTAAAACCAAATGAGCCTATCCCTCAATAAAATTCTGTTGAGTTTACCAAACGTATCTGGACGTGCGGGTGTGCTTGTATTCAAAGAACCTTCTCGATCAACGATCTTGGAGCAGTTCAGGTTTTTCGGTTGTTGCCTTCCCTTCTGCCGGGGTGGTCTCGGAGGTGTCGGGTTCCTGGCACAGACAGTCGAGTGCGTCGTTCATCTGGTCGGCCAGACGGACGAGTTTCTCGATTCTCGGTATCAGGTTCTCTTCATATCCGTTGAGTTTCTCTTCTTTTGCTATATAATTGACGGTCAGTTCGATGAGTAGTTTTGACAGGAGGTCTTGGTGGTCAATGTAGTTCCATTTCTTAGCAAATTCGGTGGCTTTTTCGTTGATTCGTTTTTCGGCTTCGCGGTAGTAAACTTCGTGCTCCTTCCTAACCCACAGGTCGATTTGCCTTTGCAGTATGGCCAGCCTGATGTGGATGGGTTCCTCTTTTTCCATTACTTACTGTTTATGTAGCCGATGCAATAATCTATTTCCCGCACTAATTGGTTGATTTCTTTCTTCAGTTCGTTTTTGTCTTCTTTTTTGAGGATGCTTTGCGTCGCGCCGAGCATCTGGTGTTTGTTTTTCCACTGGGCCGCTTCTTCCGTTGCGGCGGCTGCCTGCCGGCGGAGCGCTTCGTTCTCTCTTTTTAGGTTGTTGATAATATGTTGATATTCATTTATTCTGGCAATGACCCCGTGCATCTTCCCCTCGAGTTCGTTGTATTTCTGCTGTAAGGTCGCCATTGTCTTTTTTTGAACGTGCAAAGATACACATTATTTTGCTCTTTGGGGAGGGTCGGCGACGCTTTTTTCATTTTTTTTTCATCATTGCCCGGTTGATTTCTTTTTCCCCTTTTCTAACATTGTAGTTTATATGGATTTAGGTAGACCGCGCCTTTGGGGAATGTCCTTTTCACAGTCCTGTTCCATCAAAAAATAATTTATCCCTTAAAGAGGGGATTTTTTTTTCAGCCATCCCCATTTTATATCATTTTATTTCTTAACTTTGCCGCGTTTTTAGAATATCAATTTTTACCATATAAATTATAAACAAAAACTAAGGTAACTATGGAAAAAATCAAGTCATTAGCGGATTTGAAGAAAAAAAGAGAACAGCTTCAGTCCAATTTACAGTTGCGCGAAATGGGCGACAATGTTGACAACATGATCCAGGTCAAGGTCGCTATGGCCACCTGCGGTATCGCCTCCGGTGCCAAGCAGGTGATGGAGACCATCATCAATGAGTGCAACGACCGCAAAC